>Ga0214228_1000030_pt1 | contig 42925 bp, 31 predicted proteins | sample TroBogypolimnion_21_FD_153066 | JGI IMG/M metagenome (GOLD analysis project Ga0214228, IMG submission 153066) | Freshwater microbial communities from Trout Bog Lake, WI - 05NOV2007 hypolimnion | ecosystem: Environmental > Aquatic > Freshwater > Lake > Hypolimnion/Profundal zone | place: Trout... | reverse complement strand
GTTTCCTGGATTGATTCAACAAGCACAGGTGGAGGTGATATGCTGTGTTTCAATAATGGTGAAGGACGTAAATACACAAGCGCAGATCAGTTCACTCCGCCGGTTGATAGCCGTGGATTTTATTCCCGTGAAGCAGGAAAGGCCTTTGGCCCGTCGAATCTGACATGGACATATGCGGCGACTCCTCCTACGTCATTCTATTGTACCGACCTGGGTGGCGCAGCCCGTTTAACCAATGGAAATACCCTACTGTGTAACGGAATTGTCGGACAACTTTTTGAAGTAACTCCGGACGGACAGACCGTTTGGAAATATGTAAACCCCATTGTACCCAAGGGACCGTTAAACTGGAATGATGTTATTCCGACTGACCCGAATGCCCAGGGACAATTGTGGAACGAAGTGTTCAGGGCACAACGGTATGCACCCACCTATCAGGGTTTGGTTGGACGAACTCTGACACCCGGCAATATACTGGAAATCAATGTTACAGGTATTGAAGAAACAGCAACTAATCCGCTGAATTCACTCCGTATTTACCCCAATCCATTTCAGACAACAAGCACCATTCATTTTGAATTGCAAGATGCTGGTCCTGTGAAATTGGTGCTGTATGATTTTTTCGGACGGGAACTGGTCGAACTGCTTAATGAACAGAAAACAGCAGGGATTTATACGGTGAACTATAATGCAACAGGACTTCCTTGTGGGATTTATTTATGCACACTGACTGCTGATGGAAGCTCAACAAGCCAGAAACTGATGATTCTGCGATAATTAGACAGGTGTTAAATCACTGCTCGGTTATTCGAATTCTGATTTCTCTGTTAATTGTTTAAAACAATTCTACGGTTAGTTCCGGTATGGAATCGGCTGACTTTTTTGTTGATAATGAGTGTAGATGGAATGTCTTTCAGTTCTTCTTTTTCTGAACTAGAAAGTAGATTCCAGGTTGGATAACTGATAAGCATAAAACTTTGTTTTGAAAGTATGCTTGCATTTAAGCGAGTAGCTTTGTTTACTTTTACCTCACCCGGAAATTGTTGACGTAAATCCAGTATTCCATCCCGAATTATTTGACTTGTTGTCGATAGTTTATTTAGGTCAATAATATTAATCGTTACCTCGTTGTTGTTTCGGATTAGGCGACGGGCATAGCGTAACAAGAATTCATCCGATTCGCTTTGAAGCAAAACAAGAGTAGATGTAATACTTGTAAAACCACGATTCACAAATACACCCACGCTGCAATTGCTGTTTTCGATAAAATGGCGTGTTTTATCTTTTATAAGTGAACCGGGGTAGAAAAATGTCTGTTGTTTGGAAATATTATTGATAATCCGGTTGAGCCACGTAATATTCGAAAAAATAGAACTTTCCTTGAAAAACGGTATTCCCGAAAGCGACAGACCGGCACCCACCAATAGAAAATCAAAATTATTATGATTAGCTGATTTTGTTATTCCAGATTCAATATTATCTGTTACTTTGTACTCGGTTGTAATGGGTATGCTTAACACCTCAGCTTCGTCTTTAATTCCCTTAAAACTTTCGACTGAAAATTGTTCTCCATAAATCGGATTAGTATCTGTGCCGGGTGTGATATGCAAAACAGTTACTGCTAAACTATTTTTCGTTCCATCTAAAACTGTTTTTGCAACATTGAGCAGAGCTTTTCCATTTTCAGGATTACCCAACGCGATAAGTGCTTTGAAAATCCCCTGAGTTTGCTGAATAATATATTCTTTTTCGATATCTTTTTCAGGAAATAGTCGGTTGATTATGGACAATACGGGTGTTGTCATAAAAGTAGTAACTAATGCCATGATAACCAACATAACAAATATTGCAGGTGGGAAAATTTTCATTTCATAGCCGATGTTTAAGACAATTAACTCCATTAACCCACGGGTATTCATCAAAACGCCCAAAGAAAGGCTATCTTTCCAGGTTTCCCCCAAAATGCGGGCTGTAAATGCACCCCCGATAAATTTTCCACTAATAGCAACTGCAATAAAAATAGCACAAATCTCCCATAGGTAAGGTGTGTTGAGTAACCCTATTTGTGTTCGCAATCCTGTAAATACAAAAAACAAAGGTAAAAGCAATGTTACCGACACATCTTCAATTTTTTCAATAACCAATCGACGGAAGTTTGGAAGTTGAGGCATAACAACTCCTGCCAGAAATGCACCAAAAAGTGCATGAATACCAATGACTTGTGTCACAAATGAAGAAACAATCAGAATCAGTAATAAAAATGCGATAATGCTTTTATTCAATACTTCGCTGTTGCTGTAGATTTCGCCAACCCGCTTTAAAAATGGTCGGATAATCAACAACATAATTAAAACATACAGGATAGAAAAGCCAATAGTATAGACCGAACTTAAAAAACTTCCTGTTTTAGCAATGGCAATGGCTGCCGCTAAAATACACCAGGCTGTTACATCGTTAATAGCAGCACTGGCAATAGACATCGTTCCAAGATGGGTTTTGGTTAGTCCTTTTTCCTGTACAATTCTTGCGAGCACGGGAAAAGCTGTTATACTCATGGAAATGCCTGTAAACAAGGCAAATGAAAGAAAATCAGTTTGTGATGAAGCAAATTCCTGATAGACAAAATATGCTAATATCATTCCAAAGAAATAAGGAATCACAATACTGGCATGACTCACTACAAAAGTAACCCCCATTCTTTGACGTAAAGTGCCTAGATTCAAATCCATGCCAATAGTAAACATAAATAAAATCAGTCCAACCTGACTTAAAATGTATAAATTTCCGAGCGAATTGGCGGCAAAAAGAAAATGAAATGCCTGTGGGTAAAAGTAACCCAGTAAAGATGGCCCTAAAATAATGCCAGCTAAGATTTCACCAATTACAGTTGGTTGTCCTATTTTCTTAAAAAGATAACCAAAAATGCGGGAAACGAAAAGAATAGAAATAATTTGCAATAATAGCATGGAAGCCGGCTCAACCAAATTGTGCAAAATTGATGTCTTAAACATTTCGAAGCTGTCACCCTGATTAACTGCATGAATTTTTAGGGTAGAGATAGACTGAAAGGTTTTCCCTTTTTGAATCAGAAAATATGAAAAAACACAGAATAAAATCAACATCAAAGCGTATAAAAGCCATGTTCTCAGGTGCGTGTTTTTCATTTTACTCTTTAATTTGTCTTTGAAGCTACAAAGATAGTGTTTTTTTTGATTGGTAGTAATTCGTTTTTTACTGAAAATACTTACTTTTAAACCCCTTTTTGTTTATATGCGTTTAATTCATTTACTTTGTATCCCCTAATAAATCATATTTTTTAGGGTAAGATGTCTTTTTGATAAAATGTTTTGATATGCAGATTAATTTTATTTTTTGGATTGGCTTTTTTGCCTTTGTGGTGTTGATGTTATGTCTTGACCTTTTTGTTTTTCACAAAAAAAACAAAGAAGTAAAAATTAAAGAAGCTTTGTTGTGGAGCTTGTTTTGGATTGTTTTGGCTATCGTTTTTAATGCCGGAGTGTATTATTTATTGGGAAAAACCAAAGCAGTAGAATTTTTGACCGGTTACCTGATTGAGGAGTCATTGAGCGTTGATAATTTGTTTGTTTTTATTCTTATTTTTGGCTTTTTTAAAATAGAATCTAAATACCAGCATAAAATTTTGTTTTGGGGAATAATAGGCGCTATTATTATGCGCGCTGTCTTTATATTTGCTGGTGTGGCGCTTATTCACCAATTTAATTGGATTATGTATGTTTTCGGTGTGTTTTTAGTGTACACCGGTGTAAATTTAATATTCGAGAAAGAAGATAATGAATACAATCCGAACAATAACTTTTTTATAAAATGGTTTAAAAAAGTGTTTCCGGTGACAAGTGATATGTCGGGACCCGAATTTTTTATTCGCAAAAACAGAATTTTATATGCCACTCCATTTTTTATAGCATTGTTGGTTATCGAAGCTTCCGACCTGATTTTTGCTGTCGATTCTATTCCTGCTGTGCTCTCTGTTTCGAAAGATCCATTTATCGTTTATACATCCAATATATTTGCAATTTTGGGATTGCGATCGCTGTATTTTGCGTTGAATGGTATTATGTCGTATTTTCATTACCTGAAATATGCGTTGTCAGGCATTCTTACTTTTATTGGGTTGAAAATGTGTGTGAACGAACTCTCTGCGCAATTTGACTGGGGTTTTAGCATTTCAAACTTTGTATCACTTGCTGTTATTGTCACATTTCTCACTGTTTCCATTTTGATGTCTGTAGCATTGAAAAAAAAGTAAGTTTCTATTGCTTCAACGATAATTTTCTGAGCACCGGATTTATTTTAGCTGTCACAGCGACTACCAGTAAGGTCATTATTCCACCAAAAGCCACTGATGGAATTAACCCCATCAATTTAGCGGTAACTCCCGATTCGAAAGCACCCAGTTCATTGGACGAACCTATGAAGATGCTGTTGACAGATCCCACACGACCGCGCATGTGTTCAGGTGTGTAAAGTTGTAAAATAGTTCCACGGATAACTACACTAACATTATCGAACAATCCACTCAGAATTAAAAGAACTGCCGATAACCAGAAAATAGTTGAAAATGCAAATCCAATCATGCAAATGCCAAAAGCTGCCACGCTGAATAAAAGTATTTTTCCACTATTATGAACAGGAGGGTTAAACATTAGGTAAAACGACATGAAAATAGCTCCTATTGCCGGACAAGCACGCAGAAATCCGAGACCTTCAGGGCCTACATGCAATATGTCGCAAGCATAAACCGGCAACAAAGCCACTGCGCCCCCAAACAGCACTGCAAACATATCGAGCGAAAATGCACCAACTAATTCAGGCGATTTTAATACAAATCGTATTCCTTCGGCTATGCGGCTTATTATATCTTCTTCGGCTGATTTAACAGCTATCAAAATACGTTTAATTCTTACTCTACTAATCATGATTAGCGAAACAAGGTAAAGTCCGAAAACACAAGAATACGTTATGGAAGTACTTGTGAATCCATAAATCAAACCACCTGCTGCTGGTCCCATAACTGCAGCTATATGCCAGGTTGCGCTGTTCCAGGTTGCAGCGTTGGCATATTCTTTTTTGTCGACCATTTGTCCAAGCAAAGCTGTATTGGCCGGCATAAGTATGCCACGTGAAAGCCCGGTCAGAAAAATAGTGATAAAAATGGGCCACACACCGAATCGTTGGTAGGAATGAAACGACTCAATACTATAAAGCATCAATACAGCCGACCCGATAAGTAACAGAAAGGTTGTAAAATAGACAATCTTTTTTCTGTCCCACAAGTCGACATAATGCCCAGCAAAAAGTGCAATCGAAACCTGAGGAATTACTTCTACCAATCCTATCAATCCCAACCAAACTACATTGTGTGTGAGGTAATACATTTGCCAACTAACAATCACCGATTGCATAAGTGTGGCAGTAGTCATAAAAAAACGATAACCCAGAAAAAACCTGAAATTGCGATTTCGAACCGCAGTGAAAGCTACACTTGAAAGTAACCTGTTAACCATTTGCCCATCTTTTTGTTTCGAATGCAAAAGTACGGAATTATTTTTTAATCATTTAAAGTTTCAATTGAAGGATGAGAAATAAGTGTTAGTTCAAAAGTGAAAAGCCAACTAATTCTAAATTTTCGAGAACTATAATAACTAAGGTTTAAACAAAGAGAACTTGCCCAAACCGGACAAGCTCTCTTTGCTTTTAGTGTGATATCTAAACTAGTATTCAATCAGTTATGATAAATAGTTCCCGTAGGTGATAACCGTTCTTGGTTCTTTACAAAATAACCTTAGCAATTCTGTTTCCAACTTTTACAACTACAACACCTGTGGCTGATATAGAAACTATATTTTCTCCATCCAAAGTTGACTTTTGTACTAGTTTCTGACCAACTGCATTGAAGACATTCAATGTTTCGCCCGCAGTTGCCTGAAAATAGATTTTTCCGTTTAGTGCGGTAACATTAAGTTGTTCAGTCACAGTATTCAACCCTTGAAGTGATGAAGTTCCTGTTAGTGTGCGTGATACGCTGAGAGCATTTGTGCTTGCCATTGTTAGCGTTGCCGTATGGTTGCCCACAGATGTTGGTGTGTAGGTTATGGTTATTGCAGTGTTCGGAACATTTCCACTTACAGGTGAAAGTCCGTATTGTGAAAGTGTGAATTGATCTGCGTTTACTCCCGTTATGCTGAGTCCTAAATCAGTGGTTAAGTTAAGTCCGCTAATATTTAATATTTGTGATACAGGCGTTCCAACTGTTGAAGTCATAGCAGGATTTGTTACATCCGTAAGTGTCAGTGTTGGAAGTGCAGTAACAGTCAAGGCATAAGTGGCTGTGTTAGCACAATATCCATTTGTGGCAGCTTGACTTGCTGTAATGGTTGTTGATCCAATTCCAACTACAGTTACTTCACCGGTCGTAGCATTAACGGTAGCTACATTTGTTGCAGAACTTGAATAGGCTATTGCATCGGTGTTTAATGAAGTAGCTGTTTGCGTAAATTTAGCATCGCCAATCATTTTACTTATCGAAGTTGTTGCAAAAGCTAGATTTGAAGCATTACAAGTTGTATATGTTACCTCAATAGTTTTCAAATAAAGTGCTTTGGATGAGCTTTGAGACCAACTGATAACAATTGCGCCAGAACCAGATCCTGTAAAATCAAAAGCTGTACTGGTTGATGTTAATGTTGCAGTAGATGCTCCACCGGTACTAAAAGCTTTTCCACCAACTGAAACTCCCACTGTACCAACTATACTACTTGCACCGGAGGTAGTAACTTTGATGTCTGTTATAACTCCCGATATGCCACTTGTGGTTAAGTTCAGTGCGGTAGCAGGACTGTTTGACGAGCCAAATTGTTGTCCCTTTGTAGCATCGTATCCCCAGAAAGCCCCACCTGTTGCGGCAGCAGTCCAAGCCACAGAAGATAATGTTTGGGTATCATATGCTGACCAGGTTTTTGCAGTAATTGTTGTGGAATAGGTGTCTGCAAAAGAATTTGCCGAAAAGCTAATCATTAAGATTAATGATAAAAATAGAGTAAGTTTTCTCATATTGAACCTTTTAGAATATAAATATAAATTGAATTTGTGTGTGTTTTTTTAATTTTTTTATTCTTTTTATAAATATCAAATTTGAAATTGTAACAACAAAGATAGTATAAAAATTCAAAAAACTGATTTTTTTTCAAGTATGCTGTGTGGATTTGATAATAAATTAGGAAAATTTAAGAATAATGATGTATTGTTGTTATGATTTAAATTGTGAGCTGGAGTTTGATTTTATCGAAACACAAATAATCTGATATATATACTATTTTATCGTATAAACAGGTCTAATAATAGTTGATTTATAGTAGTTCGGGTATTATAATGTGTGTTTTTAATAGTTTGCTGGAAGAAAATCAATGTAAATCACTCTGATTTCGGAATTTATAGCTACTTTTGCATACTTTTTGGATGTCTTATTTAAATCTAACTCACTTGGATTGTCTCAAATATAATAAACTAACTTAGTTGGATTTTCTAATCTAGCATTAAAAATAATATCGTATGAAAAATAAATATGTCGATCTTATTGAACAGAGTTTTGAATTTCCGAATGCAGAATTTAATCTTGTTGAAAATGAATTGGAATGGTGTGGAGTTCCTTTGATGGACATTATCAAACAATATGGAACGCCTCTTCGCATTTCCTATTTACCTAAAATAGCCGAAAATATTCAGAAAGCACGACGTATGTTTAATGTGGCAATGGCAAAAGTTGACTACGAGGGTGATTACAATTATTGTTATTGTACTAAAAGTTCACACTTCTCCTTTGTGCTCGAAGAAGTACTTAAACATGGTGTACATATCGAGACATCTTCGGCTTTTGATATAAATATATTGGAATCATTGTTCGAACAAGAGTTGATTAAATCGGATACTTTTGTTATATGTAATGGCTTCAAACGTCCACAATATGTTGAGAATATTCAAAATTTAATGCGGTCGGGCTTTACAAACGTTATTCCTATATTGGACAATAAATTTGAACTTGACCTGTTTCTAAAGGATTTCGATATTAAATTCAACGTAGGTATGCGTATTGCTGCCGAAGAAGAACCGAAATTTGATTTCTATACTTCGCGACTTGGTATTCGCTACAATGATATTATTCCGTACTATACCAAACATATTGCCAACAATCCGCAAGTGGAATTAAAGATGCTTCACTTCTTTATTAATACCGGTGTGAAAGATACGGCATATTACTGGAATGAGCTTAATAAGGCAGTAAACCTGTATTGTGAGTTAAAAAAGAAATGTCCTCAACTCGACAGTTTGAACATTGGTGGTGGTTTTCCTATTCAGACGCACTTAGATATGGTGTACGATTACGAATATATGGCCGAGGAAATTGTGGCGCAAATTAAAACGATATGTACGCAAAACGGAGTACCCGAACCACATATATTTACCGAGTTCGGATCGTATACGGTGGGCGAAAGTGGAGCGATGCTTTATTCCATTGTGAATCAGAAGAAGCAAAATGACCGAGAACTTTGGAATATGATTGATTCTTCATTCATGACAACACTGCCCGATACCTGGGCAATCAATCAACGATACGTTTTTTTGGCTATTAATAATTGGGATTCGGAATATGAACGGGTGAATTTAGGCGGACTGACTTGCGACAGCGAAGATTTTTACAATGCTGAAGTACACTCGAATGCCGTTTTTCTTCCTAAAATGCGTGAAGAACAGGAGCAATATATTGGATTTTTCCATACAGGTGCTTACCAGGAGTCGTTGAGCGGTTTTGGGGGCATACAGCATTGCCTTATTCCCGCACCAAAACTTGTAATTATTGATAAAGATGAAGATGGCGAATATTTCACCAAGCTTTTTGCTAAAGAGCAAAGTTACAAATCGATGTTGAAAATTTTGGGATACTAAATCAGTGAAAAGTTATCAGAGAACAGTTATCTGAAAATCATCAATTTTGTAGAATCTTTTGCTAAAATAATTTTATAAAACATTTTGAGATAAAAAACAGTTTAACTATTAGCAGTTTCTGCACACAGCCAGTTGCATAGCCATTACCGATTTTGGAGGGCGTGGAATTTTAACTCCATGCGATAATTCGTATTCGGGAGGTCGGAATTTTGATTTTAACTAAAAATGACTGTCCTGGAAGTCTGTCGTCCCAACAAACCAATGTCCCGGAACTTTTAAAATTTCGGGGCATTGGTTTTATTTTTCCAATTGCTGAAAGGAATTATTCAATTGGTTTTTCGTCTTTTTTGCAACAGTTGCAATCGCATTTGCAACAGTTTTTGGTAGCAATAAAGAGTGCAATTGCTAACAGTAAAAAGCTGCTGGCGGCATGTAAGTAGCTGATGTTGTGTACAACATGGAAAGGGCTACATTTGAATAGTTGACACAAAACTCCGGTAATGATAAGGATTGCTCCCAAGGCAGCTGAAAACCAACCTACCCATTTCAAGATTTTCATAAGGCGATGATTTAATTGTTTAACAAAAATAAAAAGGATTTTATATTCGAATTTTAAATAATCATCCGTCAATCAACTCTGCAAATATACGAAAATATTCGATTACAAAGCAGCCAACTGATTAATCAGAGGGTTGGCATACATCTCGAGTAATCGCTTCATCATAAAATCTTCATCTTTCTCTTCAAGGTCAATTTTAGCAATTTGAAGCGACAAATACCGTTCGAAATCTAACTTTTCAATCGTGCTGTACTCTTTCTCAAATCGGGTTTCGCCGGTAAGAATGTCGAAAGCAATCTTATTTACCGAAAAAATAGTATAATTTGAATGAATCCGCTTGTCGATAAGTTGTGCAACTAAACTTATTTGTTCGTTGCGGTTTGGAGTTTGAGCTGCAATTTCTTTCAGTTCGGTTTGAATATCGCCAGTAAGTTGATAAATTACAGCACCTTTATAACCCATTACTCCGGTTTGCATATTCAGCAGATCATCCATAGGATGTTTTTTGAAATCAGGATTCAAATGACGTTGGTACATTTCTTTGGCTTTCAGAAAATCGCAGGGATCGTATTCGTATGAAATACTAAGCGGGCAGATGTTTAAATGCGAAAGATTTTCTGTAAAACTACCTTCACCATACATATTAAACATTTTCAACAAGCTTTCTTGTGTGCGGTCGTCCGAGTCTTTGGCACGTCCCTCGCGCTGTGCAATCCAGATAGATTGATGTTTTTCATTTATCGTATAGTCGATATAAGCCGATAGGCGCTGCGAACTTTCGAGCACTTGACGGGCACTTAACCCTCGTTTTACAATAAAACTTTTATTGACACGCACTAAATCTTCAATCCACGGAAAAATCAATAAATTATCGCCAATTGCAATCTCCACCGTATCCATTCCATTTTCGATAAATTTACCACATAGTAAAGCCGAATCGAGAATTATATCGCGATGATTGGAAATATAAAGGTATGATTTTGATTTGTTTATGTTCTCAAGTCCGTTTAGTTTAATGCCTTTGGTCATGTTGGCTTCTAAGTATTGCAGAAACGGATTTACCATATCCCGCTGAAATGCATAATTGGACTGAAAGCTCATCAATCGCTGTTTTATAACTTCTTTCGGGAGTAATGGATAAATAGTACTCAATACTTTCATAAACTGTTTTTCGTTACTCAAACGCTCTAATACTTCGTGTACTTCTTCGTTTTTAAAACAACGTATTTCATCAAAATCGTATTTCATCTTGGATTGATTTTTTATAATTCTGGATATTAAAATTTTTGATGCCGGAATTGGTTTTATAGTATAAAACTCAAAAAGATATAAATGGCCGGTGCTGCCAGTAACATACTGTCAAATCGGTCGAGCAGTCCACCATGTCCGGGAATGACATTGCCCGAATCTTTGATATTGATGGTTCGTTTCAACAAAGACTCAGTCAAATCGCCGTAAGTACCAAAAACTACAACTATTTCTGAGAAAATAAACCATTTCAGCAAACTTATTTCGGGAATAAACAGCGAAAAAACATAGCCCGACAGTAGTGCAAAAAGAGCACCACCGACAAATCCTTCCCATGATTTTTTTGGAGAAATACGTTCGAAAAGGCGATGTTTCCCAAACGTTACACCTACCAGATATGCACCGGTGTCATTTACCCAAATGCTTACAAAAAGTGCCAGCAGAATCAAAGGTTGATAACCTTTTACAAAAAGGATGAAATTAAGCAGTGCAAAAGGAAGTGCTACTAAAACCTGACCCAAAATAAAATAGGCTAAACTGTGAATTGGATTTTCTTTCTGCAAATATAATTCGGATATTAAAACTAAAATTACATACAATCCGTAAATTGAGAATATGGGAAAATGAACTGCATTTGAAGCATATAAATAGGAGCATATAAATAGAATTCCGGCTCCTAGTTCAGCAAAAATTGAATGAACGAAAATGTCTTTATTGTTGGTTAGTTTGTGAAATTCAAAGACTGCCCAACCCGAAATAAGAGCGAAAAAAACCAAAAACACTAAGCTGTGAAGCAAAATAGATCCAACTATAAGTGCAACAAACAAAGCGCCACTCAAGGTTCGTTTTACAAAGTTATTCATAGATTAAAAAACGATTTAAGTATGATAATTTTATTTCGATTTAAGTAATTTCATGATTTCATCCAACTTTGGAGAAAGAATAATTTCTGTACGGCGATTTGTAGCACGACCTTCGGCGGTTGCATTATTCGCTTTAGGAGCAAATTCGCCTCTGCCTGATGCGGTCAGTCGGGTTGGTGTGATTTTATATTCATTGGTCAGAATTCGCACAATCGAAATAGCCCGGGCAGCACTTAAATCCCAATTGTCATGGTAAACAGCTGTTTTAATGGGCAGATTATCAGTGTGTCCTTCAACCAGAATGTCAATATCAGTATTTTTGTTCAACACATCGGCCAGTACTTTTATAGCGTCAAGTCCTTTGGTCTCAACCGCTGCACTTCCCGATTTAAACAATAATTTCTCTGACATCGAAACGTACACTTTACCGTTTTTAATTTCTACCGAAAGTTCGTCAGATTTGAAACCTAATAATGCATTTCTCAGCACTGCATTTAGTCGGGCGGTTATCGAATCGCGATGTGCAATGTCTTTTTTTAGCTGAAATAGCGATGATTCTCTTTCTTCCAGCAGTCTTTCTTTAGCAATCAACTCGTCCGATTTCTTTTTCAGTTCGTCCGATTTTTGTTTCAATGCCAGACTAAACTGTTCTGTTTTTGTGTTATTGTCGGTCAATAAATCTTTATACTGTTTTTGTAGGTTTTTGATATCGGCATTTAAACCTGCTGTGTCTTGTTTTAGCTTAAAGAGTTCATTGTTTCTGTCAGACAGCGTACTGCACAACGAATCGCGTTCTTCGATTACATCTTGTACAATTTTTGGCATATAAAACGGTTTTTTTGCCGGTTTGGCTTCACCACATTTGTAAATTGGTTTGCATGAAAACAAGGAAAGTGAGATAATTACAGCTGTAATTACGAAATTGGAGTACTTCATATCTTCTATTTGAAAATTTATGATTGAATGGACAAAGATAGCAAAATTTTAGATTTTTGTAAGAAAAACCACAAATTCTTTTGGTCCGTGAGCACCAAGAACTAAGGTTTTTTCAATATCGGCTGTCCGACTTGGGCCTGTAATGGTAGTGATACTTGACGGCAGTTCTGTGCCATACTTTTGTTGCATTGCATCTAAAGCATCAGTCATGTAATCAACTAATTGCGATGCGCGAGCTAATACAATATGAATCGGTGGAAAAATATTCAGTTGACGACCTGACTCGGATGCAGATGAAACTAATACGCTCCCGGTTCGTGCCACTAAGAATTCACATCCCGTAATTCCGGCTTGCATCAACTCAAAATCCGAAACTTCGTTTGAAAATGGAATTTTAAGTGTAGTTAATTGAGATGCAATATAAGAGTCGCGACAAAAAAGATAAGCAAGTTTTTGTGATTGAACAAATTGGATGAGTTTTTGGTACAAATCGGTTTCGTTTTCGCAAATTATGCATTGTCCGTTAATGACTTCCAATTCATTTTTAAAACACGAAATAGAATCGGGCAAAATTGGTTTGTAAATTTCCATATCAACATTCGGTTGAATATCAACAGCAGCAACCCGTTTGGAACGGACTGCTGCTATTTTATTCAATATTTCGATACGTGAATTACTTGGCATTTTCTTTTGGTTCTTCTTCTTTTGGTTTTTCCGAAAAATCAGTAGGTTCTATCAGTTCCTCTTTCAATGGGTCTAAATTTCCGTTTTGAGCCATCAGTTCATCGTTGCGTGAAGTCCAAGGGCGTTTCCCAAAAATTCTTTCCAAATCCTCAGCAAAAATCACTTCTTTCTCAATTAGTAATTCAGCCAATTCGTTGTGACCTTTTTTATTGTCTTTCAGAATTTTTTTAGCACGTGCATACTCAGCTGCCACAATATTTTTAGCTTCAGAATCAATCAATTCGGCCGTTTTTTCGCTGTATGGCTTGGTAAAACCATAGTCAGAATTTCCGGTTGAATCATAATAACTCATATTTGCTAACTCAGGACTCATCCCGAAATATGCTACCATGGCGTAAGCACGTTTTGTTACGCGTTCCAAATCGTTAATAGCTCCGGTTGACATTTGTTTCAAGAAGATTTCCTCAGCAGCACGTCCACCCAGAGTGGAACACATCTCATCGAGCATGTGTTCTTTGTTGGTCAACTGGCGTTCTTCAGGCAAATACCAGGCTGCACCCAAAGCTTCTCCGCGGGGTACAATCGTTACTTTTACCAGCGGATTGGCATGTTCGGTCATCCAACTGATGGTAGCGTGTCCGGCTTCGTGATAGGCTATTGATTTTTTCTCGGCAATGGTGGTGATTTTTGTTTTCTTTTCCAATCCACCCACAATCCGGTCCACTGCATCCAAGAAATCTTGTTTTTCTACAAAGGATTTATCTTTTCGAGCCGCAATAAGTGCTGCTTCATTACAAACGTTGGCAATATCTGCGCCTGAGAAACCCGGAGTTTGACGGGCTAAAAAATTCACATCTACCGTATCGTTTATTTTGATGGGGCGAAGGTGAACGTTGAAGATTTGTTTGCGCTCATGCACATCCGGCAAATCAACATGAATCTGACGATCGAAACGACCGGCACGAAGCAATGCTTTATCCAGAATATCTGCGCGGTTAGTAGCTGCCAGAATAATCACACCACTGTTCGAGCCAAAACCATCCATTTCGGTCAACAATTGATTCAATGTATTTTCACGTTCATCGTTGCTGCCCATGTTTGGGTTTTTGCCACGAGCACGACCCACTGCATCAATTTCGTCAATAAAAATGATACAAGGTGCTTTTTCTTTTGCCTGACGGAACAAATCACGTACACGCGAGGCACCGACACCTACAAACATTTCTACGAAATCGGAACCTGACATTGAGAAAAACGGAACTTCGGCTTCGCCCGCTACTGCTTTTGCCAACAAAGTTTTTCCTGTTCCCGGAGGTCCTACCAGCAAAGCTCCTTTTGGGATTTTTCCGCCTAACTCGGTATATTTAGCCGGATTTTTCAAGAAAGAGACAATTTCTTCGATTTCCTGCTTGGCTTCTGCCAATCCTGCTACATCTTTGAATGTTATTTTGTTAGTTGTGTCGCCTTTGTCAAACAGTTGAGCCTTTGATTTCCCAACACTAAAGATGCCACCACTTCCAGCTCCACCGCCCATGCCCGACATCCGTCGATTCATAAAGACGAAGAAGAAAATCAGTAATAAAATAGGTAGAATGCCATACAGAAATAAATCAACATAATTTCGACTGTTTTTATATTCTACACCACCTTTATATCCGTACTTGTCTTTTGCGGCCTGAATATCTCTCGAAAAAACTTCGATAGGCACACTGACTGTGATAAGCCTGTCTTTGGAATACATGTCAGATTTATCTCCAAAAACTAACTTCAACATCTGATTATCTTTCTTTGTGAGCGAATCTTTTAATGCTTTAGGATTAAGCATCAAGGTTTTATAATTTGCTCCAAAAGCATGACGTAATGCAAAAGTATCGGTCGAAATCTGCGTATAATTAACCAGATAAGCCTCTATTTCATTCTTCGTATTGTAAACATCGACTTTCTCTATCATACCACGTTCCACGTACTTCTGAAAATCCGTATATGGAATTTCCTTTGGATTACTATATTGCCCAAAAAGGAAAAAACCAAATAAGGTGAAAATGGCAATACTATAGATCCATGAAATATTAAATTTAGGGGTTTTTCCTGTCGGTTTGAGCGGCTTTTGATTTGATGTTTTATTTTCCATTAAATTTACTCTTTATTTTATTCTTACAAAAATATATTCTTGATATTGAATGTTTTATATTTAAAAAATTTAAAGAATATCTTCCAGCTTCTTCAAATCTGCATCAGACCATAAATGTTCAATGTCGTAAAATGCACGTGTTTCACGCTGAAAAACATGAACAATAATCTGTCCGTAATCCATGGCTATCCATTGGCAATTTTCAAAACCATCAGTAGCATAAGGTTTTAATTTTATTTGCTCCCTCACATAATCTTTAATTGAAGTAGCAATGGCATTTACATGTACATTTGAATCACCTTCGCATATAACGAAATAGCTGCAAGGTGCTTCGTTTAGTTTATTTAGATTTACAATTACAATATTCTTTCCTTTTCGTTCCTGTATTCCTTCAACAATCTTATTTACAATTTGTTCGTTTTCCTTCATATCCTTTGTTCGTAATATTTATTTTTCGAAAATGACTACAAAGATACGGTTAAATGCCCGAAAATGAAAATGTTATTTCAATGAATATCTTATAATGTTCTTTAAAAAAAAATGTTATAATGAATAAGACGATGTTCAATGGATTTTACTTTAAATTAAAACATAAAAAATCCGATACAGTCTTTGTATCGGATTTTTTTAGGGATATTAATTTCAAATTTTATTTTACAATGGCAAGAAAATCTGCATCGGTTGCAAATTTTGCAAATTCAATATCTTTTTGAGCTTTGGCAGCCAATGAACCATCTTGTTTGATTGCATTTTTCAGATTGCTGTAAACAGTAGCCCGGTCGTTGGTACGAGCTCCGATAACTGCTCCTAGATAAGCAGTCAAAGCATTTGGTTTGGCAACTGCTGCCAATGTAGAACGTGCTCCACTGTAATCATTGTTCAGAATTTGCAACAAAGCAGCATTGTTTGAAGCTGTAGAACCGAAATACGATTTAGCTTTTGCATAATCGCCTTTAATTATACAGATTGAACCTAAGCCTTCGCCCACATTACCTTTTGATCCGGCAGCTTTACCAAAAAATTCTTCCGCTTTTGCCAAATCTCCTTTTGCAAGAGCGGTGATAGCGGCATTATAGTTTACATCAACTGATTTTGAATCAACTTCCAATGCTTTTGTAAAGTACCGTGCAGCATCATCAATGTTTCCTTGTTGATATTTTACAGCGCCTAAATTGTTAAACCCACGAACATCGGTTGGATAAAGTTCTGTCACTTTTTGATAAATGGCAGTCTTTTCACCCAAATCGTTGGTCAGTGTGCTGGCATAAATCAATTCTTCAACCGAAAGTTTAGAAGCATCTTCTTTTGCTAATTTAGTGATTTCGGCATCTGATTTTCCAGTTACGTCAACAATCAGGTTTAAGCGTGAACGGCGCAATTTAGGAAGAATTTCTTCGGCAATTTCTTTAAATGCAACCGAAAGATTTTTGATTTCGCGTTCGCGTTGTTCAGGGTCGGTATACATGGTCAATACGCGCAAAATAACTTGTTTGTCCTGAATATTTGATTTTTCTAACAATGCCTGAAAACCATCCCAGTCTTCAGGAGTAAATTTAGAACCAATTTTTATACCGGTTTTTATTTTTTTGAATTCTTTGTTCAAGTAATCAACTGTTACTTCCTGACGTTTTTCGGCCAAATTTGTGTTTAGTTTCATTCCACCGTCGGGTGAAGCGTAACTTGAAACTTCAAAATTGTTAATTTGCTGATTGGTTGATTCTTTCACTGCTTTAATTTTCTTTGTTAAAGCTACAACATCAGCCGAGTTTACTTCTGTTTTGCGAAGTTTAGATTGTTGAATCAGAAACATGATATCAGCATTTTGTTTTTCCTGAATAACACGTTGGAATTTGTCAGCCAAAAAGATAGGTGAGTTTTCGGTTTGATTTGTCGAAACTAATTGTGAAGTTGCAACAACACCATCAGCCACCTTTACACTTGGAATTTGATAGGTTTTTTTGCCTTGTACAATGCTGAATTCAAGATACAATTCAGATTTTGCCATTTCAGGAACATAGTTGAAAGATACATTCAAGGAATAATTACCACCCAGTTTGAAATTAACTACTTGATCATTACCTTTAATTTTTTCTCCCTGAAAATTAACGGGAGTTCCTTTTAGTTCTTTTCCTTCGAATTTCAACACCGGAGTAACAGTCACGACTGCTTTCTTGTTAAAATACTTTACAGGGAAAGTACCGGTAACAGTTGCATCTACTTTTCCACCTTTTACTTCTAATGGATTTGGATTGCATTTAAATAAACTTGGATCTAAAGCGGTAAGGTCTTTGGCGCAAGAGCTTAATACTAAGGCAAGTACCATCGAAATTGCGAATAAGAATTGCTTTTTCATAAATTTTAATTTTTTATTGTTAATTAATTTATTTGATTTTTCGTGAATTTTGCTGCAAATATACGATGTTTCAATGAATTTACATTACTTTGCACTTGAATTTGACATATTTTGTTAAACTTGTGGCTAAAAAAAAGTACAAATCTCATCACTTTCGACTTTATTTCAATTAATTTATCTACAAAATGAATCTAACTAACTCGATTTCAGTTAAATTTAAACTGTTGTCAATTTTTATAAAATATCTTTCTGTCAGACGGATTTTAAATTTTATTGCACTAAAACTTTCGTTCTACTCTTCATTTTTTAAAATCATCAAATTAAAAAATCTTTCGCCGTATTTCATTTCTGTCGAACTTTCAAATTATTGTAATTTGCATTGTCCCGAATGTCCGGTTGGCATTAGCACAAAGACTAAAGCTGATAAGAAATTGTTTAATATTGAGATGTTTAAGAGTCTTATTGACGAACTGACCCCCACACTTTTGCATGTAATTTTATATTTTCAGGGTGAGCCTTTTATCAATAAACTGCTTCCTGAATTTATTCATTATGCTCACAAAGCCAGAATCTTTACGTCTATTTCGACCAATGGTCAGTTCATTACCAAAAATAATGCCAAAGAAATTGTGGAGTCGGGTTTAGACAAATTGATTGTGTCGGTGGATGGAATTACTCAGGGGGTTTACGAAAAATATCGGGTGGGTGGTAGTCTTGATAAAGCTTTGGATGGAATTCGGCAAATTGTGTACTGGAAAAATGAATTAAAATCGGTTACGCCATTCGTTGAAATGCAGTGTATAGTGCTTAAAACCAATGAACATCAGCTTAGTGAAATGAAACAAACTGCGAAATTATTACACGTTAATCGATTGATTTTCAAAACTGCTCAACTGTATGATTTCAAAAATGGAAATAAATTGATGCCAAGCAATAAAAAATATTCGCGTTATAAAAAGCTTAAAGATGGAACGTTTCGTATCAAAAGTAGTCAACCAAATCGCTGTGAACGATTGTGGAGTGGGGCAGTGGTGAATGCAAATGGAGAAGTTTTGCCTTGTTGTTTCGATAAAACTTTGGAACATTCGTTTGGAAATATTCAAAATCAATCTTTTGCAATGTCCTGGCATACTAAAAATGCTTCCGATTTCAGAGAAAAAATTCTCCAAAACCGGAAGCAATTCGAAATGTGTAGGAATTGTACCGAATAAAATCGTTTTTACGAAATGGCAACACCAATAAGGCGGCCTATTCCAAATGTTAATGATGCTGCAAGCAATCCGAAAACCACCATCCGAAAACCCGAATACCACAAATTTTTGCCGGTAAACAGCGTAATAGCTGCTCCAATAAGAAATAGTCCGATGGCACTTAAAGCAACACACCATGCCATTGCTTGAAATCCACTCGAAAAAATAAAGGGTAAAAGTGGGATTATGCCACCAAAGCTGAACAAAAGAAACGAGTAGAATGCGGCTTCAGTAGCTGAACCCTTTAATTCATCGGGGTTGATACCAAGCTCTTCTTTGACAAGTACTTCGTGAGCATGTGTTTTGTCTTTCATAATTTCGGATGCCATTTCGTGCGATTGCGCTTCCGGTATTCCTTTTGCCATATAAATCAATGCCAATTCATGTTGCTCACCTTCGGGATTAGTCTCCAGTTCTTCCATTTCAATAGCCATTTGGTTTTCATAAAGTTCTTGCGAACTTTTTACAGATATCCATTCGCCCAATGCCATTGACAATGCTCCTGCCAGCAATCCCGCAATTCCGGCAAGTAAAATGGTTTTATTGTCAGTTGCCACACCTGCCACGCCCATCACCAAGCTGAAAACCGAAACCAGCCCATCGTTCCCCCCTAAAACAGCAGCACGAATCGCATTTCCACCAACTGTGCGGTGTCGACTTTCAAATTTTGCATGTTGAGCACCGCTAACGTGATTGTCTTTCTCGATAATCGACCACAAAATCTTTACATGGTTGGTTTCTGTTCCAGTGATTTCTAAATTTTGTTTCTCTTTGGTTTTTAAAATCGCATTCGAGAGGCTTTTTTCCGTATCCATCAAGGCACCGAGCACGTAATCGTAACTGAAGATTTTACCAATCAGGTTTAGTGTCTTGGCTCTCCACGATGGTTGAATCAGATTCTCAGCCGGTAAATTCATTTTGCGGGCGAATGCCTCAGCATGACCATGTTCAATGGACTCCATTTGACGGAAAATATTGGCAATAGCTTCGTCTTTTTCGTTTTCTGCTAATTTGCGATACAGATAACATGCATCTATTTCGGTTTGAATACTTTTATTTCTCATTTTTTAAACGTTTATTTTTTTGTCAAAAGTAGAGAAAATTTTCGACACAAAATAAAAAAACGGGTTTTGAATTTCAAATTCAAAGCCCGTTTATTATATATTTTATTCGTTGAAACCTTAACTCTTAAAAACGCGAAAGGTAGTAACGCTTTACTACCAATCTTTGTTAACCTTAAATCTAATACTATGAAAAAATCACGATGCAAAAGTACTACAATTTTGAATACAATCCAAGAGTTTTTGAAAAATCATGCTTTAAAACTATGTTATATAACATAATTTAGTGATTAATGCTTCAAAAACCAACAGATTTTAACGTAAGTCCGGTTCTTTCATCCAATCCGAACATTAAATTCATATTTTGTACAGCTTGACCCGAAGCGCCTTTTAACAAATTATCAATCATTGAGACAATCAACAATTTATCGTCGTGTTTTTCTAAATAGACTAAACCTTTATTTGTATTCACAACCTGTTTCAAGTCTGGATTTTTATCTGTAACGAATGTGAAGGCAGCATCGGTGTAAAAATCAGTGTACAATTTTTTTGCTTCATCTAAGCTCAAAGTGCAATTAGTATATGCAGTTACATAGATACCACGTGTAAAATTACCACGTACAGGGATGAAATTCAACGATTTATTAAATCCAGTCTGCAACTGACGAAGCGATTGAGTGATTTCTTGTAAGTGCTGATGACCGAAAGGTTTATAGATAGAAATATTGTTATTACGCCAGCTGAAATGCGATGTGTCTGATAGTTTCACACCTGCTCCAGTAGAGCCGGTGATGGCATTTACATGAATTTCGTCAGTCAATAGTCCAGCAGCAGCCAACGGAAATATTGCCAGTTGAATGGCTGTGGCAAAGCAACCGGGATTGGCAATACGCATGGAAGTACGGATTTCATCCCTATTTAACTCAGGCAAACCGTAAACAAAATCGTGTTTCGGGCTTTTTGCACGATAATCAGTTGATAAATCTATTATTCTCAGTTTTTGTGGAATTGCATTGCTTTCCAGAAACTTTTTACTATCGCCATGAGCCGAGCAAAGAAAAAGTACATCAATTTCGGTCAAAGTCAACTCGTGTGTAAAAAACAGATTTGTTTCACCAATTAATCCGCTGTGAATATCAGTTATCGGGTTTCCGGCGTTACTGGTGCTGTGAACGAAGGAAATTTCCACATTCGGATGGTTTATCAGAATGCGAAGTAATTCGCCGGCTGTGTAACCTGCACCGCCTATTATGCCTGCTTTAATGCTTGTCATTTGAATAAATTTTATCAGATTTTGCTGTGCTTTAATTTCAGTCTACCAATGTTTTTATCAAGAAAAGACGCGAACTCAGAATTGCTGCAAAGTTATTCTAAAAATCCGAAAATAGAAAATCCGATACTGCAAGTGCTGAACTTTCGAAGTTCTGTTGCTGTATCGGATTTTCAATGTGTTATATTGAGAAAGACTAATTCCGAATTGAGATTAATGTTGTACTACAAATTTAGTTGATTTTCGGGTTGATTGAGTGTAAACTATCAGTAAGTACATTCCGTTTTGAAGCTCGTCGACTGTCATAGTTGAATCAACAGCGAGTTTTCCGGTTTTTACAATCAGACCGCTTAAATTTTGTACATAATAAGTTGATTCAGTGGGCTTATTTACCTTTACAACCATTTTTGATTTTGCCGGATTAGGTCTCAATGTCAAGGAGGTTGGTGCTTCAGGTAGCGGTCCGTTCAGTTTCCAAGGGGAACTCATGTATTTTCCCCATATAAATTCAGCCAATTCGGGGTGATCAATAAAAGGATTGCGATTTCCCTGAAGTTTATAAACGGCATTATTTCGGTTTATTTCTTTATCGCTGACAGGGTCATCGTTGTTCCATTTTAAAAGCAGCGTTATGGCATTCGCTCGGAAAACAGGATAGGTACCACCAACAAGCATACTTTGAGTTCCGGTACTTTGCCAGCGACTCGAATAATCTTCGTAGCAAGTAACCATGTACATATAGTCGCGTGCAAAATCGCCTTTGTATTCATCTGCCGGTTCAAAAACCGAACCCGAATATTGAGGTAAATAGCTTGTTGAAGCACCAACTTTTACCACTCCGTTTGTGTAATCAGGCATTCCGGTCACCACACCAATCGGAAAATTCGATTTGTTCTGATTGGCGGTGGCATCTGATGGATAAAGGTTATGTAAATCGGTCCCCATTGGGATAGAATTTTCTTCTCCAGAAGCCACACCAAACCAGCTCTTAGGCAAGGAATGTTCGCGATTTAATCCACTAAAACTTGTTCGGTGAATATTGGAATACATATCCCAGAAGTAACCATTGGGATAATCAGTCGTAGCAGGATGCCAATCAGTCGTCTTGAAATAGGTACTAGAAGTTAAATAGTCCAATTGTGTATGTGGGCGTATTATATTGTGCAAAGCCGTTTTTAATTCGGCTGCTTTTTTTCCATCAGCCGCACTGTAATAACCGGCAGGTTCCTGAGCTTGAATACCGGATAAGAGTACGAGTAGAAGGAATGTGATTGAGTTTTTTCTTAAAAAACAAGTAAGTTTCATGATTTTTTTTGACTAATTATTTTAAAACTTTTCCGGTATATGCATTCATTTTATCTTGTATTCGGATAATATAAATTCCTGAAGGGTTGAATGTAATGTTTTTTTCGGTTGAAGTTGCTTTAGCGTGGTAAAGACAAATCCCGGTCAACGAATAAATTTGTATGTTTTCATCACCTTGCAAGCCGGATATGTGAATCTGAGCTCTCAGAGTCATAATTTTAATCTTCGATGAATTGATATCCTGATTTTTTGAACTAATCAGTGTTTTTACTCCTATTGTTTCGGATGTGGCAGAAACAGAGTTATTTAAAGTTGCTCTTACCCGATAAAAATATTGTGTATTCTCACTTAAATTGCTAACCAAAGAATAATTTAATGGACAGACTTTATCTTTTGTTACATAAACCGTGTCGGTACTTCCATAAGTGACCGATACATCATCGATAGCTAAATTACCACTTCCGACTTTGTTATAAGTGAATTTAAAAGCATTCATACCCTGTGATTTTGTAAAGGTATAAACAGGATAAGTTTTCGTTGTATTTTTGTATGGAATACTATCAACACGAGTCCAGCTACCATTGCTAAGTCCATCTAATAATATCGATGAGCCTGTACTTGCAGATGCAAATCGATACATCAAAGTCAACTTAGAAATCGGATTCGGATAGGTTTTAGTCTGAACCCATTCTCCTTTATTCTTAGGATTTAAAGATGGTGTAGCTATTCCATAACTTGTTGAAGTTGTGTAAATTCCGCTTACATTTCCCGTCCATCCTGTAGGAAGCGGTGTTCCATTTGAACCTACTTTATCAAAACCTTCCACTTCGATGGTATCAGCTTGTCCTGTCACCTTGAAAACATCGAGTAAATAACCCGTAGCATAAGCTGTCTCTCCCCAATTAGCTGTAAATTGATTATGAGTAATATCACTGGCATCGGTTATTTCGGGTGAATCTAAGGAACTTGTATGCAGCTGCATGGTATTAATTGCAGCTTTGTTTCCATCGGGGCGAATAGCTTGCAGGCTATACGTGTATGTGTTTGCAGGATTCAAATTTTGAATCAGGTATGAAGTTGTTTTGCCCGTTAATACATCTTTTAGCACATAGTTGTTTGAAACAGCAAATGTCATTACATGACTACCCAGCATATTGTATGAGTCATTGGCTAAAACATCCCATTCGGCTTGATTGAAAGTTGAAGCCGGATGAGTAATTGACGCTTTTCGTTGAAGTGTCAGTTGATAGCCCCAAATTACATCTGCACCCGCATTTGCTTGTCCAACCATATCAATGGTTACTCCGCTGTGAACCAATTGAACAGCATCATTTCCGTTAAAACTCAAAATCGAATCGGTCAATATTGTGGCTTTAGCAATTAAACCCGGAGTGTTACAACTTTTATGAACCAAAACTACACTTTTTCCATCTGCCAATGTGCCTGAAAGTTTATAAGTTGATCCAAAATATCCTGCTCCATTCGATTGTTTTTGAAGCGAATAACTTGATAAGTCAACAGTTTTGCCTGTTCCATTGTATATTTCTAAAGCTTTGTTCCAACTGCTTCCATCTACATAAGTGGAAATAATTAAATCACCTGCTTGTTGGTCTCCCTGATAAACATTCAAATTATAATTTGTTGCTACGGGATCTGAAATCCATTGCAGGGTTCCACCTACCGGACTGACATCAGTTGGTTCTAAGGTTATAAAATCGGATGAAGCCAATGCTTTGATTGGAATTTTAAGTGATTCCGTAAGACCTCCACCTTGAATCAATAAAGTGTCACGGACAAATCCTGAAGTTGTTGGAGTGAATGTAATTCCCAAATCAATTCCTGCAATGGCATTTGAAGCTGAGATAGTTGGGCTTGATAATGCGAGTGTCGAACTCCCTTTTATCAATGAAACCTGTAAATCAGTGTTAATATTTGCGCCCATTATATGTAATTGTTGAGTGCGAACATCGTTTTGAAGTATTACTCCAAAATCAATGCTGTTTCCGCGTCGGGGTGTAACCAGAAATGGTTCGGTTTCGTCGGGAAATGGATACACTTTTGTAGAGTCAGCACCCCAGATATATTCTGCCAAATCCGGATAATCGATAAAGGGATTTCTATTTCCCTGAATTCCATAAATAGTTTCGATGCGTGTTCGCTCTTTATCGCTTACAGGGTCTTGCTTATTCCATTTCAATAATAAATCAATTGCCCATGGTTTCCAAAAAGGATATGTACTGTTATTTATCACCATTGGTGATTGCATAAGTGGGGCTAAATTTTCATAAATCGAGGCGATGTAAAAATAAGATCGGGCAAAATCACCTTTAAATTCATCGGCCGGCTCAAAACATTTATCGGTATAATCTGTCTCAAATCCATTAGTTCCTACTTTACTTTTACCGTTATTAAGACTTGGAGTGCCGGTAACTTCACCTAATGGCAAATTGTTTTTTACAATGTTAGTAATACCGTCAGCAGGATATAAATGGAATAAGTCTTTGTATGCATTGTTAGGGTATGCTCCCCACCAACTTTTGGGGAATGAATGCTCGATATTCATACCGTTGACAGCTGCAAATCCGTTGAAATGACGAACAGAATCGGAATACATATCAATAACTGTGTTGTCAACCTGATTTCTGTCGGTGTAATAAAAACCTTGCCAGGTAAATCCTGCACCACCACCATAATCAAATTCAAATAGTGGACCACAGATATTATGGAGTGCTGTTTTAAGGTCTGCTTTTTTTTTGTTTTTTGCAAAATAATAATAACCTGCCGGAACAGTGGCAAAAACTGTTGTGAATGCAAAACATGCAATAAAGAAAATGAGAAGTGATTTAATCGGTTTTGAATACATTAGATATTACTTTTAGGTGAATTTTATGTTGTTTGTTAAACGCCATGTGCGAGTTTATAGTTTAAAAAACAACCTTCAAGGTTTGTGCTGATTCATTATTAGATATTTGTAGCAAATAGACTCCTTTTCTTGGAAAAGAAATATTTGTTTCAGTAGTAGAAGTTAAAACTGATTGAATGCATTTCCCCATGCTATCATACATTGAAATTTTACTATTAGGGACCAAACTTTTAATTCGAACTCCTTCAGGGATTAATGACCAGACATAATTTTCTGTTTTTTGTTGGTCAATGGCAGTTGTGATTGCTAACTGGACCATAACCTGATTTGAAGTTGCTGAACCATTTCCTTCAGGTGTAACTGTGTAATAATATCTTATTCCTTTTTGTAAACCAGTTACATTGTACGAAAACACATTCCCAACTGATTTTGGGTAGCCTGTAATTGAAACAGGTGCGTAAATAGGAGTATGTGTAATTAACCTCACATAATCAACATAAACGCGTTTTCCTGCAGCTGCAGTTAGTGAAATTTTAGAAATGGCAGTAGATACTGGCAAATCAACTGAGAAATCCTGATTATTGACTCCGGTTGTCCAAATAGTCAAAGGTTGTCCATCTAAAGTAGCAGTAAGTTTTGCTCCGGTGTCGGACCCATATTGTTTTGCTCTTACTGTAAGTGTTGATGTGGCTGTTGATAAATCGAGTGCCGGTGTTGTAATTGTTCCAAACTGACTTGCTGTCCCAAGTTTTATATTGCTTGACAATGTACCATCTGTATAACCATCTTTACTCCAGCCATTGGGCATTGAAAGGATAAAATCTTCTTCCAGTACTGTTTTGTCGGTTGTATTTCCGGTATTTTGGATTGAAAATACATTGAGTGAATAACCTGTAGCACCTGCAGAAGGTGTCCAGTCTGCTACAAAGCTGTTACTTGTATAACTCGTTGAAGGTAAAGCAGAAAAATCATTTGAAGTGAAGGTTTTTAATCTCAACGAAATAGGTGATATTCCCCCGCCTGTAATCGTTAAGATTGCTGATTGGTCTCCGGAAGCATTTCCAAAATAATGGAGATGGATATTATAGCCGGCTAAAGCTTCATCTTTTGTTATGGTAGTTTTATCTACCGAAAAAGATGTGGCGTTTGTACCACCAATCAATAAGGTCAAATTACCGGTTAGATTCATTCCTACTAAGTTGATTACTGTATCTTTCGGCTGTTGGAAGTAAGTTGTTCCTAAGTTAATCGTATCGTTATTGTTTGGCCAGTTTAAATAAGGGAAATAAATATTTCCATCCAATCGGTATGGTATATATTTTTTACTTCCCCAGATATAATCAATTAATTCGGGATGATCGATAAATGGATTGCGGTTTTGCTGAATACCATATACAACATCGTTTCGTGTTACTTCCTTCGCACTTACAGGATCTTGACTGTTCCATTGCATTAATAATTGAACAGCCCACGATTTTAGGGTTGGATATGTATTTGCCTCCATCATGTTTTCAGTGTTTGAAATAACCCACTTATTTACATAGTGCTGATAAGCTGTTGCTACGTAAAAATAATTTCGGGCAAAATCTCCTTTGTACTGATCGGCAGGTTCAAATACAGTCCCAACATATCCATAATTCGTACCGGGACCAATTTTTGAACAGCCATTATTAAAAGCAGGAGTTCCCGAAACAATGCCTAAAGGGTGATTACTTTTATAATTGTTTGCTTTCCCATCGGCAGGGCATAAGTGATTTAAATCCCTTGCAGCACAATCGGGATGGGTGATGTCGCATCCCCACCAGCTTTTTGGAACAGAATGCTCTATTTCGATTGTACTTCCAAATCCTGGATATCCCAGCGTTACGTAATTTGATGCAAAGTAACGGAGTGAGTCGGTGTACATGTCTAAAACCTGATTAGTCGTTGGGTTTCGATCTGTTGAATAAAATCCCTGCCAGGTTTTTCCGGTACCTGATCCATAACCTAAATAATGTGTTGTATCCTGACAAATAATATTATGCAACTCAGTTTTAAGTGCTGCTCCTTTTTTGCCCTCTAAACTATTGTAATATCCTGTTGGTATACTTGCGTATGAATTAAACCCCAGTAATAATAAAAACGAAAATAGTGTGAGATTTTTTTTCATGATATTGTACTGCTTGATTATTTACAAGACTATCATTTTATAAAATCAAAACCTGATTTTATAAGTTTTGAGTTCTTGATTTTGTAAAACTTGAAGCAGATAAATTCCTTTTTGAGATAGGTTTAATGTAATTTCGCTGGTTTTAGTATAAATTGTCTGAAATTGTTTCCCCAATAAATCTGAGACGATAATTTTACAGTTTCCGGGCAAGTTTTGAATATTAATTCCAGTGGAAGTTGCGGTCCAAAAAATTGAATTACCTTTCTGATTGTCAATTCCGGAAATTGATTTCAAGGTGTGAATTTTAATTTGACCTGAGACTGATGTAGTGTTTCCTTCTGGAGTAACAGTGTAATAATAAGTCGAATCACTTTGCAGATTTGTGACCATGTAATTTATTACATTGCCAACCGATTTAGGATAACCATCTACCGGGGTTGCAGTCTGTGGTTGACCTTGAGTGGATACATTTACATAATCTACGTAAGCCCGATGCCCCGATCCGGAAGCTACAGATAAAGAAATGGTCGATGTGCTTGTTTTTGCTGGAATGTTTGTTGTAAAATCTTGATTAGCAACTGTTGTTAAAAACGATGTAATCGAATCACCGTTAACTTTCACGCTAAGTTTTGCTGAAGTGTCTGTCCCAAATTGTCGCGCTCTGACCAATAAAGTTGTAGGAACTGATAGATTAAGAGTTGGTGTTGTGATTTGACCAATTTGACTCGAAGAACCTAATCGGACATTGCTCGCTGTAGCAACATCCGTGTACCCCGATTTTCCCCAGGATGTTGGAATTCCATTATCAAAATCTTCTGACAATAATGTTTTGGAAACTGCATTTGGATCGCCGGTTAATGAAAAAACGTTCAGTGTATATCCGGTAGCGTGTGCAGATGAAACCCAATTGGCTGTAAATCCCGTACTCGTAACATTACTTGCCGCCAAAGATGCAAATGAATCTATACCTGTTGCATTAATCGTTGTAGTTGTTGTAGTTATGCCTCCACCCGAAATTGTAAGTTGGACTGAATTTGAACCCAACTCTAAAGCCGTATAATTTATAACTAATTTATAACCCGCTTGAGCCTGATCTTTTGAAATGGTAGTCGTTGGCAGAGAAAAATAGTTCGCATTAGTTCCACTTAAAGTCAATGTTAAATCATCTGTTAAATTTGCAGCCTGAATAAAAATTGATGCCGTATCGGTTTGTTGATAAATGACATTTCTGAAATTTATACTTACGCCTGGTGATGGTGCACTTAAATAAGTGGGTGCTACAGTTGTTGCGACAAAAGCTTGTCCTTTTTTATTTCCCCAGATGTATTCTTCCAAACCCGGATTATCAATAAATGGATTTCGATTATTTTGAATGCTGTATGCATTATTGTTTCGAACGATTTCTTTAGCACTGACTGGATCTTGTCTGCTCCATTTCAAAAATAAATTCATAGCGTAAGTGGTAAAGCCCAAATTATCAGTGCTATAAACTACATTAGCACCGTTGGCCCAACTTTCGCATAATCCTGCATATCGAACGACCATATAAAAATAAGTTCGGGCTAAATCACCTTTATATTGGTCAACCGGTTCAAATACAACACCGGTATAATCCGAGAAACTGGAAGGACCAAGTTTACTGCCATTTCCGGAAATATAAGTGGGTGTTCCGACTTCACCATAGGGATAATTGGAACGTTCGCCATTCACTTTTCCATCGGTGGGAAGTACATTGAAAAGATCACTTACCATGGGGTCAGCTGAGTTGAACCAACTTTGAGGCGAAGAGTGTTCGCGGTTGTAACAATCACATTCACCGGAATAGTTCCCACATTTTTGTGTATTATAAATGAAGCTGCAATTGGAATACATATCCCATATTTTACCCGATGAATTCTCATCTGTTTTAGCATAGGCAGCCCATAAACCATTGTATCCAACCACAATTGTTCCATTGGTAATGATAGATTGTAGGGCTGTACGCAGTGCATCAGTCGTTTTGCCTTCGGCAGAACTGTAATAACCACTCGGAGCTTGTGCTGAAATATTGAGTGAGAAAAAGATAAAAATCGATACTAATATTTTTTTCATTAGATTTGTTCTGTAAAACGATTTAAAAGTCTATTTTTATTGGGCTGCAAATGTATGTAATATGTTTTGGATTATACTGTATTTTTGAATTATTATGTATTTTATAAATATAAAACCGAAGTAATTCATGAAATTTAATTTAAACATTTGATTTGTTTAATTGAATTTAATAATTATTGTTCTTTGAGATAATTTTTCAAATGAAAATTTTATAAATATCATCACTTTGTTTTTGCTGAATATGAAGCAAATATAAACCTTGTTTTGGAAGTTGAATTGATGTACTTGAAGTATAAACAGTCAGTGATTGAATTTGTTTCCCTAACATATCACATATTGTCAACTTAGCATTGATTGGTATATTGTTCAGAACCAATACATTGCCTGAAACTGACCACTTGATTGGATTTGATTGATTTTCAGTGACATCGCTTAACAGTGCTGTGTGAACCTGAATTTGATTTGACAGTGCAGACGAGTTTCCCTCCGGCTGAATAGTATAATAATAAGTTGAATCAGGATTTAAATTAGTGACACTATAAGTGAGAGTGTTTCCAACAAACATCGGATAACCGGCGGCTGAGACTGCTGATTTTACTGATCCTTGAGTTTCGACTTTTACATAATCCACGTAAACACGGCTATTGGAAGCTGCTGAAAGTGAAATAACCGATGTTCCAGCTGTTTGGGGAATATTAAATGTAAAATCCTGATTTGTTACAGCTGTAGTCCATACTGTCAAAGGCAAATTGTTAATTGTTGCGGTAAGTTGAGCACCTGCATCGGCATTGTATTGACGGGCTCTTACAGTCAAAACTGTTCCAGAAGTGGATAAATCAAGTGCAGGTGTGCTTATTTTCCCGGCACTACTTCCCGAAGCTAACCGCATATTACCTGAAGTTAAATTGTCAGTATAACCAGTTGCTGTCCAATTACTTGGGAGTCCATTAAGAAATTCCTCTGAAATTAACGTTTTGGATTGAGTTGCTCCTTCACTTATCAATGAAAACACATTCAGGGTATACCCGGTTGCCCCTGCAGAGACTGTCCAGTTGGCATTGAAACCACTGTTTGTTATAGAACTTGCTGTTAATGCTTGAAAATCATTCGAAGAGGTCGCTTTCAAATTTACTGAAATTGAAGTTATTCCACCTCCTGAAAGTGTAAGTTGAGCTGTTTGAAGACCAACAGATTGTGCATTATAATTTACAATTAATTTAAATCCTGCTTCAGCTTCTGTTTTAGAAATAGTAAAGCTATTAACCGAAAAATTTGCAGCATCTGTTCCGGTTATTGAAACAGATAAATCGTCTGACAAATTCGAAGCTTTTATCAAAATACTTGCCGTATCAGTTTGTTGAAAAACGACTTTACCGAAATCAATACTCGATCCACTTGCCGGAGAACTAAGGTAAGGAATGCTAACATTTCCATCATAAGTGAAAGGAACAGACATTAACTTCCCCCAAACATATTCTGCTAATAGCGGATAATCAATATATGGATTACGGTTTCCCTGAATTTTATAGATTGCATTATTCCGATCAATTTCCTTTTGGCTTACAGGATCTTGAGCACACCATTTCAAAAATAAATCAATAGTCCATTGTTCAAATACCGGATAAGTATTATTGTCTAACTGGTTTACAGAATTTCCAGTCCATTTTGTAGCTAAATCTTCGTAACTTGTAACCATGTACATATATGATCGCGCAAAGTCACCTTTGTATTCGTCTGCTGGTTCCCACGCATCAATTACTCCCCCCCGGACGACTACTCGACTTACCAACTTTAATAACACCGTTGGTATAAGTTGTTGCACCATCAACAACAGCTATAGGCCAACTTCCTTTTGAAGAATTAGCTGAACTGTTCGATGGATTCAAATTGAATAAATCATTATAAGTTTGCCCTTTTGTACCTCCCCACCAACTGTTAGCCAACGAATGTTCTATGTTACATCCACTGGCAGCTGAAGTGCCATTAAAAGCTACATGATAGCTTGAATACATATCCCAAACTGTACCATCTTCAGGGCGCACATCAGTTTTTGAAAATGCTGCCCACGTACTGCTTGCACCACTACCGTAACTTGGAGGGGTACAAGTGCTAACTATCAAATGGAGAGCAGTTTTCAGTTCAGCTTTTTTTTTGCCAAGAGCAGCATCGTAATAACCTGCCGGAATTTGTGAAAAAACTGAAAATGCGAATAGTACAAAAATAGAACTAAGTAAAAGTGATTTCTTCATGAGTCTGATTTTATATTTGCAAAAAAAGAGAATCGGCAGTTTGTAAATTTTTGCAGATTCTCTCCTGTTGTGATTTGAATTTGAATTATTTGTTTACTATAAATTTTTGAATTGATTTTTTTTGCCCGCTTTCTAATTGTAAAAGGTACATCCCGTCTGTTAGATAATCTACCGGAATGGATTTCATGATACTTAATTGACCTTTCGTCAATAATTGTCCATTTAAATTGAAAACAGAATAACTTAAGTTATCTTCATCAGACTGAATGTTCAATTCGTGTTGAACCGGATTAGGTGATAAAGAGAATTGAATCTTCAATTGATCAACCCCTGCCGTTAATGACCAGGCTTCCCCTTTGTGGCTTCCCCAAATGTATTCGGCCAATTCGGGATGATCGATAAATGGGTTACGATTCTTTTGAATTCCGTAAACTGCCTCATTCCTGGCTTTTTCTCTTGGGCTGACAGGGTCTAAAGCATTCCACTTTAGGAACATACTTACAGACCATGTCGAAAGCGCCGGATACTGATTCCCTGCTAACTGATCTGAACTCCATCCGGCAACTTTATCATCATAAGCAGTTACCATATAAAAATATGTTCGTGCAAAATCACCTTTCATCGAGTCTGTTGGTTCGAAAACAATTCCTGAATATCCCGGAAATGAACTGTTTCCTAATTTACAATACCCATTATTTGCTGTGTATGTTGCTGTTCCTACTTCACCAAAAGGATAATTTCCACGACGGTTATTAACATAACCATCTGATGGATAAAGATGGAATAAATCGGTATACATAGGTGTAGCTTCACTAAACCAGCTTTTTGGGAAAGAATGCTCTCTGTTGTAGCAATCTCCCTCAACTTTATAATTTCCGCATTGGTTACCTCCAAATGTAAAATTTGTTGTGCAGGAGTAAATATCTCTTACTTTTCCATCGGGACGTTTATCTGTTGTTTGAAAATCAGTCCAAAGATTATCGTAAGTTCGCGCAGTGTGAGTTTCAACGATACCACACAATGCAGTTTTTAATGCAGCACCTGTTTTTCCGACAGCAACACTGTAATAAGCTGTTGGTTCAACTGCAAAAATGTAAAGTGAAATGGAAAGCAGTAAAAGAGTAAAGATTTTTTTCATTTTAATAAATGTTTGAATTTTGATTTTTTTTTTGTGGGCGCAAATGTATGTAATATGTTTTGAATTTTCATCCATTTTTTCATTTTTAATAATAATATGAATAAAAATACAGCTTTATTAATTTAAAAAAGTGTGTTTTTTTACATTTAAAACCAAACAGGATGGTTTTCTAAAACATCATTTCAGTAAGAAAACTTTTCAACTTTTTATATTCGCCCGAAAAGGATTACATTTGCATGTGATTTTTAAATTTCAAATCAAAATGAAGAATCTAACATTAACAATAGCATTTATACTGATTGCAATAACAAAAATTATGGCGCAAGAAAACCTTAATTACCAAACTCCGCCGGCAAGTATACTTAAACTTGCCGATTATGAACGTGCCCCGCAAGTTTCAATCGATTCAAAAAACAACTATATGTTGTTGACTTATCGAAATACATATAAGACCTTGGATGATTTGAATCAACAAGAGATGAGCATGGGCGGATTACGCATCAATCCCGTTACCAATATAGCTTCGGCAACAAATTATATTAATAACCTGAAAGTTCGTAAAGTAACCGGAACAGAACCGATTCAGGTAAAAGGATTGCCCGTTAATCCGCACATAACTTTTGTTTCCTGGTCGCCTGACGAAATGAAGGTGGCTTTTACAAACACTATTTCTACGGGAGTCGAACTTTGGGTACTCGATATTGCTTTAGCAGAAGCAAGTAAAATTACTGATGCTCATCTAAATGCCAATCTTGGTAATCCATTCAATTGGTATCCCGACAGCAAGCGATTGTTAGTCCGATTTCTACCAAAAAATCGTTCAGCTCTGATTGATTCTAAAAAAGAATTACCGAAAGGTCCAATAATATCCGAAAGTAGCGGATCTACTTCCCAAAATCGTACTTATCCGGATTTGTTGAAGAATACGACTGATGAAGCTAATTTTGTAACTTTGGCAAGTTCAGAATTGATGGAAGTGGATTTAAATGGAAAAGCTAAACTTTTCAAATTAAGTGATATGTATACTCTCGAATCGTTTTCGCCCGATGGGAAATACTTGTTGATAAACACGATACATAAACCATTTTCATATACAGTTCCATTGAATAGGTTTCCACAATTGGCTGTGGTGTATGATTTAAAAGCTAACATAGTGAAAAAAGTAAATGATGTGCCACTTTCGGAAGTTTTACCAAAAGGATTTATGGCAGTTCGCACCGGAAAGCGTCAACTCAACTGGCGTAGCGATGAACCTTCAACGTTATTTTATGTCGAAGCATTGGATGGTGGAAATCCTCAGACAAAAGTTGAATTCAGAGATGCCATTTATCAGTGGAAAGCACCTTTTGACGAAAATCCGACCATATTAACTAAAACTGTACAACGTTTTTCGAATATCATTTGGGGAAATGCTTCTACAGCTATTGTACAGGATGAGTGGTATGATACCCGTAACGAAAAAACATATCTGATAAATCCTTCAAAACCCGAAATAACCCCGAAAAAAATCGATGACCGCAATTTTCAGGATGTATATTCCGATCCCGGACATTTTGAAACCCGTAAAAACGAATTTGGAAAATATGTCTTGGCAATTGAAAAAAATCAATTGTTCCGCATTGGTGAAGGACATACGCCGAAAGGACAATTTCCATTCATTGACGCTTTAAATATCGAAACTTTAAAATCCGAGAGGCTTTATCAATCGACTTATACCGACAAGATTGAAGAAATTTTCGATATTAAAGATTTTAAAAATGGAGAAGCTTTGGTGCGAATACAATCAAAAAATAAATATCCGAATTATTATTTCCGAAACTTCCTTCAAAAAGAAGCGTTGACTCAGCTCACACATTTTTCCAATCCGTTTGAAAGCATTAAAGATGTTTATAAGGAAGTGATAAAATATAAACGTTCTGATGGTGTAGAGCTGTCCGGAACTCTCTATTTGCCGGTGGGTTACGACCGACTGAAAAAGGAAAAACTGCCCTTGCTTATTTGGGCTTATCCTGCAGAATATAAAGATAAAAATAGTGCCGGACAAGTTACATCCAATCCCAATGAATTTACTTTTCCATACTACGGCTCATTTGTATACTGGGTAACCCGTGGTTATGCTGTGCTCGACGATGCAGCTTTTCCTATTGTAGGCGAAGGAAAAACTGAACCAAACGATACATTTATTGAACAATTAGTAGCAAATGCCAAAGCGGCAATTGATGCTGTTGATTCGTTGGGATACATAAATCGCTCTAAAGTGGCAGTTGGAGGACATTCTTATGGTGCTTTTATGGTTGCCAATTTACTAACACATTCCAATCTGTTTGCTTGTGGCATTGCACGCAGTGGAGCTTATAACCGTACATTGACACCTTTTGGCTTTCAGAATGAACAACGAAACTATTGGGATGCTCCGAAAGTTTATAATACCATGTCGCCCTTTATGAATGCTGAAAAAATGAAAACGCCCATACTTCTTGTTCATGGAGAAGCTGATAATAACCCGGGCACTTTTACACTTCAAACCGAACGGTATTTTCAGGCTTTGAAAGGTCTTGGAGCACCAGCTCGCATGTTAATCTTACCGAAAGAACAACACAGCTATGTAGCCCGTGAAAATATTTTACATCTGCTTTGGGAACAAGATCGGTTTTTTGAGAAATACTTAAAATAAACGAATTAAAGTCGAACAAGAATTTGTTAGTATAGTTAATAGATTTTTATTTTTCCGGTTCTTTTGTCTTAAGCTCTATTACTTCGAGATTTTGAATTTTTTCTCCATCAATTTCGAAACGTATCAACGTTTGAACTTTATGAAAACCGTACTTTCCGGCTGCTCCTGGATTAATATGCAGTAAATCAAGAGTTTTATCGTACTTTACTTTCAGAATGTGTGAATGTCCGCAAACAAAAAGCTTTGGAGGTTGCTGAAAAATATCGGGTCGTACCAACGCATCGTAATTTCCGGGATAACCCCCGATATGTGTAAGCCACACTTTCACACCTTCGCACATAAAACGGTTGTGCTGTGGAAACATAGAGCGAAGTTCATAACCATCGATATTTCCCCATACTCCGCGTAAGGGTTTGAAAGCTTGTAAACGGTTTGCAACTTCCAACGAACCCCAATCGCCGGCGTGCCAAATTTCATCACAATTGGCAAAATGTTCCAAAATGCGGTCATCCAGCATTCCGTGCGTATCCGAAAGTATTCCGATTCGAGTCATTAATTTCGTTATTTAATGTTCAGATTGAAGACAAAAGTAATAAAAATCAACAATAAACCCCACTCTATAATACCGCTTCAACTCATAATTCGTGTATTTCGACTACCCTGCAAAAACAGCATTTTGTTTATATTTTGAATTTCGTTACTTTTGTACGCATTCCTGCATAACAATGCGAATTAAATCATTTCTTTTATTTTGATTGATTTGGTTTAATCAAGTAGCAAAAATTAGCTTTTAAAGGTGAAGAAAAAATCAACCAAACTCAAACCATTTATTCAGAAAATGCGTTTTAAATACCGCGTTTCAGTGCTGAATGAAAATACACTCGAAGAATCGTGGCATGTTCGCTTGTCGCGTTTTAGCGTGTTTATGTTTGTTTCTACTTTTTTATTTGCCACGTTTATAATCTTAACAATTTTGATTTTTACAACCCCAATCAGCCGATATTTACCGGGTTATGGCGAATCTGGCAACCGCTCGAGCATTATTCAGGAGTCGATGCGAGCCGATTCCCTGGTTCAACAGGTTGATTTGCAGGAGGGATATATCGACATTATTAAAGGAATTATTACTGGAAAGATGCGCCCCGATTCAATTGCTTCGTTAGATTCAATCGCATTGAAACAACGGGCTAAAATTCTGCTTGACAAATCCAAAAGGGAAAAAGAGTTTTGCGAAAAGTTCGAAAAAGATGAGAAATACAACCTTTCGAGTATCGATACTAAGCCCAATGAAAATGCCTACGTATTCTTCCGCCCGACACGTGGTGTTATATCATCATCGTTTAATTTATCGGAACAACAATTCGGCATTTATCTGATTACTTCGCCCAACGAAAGTGTGATGAGTGTTTTAGGAGGAACGGTTGTTTATGCTGCATTTACGTTCGATTTTGGTTGGGTAATTCAGGTTCAACACGAAAACAATTACCTGTCAATTTATAAAAATAACACTCGATTAATGAAAAAAGTAGGTGATGAAGTGAAAGCAGGCGAGTGTATTGCCATTACCGGGGATGCTTCGGGCAAGAAAGCAGGTTCACAATTTTATTTTGAGCTTTGGAAACAGGGGAAACCAATTGATCCGGAGGAAGTTATTATTTTTTGAAAGGACAAGTCGCAGTCTGTCTGTACATAAAAAATTAAATGGAAGAAATTCATAAAAAACAAATCGCTATATTAGGTTCTACGGGTTCTATCGGTACACAAGCACTGGAGGTAATTGCTGCAAATGATTCATTGTTTGAAGTGTATGCACTCACGGCCAACAATAATGTTGATCTGCTGATTGAGCAAGCACGAATGTTTAAGCCCGAAATGGTGGCAATAGCCAACGAAGTTCATTACCAAAAACTTAAAACTGCCCTGTCAGATTTGCCTATCAAGGTTTTTTCCGGTTACGAATCGATTGTTCAACTTGCCGAAATGCAACCGATTGATATAGTACTTACGGCTATGGTTGGTTATTCGGGTTTAAATCCGACCATAAGTGCCATCAAAGCAGGAAAAAAAATTGCGTTAGCTAACAAGGAAACATTGGTTGTAGCCGGTGAATTAATTTGTGAACTGGCATCAAAATATAATGCACAGATTATTCCGGTTGATTCCGAGCATTCAGCTATATTTCAATGCCTTGCAGGCGAAGGAAACAATGTCGTAGAAAAGTTGATTCTAACTGCTTCGGGCGGTCCATTCAGAACAAAATCAATGAATGAACTGGAACATGTAACCAGTGCTCAGGCACTTAAACATCCTAATTGGGATATGGGTGCGAAAATCACAATCGATTCAGCCAGCTTGATGAATAAAGGTTTTGAAATCATTGAAGCAAAATGGCTTTTTGGAGTTTCACCCGATCAGATTCAGGTAGTTGTTCATCCGCAATCTATCATTCATTCCCTGGTACAGTTTGCTGACGGCTCAATAAAAGCGCAATTAGGTTTGCCTGATATGAAATTGCCTATTCAATATGCTTTTACCTATCCAGACCGGTTAAAAACCAACTTTCCGCGTTTCGATTTTGATGTTTGTAATCAATTTACTTTCGAAAAACCGGATTTGGAACGGTTTAGAAATCTGGAACTAGCCTATTTTGCTATGGATAAAGGTGGAAATATGCCTTGTATTCTGAATGCGGCCAACGAAATAGTGGTTGCCGAATTTCTAAAAGACAAAATAGGATTTTTGCAAATGAGTGATATTATCGAAAATGTTATGGAAAAAGCACATTTCATTGCAAAACCAAGTTATGACGACTATGTTGAAACTGACAAATCAGTTCGGTCATTGACGAAGCAAATCATAAACTAAAAATAAAAAAACAACTCAATATTATTTATGGAAACTTTCTTAATCAGAGCTTTACAACTCATTCTTAGTCTTTCTATTTTAGTTTTTTTACACGAATTCGGACATTTTGCTTTTGCCAGATTGTTCAAAGTTCGGGTTGAAAAATTTTATATGTTCTTCAATCCGAGTTTTTCACTTATTCGCGCAAAAAAGATAAATGGAAATTGGAATTATCGCTTCTTTTCCAAAAATATCCCTGCCAATGAACGTCCCAAAATGGGCGCAAATGGAGAAATACTGCTTGATATCAAGGGAAAACAAATTATGGAACAAATTCCGGTTTCGGAATTGGCTGACGATGATTGGCGCAAGTATCCCGAATCGACCGAATGGGGAATTGGCTGGTTACCTTTGGGCGGCTATTGTTCCATTTCGGGTATGGTCGACGAAACTAAAGATATTACACAATTAGCTGCTGAACCACAGCCTTGGGAATATCGCTCTCGCTCAGTTTGGCAACGTTTGCCGATTATTACCGGTGGCGTTTTTGTGAATTTTATTCTTTCAATGGTTATTTATTCTGCCGTATTATTTAGCTGGGGACAAGATTTTCTGTTGTTGAAAGATGCAAAATACGGATTGAACTTTTCTGAGTTAATGATTCAGAATGGTTTTCAGAATGGAGATAATATCGTGAAAATTGATGGAAAACCCGTTAAAGAACAAGCTGATATTGTTGAAAATATACTAATTGATGGCAAGCAGGAAGTAACCGTCTTACGCGATAATAAGCTGATTGATTTGACTTTGCCGAAAGATTTTGTTCAGAAATTTCTGGCTGCCAAAGAAAAGGAACTCGTTTCACTTCGTTATCCCTTTGTGGTTGAAGATGTTTCGGCCGGATCACCTGCAGCAAAAGGAAAATTAGAAACAGGAGATAGTATAGTGGGTATCAATGGTAAGCAAATGTTTGTTTTTCAGGATATTGCAGCCGAATTGGATGCTTCAAAAAATACGCATATCAATTTGAATTTTATCAGAAACGGAAAAGAACAAAAAGCTGAAATTTTACTGGATGAAACCGGTAAATTAGGTGTTGGGGTTCGTTCACCGTATAAATTTTTGAAAACAAATCATACCGATTATACGTTTTTAGCAGCTGTTCCAGCTGGAATAAATCTTGGCTGGGAAACGCTGAAAAGTTATGTGAAAGGAATAAAATTGATTTTCACCAAAGAAGGTTCGAAGCAATTGGGTGGATTTGGAGCTATTGGTAAAATGTTTCCTAAAACATGGGATTGGCAGGTTTTCTGGATGATGACGGCTTTACTCTCTGTAATTTTGGCATTCATGAATATTTTACCCATTCCGGCATTAGACGGCGGTTATGTATTGTATTTGATTTATGAAATGATTACGGGTAAGAAACCGAGTGATAAATTTTTAGAATATGCACAAACTGCCGGTATGTTGCTTCTGTTAGCTTTATTGATTTATGCAAATGGGAATGATCTTTTTAAAGCCTTCTTGAAATAATTATTGTTTTATCAACCAATCACCGATGAGCCAATTAGCTAAAATGAAACCAATTATAATTTGCTACTCCAAATGTGGCACTTGTCAGAAAGCCGAAAAATGGCTTAAAGCCAATGGAATTGATTACTCCTATCGCCCGATAAAAGAAGAAAATCCGACTAAAGTGGAATTAGAATTATGGTTAAAAAAGAGTGGGCTTCCTGTCAACAAGTTTTTTAATACCAGTGGATTACTTTATAAGGAACACAATATGAAAGATAAGATAAAAGTTTTGTCCGAAAATGAATTAATCGATATGTTGGCTTTAAATGGGTTGATGGTAAAACGTCCAGTTTTATTAGCCGGTGATAAAGTATTACTGGGATTCAAAGAAGACGAGTGGAAAAAAATATTACTTAAATGAAAACTTTTGCTTTTAATCCTCTCTCGATGCCAACCTATGTGATGGCTAAACCGAATGGTTCAAGTTGTAATCTGAATTGCTCGTATTGTTATTACCTTGAAAAGTCTAAACTTTACGAAAATCGTAAGAATTTGCAAATGAGTGATGAAACACTCGAAAAATATATCGAAAGTTATATTCAGGCACAGCCCGTTCCCGAAGTGCTTTTTACCTGGCACGGTGGCGAAACCTTATTGCGCGATATTTCATTTTATCGTAAAGTATTGGCTTTACAAAAAAAATACGGTCGTGGACGAAATATCGACAATGTCCTTCAAACCAACGGTACGTTACTCAATGATGAATGGTGTAAATTCTTCAAAGACAATAATTTCCTGATTGGAATTTCTATTGACGGACCGGAACATTGTCACGATGTATATCGTAAAAATAAGGCTGGAAAGGACACTTTTAAACAAGTAATGAAAGGGATTGAATTGCTTCAGAAACATAAGGTTAATTTCAATACACTTTCAGTAATTAATAACTATAACGTTGATTTTCCACTCGAAATCTATCATTTTTTCAAAGAAATAGGTAGCCAATACATGCAGTTCTCACCCATCGTTGAGCAGATATCGAAAACCCGCCCCGACGGATTAAACCTATTGCCGCCCGAAGGAAGTGATGATGCTGAACTTGCTCCGTGGACTGTTGATGCAAAGAAATTTGGTCAGTTCTATATCAGTATTTTTAATGAATGGGTAAGAAATGATGTTGGAAAGTATTATGTTCAGCTTTTTGATGCTGCTTTAGCCGGAACGGTTGGACAAATGCCAGGAGTTTGTATTTTTGGCGAAACTTGTGGTCATGCTACTGTCATGGAATTTAATGGCGATGTGTACGCTTGCGATCATTATGTTTTTCCAGAGTATAAAATCGGAAATATCAAAACTCACACTATTTACGAGATGGTATTTTCGCAAAAACAGTTACAATTTGGTGTTGATAAGCGTGATACGCTTCCAAGTCAGTGTCGTCAGTGCGAATTTAAGAAACTTTGTAACGGTGAATGTCCAAAAAACAGAATTATAAAAACAAAGACCGGCGAACCGGGATTGAATTATCTGTGTGAGGGATATTATGCTTTCTGGAAGCACTCAAAACCCTATATGGAATTTATGGCCAATGAATTGTTTTTTAAACGTGCTCCGGCTAATGTGATGAGCTGGGCTAAGTTGTTTAAGTAGAGTTATTTGCAGTATTTTTGTAAGCCGATTGATGCATTTATTTGACCCAATTCTAACGCTCGCTCTAAATCTTTACAACCGCTTTCTTTTTGATTGATAGCCATTTTAGTCACACCTCGATTGTAAAAGGCATCGCCATAACGCGGACTTAAGTCAATTGCTTTTGTGAAATCATCTAATGCAGCTTTGAGATCATTTAATTCCACTTTTGTTAAGCCGCGATTGTGAAATGCCTTAAAATTTTTGGGGTTTAGTTCTATGGATTTATTATAATCACTTAATCCGCCCTTCAAATCTTTGAGGGCTACTTTTGCATTTCCCCTGTTAAAGTAGGCATCCGATGAAGACTGAATATCAATGGCTTTGCTGTAGTCAGTAATAGCACCCAAATAATCTTCAAGATAATATTTCGAAACACCTCTGTCTATATAAGCATCGGCTAAATCGGGTTGAACTTTTATTGCCAGCGTGAAATCCTCGATTGCAGCTTTGTATTCCTTGATGTACTGTTTTGTCAGCCCTCTGCTCACTATGGCCATCGCATCTTTCGGATTGATGGAAATAGCCTGCGAATAACTTTCAATTGCACCGGCATAATCCTGTAAATTATACTTGCAATCACCAATATTAAAATAAGCATCTTCATATTTTGGATTAATTTGTATCGCTTTTTTCTGATCTTCAATGGCACCGAGATAATCCTGTATATAATATTTTGCAATTCCACGGCTCACATACGCTTTGGCATCACCGGGTTTTAATTCAATTGCTTTTGAATAATCTTCAATTGCCCCGGTATAATCCTGATTATAGTATTTTGTAACAGCTCTGTTAAAAAATGTGTTGGCCGATTGACCAAACAATAATGTATTAGTTATTAATAGAATAAGAGTGAAATTAAGTTTATTCATAAATGTTTGTATTTTAAATTGTAATAATCGTATAATGTATTTTTATTGCAAAAGTAAGTTGTTTTAGTCTAAGCATTAAAAATAACAGAAAAATAATTGCAAATTCGAATAAAAGTTGTACTTTTGCACTCACAAAATATCGCGGAGTGGAGCAGTGGTAGCTCGTTGGGCTCATAACCCAAAGGTCGTTCGTTCG
>Ga0214228_1000029_pt1 | contig 43926 bp, 36 predicted proteins | sample TroBogypolimnion_21_FD_153066 | JGI IMG/M metagenome (GOLD analysis project Ga0214228, IMG submission 153066) | Freshwater microbial communities from Trout Bog Lake, WI - 05NOV2007 hypolimnion | ecosystem: Environmental > Aquatic > Freshwater > Lake > Hypolimnion/Profundal zone | place: Trout... | reverse complement strand
ATTCGACCAGCCACACAAACCGTTTTAGCGCCTTCTTCGTCTTTAAATTCAGCTTTTATATCAGTGGAAAATGCATTGGTTGGGTACAGTGCGGCAGGGTAGGGGTCAATGCCGAGACTGCGTAATTCTTCTAAACTTTGGCGTCTGAATTGTTCTTGTTCACTTAGTTCTGTGCTCATAATCTTTTTTATATTCAAAATTGATGCAAAAGTACAAAAACTTAGGCATAATTCATAATGCAGAATTCACAACTTATTTATATAAAGTTCAATTCGTTGTAATTATTAGACTCATAATTGTTTTTTTTGTCAAAAATACCAATTTAGACTAGTTGGTTAGTGAGTGTATATTTTAAGGAATAATTGTTACTCCAACTTCTGATAGCCGAAATAATTCCTATCTTTGTGGCTCGTTTTTGCCCGCTGGAGTTGATTTAAAAAATGAATATTTTCAACAAATATAAATCCCATTTTATAGCAACAGGATTATCGTTAATCGTGTACATTCTGTTTTTCTTAGCTTTATTTATCAAGCCGGGCAGCTTTAATCCGTCTAATTCCGAACACGATACTGATATACCTGTTCAGTTTCAATTATTGGACGAAATTCCTTTACCTCCACCATCATCTAACCAACTAACAACACAAGAAGTTGTTAAATCAGGAGCGTCGAAAGCACTTGCATCACTTGCAAATGATGTGGATAAAACAACTCAAACATCAGAAGAAAATATTCAATCGGCAAATCGGGATTCAATGATGATGACAGAAATGAAAGTTATGATGGCAGAAATCAGAGGTATTATGCCCGTTGAAGATAGTTTAAAGGAAGAGGAAGTTACAGCTCAGAATATTCAAAAAAAAATAAGCGAAAAGGTGGACGATTATTTTAATGATCGAAAATTTTATGCCGAAAATTATCGTTTAATTCTTAATTTGAAAAGGGTATATCCCTATGTAATTCAAACAAAACAAGTGGTTGATAAACTCAATGCACAACTTGCCAACATGACAAATAATCAGCAAAAGCGTGCATTAATCAAAAAGACTGAAAAAGAACTGTTTCAGCAATTCGAAAAGGACGTCCGTAACATGTCCTATTCTCAGGGTAAACTTCTACTCAAACTCCTTGCCCGTGAAACTAACCAAAGTGCATACGGATTAATAAAAACCTATAAGGGCGGCATTCCGGCTACTTTTTGGTATACGGTTGGATTAATTTTTCACGAAGATCTCAAAGCAAAATACGATTCGATTGGCGAAGATAAACAATTGGAAAAAGTAGTAAAGAAATATCAAAATGGAAGATTGAATCAATAAAAAAGCAACCTTTTCAGGTTGCTTATATTCAAATTTAGTAAAATCGTACTATCATTCCGATTATCCTAAAAATCCTTTTAATAATTTACTTTTTGCATTGGGTCTCAGTTTCCGAATCGCTTTTTCCTTGATTTGACGAACCCGTTCGCGAGTCAAACCAAATTCATCGCCAATTTCCTCGAGCGTCATTTCAGCCACACCAATTCCAAAGAATTTTTTTACGATATCACGTTCTCTGTCCGATAAAGTAAATGCCAATACGCGTTCTATTTCTTTAGAAAGTGATTCGTTAATTAATACACGATCGGCATTGGGAGAATCATCGTTAATCATTACATCCAATAAGCTGTTGTCTTCGCCTTCTACAAATGGAGCATCAACCGAAATATGGCGACCTGATACTTTCATTGTGTCTGCAATTTTGTCAACCGGAATGTCCAAAACTTCTGAAAGCTCTTCGGGAGAGGGCTTACGCTCGTGTTCTTGCTCAAATTTAGAAAAAGCTTTGTTGATTTTATTCAACGAACCAACCTGATTTAGCGGCAAGCGAACTATACGTGATTGCTCTGCCAAAGCTTGCAAAATGGATTGACGAATCCACCAAACTGCATACGAAATAAACTTAAATCCACGGGTTTCGTCAAATTTTTCGGCTGCTTTTATCAGTCCAAGGTTGCCTTCATTGATTAAGTCGGGTAGACTGAGGCCTTGATTCTGGTACTGTTTGGCTACCGAAACAACAAAACGTAAGTTAGCACGGGTTAGTTTTTCCAATGCAATCCTGTCACCGGCGCGTATCCGTTGAGCCAACTCAACTTCTTCTTCAACAGTGATAAGGTCTTCTCGTCCAATCTCTTGCAAATATTTGTCAAGTGATGCACTTTCACGATTCGTGATTGATTTGGTAATTTTTAATTGTCTCATTTTTATGATGAAAATTAGCTTGCAAAAGTAGTTGTTTTTTCTGAGTTTGCAAAATGATAAAAACCTAATTTAATTCACGGTTATTTTATAAACGCAAAACAAACCAAATTGTTTTAGATTGTTCATAAATTGAAAGAACAAACTCAATTTTTTTGAGTTTGTTCTTTCAAAAACGATTAAACGATTTAAATGTATTTATTCAGCTAAATTAATAGCAAAATAAGTCGTTTTCCCGTTAGGATAAACTCCGGTAATCCAAAGCACTTTCTCCTGATCACCATTATTGATTACAGCATCATAAGCTGACTGAATATCTTCGCTTTTACGAATGGGTTGATTATTAATTTTTAGTATGATAAATCCGGGTTTAATACCTTGATCAGCCAATTTGCCTTTTGATAAGGTTTTAACTTCTACCCCGAAATCAATGCCGAGTTGCTGTTTTGTTCTGTCAGTAAGCTCTTTATATGTGGCACCCAACACTTCTTCACTGGTTTGAGCTGAAACTATTCCTGTGCTTCCTTGTCTGTTTTTAAGTTCTACATTCAGTTTTTGTTCTTTATTGTCACGCAAAATAGAAATTGTAATTTTATCGCCGGGTCGATATCGACCTATTTGTTCCTGTAATTCAGCCACCGATTTTACATCTACACCATTTACATTTTTAATAATATCGCCCTCTTTTACACCGGCTTTTTGTGCAGCGCTATTTTCATTAACTTTACCAACGTAAGCTCCTTCAAGGGTTTTCAGATTTTTATCTTTTGCCAGTTTGTCATTTATATCGCTAATTTCTACACCCATAACGGCACGTTGCACAACACCGAACTTACGAATATCAGCAATAACTTTTTGTACAATGCTTACAGGAACGGCAAATGAATATCCGGCATACGATCCAGTTTGTGACGCGATAGCGGTGTTGATCCCAACTAGTTCACCTCGTGTATTTACAAGCGCTCCACCGCTGTTTCCTGGATTTACTGCTGCATCGGTTTGAATAAATGATTCGATTTTCATTTGAGAATTGATAATATTGATATTTCGTGCTTTGGCACTGACAATTCCTGCCGTTACCGTCGATGTCAGATTAAACGGATTACCTACTGCCAATACCCATTCACCAACTTTCAGCGAATCTGAATTTCCAAAAGCAATAATTGGTAAATCATGCGCATCAATTTTTATTAATGCAATATCAGTATTTGGATCTGCACCAATAACTTTTGCTTTAAAAGTTCGTTTGTCATTTAAGGTAACTTCAATTTCTGCTGTTTGATCAACCACATGATTGTTTGTAACGATGTAACCGTCTTTGGTTATAATTACACCCGAACCAGAGGCTTCCTGCATCGGAGTTTCCTGTTGAGGACGTTGTTGGGGTTGGCCAAAGAAATACTGAAAAAATGGATCATTTGGAAAACCTCCTCCAAATTGTTGAATTTTTTGAGGCGTTTTTGTTTTTACATGAACCACTGCGTGTACAGATAATTCGGCAGCTACAGTAAAATCGGTTTCCATGGCGTTGGCAACATGACCAAATTTAGCATAAGTTGCCGGCAGTTGATTTTCTTGATTATCAAAGCCTTCGATTTTGTGAGATACAAGATTTGTTGTCAAATTTGTTGCTACGCTTACCAACACGACCAAAGCGAAAAGGCCGAGGGTTTTCATTCTTTTTGTCGCTTTCATTTTTTTCTGTTTTTATAATTAATATTGGGGTTTGATTATTTCGAGAAATTTTTTTCGTTGCGAAAATATACAAAAGGCAAGCCAACATCACAATTTTATTTCGATAATTGAAATTATTTAACAAGCTGAATTTGCAGCTTAACGCGCTTTAAGAAACGCAATTTTGTTCGTAAAAAATTCTGAAATATTGAAATGAAAAAACCACTTTTTTTTTGAAAAGTGGTTTTTGAAAGACTGACAATTTGTCAGTGTAATGATTTCCTAAGTCAGAAAAATACTTTCAACTATTTCTTATATCCGTAAACAGCCAAATTGCCTAATTCTTCTTCGATACGAAGGAGTTGATTGTATTTTGCCATCCGATCAGACCGACTTAGTGAACCTGTTTTAATTTGACCAGAGTTTGTTGCTACGGCTATGTCAGCAATGGTTGAATCTTCAGTTTCGCCTGAACGGTGTGAAGTAACTGATGTATAACCGGCACGGTGAGCCATTTCAATAGCGTCAAGTGTTTCTGTCAACGTACCAATTTGATTCACTTTGATAAGAATGGAATTGGCACATCCCAAATCAATACCTTTTTTCAGATAATCAACATTGGTAACAAACAAATCATCGCCTACCAATTGTATTTCTTTACCAAGCTTGTCTGTCAAAAGTTTCCAACCATCCCAGTCGCTTTCACTCATTCCGTCTTCGATTGAGTCAATCGGATATTTGGCAACTAATTCAGCAAGATAATCGGTTTGTTCGGCAGAAGTACGTTTTTTACCATTCGGACCTTCAAATTTTGAATAATCATAAATCCCGTTTTTAAAGAACTCTGATGCAGCACAATCCAAGCCAATTGTAACATCCGAGCCAGGCTTGTAACCAGCATTACGAATAGCTGTTAGGATGGCTTCCAATGCTTCTTCTGTTCCACCGGCAAGGTTAGGTGCAAAGCCACCCTCATCACCTACGGCAGTGCTTAAACCTTTATCGTGTAATACTTTTTTCAACGAGTGAAATACTTCGGCTCCCATGCGTAAACCTTCGTGAAATGAACCTGCACCAACCGGACGAATCATAAACTCCTGAAACGCAATAGGTGCGTCAGAGTGCGAACCACCATTTATAATATTCATCATCGGAACCGGCAAAGTGAATGAATTTGTTCCGCCAATATAGCGATACAAAGGCAAATCGAGATAAGTTGCTGCCGCACGCGCAACAGCTAACGAAACACCCAAAATGGCATTTGCACCGAGATTCGATTTGGTTTTTGTACCGTCTAACTGAATCATAAGTTTGTCTATGGCACGCTGCTGTAATGCACTTGTACCAACTAAAGCCGGTGCTAAAATATTATTTACATTGTCAACAGCTTTTTGCACACCTTTTCCTAAATAACGGCTTTTATCACCGTCGCGTAATTCAATTGCTTCATTTTCGCCGGTGGAAGCTCCGGAAGGCACAGCGGCACGTCCCATAACACCAGATTCCAACCAAACATCTACTTCTACAGTAGGATTACCACGCGAATCAAGAATTTCGCGAGCTACAATCTTTTCAATTTTACTCATTTTTTTTTGAATTAAGTTTTTGATTATTCTATGGTAATAAACATCAAATCGACAAAAATGTTCGTGAATTATTTACATCTCGTTCAGTTAAAAATTTTGTTTTGAAATTTTACGGCAGATTTACATTCGGACTAAATTTATATTATTTGATTACTTTTGTGCTTGTTCATAGGATATTTATTGATTAATCAACTCGCAAAATTGTATGAGAAAAAGTATAGTGCTGGCTTTAATCGCTGTTTTTATATTGTCTGATTCGTGTGCTAAAAAGAAAGAAAACGACACGATTGTCCGTTTCGAAACTAATCAGGGAAACATTTTGGTACGTTTATATCCCCAAACAGTCAAGCATCGGACTAATTTTTTGAAATTAGTGAATGTAGGATTTTATTCGGGTGTTTTGTTTCATCGTGTTATCAACGGTTTTATGATTCAGGGCGGTGATCCCGATTCGAAAACTGCAAAACCCAATGCATTATTGGGCTCGGGCGATGTGGGCTATACCATTCCGGCTGAATTTGTTTACCCACAATATTATCATAAACGTGGCGTTTTGGCAGCTGCCCGTGAAGGAGATCAACTAAATCCGACCAAAGCTTCGTCGGGTTGTCAGTTTTATATTGTTGTAGGTAAAAAATTTACTGATAGTCAGTTGGATAGCATAGAGCAAGTTCGTGAAAAGAGATTTGAAGTAAAGCTTTTTCAGGAAATTGCAAATTCAAAACAGAACGAAATCCAAAAAATACAATTGGAACAGAATCAATCTAAGTTAAATACTTTACGCGATTCGATTTTGAACGAAGTTCATAAACGAATGAAAGCTCATCCAAGTTATAAACTAACTCCACAACAACGTAAGGACTATAAAACCACTGGTGGAACCCCACATTTAGACGGAGAATATACCGTTTTTGGCCAAGTCATTGAAGGAATGGAAGTGGTTGATTTGATTTCAACAGTCAAAACCGGAACAAATAATCGTCCGCTCAAGGATGTGAGAATCATTAAGGCTGAAGTAGTTCGGTAATTGAATTCTGAAATAGTATATAAATAGAGAGAAATAATTGAATTATCTCAATTTATTGATGCTGTGGCCGAAGCAAATCATTTACTGTTTTTACCGGATTAAAAGTTTCGATAGGTACTTCAACAAAAATAGTATTCCAGTTGCTCATAGCTCCATTCCAAAGTCCTGGAAGCTCAAGAGCTTTCAGTTCTTTTCCATTTCTTGATTTCGATGAAATGAAACCTGTTTTTGGATCTACAAAGTTGATTAAATCAAATTTTTCGCCTCTATAATTTTTAACTGAACAAACGAGGTCAACAGGATTAAAGTGGGTTGATTTTAGTATTTTATCTTTATCTGCCGGATTATTCAAATCAATTTGCGAACTTTCCAAAATCTGAGGCGAAACCGAACCGTCATCATTCAAAATAAGGAACGGACCACCACCCGGTTCACCTACATTCTTTACCATTCCACATACCCGAATTGGACGGTTTAATTTATTGAAAAGGTAATCGCGTAATTCGTCGTGAGAGAAATTCTTAACGTTTTTGTTGTGATTGTTAAGTCTCACTTCACAAAACTGAGAAATAACAGCGAGTTTGGCGTCCGAAATGAATTTGTTTTCCAGCTCGTGAAGATACGCGAAGCACTGTTTTTGAAGACTAACCAACAAACCGGCAATCACTTTTTTGTATGTGACTGTCTCTGCTTTAAGCGAATCTGGAACAACATTGTCGATGTTTTTAATAAATATCACATCGGCATCCAAATCATTCAGATTTTCAATTAATGCTCCGTGTCCGCCGGGTCTGAAAACCAATTCACCCTTGTCGCGAAATGGTTGATTGTGTTCATCGGCAGCAATGGTATCGGTTGATGGTTTTTGCTCTGAGAAACCTATGTTGTAGCTTATTTCAAAATTCTTTTCATACTTTGTTATTGTTTCTTTCAAATGTTTTTCGAACAAATCCCGATGTTCGTTGGATACAGTAAAATGAATATTCGTTGTTTTCGAACTACCGGTTGCATACAAAGCACCTTCTACCAAATGCTCCTGCATGGGTGTTCGTTTTTCATTGGTATATGAATGAAATCGCAACAACCCTTTTGGCAATGAACCATAATTTAATCCTTTTTCCGACAATAAGTTTTCAACAATTGCTTTAAACTGATTAGCAGAAATAAGCTCCTTGATTGATTTTCCGGTATTTTTTATACAACTTTGATTCAATTCATCGTAAAAAGCAAATTTTTCAATTTCGCTGAAAAATTTTGTTTCAAAACCCGAAGTGGGTACTTCGTTTTTTCCTTCCAAAAATTCAAATAAATCTTTAAACATACGACTAGCTGCTCCCGATGCCGGAACGAATTTTAAAATTACAGCTCCTGAATTCAGATAATTTCCCCATTCGGTGAGCAAGGCAGATATTTCATTATCATTTAGTTGTAGAATGCCTTTGTCGGGTTCAGCTGCATATGCAATTTTTAAATAGGGAAATCCGGTTTCAAATGAATGCAGTTGATTTTTGATTGTTTCAACTGAAATGCCTTTTTTGTTTGTTAAAATCTCATCGTTTTTAGTTAGCATGTCGTGGTGTTTTTTTTATTGTTACTAAATTAATCGCCCAACTGAGTTTTTAGAATTTTGATTTCTGATTTTCGTTGGTTTAATTCGTCAATATAATCATGGACTCTAGTAAAAGATTGAAAATCAACTATAATCATTTTTCCCATTGTATAATATGATAGTGTGGCATTTTCAATCGCTTTATCCAAATCACCCAAAATTTCATATGCAATGGCAATATTGTTGGTTGCTTGTGCCTGAAGCCAATTGTTTTTCGAACTGTCGTAAACTTTTTGCCACAAGTTTATAGCTGCTTGCCAATTTTTTACAATCACCGAATCCATAGCTTGTTTCATTATTTTATTCGAAGAATTGAAAAAATACCGATCCACCTTATCCCAATAGGGAATAAATCGATTTACGGTATTATGTCCTGCGTTTAATGCTCCATCGACCAAGGCATCGGCTCTGTTTGGAAGGTTATTCATTGCTTTACGACGATTTGTTGATTCATATTCCCAATAAATAGTGTCGCAAAATTGAATTGGTATCACATCGGGTTTATTCAGGTAATGAATGCTCCAATTTGTTTCCACTTTCATCTCCAACGATGGTAAAAACGTGCCTGTTTCAGGTTTGTAGTACTCTGTTAAATCGTCAGAAATAGCAATTTTGTCGAGCGAAATCAACACATTAGCTTGATTCGAGTTACACAATTTTTTTGCTGTACTATCCGATAAAATATTTTTGCTGAAAAATTCAGTATCCTTATTCACCGTATTTGGTATTAACTGGACTGAAGCAAAGAAATTCTTGTTTTCTAAATCTTCGGCTAAAGCACTCAAACAAAAAATTGACAAACTATCTGCATTTAAAATGATGTTTTTTTGATTTTCATTAATCAATTCAGTGGTATGCCCGTAATTAGAAGGTTGCGGAATGGTATTGTTGACAATCAACACATCGTTTGCATTAAGGGCAAAACTGACTTTGGCAGGTCGTAAAACGTCCAACGATGTGAAAAGCAAAGTAGAGCAGGAACTCAACAAAACTGTACTTAAAGTGAAAATCAGAGTTTTAAGTTGGAGTATTTTCATTCTATTTTTTTTTGAAAATTTAATTCTAATTCAAATCAAATTTCAATTGCAAATTTATAAAATTATTCTCAAACCATCGAATGCCAGCTGAACGTTATCGGTTAAAGACCTGTTAATCTCATCATGGAAGCCCATATCGTGACTCATATGTGTGAAAAATGTTTTACGGGCACCAATTCTCTCTGTCAAAGCAAGTGCTTCGTTCAACGAAAGATGAGCAAAATGAAAATTCGGGCGTAACGCGCTTAAAATCAGTGTGTCCAAATTTTTAAGTTCTTCGAAACAGCTTTCATCAATAGTTTTTACATCTGTCAAATAAGCCATATTGCCAATCCGAAATCCCAAAATCGGCAGTTTATAATGCATTATACGGATGGGCTGAATCTTCAAATCATCAATTTCAAAAGCATTTTCGTTGATTTCGTGCAAATGAATCAGTGGCACTCCCGGATATTTATTTTCGCTGAAACAATAGGGCATCGTGCGCTTTATGGCTTTCATAACGCGGTCTTCAGCATAAATATCCGAATTCCCAAGCGGCCTGATATCATCTAAACCACCCACATGATCATAATGTTCGTGTGTTAATAAAACTCCGGAAAGTCGATTTATATGATGAGTTAGTATTTGCTGACGAAAATCGGGGCCACAATCAATCAATAATTGAGTTTTTCCCGAAACAACCAACACGGAAGCACGCAATCGTTTATCTTTCAAGTTAACAGACCTGCAAACTTCACATTCACAACCAATTTGCGGAATGCCTGTTGAAGTTCCAGTGCCGAGAAACAAAATTTCCATAAAATCAATTTTCAGTTACCAATTTTCAATTACCAACACTAAAGTTTCATTCTAATCCTCCATTCGTGAGGATACAAATTATTGCTGCGGTTTCCTAAGTTTTTGACCCACCCTAAGGACAGATTTTTGTAAGTAATCAAAATATATCCTTTTGAAGCAGTTGAGAGGGTGATTGCTTCTTTTTTGAGAAAAAGAATGGCTGTTTCATAATCAACATCCTCTATTTCAACCAGTGTTTTGTCTAATACCTTTGATAGTGCTAAATTGTGAGATGGAATAAAATCCGTACCTTTCATTTCGCCTAAAACAAGTCCTGAAAACATACATTTTAAATGTTTGTTAATCAGCAAATAGTCATTTAGTTTTTTAGTATTATAAGCCAAAATCTGATTGTTTTCAAGCGTTATAATCCAATCATCGGGTTTTAGCAACGAAAATTTGAATTGTGAACTCGGAATTGATTTCAATCCTTTAAATTCATCTTTTTTTCGCCTCAAAAAACGGTTATTCTGACTTGTTTTTCTCAACACCGAGATGAAAAATCCTTCGCCTTTAGTTTTGTGCGGATAAAATCGATAACCGAAATCGGTCATTGTTATTTCTTTATTCCCATGTAAATCAACGTTAAGTAATTCTGCACCTAATTCTTCGCAAATCCATTTTACATTTTCTTCGTTCTCTATTTTATTAAAAGTGCAGGTGCTGTAAACTAAAAGTCCATCGGTTTTGAGTGAATCCCATACATCTGTCAATATTTCACGCTGTCGCGCTGCACACAAAGTCACATTATATTCCGACCATTCATCAATTGCTCCCGTATCTTTACGAAACATTCCTTCGCCTGAGCAAGGAGCATCGATTACAACTACATCAAAAAATGAAGGCAAAGCATCAAAGTCACGCGGTTCATTGTTAGTCACAATTACATTCGGATTCCCCCATTTAATAAGATTTTCAGCTAAAATATAAGCTCTTGAACGAATAATCTCGTTGCTAACTAACAAACTATTTTCAGACAATGCTTGTGTTAATAAAGTTGATTTTCCCCCTGGTGCTGCGCATAAATCAAGTACCGTTTCTGCCTGTGCAAAATGTTGTTTCACAACTTGATGTAAAAACATGGAACTTGCCTCCTGCACATAATATGCACCGGCATGAAAAAGTGGATCGGCTGTAAATAACGGTCGATTTTTTAAATAATATCCGGTTTCGCACCATGCCACCTGTTCGTTTGACGGTACATAATCCATTTTATTATTTATACGAATGCTAATGGGAGTAGGGCTTTCAAGTGCTTTTTCGAGTGCGGTATATTCAGCACCTACAATATTCTTTGTGTTACGAATAAATGCTTCCGGCAAATTCATCTTCTGGTTTTTCAGAGTGCTTTTTTAATTTTTTCAATTGTTTCGGAGTAATCTGTTTCCGTTAAATAAACTTTTTGTGGATTCATTTCAAAAATTCCACCAAACTCAAATTCTCCATCATATTTTGGAACTAAATGAAAATGAAGATGCGGTAACTTGTCGGAATAAGCTCCATAATTTATTTTCGTTGCTGAGAATGCGGTTTGAATGGCTTTTGCAACTTTACAAACATCGCTCATAAATGCATTTCGGTCTGATTCTGAAAGTTCATAGAGTTCGTTCACGTGATTTTTGAAAGCAACAACGCACCTTCCCGGATGACTTTGTTCTTTGAACAAAAATAGGGTAGAGGCACTTAAATCACAAATCTCAATCATTAAACTTTTTTGCAATTCGTTGCGCTGGCAATAAAGGCAATCCTTTGATTTTTCTATGCTCATATACTTGTTTTTTTATTTTTACTGATTATAATTTATGGAAACTTAAAAAAAAACTGCATTGCAAAATTCTACTTATTTTAGTCATGTGCTGAGTAGATCAACTAATAAAAAAAGCAGTGAGATGTTTTGTCACTGCTTTTCAATGCTTTAATTTTATTTTTAATCTTTTGCTGCTAAAATCCTCAAAGCAATATCCAAGATTTGAGTATCGTCCAACATAACTAATCCACCATCAGGTCCAGGTTCAATATGAACTCCGCAACTTTTTCCATCTTTGTAATCGTGGCCACCAAAATAATTACGTACTGTTTCTTTTTCCAGACCAAGTTCTTCAGCGATCTTGGTCATACTGCCACTTGGGAGCGCATCTTTTACCCTCCTCAATTCGTTGAATGTTATCGTTTTTGTCATAATATAAGTATTATATTGTTAGAAAAATATTGAATTTTTAAAAACTGCAATAAACGTACTGCATTCTTTTCAGATTACAAAATTATTTGAGAAGAATTTTTCTAAAAAAATCAAAAAAAGAATATGTGATTTTCTATATAATTGAAAATGAGACTTTAATGAAATGCTGTTTTATTCTCTGTATTTTACGCTATTCTAATTTTGAATAAATCTATTGATTTGAAAAGATGACTAAACTTTTTGGGTTGATTACTGTTTTACTGGAAACTTGAAAACTTTGTTACATTCAAAGTTTCCAAATATTTTATATAATATGCTGTAAATCAAAACTATAAATTATATTTTAAAAAGTTTAACAGTAAAATTTGAACAAAATAAAAGCTTGAGTCATTTATTTAGTAATTTTGCGCCGTTTTAGTTTCAAAAATGTATGGAAAATCAACAAGAACTTATAGTTGTCACTGCATCAAGGCTTTTTGAGCAATTTGGAATCCGGAGCGTTTCGATAGATGATGTGTGCACTGAATTACACATTTCAAAAAAGACATTTTATACCCATTTTCAGCAAAAAGAAGAGTTGGTAGATGCTGTATTAATGCTTAAAAAGAAAAATGATTATGAGCGGTTTGAAAAACTTTTTAAAAATAAAAATGCGATTGATTCTTTAGTTTTGATAATCAAAGAAATAAAAAAGAATTTAGAATGCGAATCCCAAACGATGTACTATGATTTGGAAAAGTATTATCCCAGAGTTTTTGAAAAACATCTGGCAACTAAAACAGAAGAAATAAGGCATGGATTTGAAATGAATCTACGTCAGGGAATTGATGAGGGTTATTATCGGGATAATTTGGATGTTGAGTTAATTTCGGCTTTTCATTCACTTCAGATTAAAAATACATTTGAACAATTACAGCAATCGTCAAAAAAATACACGAAAAAACGATTGGTTGAATTTTTTATTGATTTAATGATTCATTTAATTGCCAATGAAAAAGGACTGAAATATATTGACGAAATAGCCTCGAATTCAAGTAAAAACTAAAAATTAGCAGTCGATTAAAGTAAGAAATTAATCATTTGTCGTCAAAAAAATGGGGTTTCATCGATTTATAGTTTGAAGTAAAGTGAAGTTGCCTGTATTTTGTACCATCAAAAAAAAAGTAAAATTAAAAAAACAGATAATTTATGATTGTAAAACAAATTCTCAGAAAGTTAGTATTGGGCTCTGCAATACTTTGTTTTATTCCAACCGGAGTAATAAAAGCGCAAGATACACTTTCGGTGTCCTTATCGAAAGCGATAGAGATTGCCTTGAGCCAAAGCCCCACTATTAAAGTGGCAAATAAGGAAATAGAGCGGGTAGATTACTCCAAGAAAGAGAAATTTGCTGCATTATTTCCTTCTATTTCAGGTTCGGCATCTTATTCTAAGTCTATTGAGGCACAGAAGATGATATTGCCAATCGCTATGTTTGGGTTGCCTGCCGGAACGATTATCCCGGGTTTTGTACCCGATAACTCATTTGGAGCAGGTATTTCAGCTTCACTTCCTATTATTGCACCAACTTTATGGTCTTCGTTAAAAATGACAAAACTTGATGCAGAATTGACACTTGAGTTAGCAAGATCATCGAAACTGTCGCTTATAAATCAGGTTACTAAAGCTTATTACGGAATTCTACTGGCTCAGGATTCATATAATGTTTTTAAACGAAGCTATGACAATACGGTTGAAAATGCAAGAATTATTCAAAATAAATTTAAACAAGGAACTATTTCTGAATTTGAATGGATTCGGGCTGATGTGCAAGTTAGGAATGCCAAATCGAATGTGGTTTCGGCAGAAACAGCTGTGAATATGAGCATTTTGCAACTAAAAATGTTGCTGGGTGTAGATATGTTCACGGCTTTAAAGGTGCAAGGAAGTTTAGCCGATTTTGAATCCAATATGTATGGAGATGTTCTGAAGATTGATACAACAACTTTACATTCGAACTCTGATTTGAATCAATTTGATTTAAAAGCAAAACAATTGGATCATTCGTTGAGAATTCAGAAGTCTGCTTGGTGGCCAACGTTGAATGCAAGTTTCATGTATCAATATCAGTCAATGGGCGATAATAATCTGGCATTATCAAAATATCAATGGTTTCCTGTTTCTTCGGCAGGTCTGTCACTGGCAATTCCTATTTTTCAGGGTGGTTCAAGAGTTTATAAACAGAAACAACTGCAGATTCAAATTAGCGAAATGAAAGATCAAAGGGATAATTTACGTAGAACGTTAGAAATGCAGGTGATAAGTAATTTAGACAATATCAAAAAAGCTATTGAAAAGATAGCATCAAACAAAGAGGGCTTGCGTCAGGCAGAAAAAGCAGTTTCAATTTCAAAAAAAATGTATGAAGTTGGTTCAAGTACCTATCTGGACTTGTCGAATACCGAATTAGCATACATTCAGGCTGGGTTAATGTATAATCAATCTATTTATGATTATTTGTCGGCCAAATCAGATTTAGAAAAATTATTAGGAAAAGATTCCTCCCAAAAATGATTCAAAACAATATATAATCAGATAAAACAACTAAAAAATTATACAAATGAAACGAATGAAATTAGTTAGCATATTGGTTTGTGCATTTGCAATTGGACTGATATCGTGCAGCAAAACTGCAAAGACAGATGCAAAGGCGGTTGAGATTCCAATCGTTAAGCTTCAACCTTCAACAGAACGTGAAGTAGAACAAAGTTACGAATTGACAGCAAGTGTTCAGCCTCAGGACAAGAATAGTATTGCACCATCTGCTCCGGGACGTATCCGTCAGATTTTAGTAGAAGTGGGACAACATGTGGTTAAAGGACAAAAAATTGTTCAGATGGATGTTGCCAATTTGTCAAATTTAGAAGCACAGGTTGATAATTATAAGAAATCGTACAAACGAATTCAAGAATTATATAACGTTGGTGGTGCATCACAACAGGATTTGGAAAATGTGAAAATTCAATTGGATGTTGCTCAAACAAATTTGAAGAATTTGAATGAAAATACTTTTCTTTTGAGTCCGATTAATGGAGTTGTAACCGAGCGCAACTATGACAGCGGTGATATGTATTCGGCTCAACGTCCGGTTTTGGTCGTAATGAATATTAATCCCGTGAAACTAGTTCTAAATGTTTCTGAATCATATTATGCACAGGTTAAAGTTGGTATGCCGGTGAAAATAAACTTTGATGTTATTGGGAATGATAAATTTCCAGGTAAAGTAAGTCTGATTTATCCTACTATCGATGACCATACCCGTACTTTTGCTGTCGAGGTTAAGGTAAGTAACAACAATAATAAAATCAGACCCGGAATGTTTGGACGTGTAAAACTCGAATTTCCGAAAGTCAAACGCATTCTTGTACCGGACAAAGCAATTGTAAAACAAGCTGGCTCGGGAGCAAAATATGTTTTTATTTACATCGATGGAAAAGTTCAGTACAAACAAGTGGAAATTGGACGCAGAGTTGATGACGAATATGAAATACTTTCGGGAATTAATGCCGGAGAGCAAGTTGTTATAGCGGGACAGTCTAATTTAGTGGACGGAACTTCTGTAAATGTTGTAAAATAGATTAATGTTTATTCAGTTGATTGGTTGATTAATTAATCTGTTGATTTGAATTACGAATTATGAATTGTGAATTATTAATTATAATCAAAAGAATATGAGTTTATACGAAAGTTCGGTACGAAAGCCGGTGATGACCTCGATAATTTTTATCGCTGTGGTCATTCTGGGACTATTCTCTTACAATAAATTACCTATTGATTTATTGCCAAAAATTGAGACGAACACCATTATGGTAATGACAACATACGATGGTGCGAGTGCTTCGGATGTGGAAACAAATGTAACACGTCCGCTCGAAAGTTCACTAAACACGGTTTCGAACCTGAAAAACATAAAGTCTACTTCGAAGGAAAATCGTTCGATTATCACTCTGGAGTTTGATTATGGCCTGGATTTAAACGTGGTAACTAACGATATCCGAAATAAATTAGATTTGGTTAAATCGTTTATGCCAGCAGGTGCAGGAAATCCAATTATTTTCAAATTAAGTACCGATATGATTCCGGTAATTATGCTTTCGGCTACGGCTAATCAGAGTTTACCGGCACTTTATAAAATATTAGATACAAAAGTGGCTAACCCATTGGCTCGTATTAATGGTGTTGGTTCTGTGTCTATTAGTGGTGCTCCACAGCGCGAGATTCAGGTGCATGTTGATCCTGTAAAATTGGAAGCTTATCACCTCACCGTAGAAGCTTTGGCACAGTTTATACGCATGGAAAATGTGAATACACCAGCCGGATCAATGGACGTGGGTAGTGACACCTACGCTTTACGTGTGGAAGGCGAATTTAAAGATCCGTCGGAACTGAATAATATTGTAGTCGGAAATTTCAATGGCAAAACCGTAAAATTGTCGGATGTAGCAGTGATTGCTGATAAACACGAGGAACGGTTGCAGGAAAGTTATACCAATGGAGTTCAGGGTGCTGCCATTGTTGTACAGAAACAGTCGGGAGCTAATACGGTTCAGATAGCCCGTGAAGTAAAAAAGATGCTGCCTGAAATTCAGAAGAATCTTCCTTCGGATGTGAAAATTAGTGTTATTAATGATACTTCGGATAATATTGTACGAACTATAGATAGTTTGGCTGAGACAGTAATATATGCGCTGTTGTTTGTAATGATTGTAGTACTGTTCTTCCTCGGACGGTGGCGTGCAACGGTTATTATTATTCTTACCATTCCAATCTCATTAATTGCTGCATTTATTTATCTTGCACTTACAGGCGGAACGCTAAACATTATTTCGCTTAGTTCGCTGTCGCTGGCTATCGGCTTAGTGGTGGACGATGCAATTGTGGTACTTGAGAATATTACTACGCATATTGAGCGTGGAAGTCGTCCGAAAACAGCTGCCGTGAATGGAACGAATGAAGTGGGGCTTTCCATTATAGCTTCTACACTTACCATTATAGCGGTGTTCCTCCCGTTGACGATGGTATCGGGTATGGCGGGTGTAATGTTTGCTCAGCTTGGTTGGATGGTAACAATTATCATTACGGTTTCGATGATTTGCGCGTTAACACTTACTCCTATGTTAGCTTCGCAGTTGATGCGACTTGACCCCAAACGGAGTAAAGGATTTAATGCTGTGTATGGACCAATTGAACGTTTTCTTGATAAACTGGACGAAAAGTATGCGCAATTGGTTAACTGGGCTGTTCGTCATAAAATATCCATCATTATTCTAGCATCGGCATTTTTTGTGTTGAGTATTATTCCGTTGGTCGTGGGTTGGGTAGGAACTGAGAACTTCCCTGCACAGGATAGTGGTATCATTTCAGCAACTATCGAACTGCCGGTTGGTACGCGAATGGAAATAACCAAAGGTATTTGTCAGAAACTATACACCGATTGGAAAAAGAAATATCCTGAAATCGATATGGTCAACTATAGTGTAGGTCAGGCAAGCAGTAAGAATATATTCGGTTCGTTATTTTCAAAAAACTCAAGTAATGTCGGTACATTCTCATTCAGACTTGTGAATCTGAAAAGTCGTAACCGTTCGGCGTTCTTAATTACCGATAGCATACGCAGCGATATTAAACGAATTCCCGAGATACGTAAATCAACGGTGACAGCCGGAGGTGGAATGAGTATGATGGGAGGACAGTCGACACTCGATGTAGAAATTTATGGTTATGATTTTGCCCTGACTGACAAAGTGGCTGCAGAAGTATCAAAACGACTTGCAAATGTTCACGGCTTGGTAAATACTACAGTTAGCCGCGAAGAATACACACCGGAATATCAGGTTGATTTTGATCGTGAAAAACTGGCTTTGAATGGATTGAATATTGCTACCGCTTCCAATTATCTGAACAATAGAATTAATGGTATTACGGCTTCGCTTTATCGCGAGGATGGTGAAGAGTATTCTATCGTTGTGGAATATGCACCGCAATATCGTCAGTCTATCGAAGCGATTGAAAATATCATGATTTACAATCAACAGGGACAAGCCATCCGATTGAAAGATTTGGGAAATGTGGTGGAACGCTATACACCACCTACTATTGAACGCAAGAACAGTCAGCGTATTATCACAGTTTCGTCGACCGTGTCTGGTACTACGCTTGATAAAGCTGTAAGTGGTATTAATGCCGAACTTAAAAAGATTGATATTCCGTCGGATATTTCAACTACTATTGCCGGTTCGTTCAAAGATCAACAGGAATCGTTCAGCGATTTGGGAGCTTTGTTGATGATTATTATTCTGCTGGTTTTTGTAGTTATGGCTTCACAGTTTGAGTCCATAACCTATCCGTTCATCATCATGTTTTCCGTTCCGTTTGGAATTTCAGGAGTAGTATTGGCTCTGTGGTTTTCGGGTACAACGTTTAACGTAATGACATTTGTAGGTGTGATAATGCTGGTGGGTATCGTGGTGAAGAATGGTATTGTGATGGTAGATTATATCAACCTGAATCGTGAGCGTGGGTTTGGAATTATCCGTGCAGTGGTTACCGGAGGTAAATCGCGTCTTCGCCCGGTATTAATGACCAGTTTGACTGCTATTCTCGGTATGTTGCCATTGGCAGTAAGTCATGGTCAAGGTTCCGAAATGTGGAAACCAATGGCTGTTACCGTTATCGGTGGTTTGACTGTGTCAACTCTTTTGACCTTGGTTGTAGTGCCGGTAATGTATACGCTGTTTGCTGCTGGTGGTGTCAAAAGCAAGCATCGTAACAATAAAAAGCAGGCTTTATTGAAACAATTGAGTGAATAGCAGTACTAATAAAATAAATTTAGAATACAATGAAATCAATATTTATATCATTCGATCAGGCTTATTACGATCAGGTTCAACAAATTCTGACGCTCAACCATGTTCGTGGTTTTAGCGGTTGGGAATCGGTAATCGGTCGTGGAACAAAAACAGGCGATCCGCATTACGGTACGCATGCCTGGCCTTCGCTCAATACGGCTATTCTTACTATCGTTGACGATGAAAAGGTAAAACCCATTCTGGCGCAACTGCGTGAACTCGATGGGACTTCCGAACGCATGGGCATTCGTGCTTTTGTATGGAACATTGAAGACGGTATGTAGATGCACTGAACAGTTATCAGGTAACAATTACTAGTTATCAGGTAACAGTTATCACTAAAAGAGTTTTTTCGTTTCTTTAAATTTGGAATGCGCTTGTTGATGTGAAAAATCGGCAGGCGCATTTTTTTTATCAGTGCAAAGCAATAAATCACTTGATGATTCATAGGTATGGATTGATAATTTGTGAATATTATTTCTGTTTAATATTGAATAATATGATATGTATTTAAAAAGATATATTAACTTTGTAGTTCAAATTTTAAAAATATTAGAACATGAAAACATTCACACTGACTTTATTCGCCTTGCTATTTAGCGTACTTAGTTTTGGTCAACAACATCAAGTTGACTCCGTTTACTTAAAAACCGGTGTTTTATTAATAGGAAAAGTAGTTTCAAATACTCCAAACGAGAATATGATTTTTCAAACCACCGACAGTCAGTTGCATACAATTTATCAATCGGACATTTATAAAATTAAATTGAATAGCAGCCAAACGATGCATGTAAATGAAGATAATGAGATGAAAAACGACCGGACAGTTGAACAATCAATCCCCCAAAACATTACAGATTCTCCATTGATACAGCAAATCCAAGTCGACTCCATTTACTTGAAAAACGGAAGAATTCTGGTTGGTACAATAACGTATTTTGCTCCAAACGATGGGGTGAATATCAAGGTCCGGGACGTGACCTATTGTTTTCAGATGTCCGATGTATTGAAAATAACTAAAAATGTAACGGCTGCCGAGGATATACACACTGAAGTAATTTCGAATAAAAATCGTACGGAAACAATAACTAAACTTAATGGAGTAACTAACCATTCTTTCAGCGTTTTGGATTTTGGTACAGGAGTAGGAATTTCATCCAATATTGCTAATCCAATGCTAAAATTCGATGTTTTAAAAAGTTTCAATGTCACCGAAGGATTAAATTTTGGCTTTGGCTTAGGTTTTAGAGGCTATCTAACTCAATCTACAGGGATAATTATTGTTCCGGCTTATTTTGATATGAAATTTGCATTAGATGCTATCAGGGTTGATAAATTTTTCTCCATCGACCTTGGATATTCCTTCGTTCCTGCCCTCAATATGGCAGGTTTAGGGATGTATATTCATCCTGCTCTTAACTTTATCGTGAAACATCGTCCCAATAATTTTTTGTGGAGTATCGGTTGCGAAATTCAAACTATTGTCGGAAATGATCAATCGCTCTTTACACCAAACTTTAGTTTTGGAATAATGTTCTAAAAATATCTTATCCCGCTCAGGCTTTATTTCGAAATTCAGTATCGTTTTAACCGAACTAATTTATACTTTATTTGTTTATTCTGCAAAATCCACAGTATGAATAAACAAAAATCGATAGACCAAATCATTGCTCCACCTCCATCACACTGGGTGGGCAATGCATTTCGGGTACATAACTTTCTGCCCGGAAATTTAGATTTAAAGCGCATGAGTCCATTTTTCTTGATGGATTATGGTGCTAAAATAAATTTTTCACCCACTGATACCCCACGTGGAGTGGGTGTACATCCACATCGTGGATTCGAAACGGTTACTATTTCGTATTACGGTAAAGTGGCGCATCACGATAGTGCCGGAAATGCCGGCATCATTGGTGAAGGCGATGTGCAGTGGATGACTGCTGCTTCTGGCGTGTTACATAAAGAATATCACGAAGCAGAATGGAGCAAACAAGGTGGTCTGGCACAAATGGTTCAACTTTGGGTAAATCTGCCTAAAGCATACAAAATGAGTGCACCCAAGTATCAGGCCATAAAACGCGAAGACTTCGGAATTCTGTCATTGAAAGATAATATGGGAGTAATAGAAGTTATTGCAGGAAATTATAAGGGAGTAAATGGTGCTGCTCAAACTTTTACACCTATTGAAATGTATAATGCCCGACTGAAGAAAGATGCCGAAGTTTCTTTTTCATTCCCCGAAAATTTCAACACATGTGCGCTTATTATCGAAGGAAACGTAACCCTAAACGATAAAAAGGTACCGACTGATTATCTTGTTTTGTTTAAAAATGAAGGAACGGATATTAAGCTCAGGGCTACTGAAGATGCTATTGTTCTTCTGCTTAGCGGTGAACCGATTAATGAACCCATTATGTCCTATGGCCCGTTTGTAATGAACACGAAGCAGGAAATTTTGCAAGCCTACGAAGATTTGAATTCAGGCAAGTTTGGCTACTTAGCCGATGAATGAATTAAGCGATGAAACGAACATGACATAAATTTAATCTGTTTTGACCCACAGGGGAATGATTAAATTTTGTTTTGTGAGTTTCATCTGATAGCAAAAAAAAGCAATTATAAACAGATGAAATAACTATTTTTTTTAAAAATATAATAAAAGAAATTTCTAGATGCACAAAATACCGAATTTTGTGTATATTTGCCATTGAAACAATTACAAATTGATTAAAAATACAAAAATTATGGTTTTTGATGAACAAATGCTTCAGCGTGTGTACGCTTCTTTACCCCAAAAAATCAGTAAGATTAAATATGAATTACAACGTCCTCTAACATTGACCGAAAAGATTCTTTTTTCGCATTTGGCTGACGGAGAAACCATAAAAAATTATAATAGAGCTGTTGATTATGTCAACTTCTCTCCCGACCGTGTAGCTATGCAGGATGCCACAGCTCAAATGGCTTTGTTGCAATTGATGAATTCCGGTCGGAAAACGGTTGCAGTCCCTTCAACAGTTCATTGCGACCATTTAATTCAAGCTTACAAATCAGCAAAAACAGATTTAAAAACGGCTGAAGAAGCCAACCACGAAGTGTATGATTTTCTGAGTGCTGTTTCTAATAAATTTGGAATTGGATTCTGGAAACCCGGTGCAGGTATTATTCATCAGGTTGTACTGGAAAATTATGCGTTCCCCGGAGGCATGATGATTGGCACTGACTCGCACACCGTGAATGCAGGTGGGCTGGGGATGATTGCTATTGGAGTGGGTGGTGCCGATGCAGTTGACGTAATGGCCGGAATGCCCTGGGAACTGAAAATGCCAAAAATTATCGGTGTGAAACTAACCGGAAAACTTTCGGGATGGGCTTCACCTAAAGATGTGATTCTGAAACTTGCCGGTATTCTTACCGTGAAAGGCGGAACAAATGCCGTGATTGAGTATTTTGGTGAAGGAACAAATTCTATTTCGGCTACAGGCAAAGGTACAATTTGTAATATGGGTGCCGAAGTAGGTGCTACAACTTCTATTTTCCCGTTCGATGCTAAATCTGCCGAATATCTCAAAGCCACCGGCCGAAGTTCTGTGGCAGAGTTGGCTACTCTGCATGCAGCTCATCTGCAAGCTGATGCTGAAGTGTTGGCAAATCCCGAAAAATATTACGACCGCTTGATTGAAATCAATCTGAGTGAACTCGAACCATACATCAACGGACCTTTTACTCCCGATTTGGCCTATCCGATTTCAGAATTTGCAAATGTGGTAAGAGAAAAAGGATATCCCCAAAAAATGGAAGTAGGTTTGATTGGTTCTTGTACCAATTCTTCCTACGAAGATTTAACCCGTGCAGCTTCGGTGGTCAAAAAAGCCAAAGAAGATGGACTGAAAGTTCAGGCGCAATTTATTATCAATCCGGGTTCTGAACAAGTTAGGTACACTGCCGAACGGGATGGTGTTTTGGGTGAATTCGAATCGGTGGGTGGTGTGGTTATGGCCAATGCCTGCGGACCTTGCATCGGTCAGTGGAAACGCGAAATAGATGTTCCTGAGCGTGCAAATTCAATCATCACTTCGTTTAATCGGAATTTTGCCAAACGTGCCGACGGTAACCCCAATACGCACACTTTTATCGGATCACCCGAAATTGTGGCTGCGTTGACTATTGCTGGTGATTTATGCTTCAATCCGTTGAAAGATACCCTGAAAAACGAAAAGGGAGAAAATGTAAAATTGCAGGAACCTCAGGGGTTTGAATTGCCACCTAAAGGCTATGCGGTGGAAGATGCCGGATATATTGCTCCCGAAAGCAATGATAAAGAGATTCAAATCAATCTGTTGTCGAGTCGCTTACAAATACTGCAACCCTTTACAGCCTGGGATGGTAAAGAACTGATTGACCAGCCTTTATTAATCAAGGCAAAAGGAAAATGTACTACTGATCATATTTCAATGGCCGGACCGTGGCTGCGTTTCCGTGGTCATTTGGATAATATCTCCGACAATATGCTTATCGGTGCGGTTAATTCATTCAACGATAAAACAAATGCGGTATTGGATGTCGAAACCGGCGAATACATTGCAGTTCCCGCGTTGGCACGTAAGTACAAAGCCGCGGGTATTGGTTCGGTTGTAGTTGCTGAAGAAAATTACGGTGAAGGTTCCAGTCGTGAACATGCAGCCATGGAACCACGTTTTCTGAATGTAAAAGCAATTCTTGTAAAATCTTTTGCACGCATACACGAAACAAATCTGAAAAAACAAGGCATGCTGGCACTTACATTTGCCGACAAGAATGATTATGATAGGGTTCGTGAAGACGACAAAATAAGTATTCTCGGATTAACTTCATTTGCACCCCGAAAAAACTTAACTGTGGAGTTGAAACACAAAGACGGAACAACTGAGCGTTTTGAAGTGCTTCATACTTACAATCAGGCTCAGATAGAGTGGTTTAAAGCGGGTAGTGCCTTAAATGCAATGGCTAAATGAGGTGGATTGATTAGTTGAATGGTTAATTAGTTGATTAAGTTGAATAGTTGAATGGTTGATTAGGTCGAATAACTCAACAACTCCTTACCCAATTACCAGTCACCCAATCACCCAATTATCCGTTTACCCAATCACTCAATTACCCAATCAACTTAATAACTGAATCAACAAAATAAAAATATTAATAAATACAAAGTCATGGAAAAGGATTATTTAATTTACAAACTATCGGAAACGATTAAAACTACCAGTCGGATTGACAAGGAGCTATTCACTCAATTTAATGTAAAAAGAGGGCTTCGAAATGAAGATCACTCCGGTGTTTTGGTCGGATTAACTAAAGTGGGTGATGTTGTTGGGTACGAGAAATTGCCTGAAGGTGGTTTAAAAGCCGTTCCCGGAAAATTATTTTACCGTGGATTAGATGTTGAGGATTTAGTACATGGCTTGCAGGCTGAAAACAGATTAGGATTTGAGGAAACAGCATTCCTGCTGTTATCAGGTTATCAACCCGATGCTGAAGAGTTAAAGATATTTTCGGCTATTCTGAATCAAGGTATGGCATTGGATAAAAAAGCCACTATGAATATCATTGATTTGGAAGGTGTGGACATTATGAATATTCTGTCACGAAGTGTACTTGAGATGTACACTTTTGATAATAACGCTGATGATATTTCGCGCGATAATTTGATTCGTCAATCCATCGATTTAATTGCAAAATTCCCCACAATTGTGGCTTATGCGTTCAATATTCTCCGTCATAGCCAATATGGACGCGTTTTGCATATTCGTCATCCGAAAGAAGGACTTTCAATTGCCGAAAACTTTTTATACATGATGAAAGGTTCGGACAATTACACCGAATTGGATGTGAAAATACTTGATTTATTACTTATCCTGCATGCCGATCACGGAGGAGGTAACAATTCAACATTTGCAGTACGTGTAGTAAGTTCTACTCAAACCGATACCTATTCGGCTATAGCAGCAGGTATCGGATCATTGAAAGGACCCTTGCACGGTGGTGCCAATATCAAGGTGGTTCAAATGTTTGAACATCTCAAAACAGCTATCAAAGACTGGACAAATATAAAAGAAATTGATGCTTATTTGAAAAAAATGTTGAACAAAGAGGCATATAACAAAAGCGGTTTGATTTATGGTATCGGTCATGCGGTTTATACCATTTCCGATCCACGGGCCTTGTTGCTCAAAGAAATGGCTCGTGCTCTTGCCCTCGAAAAAGGATTGGATAAAGAATTTGCTTTCCTCGAACTTCTTGATGAACGTGCTGTAAATGCATTTATGACTTTCAAAGGCGATGGAATTGGAAAACAGGTTTGTACCAATGTCGATTTCTATTCGGGATTTGTGTATGAAGCCATTGGATTGCCAACCGAAGTGTTTACGCCACTTTTTGCTATGGCTCGTATTACAGGCTGGACAGCACATCGCATCGAAGAACTCAATTTTGCAAGCAAGCGTATCATTCGTCCTGCTTATAAAAACGTTGGTGAACGCAAGCAGTTTATTCCATTGAAAGATAGATAAAATAAAAGCCCCCTAAATCCCCCGAAGGGGGACTTTATTATAGAATAAATGAAGTTTAATCAAATACAATTAATCATTTAAAAATGCTCCCAATAGTCCCCCTTCGGGGGATTTAGGGGGCTTTTCATTATGCAAAAAATTAAAGTAACCAATCCCGTCGTTGAACTTGACGGTGACGAAATGACCCGAATTATCTGGGCTTTTATTAAAGAACAACTTATCCTGCCATACCTGGAGCTGGATATAAAATATTACGATTTAAGTATCGAAAACCGCGATCTGACAAACGATCAGGTAACTATCGATTCGGCAAATGCCATTAATAAGTACAATGTGGGTATCAAATGCGCCACCATTACACCCGACGAAGCCCGTGTACAAGAGTTTGGATTGAAAAAAATGTGGAAGTCACCCAACGGAACTATCCGGAATATAATCGGTGGAACCGTTTTTCGCGAACCAATCGTTATGAGCAACGTTCCTCGTTACGTGCAGGGCTGGACAAAACCAATTGTAATTGGTCGTCATGCTTTCGGTGACCAATACAAAGCTACTGATACGGTTATAAAAGGAAAAGGAACTCTCAAAATGACTTTTACCAACCAAGCCGGTGAAACAAAAGAATGGGAAGTTTACAACTTCGAGGGCGATGGCGTGGCAATGACCATGTACAATACCGATGAATCGATTTACGGCTTTGCACGTTCATCGTTTCAGGTAGCACTCGAAAAAAAATGGCCTTTGTATCTTTCTACCAAAAACACCATCCTGAAAGCTTATGACGGACGTTTCAAAGACATCTTTCAGGAAGTGTACGAAAAAGAATTTGAAGCTGCTTTCAAACAAGCCGGAATAACCTACGAACACCGACTTATTGATGATATGGTGGCTTCGTGTATGAAATGGAACGGAGGTTTCGTGTGGGCTTGTAAAAACTACGATGGCGACGTTCAGTCCGATACGGTAGCACAGGGTTTCGGTTCGTTGGGATTAATGTCCTCAGTATTGGTTACTCCCGATGGAAAAACCGTCGAAGCCGAAGCTGCTCACGGAACAGTAACACGTCACTACCGTCAGCACCAGCAAGGCAAAGCAACTTCGACAAACCCCATAGCATCCATTTTTGCATGGACGCGCGGACTTATGCACCGTGCCAAATTAGACGGAAACGCTCAACTCCAAAACTTCTGCGAAAAACTGGAACAAGTATGTATCGAAACCGTTGAAGCCGGACAGATGACCAAAGATTTGGCTGTACTTATTTACGGCGAAGGTGTGACCGCCAACAATTACCTGACTACCGAAGGTTTTCTGGCTGCCTTGAAACACAATCTCGATCTGAAATTGGGATAAATTTCCCTTGATAATTTTAAAAATAAGCCCGCCGCGAGTTTAATACTTGCAGCGGGCTTATTTGTTTTTATTTGGAAGGTTTAGTGCGCAATAGTGCAGGCAATAAGCTACATTAGCCAACAAGGAACGACATAATATTTTACACGAACAGATATATTGGCATATCGGGGAGGGCATAATGAAGAAGCAGGTATAATCTGTTATCGTATCGGTGAGGAAATAAAAAAGCTACACGAAAGATATATTTAAGTATCAGACAAGATACATTGAAGTAACGGAGAATACATGTTGGCGATTCAGGTAATATACATTCCACAAGCAGACATATATTATCAATGTAGCAGGTAGAATATATTAGCCTTTCGGGTAAGATACATTGAGCTTAAGTAAATATATGTGAATTTATTCAATCGGCAGTATCAGTTCGTAAATCAACTCTCATTTTCTATTGGTTTAAAGGCTAAAAACACTTGTTATAGATAGTTGCAGTGGATAATAATGGGTATGTAATTTTGAATAATTCTAAATTACAGCATAATTAATTAAGATAAATACCTGAAAAATAACACATTTATATTTCTTAAAACATATTATATTTATGATAATTATAAATAATTTAATGCAATTATTGCAAATCATAAATAACTTAATTATTTTTGACCCCGTAATGTCTTGAGATGAATCAGACGGCTGAATAATTCTTATGCTCAATAGTCTCTGTTTAATTAAATCTAAATATAAATTTTATGAACATTAATCAACAATCAAAACTGAAAATGTACATGACCACACGGATTTTCCTGTTGTCAAGTCCGGCAATTACAGCCAAACTTCCAAACTTTCAAGAGTTCTTAACCGCGTTGAATGATGCCATCCTGCAAATTCATTCGACCAGTGAAAAAAAGAAATTCAACACCAAAGGGGTGACGGATAACAAATCGAAATTGCGCAAATCCTTAATTATCGCCACGATAGATGCATCGGCAAAGATACAGGCCTACGCGAAATATAACCGCGATTTAATGCTTTTGTCTGAAACCAAGTTCACTAAAACAGATTTGAAAGATGTACCTGCGCTCGAACTGGTAGATATTGCCAGAGGGCTTCACAGCAAAATCGATGCCAATCTGGACAAGCTGACCGAGTATGAACTGACCGCCGAAACACAAATTGTTTATATGTCAACTATTGATAATTATGACGAATCTATACCTCAGCCACGCCAAAGCCAATTGAAAAAAAAGGAGAACACCATGCTCGAAAATCAAGCTTTTACTTCAGGCGACGAAGCACTGGGTAATATTGATACAGTTGTGGAGATAGTAAGGTTTAGTGAACCCAATTTTTACACCGGATATAAAAATGCACGTAAAATTGTCGAACAGGGTTCAGGCAGTTTACAGGTAAAGGGCACTATTTGGGATGCACAAACCACAAAACCAATACCCGGGGCAGTATTGACTTTTTGCCTGAGCGGAAAAAGCGATGTGGCAGTTAAAAAACAGACAGCCGCCAAAGGTGGTTTTATGATTAAAAGCCTGCCCGAAGGCATTTATAACATAACTGTTAGCAAGGTGGGATTCAAACCACAAACTGTTACTACCACCGTGCGCCGGGACCAATTGTGCAACGTGCAAGTAGAATTGGAGAAACTATAGTAACCGGGTTTGCCATATTCACGGGTTTTCGAAATTCCTCCGATAACTTAGCTTGTCGGAGGAATTGTAATTTGTATAGATTATAATTAGAGTTTATATAAGTTCATTTATTTGAATAAAACATCATGTTGAACGCGAAGAAAGATAAGTTGCAAAGCCGCAAAGAAAAGCTTTTAAGTTATTGTCTTTGCGCCCTTGCTTGGCAAGCCGGACAGCAAAGCCGAGCGGCGATTTTTTGATGATACCGGAATAAGTATATATTAGCTTTGCGTCCTTTGCATTTAACTGTTTCTTGAAGACTAATATTCCAACTAATATAATCTCTATTGAAATTTATTGGTATTAATTAGCTTAATTAAATAATAATTTTTATCTTTGGTGACGAATACTAAACAAAACATAAACCGTCTTTTTGACAACTTGTGTATGCGAACTGTCCCAAAAAATTGTATGCATGCTTATATGGCAGAAAATCAGTTGTATAATCAAGCTCTTACAGTAAATATATGCGAATTACTACTTTACATACACAACTAAGAGATTGCAAATAGATGGGTTAGGTTTAAGCGTAAAAAATAGAAAAAAGAAAGCTTTATACTCAACATAACGACTTTACAAATCAATAAATTACAAATTTTAAACAGAAAAAATTATGAGAAAATTTATCCCTGTTTGGCGTAAAGTATTCGATATGGGGTGTTCGGTGTGATCTGCAGTCTATGCCGAACTGAGGTGTCAGCGGTTATTATAAAAAAAGAATGAGAACAATATAAATCGACAAATGAAAGAGTAGAAATGAGAAACAAAATTTTATTTATTGTACTGCTTTTTAGTAGTATTACGATTTACGGACAGAGGACAGATGAAAATTTTGTTTTTTGGAGTGCAACTAGAAAGCTAACACTTAGTGACTTTGGAATTAAAACAGCCAATGGTGAAACAAATTCTTCATTTGCTCAATTTTCAGTCGACTATAGAGTTGGTGGTTTTGATTTTATGACAAAAAACTTTAATAAAAAAGTTCGAAATTATATGATTAAATCAGCCTCCTGGATTGATACTACAAAAAACACAACAATTTTACTTCAATATCAACAAATTCTTTTTGATATTTGTGAAATCTATACAAGACATTTTCGAAAAGAATTAAAAGAAAATAGAAAAAAGATAGCTTTTGGAAATCAGTTTGTTACTGAACTAAATCAAAAGGCTATGACTGAATTCTCAAATCGTAGAGTATTATATGACAAATTAACTGACTTTGGGAAAATTCCTGAAAAACAAAAAGAATGGGAAGTTCAGATTAAAAAGGAGCTTAACGAATTAAAAGAGTTCGAAAGCGAATAACACAAAAAAGAACAAACCCATAATACATGCCTCAGTCGTTAGCGGTAATCCTAAGAAAAAGACACTTAACTCACTAAAATTATGAGACTAAACAAGATGAAATTATTTTTGGCAATTCTTTTGACTACTTTATTCCAAGGTATAAAGGCTCAAGGAATCTCCTCTCAACAATTAAAAAAAGAAGTAAAAACTTTTCTTACAGACAGCACTTCTGGAGATTATGTTAAGGATGCTGTAAACATACTACAAACAAATGAAGACAATTTAAACGAACAACAATATAAACTTCTTTACTACATGCAAGGAGCAAAACCGGAGAAAATATTTCCGTCTCTCTCACTCGAAACAGACAGATTCAAATTACTGAGACTTGTAAACAACCGAAGTTTCAAGAAAGCTATTTCTATAGGTGAAACCTTAGTAAATAAAAATCCTGTTGATCTTACGACTTTGGTTCTTCTTTCAATGAGTATTGACATGAGTGGTGGAGGTAAAGAAAACAGATATTATAAACGAATGAGAAATATCATAACGGCTATTTTAAAGACTGGTGATGGAAAGACACCCGAAACTGCAATAAAAATAGTAAACATAAATGATGACGATCAATTATTAGGTTTTGTGAAGTTTGACGGTTCTTCTAAGAAAGATGAACAAATAAATGGCAAATATTTCTCTGTTTGGAAGAACAGAAATGGTGACAAGTTCTATTTCGAATACGTTTTTATCTTTTTATAGATATGTGACAATTTACCTCTGTTGATCGTAGTGTCTAAATGTTCGGCGTAGTGTAGTTGTTGCGGTTGCTGGATTTTGCACGATACAGACAACAAGGTGCAAGTTAAAAAATGAAATTATGAAAAGACAAAGAATCGCAATCGCTATTTTGACTATTATTTGTTTGCAGACTAAGCTCTTTGCAGACATTGCCCCAAATCCGATAAAGGCAAAATCAATAAGTCCGAAAGACCAGACTTCAATCAGAATGGAGTCTGAGAAAGTTGTTGTTGACCTTTACAATGACAGTTCAGTTGTAAAATGCTTATTCAATATGAAAAACCTTGGAGAACAAGAGAAACTTCAAATTGGATTTCCCGAGATGAGTTTTCAATATTATCGCCCAAAAAGCAAAGTTGATGAAGCAAACAGATTTCAAGTAAAAGAAAATGGTAAAGCTATACTTTTTAATTTTTCAGACTCCTTGAAATACAATGAAGAATATCGAAAAAAGGTAGAGTCTTTTCAAATTAAAGAGGAATGGTATTTATGGGAAAGTGAATTTCAACAAGGAGAATCTAAAACGATTGAGGTGCAATACTCATTGCCTTTTGGAATGCTCTACAAAACCAACGAAAGATTCTTTACCTACCTGTTAAGTACAGGAGCGAATTGGAAGGGAACAATCGGAAAAGCCGAAATCAGTGTAAATCTGAAAGACATTGAAATGGATTCAATTGTTTCTCAACAGCCCGACAACTGCGTAAAAAGCAATAAGCAATTGACCTGGACTTTCTCGGATTTTGAGCCGTCAACAAAAGATGATATTAAGGTGCTTTACAACTCTAGTAAAATACTCTATAAAGGGAAAAAGCCTATCCCACCATTATACATAGTCGACGAAAATATATGTAAAGAATTTGATTTAGGAAAAATAGAACCCAAAGATATTGCAAGTATAGAAGTTCTCAAGGATGCTGAAGCCTTGAAATATTTTAAACAAAACAATGGTGTAGTTAAAATTTATACGAAAAACTTTGTTCTGACAGAACTAAAGAGATTAATAAAAGAAAAAACCAAGAAAAAAATCATTTTACCCGACTATGACAAATTAAAAAAGGACTATTGCTTATTAGTTAATGGGACTGAAGTTGATTTTGCAAAAGTGATTAGTATTGAGAATAAGTCTATTGCTAAACTTAAAATCATAAATACAAAAGACAAGAAAAGCAAAATAATGATTGAATTGAAAAAATAAAAACCGAACGCATAATACTTGTGCTTCCTGTGGTTGGCACAATCCCGTTTGCCGTAGCGTATGCCAAACGTGGGGAGAATGGGCGGTTATTGCGCAGACTCTCGTTAGCAGCTATTCATAAAATGAAAAAATTTATCAACTTAGTATGCTAACGACAAAAAATACTCTTGACAATCAAATAGGTGGCATATAGTCAGAATTATAAAAAACAAGAAAGATGAAAAAGCAAATTATCACATTATTATTAGGAGTGGCATTTCTAAATTCAAACGCTCAAGATTACGACAAATTAGTACAAAAAGCAGACTCGTGTTATTTTCAAAAGAATTTTAGTTTAGCAAAAGAATTTTTTAAAAAAGCATTTGAAAGCGACCCGAAAACCAAAAAAGGGTATTATAACGCTGCATGTGTTGCAACATTGGCTAATGATAAAGACTTAGCTTTTAAATGGATTAATATTGCAATTGAAAATGGATTTGACAATATAAATAATCTAAAAGCAGATACTGACTTAAAAAATCTACAGAATGACGACAGATGGATTAAGATAATTAAAGATTTACAGGATAAAGTAGATTTGCAAGAAGCCAATTATGACAAACCACTTCAAAAAGAATTGATTTCTATATTCTATGACGACCAAAATATTAGACAACAATACATAGGAGCACAGAGAAAATACGGATTTGAGAATAAAATAGTTGACAGTATTGGAAGTATTATGGCCAAAAAAGACAGGATAAACTTGACCAAAATAAAAAAAATAATAAATGAAAAAGGCTGGGTAGGGAAAGATAAGGTAGGACAACAAGCGAGTACAACTATTTTCCTTGTTATACAACATTCTGACTTAAAAACGCAACAACATTATTTGCCTATTATGAGAGATGCTGTAAAAAAAGGGAATGCAGATGCAAGTTCCTTGGCTTTATTAGAAGATAGAGTTGCATTGGGTGAAGGTCGAAAACAAATTTATGGAAGTCAAATCGGGATAAATCCGACAACAAAGAAACAATATATTTTGCCATTGTTTGACCCAGATAATGTTGATAAAAGAAGGGCAGAAGTTGGTTTAGAACCCTTGTCTGACTATGCAAAAAATTGGAACATAGTATGGAATGTTGAAACTTACAAAAAAGAGAATCAAGAACATAACGAGAAAAAGTAACAGCTGCTAACGCATACACCCCGTTTGCCGTAGCGTATGCCAAACGTGGGGAGCGTAGGTTGAACTGTATTCGCGGCAAGCTGGTGCATTACGTGGGTTTTGCATCCACATTCACTTTCAAAGTTCATGCAGCAGAATCTTGTTGCAATAAACCTCACCAATAATTTATCACAGCACTCTTCATACAGATTTTTCAGTCTGATTGACCTACCCGCCATTCATCATTTGTGTTTTTTCAATCTAAAAATGATTATCTTTGCATCTCGTATCTATTTCAAAAAAAATCAAACTTGCATGAAGGGAAATGAAAATACGGCGGTGCTTTTAATACACTGCCCCGACCGACCGGGTATTCTGGCTGTAGTAACTGAGTTTATCAACCAACACAAAGGAAACATTCTTTATTTAGACCAGTATGTAAACAGGGAAGAAGAGGTTTTTTTTATGCGTGTAAAATGGGATTTGGATAGCTTTCAGATACCGAAAGAAAAAATAGGCGAATACTTCGAAACGCTTATAGCCAATCGATTTCAAATGATTTTCCGTTTGTATTTCTCCGATACGAAACCGCGCATGGCTATATTTGTATCCAAAATGTCGCACTGTCTGTACGATTTGCTGGCACGCTATTCGGCCGACGAATGGCATGTGGAAATTCCGCTTATTATCAGCAATCATCCCGATATGGAAAAAGTAGCAAAACGATTTGGTATTGAATACCACGTTTTCCCGATTACTAAAGAAAATAAAGCCGAACAGGAAGCCAAACAACTGGAATTGCTCAAGCAAAAAGGCATCACATTTTGCGTGTTGGCAAGGTATATGCAGGTTTTATCACCCGATTTTATTGCTCATTATCCCGACAGGATTATCAATATTCATCACTCATTCCTGCCTGCTTTTGCCGGTGCAAAACCCTATCATGCTGCTCACGAACGTGGCGTGAAAGTAATAGGTGCTACCAGTCACTACGTTACCACCGAATTAGATGCCGGACCTATAATTGAGCAGGATGTAACACACATTTCGCACAAAGATACGGTAGATGAATTGATTAAAAAGGGGCGCGACCTGGAGAAAATTGTACTTTCACATGCCGTTGAAAAACACATCGAACGTAAAATTCTGGCTTATAAAAACAGAACAGTAGTGTTTCAGTAGTTGATAGGTTTAATTGTAAGTTGTAAATAATTCAATCGTAAATAATATCATGGAAGTAACACGATTATTTGATATTTTGGATAATTATGCGGATAAATATCCGAATCAGGATGCTGCATTAGTCTGCAAACGTGATGGTGAGTGGAAAAAATTCAGTATACAGGAATATATCGAACTCACTAATTTTATGAGTTACGGCATGATTAAAATGGGTATTAAGCCCGGCGATAAGGTCGGAATTGTGAGTAGCAACCGCCCCGAATGGAATATGCTCGATTTCGCAATTATGCAAATTGGTGCTATTTCCATACCCATTTACCCTACTATTAGTCAGGATGATTACCGGCATATTTTAAATCATGCCGAGATGAAAATGATTTTTATTGAAGGAAAAGAACTGGGGAAAAAACTGAAACCGATATTTCTTGAAACCAAAACATTGAAACATGTTTTTACCTTTAATGCTCAGGAAGTTGAGTATCAATATTTGGATCAACTTATTGGAAATGGTATTAAATATCCGCAACCTGATAAGTTGGCAAAACTGAAAGCAGAAATACAACCGAATGATTTAGCCACCATTATTTATACATCCGGTACTACCGGCTTTCCGAAAGGTGTTATGCTTTCGCACGATAATATTATCAGTAATATTAAAAGTTTGTCATCAACCCCATCGGGTTGGAGCAATAAAGCATTGAGTTTTTTGCCATTGTGTCATGCTTACGAACGCATGTTGGTGTACTTGTATCAATACCTGGGAATGTCGGTATATTATGCCGAAAGTTTAGGCACAATTGCCGACAATATCAAGGAAATTAACCCCACCATGATGTCGTGCGTACCCCGATTGCTCGAAAAAATATATGACAAGCTTTATCTTGCGGGTAAAAAATTACCGCTTGTCAGCAAAATGATATATTATTGGGCGTTTAATCTGGCTATGCATTATCAGCTCGAAGGTATGGGCTGGTATTACATGCTGAAACATAAAATTGCCGACAAACTTATATTCTCGAAGTGGCGTGCAGCCATTGGCGGAAATTTTGATATTGTGGTTTCGGGAGGTTCTGCCATTCAACCGAATATAGCTTCGTTCTTCTCGGCTATTGGAATGCCTGTTTTTGAAGGCTACGGGCTGAGCGAAACGTCCCCTGTTATTGCTGTTAGTAAGCGTGGAAAGAACGGTCGGAGGTTTGGTACGGTGGGTTTACCATTGCCAGGCGTGGAAGTAAAATTAGGCGATAGAGATGAAATTCTGTGTCGTGGACAAAATGTTATGCTGGGTTATTACAAAGATCCTAAACTTACCGCGGAAGTCATCGATGCAGAAGGCTGGTTTCACACGGGCGATACCGGAAAGTTTACAGAGCAAGGTCAATTAATTATTACCGGTAGATTAAAAAGCATTTTTAAAACTTCGTTCGGCAAATATGTAAACCCGCAAGCCATCGAATCGAAATTTACAGAATCGCCACTCATTGACAATATGATAGTGGTTGGTGAAAACAAGAAATTTGCAGCAGCTCTGATCTCACCCGATTTTGTTTATCTCAAATCGTGGTGTGCAAAGCATAAAATTAAGTTCACTACCAACGCTGAAATAATTGAAAACCCAATCGTTGTCAAGCGATATTACGAAGAAGTGAAACATTACAATCAATTTTTCGGGGATTTTGAAAAAATAAAAAAATACCAGTTAGTACCTGAGGAATGGACTGCTGCAGATGGTCAGCTTTCTCCTACACTGAAAATAAGGCGAAATGTAGTTGAAGAAATGTATGCCGAAAAAATAGAAAAACTTTTTGCATAACATTTAATTTTTCGGTGTAAATTTGTGAACTTAGCACTAAAATATTTTGTTTTCAATGCATCAAAGAATAATCCTCAATATTAAGAATTATGATTAATGCTATTCGTAAACAGTATTTAATGGCTACGCTTGATGAAAACAGCGTTCAGTCAAATCCTTTTGACCAGTTTGAACTATGGCTTCAGGACGCTATTAAAAGCGGACAATTAGAGCCGACTGCCATGATTCTATCCACTGTTGATGAGCATTTGCAACCGCATTCAAGAGTTGTTTTATTAAAGGAATTGGCTCGTGAGAGTTTTGTTTTTTTTACCAACTACGAAGGACACAAAGCGCAGCAGATTGCACAAAACAACCGAGTTTCGCTGGTATTTTTCTGGCCTCAATTAGAACGACAGGTTAGGGTAGAAGGGATGGTCGAAAAGATAAGTGAAGTGCTTTCCACATCTTATTTCAAGTCGAGACCCATTGAAAACCAATTGGGTGCCTGGGCTTCACCCCAAAGTCAGGTTATTCGATCCAACGCTTTCCTGGAGCAACAATTTCAGTATTATCAACAAAAATTCGGGAACAATGTACCTAAACCTGCACATTGGGGTGGATATGCTGTCAAACCAATTTCCATCGAATTCTGGCAGGGCCGTGCAAACCGCTTGCATGATCGTTTACTGTTTACTAAAGAAAATATGGACTGGAAAATCTCTCGTTTAGCTCCCTGATTATAAAAAATACGACCACCACTCTTCGAAATGTCAAAACCTTTTCCGTACAAAACTTTAAACCGCCAACAATTAATCTCGAAAATCAACGGGACAGCTGCTTCCAAAACTCCTTTTCTGTTTGTAATTGATTATAAAGCGGAAAGCGGTTATGTGATAAAAGCGGAGGAATTGGATGAGGAGTTTGTGCGATTTGAGATTCAAGAGCCAAGAACCAAGAGCCAAGAATCAAGAACCAAGAGCCAAGAGCCAGGAAGCAAGAATCAAGAGTCAGGAAGCAAGAAGCAAATAGAAAAGATTCAATGGAAATTATTGCCCCTTTCGGTTAACGAGTATCAGTCAAAATTTGAAAATGTTCAGGCACAGATACATCAAGGAAATTCATTTCTGACAAATCTAACACAACCAACCGAAATCAATACCGACCTTACTCTGTTTGATTTATTTCAGCTTGGTTCGGCAAAGTATAAACTCTGGATAAAAGACCGGTTTACAATGCTTTCGCCCGAAACTTTTATTCAAATCAACAACCGTATGATTTCATCCTTTCCGATGAAAGGAACGATTGATGCTTCGATTCCGAATGCCGAAAATCAGATACTGAATGACTCGAAAGAAAAAGCCGAACATGCCACGATTGTCGATTTGATACGCAATGATTTGAGCATCGTTGCTCAGCAAGTAGAAGTAACGCGCTATCGTTATGTTGAGAAAATTAAAACAAACAAACAGGAATTGTTGCAGGTAAGTTCGCGGATATCAGGTTATTTGCCTGAAAATTATAATGAACATTTAGGTGATATTATCTTTTCATTGTTGCCTGCAGGTTCTATTTCGGGAGCTCCGAAAGCCAAAACACTCGAAATTATTGACAGGGCTGAAGGTTATGAACGCGGTTTTTATACAGGCATTTGCGGGTGGTTCGATGGTTCAACGCTCGATTCGGCTGTTATGATACGCTTTTTGGAACAACAAGGCGACAAACTTATTTTTAAAAGTGGCGGTGGCATCACTGCTCAAAGCGATTTGCAAAAAGAGTACGAGGAACTAATACAGAAAGCTTATGTACCGGTTTATTGAAACAATAAAACTAAGAAACGGTGTTTTTTTTCGCTTAAACTTCCATCAGGAGCGTGTGAATAATGCTTTTGCATCTTTTTTCCCAAACGACCAACCAATTTGTGTTGACGAAATTTTACATCAAGCCACTTTCCCTACAGACGGACTTTACAAATGTCGGATTGTTTATGATTCGAAACTCCAATTGTTGGAATTTGTTCCTTACACCCGAAAAGAAATCCGTACCCTAAAACTAATTGAAACTACACTTGAAAGTCATGCTTTTAAATCGGAAAATAGAACCGAATTTAATACAGCTTTTTCGCTCAAAGGCAATTGCGATGACGTGTTGTTGGTTCGAAACGGTTTACTGACAGATACATCATATTGCAATATCGCTTTGTTTGATGGTGAAAAATGGTTCACACCCAAAGTACCCTTGTTGTATGGCGTTAATCGTGCAGATTTAATTGAAAAAGCTATAATTCACGAGAAAGATATTCGTGTTGAAGATTTAAAACATTTTCAACAAATTACGTTGTTTAATGCTATGATTGAATTTGGAGAGTTGATGGTTAATGTAAGCGATGTTGTATTGATGCATTAATTCAAAACGCTTCCAACCGTTTGTTTGCCGTTTGAAAAAGTTCAAAATACTTTCCTTTATGTGCCATTAACTCGCTGTGATTTCCCGATTCGAGAACTTCTCCTTCGTGGAAGAAATAAATCAAATCTGCACCCTGAACGGTTGTAAGGCGGTGACTTACAATGATAGCAGTTTTTTTGTGAGCCAGTTTCTTTAAACTTTGGATAATCTGAAATTCCGATTCGGCATCGAGTGCACTCGAAGGTTCGTCCATCAAGATTAAGTCGGAATCGCGGTAAAAAGCCCGGGCAATAGCTATTTTTTGCCATTGTCCGATGCTGAGTTCTTCGCCATCTTTAAACAAATTACCGAGCAAAGTAGCATAGCCATTTGGCAATTTTGAGATTACATCGTCAATTCCGGCTGCCTGAGCAGCTTTTTTAGCTTTCTCTATATCAAGTTCTACATTTGTATTTCCCAACCCGAGATTCTCGGCTGCCGAAATATTATATAATGCAAAATCCTGAAAAACTGCCGAAATATTCTTGCAAATAGCATCTTGCCCAATCAACGATGCATCAATACCGTCAAAAAGAATAGAGCCTGCATCCGGTGAATAAAACCCGCACAACAATTTTATCAACGTTGTTTTTCCGGAGCCGTTAGCACCTACAAAAGCTACTGTTTTACCAACCGGAATGGTAATATTCACCATCTTTATAGCGTTACGTTTGCTTGATTCGTACCGGAAACTGACATTCTCAAATCGTATTTCCTTTACCAATGAAAAATCAACCTTATTTGGAATTAAATTAGTTTGCCGTGTAGGCAATTTCAGAAAGTCAATGCTGTCCTGTAAAAATGTATTATCCTGCAATATGCGTGTCAGGGATTGGAAGAATTCATTCAAAACCGAATAACCGCGCTGAAAGGCAAAGAAAAACAGCACAACCGTTCCAAGCGAAATCTCGCCCTTTATTTTAAGGAATGATACACAGCCTAATGAAATAAAAATCAAAGTAATCGCAAAAATCTGTGCATAAATCCCCATGCGCATTTCTGATTTTCGCAGCGCTATTTTTTCATCAAAAAGTGTGTTTTGTGTCGTGTTGAAGCGTTTCAGAAAGAATGAAGAAAAACCAAACAGTTTCAGCTCCTTAGCAAACGGAAATCCGGTTAAAATCCGGTTATAATAATACATTTCACGTTCTTTTGGGCTTTGTGATTCTTTCAGTTTATAGAAAGCTTTTGAGAATTTTATCCGAACGAATATACCCGGAATAATAGCTACAATTAATATTGCCATTAAGTACCATTTAATGGAAATAAAAAGTCCGACCAAAAATAGGGATGAGGCAACGGATTTTATGCCCATAAGCAATTCATTCAATAATTTTACAGGACGAAACGATGCTTCCTGCACGGCACGGTGAATTTTATCCTGCTTGGTTGGATTCTCGTAGTTTGATAAATCTAAAGCACTGTGCTTTTCATGCAATTTTGCATACATTCGTCGTGTAACCGACTGTGTCAATTTTTCGGAAAAGTATGAGTTAAATTCGGAAAGCAGCCCGCTTAACAAAAAGAAAAACGCAGTGATGATTAACCAAAGTATAAAATAGTATTGTTGATGAGCATCTTGAGTAGATTTAGTAAGTTGATCTACCAATGATTTAATGCAAACAATGATAATAAATGGTACTATTCCCTGCAAAACAGCAATGATAGCATTGATTGAGAAAATTTTACCCGAATGTTTGGCTATAACTTCAATATTTTCTTTGATGGAACGAAACTTTGAAGTGACAACGTTAATTTTCTTTTTCAAACTGAATAACAAATCATAAAACCAAATGGCAATTTGTGAGAAGTGTAATGCCGTGAAACGTAAAAATCTCAGTGTAGAGTTATTCATTCTTACCACTTTGTTTTTTCGTTCATAAGCCGTTATTTTTCCAATAATAGCTTCTTCGACAAAAGGTTCATCTGTGAATTGATTTTTGTCGCCTTTTGCCACAAAATAACGAATTCCATTTTTATAAAAAACACGAATAAGCCTATGGGCGATTAACTTATTGTTCTGTTTGAATACCAAAATGTCTCCGATTTTCACATCGTTTGGATTCCATTTTTCAACCACACCCTTATCGCCGGGCTGAAGTGCCGGATACATGCTGTAACCCTGCATACTGAAGCTGAGCGATTGATTTTCATCTAAAAGTATTTCAGCAAGTTCAACCAAATTCTTAGTTCTCGATTCAGACATCATGCTCTTTAATAAAATGTACGACCTGCTCGTTTGGAACAAATCCTAATTCAAAGATGGACACGGTTTTACATAATTCTCCAAAAAAAGTCAAACGGTTTTGAATAAACTGTTTATCAAAATTGTTTTGAATACAAAAAGCCATAACTTTTGAAATTGCTGTCGCACCCGAAAGTTTTTTTATTTTGTTTTCCGGTGAATGACTAATCAAGAAAACAGATTTCAGAAGAGCCTTTTTGGGTTTGTCGGCATAATACATAGGTGTATTATACACGAAATATGAACTGTCAATGTTGCGGATAATAATCCGGTCGTCGTTTATGATTTGGTTACCGGCATCAGCCATCAGCCTTGAAATTGTACTCTTTCCAACTCCCGAGAAGCCGGTGAAAAGCCGTGCATTGTTACCATCAAAAGCAGCTGAAGCATGCATCATTACTGCACTTGTTTTCAAAGTTATATAATGCATTATGATTGGACCAAGCGGATATTTCAAGGGAATAATGGCATTTTCAATGATTTCAGACCAAACTTTCCAATGCGTAAAAGTCCTGTCGAGCAAAGCAACTTGTTGTATTTCATCCTCTTTTTGTTGGTTGTAAACAACAAACCCTAACTCACTTCCAATGCTATAAATGGAATAAAAACGTTGCTTGTCATTTTTCGCCTCAAAAACTAAATCACCTGCCTCAAACTGAGCTGTATTTATTTCAGTCAAACATTCAATCGTAAAATCAGGCACTTGAATGCTTTCAGGTATGACAAAAGGCAGGTAGCCCTCTTCAAGCTTTATTTCAGAATCGGATAAAAGTCGAATTGTATAATCGGCAATTCCTAAATTGAATGAATATCGGCAATTTTGCATAAGCAATATATTTAGCTTTTTTTCAGCAGGTTTTCTATATTTTTTAAGAATGCAATAATGTCCTTGCCGGCTGTAGCAGCGTCAATGTTGAAAGTGTCAGTCATTAAATCCTCCATTTCAGGGATTGTCATAGTATCAGTTGCATTTTCCCAAATAAATTTTGCTGTTTCATTCAATGTGAATAATTCGCTCATTTGTGCTACATTATTGGTTAATGGAACTAATATTAATTCGTTATCCACTTCACGGGCTACAAATCTCGATTTCAACTCAACTAATTTTTTTAATTGCATGTTGGATTAGCTTTAATGATTAGACTTTTTCTGATTATTTCTACAAAGATAAAGATTTATTTTATTTTTACGATACATGATACTTAATCTCCAACATATCCGATACTTGTCACGGTTGTAGAGGTTCTGAATCAGACACAAAAAAATCCCCGGATTATCCGGGGATTCTGTTTTTGACTGTCAAATGACAGATGTCAACTAATTTTATAGGGATCGTTATTGAAGTATTGGGGTGCATTCAGATAGCCTGTTCCTCCTTCACCCGGACCTTCAGGTGGAGTAGATTCTAATACCAATGAAATTTCACTATCCAGAGTAATTAAATTGATTCTGGGTGGAAAATAATTCTGTTTTTCCGTTGTTTCTATTGTTGCAGCCATTTGTTTTTTTATAATAAAATGCAAATTTATTGAATTAATTTCAATTTACAATAACTCTCTTAGTTAAATATTTCCCATTCGATACTATCTTCACTATGTAAACTCCCTGATTAAAGGCTTGATGAAGAACTGTTAATGTGGAAATTAATTGTTTTGTCGCCAAAATTTGACCTGTCTCGTTGTAAATTGTTGCCGTATTTATGCTATTGGTAGTTAGCGGGCAATGAATAGCTAATTGATTATTTTCGGTTTTATAAATATATACATTCGAATTGATAGCTGCCTCACTCAAACCAGTAGAAATGGAACCTGATTTGAATATGATAGAAAATCTGTTGACTGTGTTAATCGAATCGGACGTAAAAACATAAGCACTTCCATCGGTTATATCGTTCTCTGGATTGATAGGGTTTAGATTGTCTTTCAGAATAATCTGTGTCCCTGAGTCCATATTTGTGATTTCTGACGCTTTAATGCTATAAGAATTTGATGCTCCTTTCTTAACCGTAGAGAATCCCAATGGTATTTCAGTATCTAAAGGGATTGAATTCATACCGTTTATAACCAATTTATTCGTGTCGACTTTCAGGTAAATTTCGGCAATTGCAGTACTATTGTTAAACATTTTTTCAGAGTCATAAATGTCAAAGTCGTTCGAAGCATTGGGATTGGAATACAATACGGCTTCATCAGAATATGTCCCATTTGAAACCTGCAGACGAATTAATTTTTGTTCAGAAGTTTTTGTTGCCGGAGCTCTGAATTTATTATTTAAATTATCCTGATGACTACGGTTTGCGTTCAAAAGATTAATTGTTGCGCTTGATTTTCCTGTTGCCACTCGTACCCAAAATGCCTGCATGGGTGGTATGTACGAAGTAACTGCCAAACCACTGTTTCCTGTACTTACTGCACTTGGAATATTGTATGTATCAAAATTATAGCTTCCATTTTTAACCCGATACCACACAGTTGGCTGAATATCGCTGTTTGTTTGTAAATTGTCGATATTTAGAAATGAAGGATACGGATTGCCAACTAAGTTAAAGCCTTCTTTTGCTTTTCCGGCTGTACGCGATAGAACTATATCTTTGTTACCGGTATTCAGAGTAGTACCTGAAAAGTTTATGGTAGGAGTTCCCGAAGCAACCTGAACAATATATCCTGTTGTCGGGTTCAACGTACCCGACCCTGCTGCTACACTTTCCCAATATGCCGTAGAGCCTGCCGGAACTAAATTGGAGTTATTTCCCGGTTCGTCATATTTAAAATACGTATAGTTGGAAGGTGCTGTGGCATTATTTACCGGTGATGACATATACCAGTTACGAACTGTTGATAGGTATTGTTGAACTGAAGCTGTTCCTGTAGTTCCTCCAATAGTAGTTGGAGTAATAATAGTTGCTGTTCCATCGCTTGTTGATAACAAGTTTAGTGTTCCATTATTGGTCATCGTAGTGCTTACAGTGAGTTGTTGTGCCGGATTGACTGTCAAAATAGCACTTGAATTGATTGTTAATGTCGCAGCTGTCAAATTGCAGTTTAATATTGCCTTTGCGCCGGATGTTTTGGAAATTGTCAGATTGTTCATTGTAGCAACTCCTGTAACATTCACATTTCCGTCTGTAGTTCCACTTAAGGTGACTGTGCCTGAGT
>Ga0214228_1000028_pt1 | contig 44243 bp, 31 predicted proteins | sample TroBogypolimnion_21_FD_153066 | JGI IMG/M metagenome (GOLD analysis project Ga0214228, IMG submission 153066) | Freshwater microbial communities from Trout Bog Lake, WI - 05NOV2007 hypolimnion | ecosystem: Environmental > Aquatic > Freshwater > Lake > Hypolimnion/Profundal zone | place: Trout... | reverse complement strand
GGTGAGTCTGTCGGGCTTGTCAATACCTGATTTAATTACCATCAGGTTGTACCCGTCATACCTGCAAATGCCCGATTCAGTGCCAAACCAGATAAAACCCTTGTGATCCTGAAAGACCCGTTTAACGGAACTGCCTGGTAAATTTTCTTTCAGAGGGAACTTATGAAAAAGGATATTCTGACTATCGAATGAAAATGCCGGTTTGCAAAGGAGCCACAGAATCAGGATTGCAAGTATTTTTTTCATGGTAATTTAGAATTACTGCGATAGTAGTACAATAAAGTTGTTCAAAGATATATATTTTTTGTCAAAACAATCATTTGAATATATTATTAACGTGATTGAACCTATTTTCGAACAATTTGAATTCTCAGTAGTGCTTCGAATTCAGAAATATAAATACTTTTGCTTACGTAAAATTATATACTATGAAAAAACATAATTCTGTTTTCCTTGTCATTACTATATGTCTTAGCGTTTCAATCAGTTCAATAGCAAAGGCACAGGAGCGAAAAATCATTCTGTTGGATAAAGACTGGAAATTCATCAATAAAGACATGAAATCAGCCGAGTCAGTTGATTTGAATGATGCCTCCTGGAAAAAAGTATGTATACCACATGATTGGGCCATCCGAAAAAAATTCGATATGAATTTAGATGCCCAATATGTAAAAGTTGTCGAAGATGGTGATAGCGTTTCAAAACTTCGCACGGGTCGTACCGGTGCCCTGCCCATATTTGGGGTGGGATGGTATCGCAAAATTTTACCGTTTTCAGTAGCTGATAAAGGAAAAAGTGTTTCGCTGGAATTTGACGGAGCGATGAGTTTGTCAAAAATATACATCAATGGAAAACTCGTAGGTGAATGGCCTTACGGATATTCGTCCTTTGCGTTTGACATAACCGGCTTTGTAGACGTAGAAAAACAAAACATTCTTTCGGTTCGGCTGGAAAACAAACCCGAATCTTCACGCTGGTATGCCGGAGCAGGTATCTATCGCAATGTTCGCTTAGTTGTTACCAATCCCGTTCATGTGGTACACTGGGGAACATGTATAACCACCCCCATCGTAAACGAAAAGCTTGCTGAAGTAAATATTAAAACCACCGTAAAAAGCTCTGAAACAAACAAAAATAAAACGCTGAAGGTGGTGACTGATATTGTTTCAAAATCCGGAGTCAAAGCCGACTCACAGACCTCCAGTCAGTTAATTGCCGACGACAGTTTAACGGTTAATCAAACGCTTAAGATAAATAAACCTGCACGCTGGAGTACCGAAAGCCCGAATCTGTATTCGGCAGTTTCGTATATTTATGTCGACAATGTGCTTCAGGATAAATATACAACCAGCTTTGGATGCCGGTCGTTACGTTTTGATAAAGATCATGGGTTTTTTGTGAACGAAAAGCCTGTCAAGATTAAGGGAGTGTGTTTGCATCACGATTTAGGTCCGCTGGGAGTGGCTGTGAATTTCCGGGCAACCGAACGCCAGTTGGTTATGATGAAGGAAATGGGTGCCAATGCAATCCGAACTTCACACAACCCCCCATCGCCCGAGTTATTGCAGATTTGCGATAGCATAGGATTGATGGTTATGGTTGAAGCTTTTGATGAATGGCGCAACGGGAAAAATCAAAATGGCTACAATTTATTTTTCGACCAATGGCATGAACGCGATATTTGCAATATGATTCGTCGTGACCGGAATCATCCTTCTGTTATTATGTGGAGCATTGGTAACGAAATCCGCGAGCAGGACATGCCCCAGGGAAAAGCAATTGCCCATGAGTTAACAGCCATTTGCCACCGTGAAGATCCCACCCGTTTGACCACAGCCGGATTCAACAATCACAATGCAGCTATTAAAAACGGACTCGCTGAAGAAGTGGATATTGTTGGATTTAATTATAAGCCACAGGATTATAAAGCCAAACACCTTAAATATCCTAATTTCACAATTTTAGCTACCGAAACTGCCTCCACGGTAAGTTCACGCGGAGTATATAAATTCCCGGTTAAAGAAAATAAAGATGCCTGGTATAATGATTATCAGGTTTCAAGCTACGACATGGATTATCCCAACTGGGCTTACACGCCCGACAAAGAGTTTCAGGCGCAGGATGACAATGAGTTTATACAGGGAGAGTTTGTGTGGACTGGATTCGATTATCTGGGTGAGCCAACACCTTATAATGAAGGTACCCCTGCCCGAAGTTCGTATTTTGGCATTGTTGACTTAGCCGGTTTGAAGAAAGACAGATATTATTTGTATCAAAGTAAATGGAGTGATACCCCTGTATTACATGTATTGCCTCACTGGAACTGGCCGGAACGAATCAGACAAAAAGTACCTGTATATTGTTATACCAATTATCCCAAAGCAGAGCTCTTTGTAAACGGGCTGAGTATGGGTATCAAACAAAAAGAAAATACAGACAAGTTTACCCGTTACCGTCTGATGTGGAATGATGTTATCTATCAGCCCGGCGAAATTAAGGTGGTGGCCTATGATGTGAATAATCAGAAAGTAGCAGAACAGATAGTACGTACAGCCGGCGAGCCTTATGCCATCAAACTTACTCCCGACCGAAGCTCCATCCATGCCGACGGGAAAGACCTGTCCTTCGTTACAGTAGAAATTGTGGATAAAGAGGGGAATCTATGCCCACGGGCAGCTCAGTTGCTTTTCTTTGAAGTGAGCGGAGCGGGAAAACTGAAGGCACTTTGCAACGGAGATGCTATTGATCAGACACCATTTTCGTCGAACTATATGCATGTGTTTTCAGGAAAAATGGTGGCTGTGATTGAATCGACAAATACTACCGGCGAAATTAGTCTTAAAGCCTCAGGGTCAAAAATGGAACAAAAAACAGTCATTAAAAGTAAATAGTTTTTTTAAGTTAGAAAAGAATGAATCCTGAAAAATTGAAACAGGAAACAAAATAAATATTTAAACAAATAATTTATCGAATAAATACAATTCTACCGTACGAGGCTGTCTCAAAATTAATTTTTTGAGGCAGTTTTTTTTGTCATTTTTTTTATAGTTTGGATTATTTTTGTGTTTTTATATCATTATTAATGAGATAGATATATGAGATTCAAAGAGTATATTCAGAACAAAAACGAGCTATTTGGCTATACTTTTGATGATTTTATACCCCAAAACGATCCAGTTCGAGTAGTTGATTCCATAGTAGAGAATTTGGATTTGAGAAAAATCATCAATCGTTATAAAAATGTAGGTTGCCCAGGTTATCATCCTAAGATGATGATCAAAATCATTATTTACGCCTATTTACGTAATACCTATTCTTCTCGTAAAATAGAAGATTTTACAGCCAATGACATCCGTTTTCTTTGGTTGTCGGGTATGCAACGTCCGGATCACAACACCATCAATAATTTTCGAAGCGGAAAACTCAAAGGAACACTCAAGGAAGTGTTTGGTCAGATAGTCCATTTTTTGGTAGAACAGAAAATGGTCAGTTTAGAAAAGGCTTATACCGACGGCACCAAGATAGAAGCCAATGCCAACCGTTATACATTTGTATGGGGTAAATCAATCCAAACGCGCATAGGCAAAATGGCAGACCAACCCAATGAACTTTGGGCTTATGCCGAAGCTGTAACCAAAGAAGAGTTGCTCGACAAAACTCCCATTACTTATCAAGATATTACTTCGGAACAAATAGAAGGATTGGTAGAAAAAATAGACCAAGCCCTCAGTGATGTTGATATTGACCCCAAAGTCAAAAATAAAATCAGATCCCATTTGTTTTCTCCTTTTTGAAATAAAACAATGTCAATAAGGATTTTTTTATCTCACCTGCTATTTTTATCCATTATTCAGGTTAAACATCTTTTATTTTAAATGGATTGTATGAGATACGATTATCAAAAACATCGGAGTGTTCGTATTTCTTGAGGTTTTTTACAACATAATTTGTCAGTGGAAGCACTAAAACTTCAAATGCAATTTTAATGGTAGCTTGACCAAGTATTAATAATATCAATGCATGACGGTGGAGAATACCTGAAAAAGCAATGGTGAAAAACACCAACGAATCAGTTCCTTCGCCCACAACTGTTGAGATGATAGCCCTACCAGCAAAATGCCGACCATGTTGCCATATTTTCATTTTACTCATCACATACGCATTGATAAATGAACCCAATAAAAAAGCTATAAAACTTGCAATAGTGAGTCGTTCAGCAGCATGAAGGATTAGAGTAAAGGATTGTTGTGAGATATAATTTGTTGAAGCTGGAAACCAAATACTTAGTCTAAAAACGATACAAACCAAAAAATTAAAAAGAAATCCGGACCAAATCGTTAATCGCATGCGTCGATACCCCCACACTTCGGCTATCAAATTATTGACAATATAAGTAATCGGAAAAATAAATATGCTGGCAGTTAAAATTAAGCCATGAAATGAAATCAATTTTTGCCCGACAATATTAGCTGTTATTAAGGAAACTGTAAACAGCATACTTAACATCATATATGTAATCGAAACTTGTTTTCTCATTTTAGCGTGTGGTTTTATACCTGCAAAGATAGAAGATAAAATGAATAAAACAAAAAGAGACAAGCAAATAATCTTGTCTCTTTATTATAAATATATATCTTAAATAATCTGTTTAACGATTCGAAATTACCACTTTACGAGTTTCATATTCATCCTCATTCGAAATGTGACAAATATAAATGCCTGAACGTAAATTACTAACATCAAGGCTTTGTAGTTTGGCTGAATTTTCGTCTAAATTGATTGATTGTAAAACTCTAGCATCTAAATCAATCAATTGAATGCGAGTAGGAGTAAAAGTTGCTGTTGAAAAACTTACATTTAAAACTCCCTCAGTAACCGGATTTGGGAATACTTTCAATTCAGCATTCTGAATTTGCTGAACACGCGTAGAATTTTTTGCTTTGTGTGTTGCTAACCAAATAGTTGCATTCATTAAAAGATTTTCATGACTCACTCCTACATCACCAGTCCATCCATTATAAAGTGTATTACCACTTCCACCTGTACCATCATCACAAGGCGAACTATCACCGATAGCTGCAACCTTGCCGTTACCGTATTTGGCCGTTGCAAACATCACGTTCGTTGATCCGGTTGTAGAAGCTCCCGTATTAAAAACATATCCTACTGCTGTTGGATTTTTTGTTTTATCCAAAGTCATAGTCGTACCATTGCTCCACATAGCTTTTGTAACATCCCCCATTGGACCATGTAAAATTGAATCGTTTGTTATGGTTGCAAGGTTTGTTGTTGTTAGCGATATGTTAGCCAAATCAAAAGAGATTCCAAATGGATTATTTGAATTAACAGAATTGGTAGTCAAAAAATCATTCCACACCATAGGTGAATCCCATCCATCATTATTTCTGTCAGAAACCGTATGATCAGAAATCATAAATAAGCCACCACCATTTTTCACAAAATTCATAAGGGCCGTTTTTTCGGTTGCCGAAAACTGACTATTTGGTTCACAAACAATAAAAACATTGTATTTAGATAAATCCTGACTGTTGCTGGTACTTCCATAGGTAATTGAACCGCTTGGTGGAAGTGTTTCGACATAATATCCTTGTTTCACACAATCAACTCCCCAGGCAGACAATGCTCCGGTCCAATATGTTTCTGATGTTGAACTGGTTATTCCGGATTGTGCAGGTGTAGGAACCTGAACCGGGCTACTGGAATTACTGATAACCCAGTCTGCATTTCCTGCTTGTTCAGCCTTGGTGTCATCGAATAGAATTTTAATTTGTGAAAATCCTGCAGTACAAGACATTAAAATGGCAAGTACTAAGGTTTGTAATTTTTGGGGCATAACAATACTTTTTTTGATATAAAATTGCGCAAAGATAAAAGAATTATCTATATTTATGTATTAAAAATACATAAAATGAGAGCTAACAGTAAATTTGTTAGCTCTCAATGAATTAAAAACAAGCCTTCAATAATTATTTTTTGATAATTATTTGCTTCATCACTGCATTTTCAGTAGTTATTTTAGCAATATAACTCCCCATGTTTAATTGATTCAAATTTATCAATTTTACATTGCCATTAATTCGTTGCATCAACAAACCTGTCAAACTGTATATCTCAATACTTTTTAGTTCTACATCAGAATTTATAAATAAATTGTTCAGTACCGGATTTGGATAAAGATTTATAGTTGAAATACCTGTAGTTTGAACTCCTGTAGAAGAATAAACAACACTCATGTAGAAGAGGTAATTAGTACCAATTTTTTTAATAGTATGGGACCCTGCTAAAAGTGTTACTGTAACAATACCTGATGCAGGAGTGTATGACACTCCATCAACAGAGACAGCTCCGGTATAGCTACTTCCAAACACAAGCGTAAGTGTTCCGGATTGAACGGTAGTAAATGCAATATTGGTGGTTGATTCCATTTTCAGGCATTGAGTCAATGTCAATCCGGCATAACTTGCCGTTCCATAGCCTGTTGACAAATTACCTGTTATTGTATAAAATGTACTCGTTTTACCTGAGAGAGTAAAGTTTTGTATCATTTCTCCTGTATTAATTACATTCATAGTAATAGTTCCCGATGCGCTAACCGGCGAACCAACTGTCCCTGAAGTTGTGACAGAATAAGAAACAGTTGCTGTTGGAGTACCTGATATTGTGATTGTTTGAGCCGTTGCATCCTTTACAAAATCAAGTCCCGAAGCTGGTAATCCGGTTACCGTGGCATCAGTTGCATCACCGCCCCAAGTGAAAACAATCGGGGTAATGGCTGTGCCACTGGTTACTGTTTGATTTAAATTAGTCGGTGAAGTTAGTGTTTGAGTGCTTACAGTAATAGTTCCTACTGCTGTTATCGGTGTTCCCGCAGTACCAGAAGTAGTGATAGTATAAGAAACCGTTGCCGATGGAGTTCCCGAAATAGTGATTGTTTTAGTCACTATCGAATCTTTTACAAAAACAATTCCTGATGCAGGTAATCCTTCTACAGTAGCATTAGTTGCATCGCCACCCCATGTGAAAACAATCGGAGTAATTGCAGTACCACTTGCCACAGATTGATTCTCATTAGCAGGAATAGTTAGTGTTTGAGTGCCGGTTGGAGTTGTAGTTTCTCCCTGAACAAAAACCATACTGGTTTTATAATTAGTAATTGCAGTTTTAAGCGCTGTATTTACCAGATACGAAGCATCATCTACCGTATTATTAAAATGCCATTTAAAATCGCCACCTTTGATACGTCCTGCATAAATTGTATCTTTAGCCACAGCCACATCGGGTGCATCCGGCACACAAGTTTTCACATAAAGCGTTGGATCTGTATCAAAGTTATTGTAAGTATTAGCACCCGAATACGATTTCACGGTAGCTGGAACCTGTTCATCACGAGTTTGTGCTACATAGGCATCAAAATCAGTGGTTGAACTTATTTTACCGGAAATATTATAAAGAGGATTAGGGTCGCCATAAGCTACAAAACGCATATTATTTGCCCCATTTGATGGATCGAGAATATTGTTGAATGATTTAATTGTTCCACCCGCTTCTCCCGAGAATGTGCCCATATTAGTTGGATCATTTTTTTGCAGGGTTTCATTCCATACATCTGTTCCTTGCAGAGAAGTCATCATAGGGTGTTTACAGTCACGATAGTAATTGTTTTCAACAAATAAAGATGATCCCATAGTTGAGCCAGCACCATATTTTGCATTTCCATCCATATAATTATTATAAAAATGAACAGAATAAAAACGAACACGTGGATGACGTGAATCAGAGTGATCAAACCAGTTATGATGGTAGGTAACGTACAAGCCTGTTGTAGTATTTTCGCTTAATCCCAGCAAACTACTTTTTCCGTTATCGTGGAAGTGGTTATAGGATATTGTAACATAAGTAGATCCTTTGATGTCCATTGCACCATCGCCTTTTATCTGATCAGCATCGCTGCCGGCATCACCATAAAACATATCACAGTTATGCACCCAGACATGGTCATTGTCCTGTTGTAGACCAAAATCATCGCCGGCTGTACTGTTACAGTTCATCGCTCCTAGATTTCGTATTTCAACATTCGAAGCTGTCTTAACACGGAATGACCAACCATTACAAACAGCATCGTCACCAACACCCTCGCAGGTAATATAAGATGTTGCAGTTTGTTTATTGGTAATAAGAATATCACCATCAGCCATAGTAGCAAAATCAGTAATATTTCCTATCAAACGGACGATCAATGGACGGGTATCTTTTCCTTTGCCAAAAGCTTCCATAATTGCTTCTAAGCCGACACAAGGATTGGAATTAGCATTCGTAACATTAAGAGAAATGGTGTTTTTAGTGTTTTCCGTGATATAAAGAATGACAGCACCATCTTTAGGAGTACCATCTGCTTTATAAGCCCCTGGAATACGTCCACCGGCAAAAGCAAAACCAGTACGGTCATGTGCTAAAACAGCAATACTTCCTGTAGTTGTTGCTGTATTTTCAACTCCCGAAATAACAGGTGCTACACTTATCGTGTAAGTTCCGGCAGCAAGTCCTAATATATCGGCGCGAAAATATGTTCCGTAACTTCGAATGAGCTGATTGTCTATTTTTTGGTTGGAAACACCCATCCCTGTATAATAAACATTGTAACTTGTTGCACCAGTCACTGGAGTCCATTTTACATAAGCCGATTCGAGCCAACCGGCCGATTCAGTGATTGTTACTGTCTGTGCCATCGTATAAATGGGAGCAAGAAAAACAATAGCGAAAATAAGTAAATACTTTTTCATTTTTTTTGAGATTGAAAGATTAATTTTTTATTGGTTTCTGTACAACTGTACGAATTACAAGGGCAAAATTACTTCATGATTTCATTTTTGAAGTGTATTATTTGTTTTATAATGTAGAAGTTTTGACCGACATACAAACTTTAGGTATATTTATGCCGGAACTTGCGAATAAAATTAGGCTAACCCAATTATTATGTTGAGTTAGCCTTTATTTTAAAAACTATTGTCTGTATTTAGTTTAATAGTATTTTCGCAACTTTAGTTCCATCCATGGAAGTGGTTTTTGCAACCCAAAGCCCACTCGGGAGTATAAAATTTGTATCTGAATCAGTATTCAGTGATTTGACGACAGACCCATAAAGACTGTAAACGATTATTTTGGTGTTAGCAACTACATTGGATATGTAAATTCGATTTCCAACGGTACTAATTTGAACAGAAGAAACAGATTGTTTTAATGTTCCCGTAGCAATAGATGGTGCATCAGCTGCCATTAATGCAGGAATAGGGTCCCAATTGTCAGAACCTTTCGTGAAATTAAAGGTGCTTATCGAAGTTGCATCACTCAAAGTTGGAGTTGACAGAATAGTTGCCCATGAAGCCCGACTTGCCTGATTATTCTCGCCCGACAATTCAACAGTTCCCAACTCATAACATTTCGGTGAAGTTCCACTAAGTGTATTCAACCACCCTTCTGGTGAAATAAGTGATTTACCATTAAAACTCGGGTTGTTGGTTTTTTCAACAGTAGTATAAAAGAAAACTGCTTCACCGGTAGCGGCAGACCAGGGACGACCAAATTCTCCCGGTTTAGATAAATAAGTTGAGGCGGTTTCAATTCCGGGCTGTGCGGAAGTAACTTTACAACTGTCCAATAAAAATCCACGTAATGTCGTTTGTTGCGGAGCTGTAATATATGATATATCTGTACTGACTTCGCTTGTATTCATAGCCAAATCGCTTTTATATGCAACCAAAGTCATTCCTCCAAAAATATAATCAGTACCACCCATTAATGACCCTTTATAAGCTACAACCCGTGCACCTTCGGCTCCATAGAAGGAATCCTGACGACCTACAACACGACATTTATATAGCACACTTTTGTCAGCACTTTTAGTATAAGCTATGGCTGCAGCTCGTTCTACAAAACTTTTATTCTGGATAGCCACACTACGCGCCGTTGTTGGACGAATTCCGGGACTACCTGAACTCCACGGAACAACTACATCTTGAGATTCCTTAGTCGAAATGTATTGATTATATGAGTTTTCAAAAATAATGTTATTTGCCTGAAAACCTGCACCCGAAACAAGTACCGTAGCATTCCAGTACGAATTATTGGTAGTTCCTGCACCGGTATTGACATAGTTGGTGTAGCCATTTTCCTTGTTTACTCTCAGGGCATCTGCACTCCATTTTTGATTAGGTGCCATGCTGTAATAATTGTACCCGTGTCCATAGTATGAAGTGATACGAACTGCATTAGCATCAATATTAACGCCCTGGTTGGCAAGTGCAATACTTGGACTGGCTGATGCATTTATTAATGAAATACTATCAATATCTATTGTCAGCATTTCCTCGTAATTTCCCGGATCAATTACTATATTAACACGCTGTTTAGTGGGTCGAACCATAGCACGTGCAGCAGTCAGTGCATCATTGATAGTTTGATACGATTTATCGGCACCCACGGTAATGATTGAAGTGTACGAAATTGTATTGACAACAGTTATATCGGTAATATAAGTAGTAGTTCCTGACACATTTGCCAAGGTTACAAAACCAGAAGAAGAACCATTATATGTATATTGAGTTGTTTCAAGAATAGATGTATTTAAACTGTTTGTTGTAATCGGCGTTCCACCGTTCAATGTAAAATTAGCCGTATAATAATAGCTAACTATTACTTTTTGACTCGGATTAACAGGTATATTGGCTGTAGAAGATCCGGTCATGATTAAATGACCTTTTGTAATATCGTTTGAAATCGTGCCGCTTAACTGCATTCCTTTGTAGTTAGCAGTCGTGGTTGTGGAGATAGTAGCATCATCGAACGACCAGTCAGTAACCGGCGAGAATGAAAGCGTTTTTGATGTAGGAGCACCATTTACTTTCAAATTCGATGTCAGTGCCAATTGGATTGGATAAGCATTCAGACCACTGCATGCAATTGAATACGTTCCATCGCGCAATGAAATTGCTGCTGCCGGGGCAAAAGTATACGAATAACCAGCTTCGTTCAAATTTGTAAATGTGGTTGTAAGTGCTGCTTGCTGACCTGCAGTTAGTGATGAAATATCAAGGTTAACGCCCCATAAAGGCTTTGCTGCAAAGGCAATATCTTTTGAAACCGCAGAACCTGCCACAACAATTGAATTGTCAGTAATCGAAAAATCATTGACACCTGTAGCTGCAACTGTATAATTATTATTGGCTTCAAGTTGAACCGTATAAGTTGCCGCCGAAGTGTTAATTGTGGGAGAAGGAATATAAGTTGAAGTAATGGCGGGTGTAAATGTTAGCCCAAGTTTTGAAATGGACGTTCCTAATCCTGTTATAGAACCACTGGCAGTAACAAGTGTCACTTTTTTAATAGCCAAATTAAATGGATTTGATGTTCCGTTTGTCAAATCAATTGTTTTCGAACTGGTGATAACGTATCCGTTCGCAGTAGCCAGGCTCACCGAATAACTGTATCCAGATGGAAGATTAACACTATATGTGTTATCAGATGCTGTAGTAGCAGTCCATGACTTACCGGCAGCATTTGTAAACACCACACCGTATCCGGCAGCAATATCTGCACCCTGTGAAATATCAACTGTACCATTTACGTTGACATAAGAAGCTTGTTTTCGGTAAATTCTGAAATAACTTGGTTTACCCGATGAATCATAAATCTTATAATTCCCTGCTGTTTTAGCTACAAATTTCAGGGAAGAAAGTGTTGAAGATGTCGCAAAAAAGTCTGCTTGTCCGGCTGCAGCATTTGTAAAATTCATTGTCCCTGTTGCATCTGCTAGGCATACAACAGTTACTTCGTCGTCTTCTTTCAAAGACATGGTCAAATATCGGGATGGAGTTGCTGATCCTGTTGCATTCTGATAAAGACGCCCTGTATACCCAACAACACCGGCTATGTTGATATCATAGCGAGTAAGTGAGGTATTGGTAGTTCTGAGTCTGTCGTTTGAGCCTCCTGTCCAGCTTAATATCCCGACAGTCCATGGTGTTGGGAACAAATTGTAAGTTGAATTTGCAGTTCCTAGAATAAGATTAGACGTGTAAGTATACAATCCATTGATTACATCAACGGTCAGGTTGTTATTGTAAACGCTTGCATCGAGCTGTTGTGCACCAAAATCCCAAACATCAATCAAAGTCGTTGACGTGAGTGAGCGAGAATTAGCCCTACTCGCTTGTGCATTCAACTGGGTAAAAGTCACAACTAAAAAAGCAATAAGAACGTAAAATGTTTTTTTCATGATAGTATGAATTTTAAAATTAATTATACGACAAAAATAGGATATTCATTTTTGAGCGATGTTCAATTAATAACCAAAACAGTGGAGAATTAAACTGATTACCAGAGAGATTAAAGTTCCAACTCTGATCAAAAACTTCAAAAAGACTGCTAACCCGAAAGACTGTCATATTTTAATCAGAATCGGAACTCCAATCTACCAAAAAGAAAGCGTGCCGTCATCACAACGTCACGCTTTCGCATTTACAAATCTAAATAAATCAAACTATGAAAACAAATCGACTACAAAACGATTTTCAACGTTCCTGTTTTACTATTTACCAAATATATCCCTTTTGCGTTTCCGGTCATCAAAATATCTTTGTTGGAACTCATTATTTTACGTCCTGTAGCATCAAAGATACTCAATTCCACTTTTGCATCATTGTGAATGGTTTGTCCGTCGAAGGTTACCCCTGCCATCTTAGTGCTTGTAACGGCAGTTCCCAAATCGGTTGCACCGGTTACAAAGGGTGCGAATGTGGAGAATGTTCCTGAATATGTATTCCCTGTCAGACTAACCACCGTATTCACATAGCTCGATATGCCATCATACATTCCAATTACAGGGTTTGCACCAAGCACTGTTACTGCCGAAGGAGTCAGTGCAACCACCGTTGACGATGGAGCATCGGGAGTTAATAACCATTCCCGAGTATTGTAATTATAACCACTGGCAGCAGTTCCGCTCAATGCACCCGAAACTTTAGCTGCGAAATTAGCAGCCGAAACAGGAGTTACTGAAACAGGATCAAAACTGGAAGTTGAAGCACCAATTGGGAATACCACTGTGGCAGCTGCTGCAACGGGCTGTATTAATGCGCCTGCACCATCAGTAACAACATAGTTTGTAGCCGAAGCACCAGAAATAGCAGCTGCAGTCAGGTTATTTGCACCTAAACTTAATTTTCCACTGGTTAGCGTTAATGTTCCGGCAATAGAGCGCGAGGCTGACAAAGTAACCGGAGTTGCATTCAATACCTGAACATTAAAAGGAGCTAGTGTTGAAGGCCATTCTAAATTTGAATTATAACCACCGGCACCGACATTATAAACTAATGTTGAAGCAGGACCATATTCAGGTGAAATACCACCAATATAACCTCCAGAATTAATTTGTAACTGTCCGTTTACAGTTAGTTTTTGACCTGAAGGAATAGTTACTCCGGCAGCAGTTTGGATTAAACCATTAACCGTGCGCCAGGCATTTAAAGTAATTCCACCTGTACCAACTGTTACATTATTTGGACCACCTGTATAAGGCCAATAAGCATCATTGCTTGCAACGCCATAGGAACTTGACGTATTATTAAAAATCAACGTACTGGCAGCGCCATAAACAAAATCATTTCCTGTAGCCCATCCACCCTCATCCAATTGGAAAGAACCGTTAATATTAGCAGTACCACTATTCGTAAAAGTGAATGCACCTGTTTTTAATATTGAACCGAGATTAACTGTCGTAGTACCAGTGACTGTTGTTGCAGCGCCCTGAGTTACTCCTGTAGTATTACTAACAATTAGATTTTGATAAGTGGCAGGAGTGGCTGGCATTGTAATAGCTGAAGTACCATAATACTCAACAGTTGAACCGCTTGCCAATGTTACTCCTGAAGGAAAACTTGTATCTTGTAGTCTGAGCTTACCTGTTGAGCTTACGGTTGTTGTTCCTGCAATTGTTCTGGTAGTGGATAAACCACAATCAAAAGTTCCGTCTATTGTTGTTGTGGTAACAGCTCCAAGATTAAATGTAACTGCGGGTGTTAACTGCGGGAAATTGAGTGTTCCACCATTATCAATAGCTAACACACCGGTACTCGTTGCAGCTGGCATTAATAAATTAGCATTACAATTCACTGTTCCACCACTGTAAATATGAAGTGTTGAAGTTTTAGTGCTTGCATTTAATAGATTAATATGTCCTCCCTTTCCTGTTGTTAATACTCCATATACGTTCATGGTAATATTATAACCGGTACTTGGCACCGCTGAACCACTTGTTCCAACAGTGATATAAGCATAATCCCCAGTTGTAAGTGTTTTGCCTGCATTTATTGTTATCGTGATATTATCCTTACCATTATTATAAATTGCAGAACTTCCAGCACCATCGGAACCTGCATATGTAACTGTTGCATTTGCATCAAAAATTAAACTAGAACTGGCACTTTGAGGCTGTATACGAGCTATACCATAAGAACCTGAACCTGTTAAAGTTAGGCTTGAACTATTATAGGGTTTCAATGATAGTGCGTCAGTTGTTCCTCCAAATACTCCATCATTTTTAATTGTTGAACCATACACATTCATGTACACAGGACTTGTATTGGCTGCGTTTGCCCACAATTGACCTCCGTTTTCTATTGTAAGATTATTACAGTTTTTTGAAGAAGTATCAAATTTTATGATATGTCCGGAATGTATCCAAACATTGGTTGTTGTTGCAGGAATTGCAGTTGCAGCTGTAGCACCAACCCATGTACCAGGAGTTACACAAACAACCCATGTCGTTGCAAAGGCAGTCCAGTTGCCACTTGCAGCAGATCCATAATCACCCACAGCTTGTGCACGTAATCCTGTTATTGATAATAAAATAGCTGATATAACAAATAATTGTTTCAGCAATGATTTTTTTAGAAAGAGTTTAATTTTTCTCATAATACTAAATTTTAAATGATTAATTATTGAATATTTATTCGTTTGAATTGGGGCGTAAAAATAGATAAAATTTGATAACTTTGTATCAGAGTGTAAATATAGTTTGAATATTTATGCTAAATGTGGAGAAAATGACTGAATGAGTGGAAAAAATAAGTAAGCAATCAAAAATTGCAGCAGTATTTAACCAAGAGTCCCTGATAAATGTTCAGAGACTCTTGGTATTGATTATCCTAAGTTGTCTTTTAACGGATCAGAGTTAAAGTATTCCGGCACTTTTAGGTAGCCCTCACCCGGTCCTTCGGGCGGGGTTGATTCGAGTTGCAAAGCCATTTCATTATCAAGTTTAACAAGCTCAAGAGCCGGAGCTGAATAGTCGCGTTTATCTGTTTGTTGAGTATTCATGAAGTTGAGTTTTAATTGATAATTACTTTTTGAGTTGAAGTTTTGCCATTCACTATTACGACCACAATATATACACCGGGCATAAACGAAGTGTCAAGAATTGTAACTGACTTGCTGAGTTGCTTACTCGCTAATTTTTGACCAATGGCATTATAAACTTCCACCGAATTTTCAGCTTTCGTATTGCCGTTATATTGTATCGCCATTTGATTATTTGCATTCGTTGAAATTCGGATATTAGCATTACCACTCACCGGGATACCCGTAGCTACCGATGCCGATTTGAAAATCAATGTGAAACGGGTAGCCGCCGGCACAGCGTTATCGGGATAGAAAATATAAGGCGTACCATCGGTCAAATCCTGAATAGCACCTGTAGCATAATCCTTCAAAACGATTTGAGTGTCAGCGTCAAAGTTAGTTAGTTCGGTGGCTTTTAAACTAAACGAAGTAGCTGTTCCGGGAACAAATCCCAACGAAATTTCTTCGTTAAGCGGGATACTATTCATACCATTAATTACCAACTGTTCTGTCCCTGCAAGTGTATAAATTTCCGGAATGGCTACATTGTTATTTGACAGTTTCGGAGAATCATAATCATCAAAACCGTTCGCAGCATTTTCGTTGAAATAAACTACCGCCTCATCATTGTTAATCCCGTTTGAAACTTGTAAGCGAAGCAGGGAATTGATTGAATTTTTACCCGAAGGGGCTTTCATCACCGTGGTAGGTACTGAGCCTGCATCGGTTGCCACACTCCCGGCATGATAACGCATGGTATTATCAAACGTCAATGTAGTATTGGCATTGGTGCGCACCCAGAATGCCTGAAGGGGTGGAATATAACCCGTTACTGTTCCGGTACCCGAATCATTCGTTCCAATTCCCGAAGCTGTATTGACTGTCTCAAAATAATAGGTTGGCGTAGTTCCTGCTGATTGCGTTCTGTACCAAACCGTTTTTTCGAGGTTAATATTCGCGTTCAACACCCCTAACACATTCAGATACGAAGGATAAGGATTGGCAATCAGATTAAAACCTGCTTTAGTACTTCCCTGACGGGTTAAGTCTACGTTTACCGTACCATTATTCAAAGTGCCTGAAAAAACCACATTGTTGGTCGAACTGCCACTATTCGAAACCGCAACATACCCTTTCCCTTGTGTCAGAGCTCCCGAATAATTATTTACCCAGACGCTTGACGGTTCGTCGTAATACGACACCGAACTGCCCGTTCCGGCAGCCACCAAACTACTCGAATTACCAGATATTACAGGACTACCGATATACCAGTTACGCCCCTGAGGCTGATATTGCTGCACGGTAGCAGATACACTTTGATTAGCCGGAGTCAAAATTGTTGCTGTTCCGGATGCACTGCTTTGTAAAGTAACGGCAGCAGTCAGGGCATTTCCGTCGGTAAGCGTGAGCTTTCCACCGGGTGCAATTGTGACAGAATTAAATGTTTTAGGTGCATCAACAGTAAGTAAACCTCCACCTACTACAATTACATCGCAACTTGGACATGGAGCAATCGTTGTTGCATTGATCGGAGTACTTACCGTGGATGTAAAATCAGCAAAATTAGCGACTAATAATCTGCCTACAGAAGCCGAGAAGGTGTAGGGATTTGCCACAGAAACAAAGTTTCCCCCTTCTGTCCAGTTGACAAACCGATATGAACCACTTGCAGGAGTAGCTGTAAACGAAACAGAAGCACCTGCATCGTACATTCCTCCGACTGATGACACTGCTCCTTTGTTAATATCATTGGATGCCGCAGAAATTGAATAGGCAGCCAGAGTACTTACACTGCTTGCACTCGATTCTGTTGAATTAGTATATGTGTCTCCATCGCCAAGAGCTATCACTTTAAAATAATAGGAAGTAGCAGCATTTAATCCACTTATGGATGCACTTGTGGCATTGGCAGCGGCCGAAACACTTTTCACTAAACTATTATCTAAAGTTTTATATACATTTACCGTATAACCTATTTCATTGCTGACATTCGACCAATTGGCGGTAAAACCGGTTGAACTTATGCTTGAAGCTGGAGCTACTGAAGGGGCTGTAAGTTGAGTTGCCATTACGCCACTTCCAGCCACACAAACATTTAATGAAGCTACACGTATAGTATTTCCGTCACCATATTGTGTACCCCCTCCTGAACTTGTTGAAGCAGTATGCGTAGAAGAATTATAATATATTCGGCGGTAAATACGTATTGATTTTGTTCCTGATGGAATATCTGCACTAGCAATATCAATTTTTGCCCAAGTCCCTGATGACAAAGGGAAAGCGGCTGTTTGATATGCACCAAGAACGTTATTCATGTCAAACATCGTAGAACCAGAGAATATAATGCCGGCTGTATATGGTCCTGATGTACTATTCCCGCTACCGGTTAATTCAACTGACGAAATTGTTGAAGCTGAACTATTACCCGTTGTAAGTTGAATTTCAAGGTAGGCAGTACTAGCACCAAGTTCATAATGCGTAATACTATTTGTATTACAAACTGTAGCCGACTTAATATTGGATGCAGCATCACCTGTAAGATTATACTCTTGCGAAGTTCCAATATTAAAAGTGTAAGGTGTAGCAGGGAATCCCGTCTGTGCCCAGGCTAATGTAACACCAGGTACCGTATAATCATATCCAATAAAGCCACATGAAGTTCCGACACTGGTTTGATTTCTAACATTTACTGTATAAGCCTGAATGGTTCCATCTTGTGCAGTTACTGTATAGGTCTTAGCAGTTCTGAAGTCTTGCATTACACCTGCTGCAGGACTTACAGTAGCATAAGCATCTGAAACCGAAATCGTGTTTGGTGCCAAAGTCAACCGATCTGTTCCAGATGGCATTAACACATCAATTGTATGTGTACTTTCGGTAATAACCGAACTTCCCTGTCCTGTTATTGTAAAAGCTGTAATTGCTTTAATACTACTTGCAGGCAACACACTGATTGTTACAACATAATCCTGAGTACTACCATCTTCTGCAGTGACAGTATAAGTTACCGGGCTTGTAAAGTTACGCGCACCACTTGTAATATAAGTAGCATTTGCAGAAATGGTTATTGTTGAAGGTGTTAAGTTAGTTACATCTGTTCCATAAAGCACTGAAGCAGTAATACTGTGAGTACTTTCTGTTATAGTGGCAACTACACCCGAAATTGTAAAAGCAGTAATTGCTTTTAATGTGCTTTTTGTGCGAATTGTTGATGATTTTGATGATTCATCTGAATTAGCATAGCTTATTCCATCTCCAATAGCTGTTACCGTATAACTATAAGTAGTATTAGATACTAAACCGGTAACACCAACTGTTGTACCGGTAATTCCGGTTAAACCAGTCAAACCTGTTATCAATGTAGAACCCTGATATATATTCACAGAATAACTACTGGCATTATTGACAGCCGCCCATTGCGCTGTAAATCCCTGATTAGTAGCTGCAATAGGACCCAAAGTTAGCACAGGGGTTGTTAGCTTAGTAGTATTTGTTGTCGCAGTTGTTTGATAAGCCGACCAGGCACTCGATTGAGCCCCACTTAAGTTAGTGGCTTTAACTCTATAGTAATAAGTAGTATTAGCAGTTAAACCCGAATTTATTGTTTTAGTTAATGTGCCTGCGGCTACTGATAAATCTGTAAAAGTTCCTGCTCCAAAACCGCTGTCAGTTCCATATTCAAACACATAAGCATAAGTAGCTGTACCAAGTGGAGATGGAGCTGTCCAATTACCAACAATGCTACTACTGGATGGAATTCCCGGAGCAGCAATAGTAGGAGCATTCGGTAAAGTCGTGAAAGTTACATCACTAGGACCATATCCTGTACCATAAGTTGAATTCGTAGCATAGGCTCTAAGATAGTATTGAGTGTTGGGTGTTAAACTACTTAAATTGCTATTTGTATATGATGTAGCTATAGTAGGTCCATCTGTAGTAAATGAATTTGCAATTGTTGGCGCAGCTAAAGTATTGTAACAAACACCACTTGTATTAACACCACTACCTATATTTGAAATAGTACCACCAGCACCTGTGGCAGTAGTTGTACCAATGGAAGTAGGAACTGATGAGAATGAAATGGTTGGAGCAGAACCACCACTGGGAGAAGTGGTTCCTGAAATTGTCATATTTTTTACATATAGATATTTGGAAGCTACAGCTGAAGCTCCATATGGAAATAATCTCACGTAAAAAGTGCCAGATGATAAACTGACATTTACAGCATCTAAAGGAGCAGTTCCAGAAGTATAAGTTGTTTGAGATGTTGAGCTTGTTAAGGCTATCACAGAAGTATTTATATGAGTCCAAGTTGTTCCATCGGTTGAATAAGCAACAAATATATTTATTGAAGATGAACTTGCCGATAACCCTACAGAAATAGAAGTTACATTAAGTGTGTTTCCAGAAGTTGGTTGAACTGTATACTGAATATAATGTCCAGTCTGATCTTCACTTGTCCACCATGCAGTTGCATCTCGGAAGCTACCATAAGTAGAATAAGTTGGATTAGCTTTGAAACCAACATTTGTAGATGTAGCAGTAATAATATTTCCTGTTGTAGTAGTTGCAGTTGCATCTGCATTAAAAGACCATATCGCAGTTGCAGTTTGCCCTACTACCTTCCCACTCCCAATCAATACCAAAGCAACCAGTAAACCCACCACAATCTTGGGGCTCATTTTTGTAATTTTTCTCATAATAATTAAATTTAAAAAGCTATATTATTGAATTTAAAGTATTTTCAGCGCACAAAAATAAGGGCTAAAAGAAATGGGTATGTGCATAAATTGACTTTAATTGAAGATAAATTGACATTGTTACATTGTCTTTTACAAACCTGCCTTGTAAGGCATTCAATGGGCTGTGTATTGGTTTGCAGGGGCTTGAATACCTGTACATTAATTTTAAAAACAAATAAATTGCAGCAAACATACTGCTATCAAATCATGCATCTGCATAGCACTCATCAAGTACTCATGTTCTACTCATATTTTAGTTATTTCTTAGTATTTCTCATAGATATCCCTTATTTATCTCTTGTTTATTTCTATTTATTATATGCATAGAATTATTTTACAGATAATTTACTAAAATAAAAAACTTTATTATCTTTGTACATAGAATATGAGAGGAAGGTGAGCAGAACCGACCACGAAGAAACACGGTATAAATCCCGAATTTGATAAATCTACCTAATATGTATTGATTATGGCACGAATGAACAATTTTACGCAAATGACCGGCTCTATGGCTAACGTGAGTATGTACAGGATGCACGGGCATGATGATGTGATTATCCGCATGAAGGGTGGTCCATCCAAGCGACAGATAAAAACCAAACCCCAATTTGAAAAAGTGAGGCGTAATAACAGCGAGTGGGCTGGTTGTGCGAAAATGGGAAGCCAGATACGGATGTCGTTTATGAATATGAACCGCATGGAGGATTATCCGGTCAGCGGGGCTCTGAATGCCATCTGCAAACAGATACAAAAACTCGACACGGAGGGCGAACATGGCAGGCGAGGCATTTTCATGACCCGATGCAAAGAAGCATTGCTTGGCTTTTCGTTTAGCCGAAAACAGGTACTGGAAAGTGTTTTGCGTGTTCCTATCGAAACTACATTAGATCGTGTTACGGGTATAGCACAGATTGAAATTGGGGCTGTAAACACGGATTTGTACCTGTATAATTTCCGTAAACTGCCCTATTACCGTATCGTGGCAAATCTGAGTGGCGTGTGCGATATGATTATTCCTGAAAACGAAAAGCAATATGAACACCCCTACTACAATTATTGCGACCCCGAACTGGGGATATATGAAAGTGAGTGGTTACCGACCTTAGGAACGCAGGATGCACTGCATATCAAGTTGTATTATCCCATGACCCAAAACCCCATTCCGGATGATGTGACCTTGCTCTTGTGTGTTGGCATTGAATTTGGCAAAAAAGGTTATGGTGACTTGACTGAGCCTGTGAAATATGCTGGTACAGGAAAAATTGTGAGAGTGGGTTGAGGGTGGATATGCAAATGTCTTAAATAAAAATTGCTCTTACCGGATTATTCAATAATGAGTTGTTGGGTGGCTACCTCATTCATTGACATATCGACCCCGACAAGAAAATAGAGCCCTTTATGACAGGGTGTTATATCCATTTTTTGAGTAGCATCGGTTATCGGAAAATTACTAACGGGCTTGCCTGTTGCATCATAAAGAAGGATATGTGTCGGTTTTGAGTCATGATACTGAATGTTTATAAACTTATGTGTCGGATTTGGAAATACTGTAAACAGACTTGATATAAGTAGTAGTTGGTTTGACTGAATACCGTAACAGTACAGGGCATTATTCCGATAAATAATCCTGCGTAATGGGTTTTGTGCTGAGATATTATCTTAGAAAAGAGCATTATTTCTTGAATTAGTGCAAATCAAGTTATATCGACTTTACTTTTAAATTAAATCCCCCCTGATTGGCCATCATAACTCCCTTACAAACGGTTGAGAACGGATCGGGAAGAGTTAAGCCACTGTTGGTATCACTACCTGTAGTACTAAACACATAAACAATAGCCCCTAAGGCATTTTGAGAAATAAAAAATAAAATTATCAAAAGACGAGCAAAGTTCAGATTACTTCGTTTCAGATGCCGAATAGTTTTGAATTGTTTCATTGAGGAGTATTTAATTGGAGTTAACAGTTATGAGAAAGCAAAAGTAGACCTAATAAAATTAGTTGATGTGTAAAAAATGACATATAAGGGCGAAGAAATGACCTTGCTAAAACGGCACTGTTTTCTGTCTCCTAAATTGCAGCATATCAATATGTTTTGATATTTAAAATAAAAATTGTACTTTTGCGGGGTCTATTAATTATTTAAAATATATTTCATGATGAATGCTCAAGATATCAAAAATGGAACTTGTATCCGTATGGATGGTAAGTTGTATTTTGTGGTTGAATTTCTGCATGTAAAGCCCGGCAAAGGCAATACATTTATGCGTACCACGCTGAAAGATGTGGTTGATGGTCGCGTTATAGAACGTCGTTTTAATATCGGTGAAAAATTAGAAGATGTGCGCGTGGAGCGTCGTCCCTATCAATTCGTTTATAAAGAAGGTTCGGATTTCATTTTTATGAATCAGGAAACGTATGATCAACATCCTATAAGCAAAGACCTGATAAATGGAGTTGATTTTATGCTCGAAGGTGCTGTTCTGGAAGTTGTATCCGATGCTTCTACAGATACAGTTCTTTATGCGGATATGCCGGTTAAAGTGCAAATGAAGGTAACTTATACTGAACCTGGTATGAAGGGCGATACGGCAACCAATACACTTAAACCTGCTACTGTGGAGTCAGGTGCTACGGTTCGTGTACCATTATTTATCACCGAAGGCGAAACAATTGAAATTGACACGCGCGATGGATCGTATCTGGGTCGTGTAAAAGCATAGTAAATTTATTTCCAATACCTATAAGTCTGATAAACAATTCTGTTTGTCAGGCTTTTTTTATTGGTCGAAATTGTAATTTGCAAAATTTTTACGTTATTTGCAGTGAAATACATTAGAATATAAAAACATGAGAAAAAGATTACAAAGTTTTGTCTATGCCGGTCGTGGAATTCGAATGGTTTTCAGCTCTGAAGCTAATATGAAAATTCATCTTTTCATTGCAGTATTCGTTGTAATGGGTGGATTTATCTTCAGGATTAGTGTGAGCGAGTGGATTGCGTGTTTACTTTGTATCGGATTGGTGTTTGGTATGGAAATGCTGAATACCGCTCTTGAGCATGTTGTTGATTTAGCTTCGCCCGGGCATCATCAATTAGCCGGAAAAGCCAAAGATGCAGCAGCGGGAGCAGTATTGATTTGCGCCCTGATTTCTGTTGTGGTAGGTGTTTTGATTTTTACACCCAAGATGTGGTGCCTGTTACAAAATTTGTTTTGAAATCACCCGAAAAAATAATTGTCGCACAGTATGAGAAAATTCAACCCTTTTGCCGACTTTTTTAATTTGCTTTACCCCGATTTATGTGTTGTATGTTCCGAAAATCTGCATAATAACGAACAGCATATCTGCCTATCGTGCCTGAACGCCATTCCCCGTACAAATTTTCATACAGTTCGCGACAATCCGATTGAAAAACGGTTTTGGGGCAAGGTTCCCATTTATCGGGCTACAGCTTATTTTTATTTCCAAAAGGGTTCACCTTTTCAGAAACTGATGCATGCGCTTAAATACAGGGGAAACAAAGAAGTTGGCGAAAAATTAGGGAAATACGCGGCTTCCGAACTCTTGGAATCGGAAGATTTTAAATCGGTTGATGTGATTGTCCCGGTTCCGCTACATCCTCAAAAACTAAAGAAACGAGGATATAACCAAAGCGAATGGATTGGCAAAGGACTGGCAGCCATACTCGAAAAACCTCAAGATACCAGCACCTTGATTCGGGTAAAAGAAAATACAACGCAAACCAAAAAATCTGTTTTCGAACGCTACGAAAATACAGAAGGCATTTTTGATTGTGCCGATACATTAACACTGACCGATAAACATGTATTGTTAGTGGATGATGTGCTCACCACCGGCTCAACCCTGGAAGCCTGTATTCGGGCGTTACAGCAAACGGAAGGTATAAAAGTAAGTGTTTTTACACTTGCGGTAGCACAGTAAAGTTAAGCAACAGAATTATTTTTCTTAAATTCAACAAGGCAAAAAAAAATACTACAAATATCAATGAAATGTAGTAAAACAAGGGCTCTTGAATGAATTAAAATATGTAGTTTTGCAATTCAAAGTTCACTTTCAGGTATAACAGTTTTGCAGGTATCGCTATGTGGTTAACATTACGGCTAAGCTTCTTTTTTATTTCCATCTCCTTAGTGGGTTGTTCGCTCATGCCCAACGAGATAAAGACTGCTGAGCGAGTAATGGAATCGAATCCGGACTCGGCATTGCATATTTTACAAAAAATGCAACCATTCCAATCGCTTACCGAAGCCGATCGCGCTTTATTCGGCATTCTGCTTTTTCAGGCATTGGATAAAAGCAATAAAACACTCCAACCCGATTCGGTCATTACTTTTTCGGTGAATTACTACCTTCATTCAACCGATAAACTGCATTTAGCCATTGCCTATTATTACAAAGCCCGTCTCTACAAACGAGCCCAACGCTTTGATGATGCCACCGGATTTTATCTGAAAGCATTAGATTTAATCCAAAACTCACAAAATTTTCACTGGTTCGGTAAAATATACTCCGACATGGGAGATATTTGCTCGTTTCAAAGTGATTACAATGAAGCATTGATTAAATACCAAAAAGCAAGTGAGTTTTTTAAATATGCTAATGATACGATTGAAGCAAGTTACAAGTTTTTGGATATTGGAAGAATGTATTGCTATTTGAAAGACAATAGAATGGCGCAACAATTCTACACTAAAGCACTTAAACAATCTTCTGATTCCCTATTACAAGGATCTTCTTATCAGGAATTAGGTATTTTCTATTATAAAAAACACCAATTTGATTCAGCTCAGTTATTTTTAAGAAAAAGTCTAAATTATCCCTATAAAGGAACAGGTTATGCCATACGTTTTATTAATCTAGCAGAAATTAGCTTTGATAAACAACACTATGACTCAGCATTTCAATATGCATCACAAGCGTTGAAATACACAAATACTTTTTATATTCAACGCGATTGTTATCGGATATTAGCCAATTTTGAATATAGTATGGGGGATGTAAAAAAGATGGCTTTGTATATGGCAAAATATCAGGATTGTACGGATTCCGTTCGGAAAATCGAAATTCAAACCAAAAGTTCGGTGTTGGAAGATATTCATGAAACCAACGGAGCGTTCAGTAAATCCCGACAATTTCTTCGCATTCTCATCTATCTCATTCCTGTTCTGATTTTATTCAGTTTGCTGATTGTCTATCGTTTACGTGTTCGAGCCAAGAGAAAAGAAATGGAGTTGGAACAAGCTGAGGTGAAACTAACCGAAAAACAAGTCCTACTCCGAGACAGTATCGTGCTTAAAATTGAAGAAAACAAAGTGTTGCAAACACAAAATACAGGTAAATTATCGCAAAATCAACGTGAAAAGATTTACAAAGATATTTATACCGTATGTTTGCATCTGAACGATTGGGATGCTTTCAAACATCAAATGAATAAAACATTTAATAACATTATCGATGTTTTAGAAAAGGATTTCCCCGAATTGAATCACAAAGAATTGATTTTGTGTTGCCTATTGTTGTTAGATATCCCCACCCAAGATATGCTCCTGATACTCGAATGTCAACTCACGAGTTTTTACAAGATGAAACAACGCGTTGCTCAAAAAATGAAGCTCAAAACTACCAAAGAATTCGAGCAAGTCTTGCAAGCATTAGCCGAAGTAAACTAATATTACTCTCCTACCCTTTTTTAATTTTCGGTTGCCGAAAACCCACTACTTTTAACGCAATTTATTGTTAATAATTTTCTTGTCTCACTTTTTTTTGGACGAGCCCACATAATACACTACAAATCAATTACATAAAAAACGGCTTGTCTCACTTTTTTTTGCCTCAAAATTTGCTGAGTTGTTTGACTGTGTCTAATTTAGCAACACAGAAAGGATACATTTTTGTGTTCTGAAATCAATTGTTAAACAATATAATAAAATTCAGTATGAAGAAATCGATTTTTAAAGTATGCAGCACGTTTTTAGTTTTATTGGGATTGCTAGTTTCCAATCAAGTTTTTTCGGATATTATTATTCGAAAAGATAATTCCAATCCAACAAATCAGCCCAATAATGTAACCATGATGAAAAGTCTTTCAAAAACTGTTCAAACAGCTATCCCTGTTTCAGCAGAAGTTGATGGAACAAACTTAACGGTTTACTTTGACAGTAATGTGGGTACAGCTATCGTATCGGTAGTTGATCAGAGCGGAGCAGTGGTTTATGTAACTACAGTTGATACCTTCGGCACACCTGAAGTAGTTATTCCGCTTAATGGCTTGAGCAGCGGCTCGTATTCATCAAAAATCTCGTATGGTTCAACCAAACTCATTGGAGATTTTCAATTCTAATTAAATTACAAAGCGAGGCGGAATTGATTCCGCCTCGTATTTTCTAAGTTTTGTTTAATATTTAAGGCAAAAAGTATGGAGAAGATTCTGAAAGCGAAATTGTATAAAAAACAATTATTGAGTGATGCGTTTGACTATAACGCTCAGGTTATTTTTGAAGGTGAAATAGATATTGAAGGAGTTGTAGAAGAATTAATTAAAGACAACAATGACTTAAACCGCGAATCAATATTGGATATTATCTCCAAATTTAATCAAAAAACGGCTGATATGATATTTACAGGTCATACAGTCAACACAGGATTAGTTACTATCAATCCGGCAATAAAAGGACCATTCAACGAAAAAAAATGGAATCCCTTATTCGACCGATTGGAAGCTACCATCACACAAGGACCGGATCTTGAAAAAGCTATCTCAGAAACCAATGTTGAATTGAATGACGAAAACAATGAGCTACTCGGATTATTTAATCCCGAAGAAGAGCGAAAAATAATGAACGCAAGTAAGAACTTGAGTAAATATCAAATCCCGTATCACAACACCCCGGTTGAACCGGCTTGCGGTATAGCTTTCAGACGCTGGCTGTGTGGGTCGTAAATTCGCTACAACTAATAGAATACCCCTGCAGAAGAAAGATAGACAACCCCCCTATCTTTCGTTCTTTTTAGTGCCGGAGTATTCTGCAAACTAAACTATAAACTCAATATTAATATTCAATTAAAAAAATCAATTATGAAATCAAAAGTACTTCTTTCAGTTTTGTTGCTTTCGGTAACAGTTTTATTAAATGCTCAATTAAAAGTCTTGTAAAATGGTGTTGTAAAAGCACTAAATCAAACAGTTATTCAAAGTAGCAGCAGCAATCCGGCTTGTGCATTGGAGGTTGGTACTGCCGGACAAAACCAACAGATAAAGGTAAATGGAAGTATCGTACTGACATCGGATGAACGACTAAAAAACAATATTAAAGATTTGACGAATTCAATTGACTTATTAAAACAGTTACGCACTGTTACCTATAATTATAAAATGCCTGCCATAGCATAAAATGCGAAGGGTACTTTATATACAGACAGTACCACCATCAAAAAACCTATCTTTGTTCCAAAACCTGATACTTCGGGTAGAATTCATTATGGATTTTGGCACAAGACGTTCAGAAGACATTCCCGGATTTGGTTTATAAAGATAGTGCCGGAATGCTAAGTGTCGATTATATTGGTATGATACCACTACTTGTGGATGCACTCAGGGATCAAAAAACACAAATTGATTCACAGGCAAAACAGATTGCCGACTTAACCGATTTAATAAATAAATCCTCTTCCGGTTCGAAGAAAGTAAGTGCTGCAATTACCGAAACAGATGCATTAACTTACCCTATTTTAGATCAAAACATTCCTAACCCTTTTATGCTGCTACTACCATTGGTTTCTATTTACCAACCATCGTTGCTAATGCAAGTATTTATGTGTACGACATGAATGGTATTCAACTCAAAAACTATATTATTTCAGAACGTGGCAAAAAAAATATTATCATAAATGGTTCAGAATTTAACGCAGGGATGTATCTTTACGCTTTAATAAACGATAACAAAGTCATCGACACAAAACGTATGATTCTAACTAAATAAATTCAACATTATGAAAACAAAATTATTGTTTCTTGCTACATTCTTCATTTTTGTATCAACTTTAATTACATCTGCTCAAACTCCCCAATACGAATGGGATTATGTAAGCAGCCTACAAAATGAATGGCTGCAAAAAATATGCACGCAAGGCTTAGATACGGTTTACATTGTAGGGAGAAACGGACTAATCGCTAAATCTACCGACCGTGCATTGACGTGGAGCAAACAATACCCTGTAACTACGCAACTGAATGACATTATTTTCTGTAACCATACTACCGGATTTGCCGTTGGTAACAATGGAACAATACTGAGAACAACTGATGCAGGCGTAAGTTGGACACAACAAAACAGTGGCGTAACTGCAAACCTGAATGCTATAGCTGCTACGGGAACAGATAATATTTGGGCAGTAGGTGATAGTGGAAAAGTGGTGTACTCTACTAATGCCGGAGTAAGTTGGCAACAGAAAGATTTTTCGATATCAGCTAATTTAAACGATATTTCATTCAGAAATAACACCGGTTATATTGTAGGAAATGCCCATACATGTTTCTTTTCTTCTGATAAGGGTAGTAGTTGGGCATTTAATGATGTTGCAGTTGAAAACCAGTACAATAGTTTCCCTGCTTCTATGTTTAATTTATTATCTATAAATCAAACACAAAATCACACCTGTATTTTATATGGAATATTTTTTCTTGGCGAATTTATTAATGTTGATAACAATACTTTTATTATTGCTTCAAGTGCTAATAATTTCACAATGAAAAACGACAGCATCGGATGCATTTCATCGCAAGTGTTTACCACGGGGAGTAGTATCAGTCATACCATTAATGTAAAAGTATTCAATCTAAACAAAATTGATTCCAATTTTGCACAATACCCAGGAGCTAATACTTTTTCGGAAATTGATACAGATATTAATCATTCAGATATGAGTTTTGCAAACGATAGTATCGGATATCTCGCTTCCGGCTCTTTACTTTATCGTTTAAAAAAATATATACCTGGCAGCTATGATGGATTAAATAATATAACAAATAAGAAATTGTTTATTGACAATAATTCAAATATACTTACTGTTCGATTTGAAGATACAAAAGTTGGAAAAGTTGAGCTATATAGCGTTACCGGATTAAAAGTGCTTACTGAAAACGTCAGCGTAAATGAAACGTCGAAGAGTATCAATATTGAAAACTTATCGAAAGGCACATATATAATTCGAGCCTTCAACAGAGATAATACCTATGCTAATATTAAATGGATAAAACAATGAAAACAAGACTTCTAATAATAGCAACCATTCTGTTGCTATCGCACGCAACAGCAATAAATGCTCAAACATGGGAATTGGTAAACTCTTTTCCCGATTATTTGACAAATGTATACACACAAGGAACAGATACTGTATATATAGTAGGACAGAATGGATTTATAGCTCAATCTCCTGACAGAGGAAAAAATTGGAATCGTCAACACATTACTACCAATACTTTAAGTGATGTTTGCTTTGTTTCACATAATATAGGTTGTATTGTGGGTGCAAATGGAACGATATTTACGACCAGTAATGCGGGTACAAGTTGGACAACTGTTACTTCCGGTACAACACAAAACTTGAATGCCATTGCAGCAACCGGAATAAATAATATATGGGCAGTAGGTGATAATGGTATAGTAATTAAAAGTATTGATGCCGGTCAAACCTGGAATACGGTTTCAATTACAACACAAACACCCAATTTTTCAGACATCGGATTTAAAAATGGCAAAGGATATATTATCGGTAACTTAGGAAGTATCTATCAAACATTGGATAATGGAAGCACTTGGACACAACAAACGAATATTGAAGGATATACAGGACAAGAAAATTTTGTAAGTTTATCTATAAAAGAAAATAAAGCATTTATTCTTTCAACAAATAATCCATCGGGTTATCAATATAATAACAATATATGGCAAAAGTATACCGTACCAGGCGATGGCATAGCTAATTCTAGTCAATTTTTATCGGACAGTCAGGGAGTTTTTGCTGTAGTAAGAATGGACGGATTTACAGGGTCATCATATGGTTATTGGGTAGTTAATGTATTTAAAACAGATAACGGGGGTTCTGACTGGGTGTCATATAGTGATGGTTCAAACAATCCTATTTCAACTCAGTGGATAATAGGCGACGCTAGCTCTAAAATAGCTTTTGTTGATATAGCTTTAGGTTATTTGATAAGTGGTCATTATATGTATAGAATTCCTTTCATTGGAGATATAAATGCCGATTTTTATGCCGGTATTTCGACTCAAAAACAAGATATCGTTGCTTTGAAACAAAATCAAAACTCTTTGATAGTTGACAATGTATACAAAGAAATTTCTAATGTAAAAATAATCTCCACCTTAGGACAAGTTATATTTCAGCAAAATGTGAAAAACAAAAATGAAATTACTGTAAATACAAGTGATTTTAATAAAGGAACTTATACTGTTCAAGTAAATTTGAAAGACAATACACAGTTATCTGTAAAATGGATAAACTATTAAAAACTATGAAAACAAAACTATTAATTATAGCAACCATCTTGCTGCTTTGTGGACAAAACCTTCTGTATAGCCAGAACGGTTGGCAGTATTTAGGTGGGTTAAATGACCAATATCTATGGAAAGTGTATGCACAAAACCCCGATACGGTATATATTACTGGAGCAAGCAGTTATAATGGACAAGGCTTGATAGCAAAATCAACCGATGGAGGTGCTAACTGGACTAAAACATATACTGCCACGAATAATCTGCTGAAGGATATTACTTTTTATAACAAAAGCATTGGTTTTACGATTGGAGAAAAGGGAATTATACTCAAAACAACCAACGGTGGAATTAATTGGCAACTCAAAACATCAGGAACAATACAAAACTTAAATGCAATTACACTAGCCGGATTAAGCAATATATGGGCGGTAGGCGACAGCGGTGTAGTTATTCATTCTGTTGATGAGGGTGAAACATGGCAGAAAGTAGACTTACAATTAACACCGAACCTGAATGACATTGCTTTTAAAAAAGACACAGGCTATATAGCTGGAAATAGTGGTCTTGTATACAAAACTATAAATACAGGGGCAATATGGACTAAAGAATTAATACCTAATACGATTCTTGATCCGTTTTACGATTGTAAATCGTTGTGTTTGACGGAACATAATATTTATATTCTATCTGGTTGGGAGTATGGTTTGGGATATTATCAGGTATCTAAAAAGAACTCAACTACTTGGCAATCTGATTTTAATCAGTCAACTAGCTTTACATTTGTAAACGACAATGTCGGTTATAGTGTGTATCAGGATATAACAACAGGAAGTAGCGGTTATATTTTTAGAATTCTCAACACAATTAACTCAGGGAAATCGTGGTCAGTTGTTTACGATAACGCTGTTAATGGAATGAATACTCAACATTCGGATATTTGTATTGTAAGTGACACCGTGAAATATATTGTATGTGGTGGTGCAGTGTTAAAAAGCACACCATCAACACCAATTACAGCATTAAATGAAAAGTATATTGATAAAGGCATTATTGTTTTCCAAAGTTTATCTCAAGATGAGCTAATTGTAAAGTCTAATTCACAACCAATTTCATCTATAGAATTATTTAATATTTCTGGAAATAAGGTATCAAACATAAAGACGGTTTATAAACTTAATGAAACTACAATCGACATTTCACGCTTCCCTGTAGGCGTGTATTTGGCGAAAGTTACTTTAGATGATAAGACACAGACTGTTTTGAAATGGATAAAACAATAAAATATGAAACGAATAAGAATAATATATGTTTTTTTGCTTAGCATGATTTGTAACATAGTTTATGCTCAGGTCAACGACAAATTAAAAATTGATAAGTCGGAAACTTATTCAGATAAAACAAATGGATTTGATAACCTTAATTGGAAAAGCGACAAGAAAATAGAAGAAATAGGTAAACCTGAACTGCCTGTTTACAGGGTGTCATACGTATTGCCTGTGGACGCTGTCGTTACCGGAGTAACTTTCAAAAACAAAAGCAAACAAAAGTTGGATGGAAGTTTTTACTTGTATCCGGCACAAGAACCCATAGCTACTGATGGCAGCAAAGATGTAAAGTTTGCAGCACCTGACAGCAAGGTCTATGAATCGAACACACCCTATCCAAACAAGCTGTATGATATAGAATCCGATTGCTTTCTTCAAGGTTATCACGTCGTTACACTACGAATTTATCCTTTTGAGTATATCCCTAAAAACCGAACACTCAATTATTATAGCAATCTGGAATATACCGTGCAGTACAGTTTAGGGGGCAATATCTATGAGATTAGACCTTTAACCCAAACAACTCATCGTGCCGAACAGTGTCGAGACTTTATTAAATCGTTAGTGCAGAATACCGATGATGTAGACAAATTTGGTTCGAATGAACAAACCATTCGTGATGGGAAAAAGGTAATTAATAACCGACAATCAACCACAAAGAGTGCTGGAATTCAAAAAATTCAATCGAAAACCGGATTTTTTTTAAAATTTCTGCTTCATCCGTTTACAAACAATCCCATTCCGGTAAATATATTGTTTTAAATGTATTTATAAACCATAAACACCGCCACACCGAGCAAAAAGAAAGCGTACGCTTTCTTGAAGGTAGCGGCAGGTAATTTTATGGCAAGCTTACTTCCAAAAAACACACCAACCACTATTCCAAAAGCCATCAATCCTGCCCAAAGCCAGTTCATATAACCGGCTTGTGCATACACAATCACACTTGGTAATCCCACTGGAAGTTGTAAAGCAGCCAACGAAGTGGCTGAGGCTGCTTTAGGATTATAGCGAAAGAATTTTATCAATACAGGAACAATGACGATTCCGCCCCCCTTGCCGAACATTCCGGCAAAAATTCCGGCAAAAATACCCAAAGCTATAAAAAGCCAAAATGAATACGGTCCGGCTTCAGCATTAATTGGATTTTCAATTTTTACTTGATTTTTAGAACGAAATAATCGGGGAATATCCAGATAACCTACTGCTACATAAAGCAAAAAACCGGCATATAACTTCGAAAGTAATTTCACATCGACCGAAACAGCCACTTCAGCACCAAAAAACGAACCTGTGAGCAATCCCACCGAAATCCACAAGGCGTTTTTTATGTTCACGTAACCGGCTTTATAATAAGTCACAACACCTAACGCTGCCACCGGCAATAGCATTGCAGCCAATGATGTAGCATTGGCATGAAGCATTTCCATACCGAAAATGGCTATAAGAGAAGGAACCATAATGATTCCTCCACCAATACCAAATAAACCAGACATTATTCCTGCCACAATACCAACAATGAGTATCCCTATTTCCATACTGCTTTTTTGAGTTGCAAATTTAATTTATTTTGTTTGATAAATGCAGGTTCCAAATAAAAACACACTTATTATAATGAAAAATTCGCTTGCTGCAAAAGATGTAACAAGCGAATCACTTTATAATTTTTTTACCTGTTTTATAATCTTTCAATTATACCCAATGTATCGGCAGCAATCATAAACTCCTCATCGGTGGGGATTACAACCACTTTGACAGTTGAATCAGGTGTACTCAGTAAAACTTCTTTTCCACGGGACTTAGCATTCAATTCGGCATCGATTTTCACCCCCATAAACGCGAGGCTATCACACACTTTCTGGCGTGTTCCGGTTTGGTTCTCTCCTACTCCACCAGTGAAAACCAATACCTCAACTCCTCCCAATGCTGCCGTGTACGAGCCAATATATTTTTTAATTCTATATTCATACATATCTAAAGCCAACCGGGCCCGATCATTTCCACCTGCAATTGCATTTTCAATATCACGCATATCAGACGAAACACCTGAAACCCCCAAAACACCACTGTGTTTGTTGAATAAAGTGGAAACATAAGCCGAACCTATCATTTCTTTTTCCATCAGGAAAGTCACAACACCAAGATCAATATCTCCCGAGCGTGTTCCCATCATCAATCCTTCTACAGGTGTAAAACCCATCGAAGTATCAACCGATTTTCCATTTTCGATTGCGCAAACCGAAGCACCATTTCCAATATGAGCAGTAATCATTTTAGTATTAGTATAATCAAGTCCTAAAAACTCACAGGCACGCTTTGAAACATACCGATGGCTGGTACCATGAAAACCATAACGACGAATGCCATATTTAGTGTAAAGCGAATACGGAATACCATACATAAAAGCATAATCGGGCATGGTTTGATGGAAAGCTGTATCAAATACAGCCACCTGAGGCACATCCGGCAAGAGCTCATTGATAGCATAAATTCCGGCTAAATTGGGTGGATTATGAAGTGGAGCAATATCAATACATTCAACAATCATTTGAATCACTTCGTCAGTAATCAATACACTGGAGTTAAATTTCTCACCTCCATGAACTACGCGGTGACCAACAGCATTAATTTCTTCCAACGACTCAATGCAACCATGCTTTTGGCTGGTCAAAACACCCAGGATATATTCTATCGCAAGTTGATGTTCGAGAATTTCACCTTTGAGAATCACTTTTTGACCGTCACGGCGAACGTGCTTCAAAAATGAACCTTTCATCCCGATTTTTTCAACACCTCCGGTGCCCAGCTCTTCGTTACTCTCCATATCGAGCAACTTGTATTTTACGGATGAACTTCCGCAGTTCAAAACTAATATTTTCATGATTTAGTTTCCCCTTATTTTATAATGTTTCCGTAATTATCGTAAGTATAAAATCCTCTATTTGTGCTCACTCCAAAGTGTTTAGCTCTGAAAAGTCGAAGCAAAATAGGCGAAGGTTTGTATTTTAAACTACCGTATTCGTCCCAAAGATTTTCGAGCAATCGAACAATTTTTTCAATTCCCATCTGATCGGCAGTACGAAAAACTCCCTGACGGTGACCGAACCCAACTGTCAAAACCTTGTCAATATCCTCCACACTCGAAATTCCTTCCAACAATATTCCACACGCTTCATTCAGTTGAATCAAAAAAAGACGTACACTGACTAATCCTGATGATTCCATGACCGGTATGAAATCGTGCTTTATTAACTTAGCAAACTTACAAACTTTTTCGTAGGTTTCGGTAGTTGTGTTCAATCCGGGTACAATTTCAATTATTTGCGAATCAGGAACATTGGACAGAAAATGTAATCCAATACAACGTTCAGGATGTTCAAGTTCCGATGCTAAATCAGTAACAATAACAGTCGTTACATTGGATGCAATAATAGCATTAACTGATAAAACACGTTCAAGTTCTTTAAATACTTCTTTTCGGTGTGTAATTCTACGTTCACCTGTTTGATCTGTGTAACGAATAGCTTCAATCACAAAGTCGCATCCACTAAAATCTTCGTAGCTCGAAGTACCGGTTATGCGACTTAGAATGGCTTTTTTTTCGTTTTCAGTCAAACCCCAATTCGAGATTTTCTTGTCTAATTTCTCTTCAATTCGACCATAAGCATTGTCAATACTCTCCTCGTTTGGTTCTAAAAAAACCACTTCCATACCATTTAATGCTGCAGTAGTGGCAATTACACTTCCCTCTTTTCCACATCCTACCACACCAATACGCGAAAACAAGGTTCGTTTCCGGTTTCGCTTGCTTAATCCATAGCGTTCAATCGCTTCAATAATTTCTTCTGCCATATTAAAATAGTTGATTAGTTGATTAGGTATTTGGATAATTAGCTAATTGGGTATTTAGTTGATGGGATATCCGAGAAGTGATACTTTACAACAAATTATCCAATTAACCAATAACTATACGACCATTGCCTGATTTGCAGTGATAGTAATCATTCTAACAATATCATCTACCGAACAACCACGCGACAAATCGTTGATCGGAGCTGCCATTCCTTGTAAAATCGGTCCTACTGCCTGCGCACCTGCAAAGCGTTCTACCATTTTGTAGCCAATGTTTCCGGATTGTAAATCGGGAAAAACAAGCACGTTGGCATGTCCGGCAATTTTACTTCCGGGTGCTTTACTCTGTCCTATTGAAGGAACTAAAGCGGCATCAGCCTGTAATTCTCCATCAATCATCAAGTCAGGTGCCATTACTTTAGCAATTCGTGTTGCTTCAACGACCTTATCTACTAATTCATGGTTTGCACTTCCTTTCGACGAAAAACTCAACATCGCCACTCGTGGTTCCATTCCGGCAATAACACGAGCAGTATCAGCAGTACAAACTGCTATCTGTGCCAGTTCATCAGCTGTAGGATTGGGGTTTACGGCACAATCAGCAAAAATCAACAAACCATTCTCACCATATTGAGGAGTGGGTGTAAACATCAATAAAGCTCCTGATACAACTTTGATTCCGGGTAAAGTTTTTACAATTTGAAAAGCCGGTCGAAGCACATTTCCGGTTGTATTCTGCGCTCCGGCCAATTCACCATCTGCATCACCGTTTTTAATCATTAAACATCCTAAATACAAGGGATCTTTTGCAAGTTTGGTAGCTTCCTCCAAAGTCATTCCTTTACTCTTTCTAATTTCAAAAAGTAAATCAGCATAATTGCTCATTTTAGGATCTGTTTCCGGATCAATAATTGTAGCTTTGTCAATACTGGTAAGCATATTCTCAGCAGCTAATCGATTGATTTCATCTTGGTTCCCAATCAAAATGAGCCGAGCTGCTTTTTCTTTCAAAATGATGTCAGCAGCTTTTAGTGTTCGGAGTTCAGTGCCTTCGGGCAATACAATTCGACGAGGATTGGCTTTGGCTTTCGCCATAATTTGTTCTAATAATTCCATAATAAATGTTTACCGCAAACCTTTAAGGGCTTAAAAATTTAAAGTTTCAACCTGAGAAGTTGTAGAGGGTTTGAAATTCCATGCAAAGATACAGCATTATTCTAAAATTGCAATGTAGAGATGGCAGCTTTTTGTAAATTATTGATTGAATGTCATATTGTACACTTAAAATATCAATTTTTTAAGTCATATTTCTAACATATTTGCAATACAATCTTTTTCCGTTCTTTTAAAAGCAAAAAAGAGCTGTCCGAAATTCATCGAACAGCTCAATTATTATCAAAAGTCTTGAACCTTGTTTTTAGACTCTTCTTACAATTGTGGACCTGAAGGAATCAATGCTTTAGCATCCTCATTGTCGCAGTATTGTTCAAAGTTCTTGATATATTTAGCAGCAAGCGATTTAGCTTTGGTTTCCCATTCAGCAACATCAGCATAGGTGTTACGTGGGTCAAGAATTTCGGTATCCACATTGTTCAAAACCGTTGGAGCAACTAAGTTCAGGATAGGAACGTGAATGGTTGGTGCTTTTTCAATCGAGCCATCAATAATAGCATCTATAATTGCACGGGTGTTTTTCAACGAAATACGTTTTCCTGTACCATTCCAACCAGTGTTTACCAAATAAACTTTAGCGTTGTGTTCTTTTGCTTTACCAATCAATGTTTTGGCATACATGGTTGGGTGCAAAGTCAGAAATGCTTCACCAAATGCAGGAGAGAAAGAAGGAACCGGTTCGGTAATACCACGCTCTGTTCCGGCTAATTTTGACGTAAAGCCTGAAAGGAAATGATATTGTGCTGATTTTTCGTCCAAAATAGATACCGGAGGCAATACACCAAATGCATCAGCCGACAGGTAAATAATTTTAGAAGCGTGACCGGCACGTGAAGGAGAAACGATTTTATTGATATGATAGATAGGGTAAGAAACACGGGTGTTTTCCGTTTTTGAAGCAGCTGCTGAATAATCGGGAGTACCATCTGGTAAAACAGTTACGTTTTCCAACAGGGCATCACGACGGATAGCTCTCCATATATCCGGTTCTTTGTCTTTTTCCAAATCAATTACTTTGGCATAGCAACCACCTTCGTAGTTGAATACACCGTTGTCGTCCCAACCGTGTTCGTCATCACCAATCAGGTAACGTTTTGGGTCAGCCGACAAGGTAGTTTTACCCGTTCCAGAAAGACCAAAGAAGATAGCTACATCACCTTCTGCACCTACGTTAGCAGAACAGTGCATTGAAGCGATACCACGCAATGGCAGATAATAGTTTTGCAAAGCAAAAATACCTTTTTTCATTTCGCCACCATACCAGGTACCACCGATAACCTGCATTTTGGTTGTCAGGTTGAACAATGTAAATACTTCAGAGTTCAAACCTTGTTCTTTCCAGTTAGGATTTGAAGTTTTAGATCCATTCAAAGTTACGAAATCTGGTTCGCCGTAGTTCGCCAATTCGTAGTGTGAAGGACGGATGAACATGTTTGTCACAAAGTGAGCTTGCCATGCTACTTCCATGATAAATCGTACTTTCATACGAGTATCTTCGTTTGTACCGCAAAATGTATCAACTACATATAGTTTTTTTGCAGATGAAAGTTGTTTTGTAACAAGGTTTTTACAATGTTCGAATACTTCAGGAGTAGTTGGACGATTGATTGTACCATCCCACCAAAGGTGTTCATCGGTAACTGCATCTTTCACGAAAAATTTATCCTTAGGCGAACGGCCTGTAAATTTACCTGTATCGACAGATATTGCGCCAGAGGTTGTTAATACACCTTTTTCAAAACCTTCGTTTGCAGGATCAATTTCTGCCTGAAACAATTCTTCGTAAGTAGGATTGTGTACAATTTCGAAATTGCCCGAAATACCATACTTTGATAAATCTAAATTTGCCATTTTTTTAAAATTAAATGTGTTATTCTGTTTCTTTTTACCTTGAATTTTGCTAAATCCTTTTTTGACGGGACAAAAGTACTACAAATATTCGTAGTACGAAAGCAATTAAAGAAATTTTTCTTTATTCCTGTATATTATTTTAATATATATAATAATTATGCAGTCAAAAATTTGTATATATCGATTTTCTTTCGTTCGAAATTCAATCATTAAATTCACAAAAATAATACTTAACACCTTATATAAATGAATATTACAGCTAAATAATACACAAATAATATTGTTTTGATACAGGATTTTTAAATTGCATATATATACATATCGTATTTGCTGGTTTTGGTTTGAAATAAGTTAAATAAATTATAGAACAAAAAAATGCTTGCCTGAGAATTTAGACAAACACTTTTTATAATAATATTGCTCTATTACTTTCAGTAAACTACGGATAACCCCCAACAATACTTGTACAAGGAAGAAACAACCGATTGTGTAAATCAGTGATTAAAAGAAGATGATACCCTCCGGGGACGACAGACTTTCAGGTCTGTCAATTAGCTCTGGTGAGAGTCGGAACTCCAAGCGACACCCTCACTATTTAGCACTTTGACGTCACATTATGTGTCACTCTTACTCTGTTTAAGATACTCAGCGGGTGCTATACCTGTAAACTTTCAAAAGTTTTGTCCGGGGTTTGATTCGTGCTTTTGTAAAACTACAAACAGGGTAAATAAGACACTGAATGAGACAAAAATGAAGGAATTTAGCTTAATGCAGAAAAAATATGAATAAATTGCAAAAAAATATCGAATTATCGAATTACAACTTTTAAAACGCATTCAGATTGTCAAAAATAATCCTTTACTTCACAATAAATCTCGAAGAAGTAACTACATTTCCGGTTTTCACTTTCACCACATAAATTCCAGCCTTTAACGTACCTATATCCAATTTATTGACAAATATACTGGCATTGAACACATTGCGACCCACCACATCAAAAATAGAAATTTGTTTTTCTAAATCAGAAGGATTGACAAAATTCAATATTCCATTGGTTACAGGATTGGGATAAACCGAACTCCTTGTATCCTGAATCTGAGGAGTTGCTGTTGACCTTTTGTTTTTAAACTTAAACAAGGCACTTATTGGAGTGTGATCGGTAGTAGTGGTGGTGTAATTAGTAATAGTAGCTGTAGCGGCTGTTTCTCTAAAATCACTATTATTGACATAAGAGCTGAATAACTCGTTTGAAATGATTATGTTATCGATGATTGGAGAATGATAATCAGGATCTACTAAATTACTGGTAAGCCCTTTGTAATTTTGAGTATCATCCATGAAATTTTTATAGGGAGAATCTGCCGGGGAACATGTTGTACACTGCGTACCAATCAAATAATCATTGTAATCTCCAATAAGAATGATGTTTTTTGTATTATACGAACTTCCATCCAACAAAGTCTTTAAGCTCTGTGAAGCACCCAGACGACGAGCATAACTGGTTGCATCACTCATAGCTTTGGCGTGAATATTAATTAATGAAATAGGTATCAGCGTGTCGCCCACCACTAAATTAATGTTGTATAGAGCCGGATAACGACCACTAGACCAATTATTGGAACTTCCTCCATTGGTAATGAGTGAAGAACTTACGAATTGAACTGTTGCTTTTTTATATAAAATACCTTGGTTTTGACTGCAGTTACTTGCATCCCACGGCACAATATGTCCTCCCCACTGACTTCCAAGTTTACTAACCAAGGTATCAATGGTTGCGTATGTAGAACTTGTTCCAATCTCCTGAACTGCAACTATATCCGAATTCATTGTAGCAATTACTTTAGCAATATTGTTAACCTGCAACTTATCATCCGATGGATCTTGAGTGGAACAGCTGAGCCATTCACAATTCAGAGTAGTTATTTTAAATTGAATCGAATCAGGAGAAACTAATGTTGTTTGGTAGGTTGAACCACTCAACGTCATATCTTGAGAACCTGATACTGAATATTCATCGTTAAAAAAGTTAGTCGGCACAACGGTTTGTGCAGCTACCGGCATTATAAATCCTGATAAAGCCAACACAAGAAATGTGTAAAAAGTAAAGTTTTTGTTCATATGTAAATAATAAAATTTAAAATTCAAGTTTTTTGTATCGGGATTTTTCCTGAAAATTTGAGGGACAGCAAAGATAGTGAATTTATTAGACCAGAAATAAATCTGATTAAAAATATCATTTTTATACAAAAATTTAGTATCTATTAGCAATACCTGAAAGGCAAACTAAGCCCAAACCTGAACAATACATTGCTAAAAAGATAAAACGCAAATTTTGATGTGTTCGCAGTAAGTTACTTTGGAACCCCATTTGGAATCACAGAAAGAAAAAACCACGTATAATTTTGTTTTACAGGGTTTTAAATAATATTGATTGTTGTCTCACAAGGATATAAAATTTTGACACTCTATAATTTCATTTGATACTTTATGACAGTTTTAAAAATACTTTTCAATATCTGAATTCAGAGCTTAAAGACTTATAAAGTGTCATAAGTAACCACTCAATTGGAACCGCAATTGAGACCCGCAATAAAATGACGCAGTCAATATGTTGTATATATGGAAAAAATTATAGGATTTAAACTTGGATACTATCTTGCAACTCACGTTCTCTTCTATTTAGTCGACCCATAAAAAAATTCCGTGTATGTTATACAATAAGTAATAAGAATTATATAATGTCGTATCTGTTTGGTAATGTCATAAATAATTGTATATATGACGAAGTCGTCTTGACTTTTTGAGGGATTGAACAGTATTTAAAAGAAGGGAACGTTTTGTATGCGACAAAACAACAATAACTTTCCCTTCATGGTGTACCAGGTACAATTACATAGCTTTTATGATTATATTATTCAAGAAAATTAAAACTAACAAAAAGTCAAGATGACTCCATATTAATAATATTGATTATTTAAGTTTTTCTGGTGAATAAACCAACCCGTCTATCGCTTGCTGTCCATCCCGAGTGACAAACACAAATGAAAACATCCATTTAACAAGACGAACCTCCGAGGTTGTAAACTTTCCAACTGGTAATTTAATCAAAACTTTGTTCCACCCTCTGTTTAATGTAATCGGAATCGGCGGTCTCGCGGTCATATTTTCATTTCCCAAAGGAATTTCATTACTCATTTTAGTATGCGTTGAAGTCCATATTGGTGGCTGAATCACAGTTTCATTGATAGTTATTCGACTTTTTCTATAATCCCATTCCCCTACTGAAGGTGGCAAGTACATTTCCGAACGCCCGTAATTCTGAAACTCTGCTAACAGTCCTACCGTCTGTTTCTTTGTGGAATAAACCCAAGTATAAGCATAAGCCGTAGAGTTCTCAATTGGATTTTTATAAAATGCCGGAACGAGTTTACCCCATGTATGCCGCAAATAAATTCCTGCACCTGTAGCTTTTCTAACTGAATATTTTTTACCATCAACCTTATATTCTAAAGCTAACTTTTTTTCGGGTGGAAACATAGTTTCCAGTTTCCCATTATTTGGAAAAGGCTCAGTAATGTTCCATTTCACGTTGGTTTGCTTCACGTAAGGAAACGGATAACCGGTAAATTTCTTAGCTTTATAATAAAGCAACCTGTCCTCAAAATCAACAAACTGCTGAAAAACAGATTTATTATCATAATTTAACACTACGCCATCAGCATCAAAATATTCAGATCCTCCACCCAACCAGGCTCTCTCTGCTAAAGCAAGCATCGCAGGATAAAATGAATTTTGCTGAATGATATCCTTTTCTGTATTTAATATTCTATCATTCCAAACCGCCAGAATGCTACCCGTAACATCATTATTTCCGTAACTTACATTACCAATCCGGCTATTATATAAAGCAACAATATCTCCGAAAACATCATAATGATTTAAGTAATGGAATTTTGAATCAATGGCTGGTATTCCAGACTGTGCCTTTCCTTTGTAACTCCACAGTTGGGTCATATCAATTTCACCCGGTTTATAATTCCAACCGGGATTCCATGAAATTACTTTTTTTCCTTTGTTGTGGAGATAAAAAATCATATCGGGAACAAAAGTATTATCGTTGATAACCACTTCATCTGTACCAATATGAATATAAGGTACATCAAAAACAGAACACACCTCGTCGAGTATCCTTTTTAAAATAGTTTTACCAGTTCCACTTTGCATGCTACAATGAAAAGCTCGTTCGAAAACAGCACTGTGTCCGGGCATATCAATTTCAGGAATCAGCATAACCTGATGCTTTTTGCAAAAATCAACCAGCTCCTTTGCTTCTTCGATGGTATAAAATTTACCTGGAAACCGGGTAGTATTTGCGCTGTCGTTCAATTCAGGAAAAACTTTGCTTTCAAGACGCCATGCCTCATTTTCGGTAAGATGCCAATGAAAGACATTCACTTTAAAATATGACAAAATTGCAATTTCTTTTTTCAATTCATCAATGGAAATATAACTTCTACCTGTATCGTGCATAAATCCCCGAATGGGAAATGCAGGCCAATCATTCACTTTACAAGCTGGAAAAAAGAATTTCCCATTCCTCTGAAAGCGTAGTTGATTAAGCGTTTGCAAAGCCCAATATACGGCCTGAACAGATCGTCCCTGAATCAACACTTTTTTTGAAGTCAATTCAATTGCATAATATTCTTCTGATTTTGAGGCTAGACCATCAGATGAATTCAGTATTTCAATCTCAATACTCTGTGTTGCATGACTGTTCACACATCCTCCTGATTGTAATACCAACTTGTTCACTTCATCGCTTAGAACAGAGGATACTACACGAACCTGATTAATCTGAAAGTACCCTTTAGATTCGCTAAATTTTTGCGGTTTGGGTAACAACCGAACTCTTGCATTCAGTTGTAACAAGTCACAAACAAGCAATAATAGAATAAAACCAATCTGTCGTTTCGTTAAAATAGTCAATTAATGATATATTATTTTTTTCAATATCACTAAGTTTGAAGGCCTGAAAAGTGATATGTGCTACAGAACTTTCATACAAAATGTCTACAGTTTCACGATCAATCATAGTGAGGCAAGAATATCCCCAATTATCGCCTTCGTCGAGTAAAAGTTGGTTTTCAAGCGGCCAGCTAATTCCACCATCGAAACTAACTTTGATAGTAGTATTATATCGCCCTTTTGTTACATTTGGGTTTGAGAAAAGCAACAAATCTTTTCCTGTAATATTATCTTTCGCATCAACATGAATCAAACTCGCCTGACATCTTTGTCAAGTACCTGGTACACCATGAAAGGAATGTTATTGTTGTTTTGTCGCATACAAA
>Ga0214228_1000027_pt1 | contig 44689 bp, 33 predicted proteins | sample TroBogypolimnion_21_FD_153066 | JGI IMG/M metagenome (GOLD analysis project Ga0214228, IMG submission 153066) | Freshwater microbial communities from Trout Bog Lake, WI - 05NOV2007 hypolimnion | ecosystem: Environmental > Aquatic > Freshwater > Lake > Hypolimnion/Profundal zone | place: Trout... | reverse complement strand
GTGGCTGGCCTCATTGGTCGTTGGCATGGCCGTGGTGTGCTGGTTGCAGCAGCGGAGCAACAAGCCTTAACGCTCCGTCAGACAGCCTTTATATATTGTAATAGTAGGCGGTCTGCTGATGGATAGGTGTTGCCGGAGTGCTTAGATACCGCATCCGTTTCATTTCGCTCCGCCCCCTTGTGACGGTGTCAAGAATCAGGCCGCAGGCCATGCTGAGAAAGCTGATAATCATCATGCTCATTCCGTATTTCAATGTATCGCTCCAACTGTAATGATTTGTTGTATAGAGCAATGCTGCGGGTTTACTGTTGAATGGTAACACATATACATGTTCAACCAACAAAGCTACCGGAAATGCGAGACTTAATACCGAATAACCAAATTTATGCGCTACACCGATAGCAATAGGCACAAAAATTAAGGCACGCATGGTTTTGCTTTCGAATAACAAGGCTGAAAGTAACATCCCACCCGTAAGTATTCCGTAAATTAAAATAAATGGGGTGTGAGCATTAATTCCTATGGCATTAAAAACTGTATCAATTAAAGTTGCCGGTAAATCGGTTGCTTCTAAACCGGCACCCAAAGTATAAGCTCCTGCCGAGAAAAGCAATAAATGCCACGGAATATCCACATCGTTCCATTTTACAATGCCAATACCCGGAAGCAATGCCACTACAGCTCCGATAAATGCCACGGCTGTTTGATTGATACCGTGCTGTTTGTCGGTAGCCCACAAAGCCAGTACACTTACAAAAATAATGATCGCTTTAAATTCGTCGAAAGTCATTTTACCCATGTTGGACAGTTCTAATCGCAGTCTGTCCATACCGCCTTCAATCTGCGGTTGATTTTCGCCTTTCTTAAGTGGAAAAATAATTTTAAGTCCAACAAACCAACCAATCAGCATTAAAATCAAACATAGTGGAAATGCCGCTACAAACCAATCCTGATAACTGAATGAGCTCCAGCCCATTGCTCCGGCTATCATGGCGGCGGCTAATAAATTTGCCCCCGAGCCGGTCAAAAATCCGGTAGCACCCATATTGATCTGAAATAGGTTTTGAAGTACTAAATTACGTCCGAAATTATTCCGGTCGCCCCGACTTGCACCATAAATTGCTGCCACAACCATGAAAATGGGTAACAGTATTGTAGCTTTTGCGGTGGTGGCCGAAATAAATGCTGATAAAACAATATTGATAACGATAAAACTAAATATTACCATGGTCGCATTTTTCCCGAACCGGATGACAAACCACAGTGCAAAACGTTTGGCTACTCGGGTTTTAACTAACATACTTGCCAATACAAACGACAAAATATTAAGCCACATAACCGGATGACCTAATTGAGCATAGGCTACTTTATCGGTAGTAACCCCGGTCAAAACCATTGCTAAAATCAAAATAAGTGAAGTCAGATAATTCGGAATGGCTTCGGTAATCCAAAGCACAATAGCTCCCACAAAAATGGCGAGCATGGCGTAATTTATTTTCGTAAATCCGGATAAACCCACTTCGTGAAATCTTTTTGCTGCTTCTTTTCCCAATGCGGAAACATTCAGGTGCTCAAGAAACGGAAATTTTGCAAACCAGTAGAAATAAATGAATAACAAGATTGCCAATGGTCCTCCTACCAGTGCCATTCCTTTCTCAAATCCCGATTTCTCCATTTTAGGTAATCGTTCGACCCGGTAATTATTCATGTCCAGGATGTCGAATGATTCGTTTTCTGCTGTTTTCGAATCAACAGTTGATGTTGGGTTCTTTAATTCGTCGCTCATATTTAAATTTTAAGTTTTACACGATAAAGATTGCCGGTCAGGTCACATCCAATCCACGCAATTTTGTTTTTTCTATCTATTAGTAATGCTTCGGCTTTTGCTACAAAAGGAATTGACTGTGCTGCAATAACTTTTGCATTAAGCGTACAATGGAAAATCATTTGCTGTTTACTGTCGCAAATCCACAGTGTATTGTCTGTTCCATCAAAATAAATATCCGAAATAAAATGAACGAAATCAACGGGTATTCTCGAAATTTCTTTTTTACTTGATAATGAATACTTTATGATTATTGTCGGTTGATATTGATTTCCGGCATAAAGTGTATCATTTCCGTAAGTCAACCCCTCAATTCCTTTATTCGGTACGGCATTTTCAATGTTAATAGTCGTAACCGGACTTATGTATTGTTCATCCGGCGAAAGTAAAAATAAAGTCATCGATGATTCATCGGCTAAGTAAATTTCACCGGTTTTATGATTCATCGTGATGGCTTCAAAATCATTATCTCCGGGATATGGAAGTTTTCGTCGCGTTGTTCCATCAAAATTTAATTCGTAAATGCCATATTTATCACTTTCGGCTATCAACGAAGTACTGTCTTTCGAGAAACACAAGCCCGACAGACCGCTTACTTGCGTGCTGAAAACCTGGTAATCATCCTGTTGTTCGGGAGCTGTATCTACCATACACGAAAGTGTAGTCAGCAAAAAAAATAAAATCCCCGGAAAATAAAGCTTTTTTCTCATGAGAAATATATAGAAATATTGCTCTTTTTTTTCAAAACTGCTGACAGAGATATAAAACCTCTGTCAGTAGTTTTTTTGATGGTTATGATTGAATAGTTTCAATTTAGAATTACCACTTCGTATATGGATTTTTCATCAACATAGAGTTGTAGTATTTTACATCTCCTGTCACTTCTTCGCCCAACCAGGCTGCTTTTTCAAAGCTGTCATTTTCGCTCGAAAGTTCTATTTCAGCAACTACAAGTCCTTGATTTTCACCGTAAAATTCATCAATTTCATAGGTGTATTTTCCGGCTTTCACTTCATAGCGTGTTTTGTCAATCACACCGGGTTCACATATTTTGAGTAACTCCTGTACTTCTTCCACCGGAATTTCTTTTTCCCATTCGTAGCGTGATGCGCCCGACTCGTTTCCGATTCCTTTGATAGTGATAAATCCTTTTGATCCTTTTACACGAACACGAACAGTCCGTTCGGGAATGGATGATAGGTATCCTTGTGTGATACGCGTTTGTTTTGAAGCTTCGGCTTTAAAAGCATCTGATTTTACTAAAAATTTTTTTTCTATTTCTTGTCCCATTTTGGTAAGTTTTTATTTGTTAATTAGTCTGTACAAATAACTTTTCCAAAGGTTTAACCTTTGGAAAAGTTATAATGTTTTTAATTCGCCAACGGTTTATTAATAAACCCAATAACGCGTTTGATAGCTTGCAGGTAATTGATATTTTCAACACCCTCTAAACCAACATCTTTCACTGTTTTCAGGATGTCTGCTACTTCGGTTGATTCCGAATTAATGGTTACAACCCGTGCACCATTAATAAGTACTTCGCCATATTCACAAATGGTATCATTTACCATGTATCCAAAACGTTGTTTATGAACTTTTACAGCCGCTAAATCAGGATTTGCATTAATCATTTCCATAAATTCATCGAAAGTGTACACATCTTTCTTCAATTCGGGCATTGCCACCTGAAATGCAGGGAAAACTTCGTTTTTCAAAACAGATGCCTGTATCGGAAATTCTCCTTTCATAAGCGGATTCCATTGTTCCAACCCATCAACAGTTTGAACGTAGGTTTTTATATCCATTTTTCCATCACGCACTTTGGTGTTGTTGATGTCATTAGTTCGCGAAAGGATATAGATTTCGTCTGAATAACGTTCCCATACCTTTTCAGGAACAGGCATCGATAGGCGAGCCATACGTTTTGCTGCTGCATCAAAGTTTTGTCCGAATGAACGGAACTCGAAACGGGGTTTCGAAATCTCACCGATTTTTAATTCTTCTTTTGCCATAATTAATTCTTTTTTTAAAAAGTTAGTTTGTATGTTTTTATACCTGATTAGTTGGATACATTTGCTGCTCCGGGAGTTGCTACTGTTACTACTGCCCAATCACCTGTACCGTTTGGAATTCGTGCATAACTACCTCCAGAAATATGTCCAGCCACATTCGGAGTGGTTGCTGTTTTTTCAAACGTACTGATGGTTGTTCCTGCTGCATTTTTCAATTCTAATTTTACATTTTTGGTATTTGAAATGCCTGATGCAAGAATAATCGTCTCGGGCGCAACCGCAGTTTTATGAATTACCAAATAAGCATTGGCTGCCATTGTTGTTCCGGTAGGAATTGTAACCTGAGTAGAAGTTGCCCCTAATTCATCGGTTTTGAACACACTATAACCGCCAATATTGACTGCTGAACTTGATAGATTGTAAAGTTCAATCCAGTCGTTATCCGGACTTGTAAGCCCGCAAACTTCATTCAATACTATTGGATTAACAGCTGCTCCAACTGTGTACGAAGCAACTGTAGTTGGAGCCGTAGATGGAGCATACGTAGTTTTAGTTTTTGTGTTAATTGCTTCCACATAATAAGAGACAACACTTGTAACTATCTGTGGTGGAATTTTCGCGCTATAAACGCTGCCGGTTGCAGCCATATCTATTGAAGTGTAGCTTCCACCGGTTCCTACCTGATAATATAATTTTACAGAACTTAGTCCGTATTGATCTGTAATTGTAGCACTTATCTGAACTGAGTCGGTCGCTTTAGGTGCTAATGGATTAATGCTGAACGTGGATATTGTTGGTGGTCCAACATATACATCGTCTACAACACATGAAGTAGCTGCAAATAAAACAATTAGCAAAAAGCTAATGCTATAAATAATTTTTTTCATATTCTTATTTTTTTGAAAAATTTATAATTAATAATCTATTTCACAACGTAATCCAATCATACCAAAATCATCGCCGCCTTTTCCTTTCGGTTCAACCACTTTAGTTGGGTCTTTAGTCAAAGCTCCGGTTGCATCATGACCTACAAATAATTTTCCTTTTCCATTGGCATATCGATCTTGATTGATATAGCTGTAATTCAGCTGGAATTTTACATTTTTACAAGTATAGAAATTTAATCCGGCTGTATAACCTTCGCAAGAACCTCCATAGATATCTTTATTATTCAGATTGGCATAGTCATACCGTAATGCCAACTCAACATCACCCCATTTTTTTCCCGTGTCGGGTTGTGTAAAATCGCCAAACTCTTTTTCATACACCTGTCTTCCACCAAAAAGCATACATGTGCCTTGTACATAGAAACCTCCAAAGTCCAATGTCCCTAACGAACTCGTTCTAAATGTACGGTCGTGTATAAATTCGCTTTGAAATAACCATCCTTTATAAAAACCTGCTATTTCTATATTAGTGAGTTGTTCGTGATCAATGTTTGGAATCAAGCCTGTATCCATATATTTTTTTCTGTTTATGTAACTCAAAGCGCGAGCACTGTATTCAGCCATACCATATTGAGTTTCTGCCACATCAGTTTTTGGAGTACGATAGGAATAAGCAAATGCCAAATGCAATCCGTGATCTTTATTTTCACCAAAGGGTTGATAGATAAATCTTCCATCAAGCGAATAACCCTGATTACGACCATAATCTTTGTTGTTATCCTGAACATTCGTAGAAGTTGCATCATCGCTCACTTCCTGAAAAAAAATGCCACCAATTGCCAGAAACTTCTTACCACTGTATACAGTTTCCCAGCCCAAGTGACGGGATGGAGCAAAAAGTTCAACTATCGTTGGGCGTTCCATAAAATTAAGATAGCGTGATGATGCATTCTCAGCCATCGAAAACTCTTCTTTAAAGTTTCCCACACGGCTTCTCAATCCATTTAAGAAGTTGTACTCAATGATGGCATCTTCTAAAGCTAAACTTCCATTGGCAAAGTTCAAGTCAAGTTCACCGTACCAGTTTTTGGTAACCTGAACTTTTGTTGCAAATCGGGCACGGCGAATAGTTACTCCGTTACCGATTGTGTTCATTGTGTCTTTGGTGAAAATTTGTCCATCGGCTTGAACCCGTATATCAAACCAGAACTTATAATCCTGATTTTTAGATTCAAAAACCAATACACCGTCTCGATTTTCAGCCGATAATGGCATACGACCAACAGCTTTTCCATACTGATTGTAACGAATGGAATCGCTATTGATGACCTGTGCATTAGCTGTAAATAAAATGCAAGCTAATGCGCTTAAAATTAGTGTTTTCTTCATTTTGATTAATTTTAATGTTACATTGTTTTTGTGAATTCTACTAAATTTATTTTGTTATCTAAGTTTAATTTTTTTCGAAGTCTGTATCGACTGATTTCCACACTCTTCATGGAGATATTTAATAATGGAGCTATTTCTTTTGATGATAATCCGATTCGGAGTAAAACCATTAATCTTTTCTCTTGCGTAGATAAATCAGGAAACTGATTATTAAGCCTTTCCATGAAATCATTGTGAACTTGCTCGGCTTGTTGATAAATTTTATCTACCTCGCTCGAAAAACTCATTTTTTGCTTCAGTTCTATTAATTCATTCTTTAGGATTGCGTTTTTCCTTTCTATTTCAGGTGTATCAAGTGCCTCTTGTATAGATTTATAGATCGTATCGAGGTATTGTCTTTGTTCACCGATATTTAACGAATAGGTCACTAATTCGTTTCGTTTTTCGTCTAGACGGGCAGCTAAAGTTGTATTTTCAAGCTGAACTGTGTTCACCTCAATATCTGTGAGCGCTTTTTGAAACTCTGAGAATTGTATTTTTTCTTGCAAGCGCCGATTATTTTCACTCTCAGTTTTTTTGTTTTTTAAGTGACTTACAACAAAATAAATGAAAACTGAAACCATGGCAATTGAAAGTAATAAAATAAGAAACAAGTTTGTTTCATTTGGTATTTCCAATTTGATACTCGGGTGAATTTGGTCGGAAATCGGAGTTAACTTCTTGTTTGTTACTGGTATTGCAAAAACATGTTGTACAAAAAATAAACTTATAAAAGTCGTAATCCCAGAAAATAAAGGAGTAATAATCCAACCTGAAAGTATGTTTCCGACCGTTTTCAATTTAATTTCATGAATTCCTTTTATCACACCAATACCAATCATAGAACCAATCACAACTTGTGAACTTGATACAGGAGCTAATGGAAAAGCGGTCAATCCAATATTTGCAAATGAGTTAGAAAACACCGAAGATGAGAATATAAACATTACGACTGCCTGTGATAGCACTACAACGAGAGCTGTTTCCGGAGTCAGCGATGAAATTATTGAGTCCGGTTTTTGAATAACTCTTTTGCCGTAGGTTGCAATTCCAAGTGCAATGGCAATACCCCCTAAAAAAAGTAGAATCGCCGTTGACTGGATAGTCAGACTTCCAATCATAAAGGTAAATGACATCGAATTCATAAAAACTCCAATCACATTGCCTATATTATTTGCACCAAAGCTATAAGCTGCAAAGACACCTACAATAAGTAGCGATATTCTGATTATCGCTTCCATTTTTATCAGATGAAGTTTCGATTGGCGCATGTATTTTCGAAGCATAAAATAAAATCCGGCTGCTATAATTGCCCCTAATATTGGGCTAAAAACCCAAACACATAAAACTTTAAATAAAGTGCTATAATTCAATGCGTTTGAAGTGTAATAACACCATCCGATAATGCCTCCAACTATAGCCAGTGTTATCGAAATAAATTGCAGGTGTTTTGTTAGCAGCTTAATTACAATTGCAGAACTCAAAGCGATAGTAAAAGCACCTCCTGGTGCATCGATAAAGCTAAGCTCTGATATGGTTTTTGAAGTTCCGGTTCCTTGTAATAATGCTCCCAGAACAACAAATAGACCTGAAATAAGGGCAGCATTTTTGAAACTAATCAACCTGTTATTGATTGCAGTGCCAAAAATATTGTTGAATTTTTTCGCTCCTAACGACCAACCCAACAACAAACCACTTAAAAGTAATAAATAAAACTGCATTATTTAAACGATTCTTTTAATAGCCATTATTGAAAGCAAATCTGCTACTTTTTCGGCCGTGTCTGAAATATCTTCAATATGCAAAGTGAAATAACGTAAATGAAATTTTTCGCTCAGTTTTAAATCAGGCATTTCCCTGAATATTTTTCGGCGAACAATATCAGCTAATAAATCGGCTTCTTTTTCGTAGAAATATACCCGATGAATTTTTTCGTTTACAGTTGTTGGTTCTGTAAAATATGATTTGGCGGCTGGTATCACCGATTCGGCTGCTGAAACTGAAATTTGAGTCAGTCGAATAAAATCAGGAATTAATTCGCTCGGAATATGAGGTGTTTCAACTTCAAACTGAAAAAGGCTCTTTTTTGATTGATCAATTAAATTATCCATCTCTTCGAGCAATCGCATGATGTCACCCCGCATTTGAGGCATTAAAGACTGAATAAACAAGGCTTTCTCAATTTCTCGTCTTAAATTATCCGATTCTATTTCGGCATTGGCAAGTTGAGATATATCATTATTGAAAACTTCTGTGTTATTATAAAGATAGTTTTTAACTCCCTCTTTAAAAAGCAGTAAACTTTGGTCAACGCAGTTTAAAAATTTATCGATTAACTCTATCGAATCATTTGCTTTTGAAAATAACATAATACATCTTTTTTGTTATGGTGATGCAATTATACAATTTATTTTCGATATCCATACTATCTCTAACTAGATTAAATAAATATTTCATTATTAATTATGTAGAGCTAACTTATTAATTTAAGTATTTAATTATCAAGTTATAGTAACTTTTAAGTATGGGCTGTGTGTGGTTATTTTATAATTAAATTGGTTTTTGTAAAGTTTATGTAGTGCTTTTTTAGGGCTTTAATCGATAATTTTCACCACTACAAGAATAAAAAATTTACCAAAAAAAGATGTAATTTGCAGCAAAATGATTTGATTTTAAAAGTTCGTCATTCTCGCTAAATGAGTAGGAATTTCAAATTTAAGAATTGTATTTTTTTTAATACAATATGTGCTAAGATTACAATTTCAAAAAACAAAATTTTTATATTACAGAGTAAAGTTTAATTTTTATTTTGTGTATTTGTCCTTGCACAATCTTTCGTATTTCCATAAGGGTTCTGTTAGTTATCATCCGATGACCGTCCGATGACCGTCCGATGAAACAATAACTATTTTTTGAAATTCTACTATACTTGTATTGTGATTTGATTGATAAACCAAGGAGAGTCGTCTTTAATATATTTGTTAAATTTAGGGGCAAAATTCAAATTTACGCTAATTTCACAGCATTGTTTTGTTAATTCAAAAATAATTCTTTCCTTTGTGTTTATAAATATTCAATTAAAACATAAAAATTAATCGTATGAAACCAACTTTCTTGAAATCCGTAGTTTTATTCTTTTTGGTTACATTGGCTGCTAATGTTTTTTCCCAAGAACTTCAGTCGTTGCCAATTGACCCTAAAGTAAGATATGGCAAATTAGACAATGGTCTGACTTATTACATTCGGGCTAATAAAGAGCCAAAGCAAAGGGCAGATTTTTACATTGCTCAAAATGTAGGAGCAATTCTCGAAAATGACAATCAAAATGGATTGGCGCATTTTTTGGAACACATGGCTTTCAATGGAACTAAAAACTTTCCAGGCAAAGGAATTATTAACTATTTAGAACATATTGGTGTAAAATTTGGTGCTGATATAAATGCACATACTTCGTTGGACGAAACGGTTTATAATCTTTCGGATGTACCAACGGTGCGTGAAGGAATTGTTGACAGTACATTGTTAGTTTTGCACGATTGGTCTAATTTTATTTCGTTGGAAGGAACCGAGATAGATGCCGAACGTGGTGTGATTCGCGAAGAATGGCGGCAGGGTGCCGGTGCTGAACGCCGTATGTGGAAAGAGTCGAATAAATTAAAATATCCCGGTTCGCAATATGCTAAACGCGATGTTATTGGTGATACGGCTATTATTAATAATTTTGATCATAATACCATTCGGGAATTTTATAAAAAATGGTATCACCCAAGTTTACAGGCAATTATTGTTGTTGGAGATATCGATGTGGATAAAGTTGAAGCAAAAATAAAAAGTTTGTTTAACGAAATAAAGCGCAATCCGAACGAAGCAGCCCGCACCATTTTCCCTGTATATAACAATCAACAACCTATCATTTCGATTGTGAAAGATGCCGAGGCTCGAATGACACGACTTGAACTGGAGTATAAACACGAAAAACTTCCTGCAAATATTAAAATGTCGAAAATGGGATATGTCAATATGACTATTAATTCACTGATTTCAGTGATGATTGCTAATCGTTTTGAAGAAATTACACAGCAAGCCGATGCGCCTTTTGTTTACGGTGGTGCTGAATACGGTGAGTTAGTAAAATCTAAAGATGCTTTCCAAATGATAGCTGTACCTAAAGAGGGAAAAGAACTGGAAGGACTGACTGCTTTGTTGTTGGAAGCTGAAAAAATCAAACGTTTTGGATTTACAAATTCAGAATTAGAACGTTCTAAAATTGATTTTTTGAAAAACATGGAGCAGTCATACAATGAACGTGATAATCAGAAAAATGGCTCGTTGGTTCATGAATATGTCAGCAGTTTTTTGAATACCGAACCAATTCCGGGTATTGAATGGGAATATAATACAACAAAAGCAATGCTGCCTACGCTTAACGTAGAAATTGTAAATCAATTAGCCAAATCGTATGTGACTGATACTAATATGGTTGTATCTATTATGGCTCCCGATAAAGAAGCTGTAAAACTTCCGACCGAGTCTCAGATTCGTGCAGCAATTGATAATTCGAAAAAAGCCGAGTTGAAAGCAAAAGCAGAAGAAACAATAAACAAACCCTTAATTGATAAAGTTCCTAAAGCCGGTAGCGTGGCTAAATCATCTGAAAACAAAGTACTTGGAACTACTGAATGGACATTGAGCAATGGTGTAAAAGTTGTTTTCAAACCAACAACTTTTAAGAAAGATGAAATCTTGATGACAGCATTCAGTAACGGAGGGCTGTCGAAAGTAAAAAATATCGCAGATCTTCCTACGGCCACATTGGCTGCTACAATTGTAAATAACAATGGATTAGGTAATTACAATCAAATCGAGTTGGGTAAAATTCTGACCGGAAAAATTGCGGCCGTAACTCCTTCAATAGGAGCTTACGATGATGGTTTTTCGGGAAATTCATCCGTTTCTGATTTTGAAACCATGATGCAATTGATTTATTTGAATTTTACAGCACCTCGTAAGGATGATAATGCCTTCAATGCTTTGTTGAATAGCTTGAAAGCAAGTTTGGCAAACAGCGAAAAAGATCCTCGCAGGGCTTTTTCCGACTCTATAAACTTGACTTTAACAAGTCATAACCCACGAACTGTTTTGATGAATCTGAAAACAATTTCAAAAATCGATCAGGATAAAGCATTGGCAATTTTCAAAGAACGATTTGCCGTGCCGGCTAATTTTACCTTTATTTTTACCGGTAATATTGACCCAACCAATGAAACAGTTAAAAAAACAATTTGTACATATCTGGGAGGTTTAAAATCGACTAAAGGAGGTCAGACATTTACCGATAACAACATTCGAAAACCCAAAGGGAAAGTGGACAACCATTTCTTGAAAGATATGAAAGTGAAAAAAGCATCAAATCTGATTTTATATAGTGCTGCTCTGCCTTTTAATATGACAAATCGTGTGGTGATGACTGCAATTGGCAATATCTTAAGTATTCGCTATATCGAGAGTGTTCGTGAAAAAGAGGGTGGTTCGTATGGTGTTGGCGTTCGTGGAAGCCTAAACAATACACCAATTGATGAAGCTACCTTGATGATGCAATTTGACTGTGATAATTTAAAACAAGAACACTTGATAAAAATTATATACGACGAAATAAATCTGATTGTTGAAAAAGGACCACTTACCGACGACTTGCAAAAAGTAAAAGAAAATATGCTGAAAAAATACAGTGAGGATATTGCCGAAAACCGCTGGTGGTCGAGCTCAATTGTACGTTATTATCAGGATAAATTGAATTTTGTTTCTGACTATAAATCAGCTGTAGAATCCTTGACTCCGCAAACAATTCAAACTGTATTGAAGAATATTGTTTCACAAGGCAATGTAATTGAGGTAGTTATGAAACCTGCGGAATGATAATCCAACTATAATTTGAAAACAATGGAAGCTTTTTGAAATGAAGGCTTCCATTTTTTTTATTCAATTGATTATAAATGCATTGGGCTTATTCTACTTATCAAATGAAAGTTTCTGCTGAAAATATATTTCCTTTCATTTTTTTTAAATATTTATTGTGACAAGTTCGATAGCAAAACTTGTATCTTTGCTTGTTTTCTAAAAAATATGCTTTGAAAAGTAGAAATATTATATTGATTATAAGGCTATTTGCTCTAATTGTAGTTGTAAAAGTAAATGCAACGAATTCATATTCCAAAAATATTGGTTTCGAAACAGGAACTTTTTCAGGATGGAACGGATATATATGGACATTTACGGGGACGTCAAATGGTCAAGGAGGAACAAAAACTCCAAAAGTGAAAGTAAATTTACCTTATGCTCACCGACAGGAAATTATCTCCGATACTACTGCTTACGATCCAAATACCGGAAATAAATTAAAGAAGGTTCCCAGGGGGTCACGTTATTCTGCTCGTTTGGGAGACGCTATTTCGGGAGGGTTGGAAGAAAGTTTAACCTACACGTTTACTGTCGATTCAACCAATGCATTATTGGTGTATAAATTTGCTGTTATTTTGCAAGACCCCCTGAATAATCACACTAAAATTGAAGAACCACGTTTTAAAGTAACCATATTCAATCAAAACGGAGATACGATTCCTGATTGTGCGAATTATGATGTATATGCTTCGGATGGGAACATTAAGGGTTTTCAAACTTATACAAGCGCTAGTTTAAATGCACCTGTTGTGTGGCGCGACTGGACAACTGTAGGTGCTAATTTGTTAGCATATATAGGTCAAAAAGTTACTATTGAATTTATGGCAGCTGATTGTACGCATACCGGTCATTATGGATATGCATATTTTGTCGCTGATACTCAGCCTTTAAATATTGGTGTTCAGTATTGCTTAGGTGATGCCAGTGCAAAATTGATTGCTCCGGATGGATTTCGAACATATAGTTGGAAAGATAGTGTAGGGGTTATTGCTGGAACTAACCGAATTCTGGAAATTACAAATCCCAAAGAGGGAGCAAGATATAGCTGTAATTTGGCTTCTGAAACTGGATGTAATGTACAACTGACTTCAAAAGTTATACGATTTGAACCCAATGCAGATTTCAAATATAATTTAGTGGATTGCAATAATCTTAGCAATACGATGATTTTCACAAATATTTATCCTGCTGTAAATGGAACATTGATTTATAATTGGGATTTTGGTGATGGAGTAAAGTCCATTGAAAAAAATCCGGTGCACGTTTATAATACTTCAGGTCTGCACTCAGTAAAATTAGTTGTATCAAATCCACCATCTACCTGTTCCGACTCGGCTGTAAAACAAGTAGAAACATTTTATCCACCATTAGTAGGTATTTCGGGTGACTCTTTGTATTGTAAAGGAAGTAGTACCATACTTAAGGCTTATGGTGCTTACAGATATCTTTGGAGTAATGGCTCAACAGCCGACTCAATTCGGGTTGGTAATGATACAACTGTTTGGATGATTGGCTATTCAAGTGCTGGATGTTATACCGAAAAAAAATACTTTAAAGTAAAACAATTGCCACTATGGGAACTTACCGTTAATGGTAATTTAAAATACTGTAAAGGTTTAAATACAGTATTAACAGCAAGTGGAGCTCAGTCTTATTTGTGGAACACTGGAAATATTACAAATTCTGTTACTATTACAAAGCCCGGAATTTATAGTGTAACTGCCAAAAATAAATATGGTTGCCAGCAGTCAGTTAGTTTAAATGTGGTTGAAGATCCTCTTCCAAATGTTGATTTTACACTTTCAACTCCAACAATTGATAGTCGCCACAATATACTCAGTTGTGCTATTCCTTATATTGCAGACTATCAGTATAGTTGGGATATGGGTGATGGGAATACTGAAACAGGCTCAACAATTACTCACGCGTATGATGTAGCCAACAATTTATATGAATATAAAATCACATTGACAGCTACAAATACAAATGGTTGTGTTAACACAAACTCAAAAACAGTTGACATTCAACCATTCGTGCCAAATATATTTACTCCTAATGGAGATGGAATAAATGATGTGTTTATGGCGGGACTGAAACTGCAGATTTTCGATCGCTTCGGTCTGAAACTTTATGATGGTAAAAATGGTTGGGATGGACAGTTTAACGGAAAGAAAATGGATAATGATACCTATTTTTATCTCATTTATTATACCGACAAATATCAGCAAACTCGGACTATGAAAGGTTATGTAACCTTGAAGAGATAGAAAATTAGCATGAAGCGATTTACACTTTATATATTCTTTCTCATTTGCTCCGTTTTTGTGACAAAATCTTTTGCACAAGCTGATATTAGCATGGCTACACACTGGTACAATAGAGCAAACTACAATCCGGCTTCCATTACCCGCCCAGACTATATATATTTATTTAGCAATGTTCGTGATCAATGGACAGGTATAAATGGTTCACCTAAAGTTTTAAACATACAGGCATCCGAATTGATTTACAATTATCATTCTGCGGTTGGAATTTCGTTGGTAAGTGATCAAATAGGAGTTACACAAGCCATTAATCCAATGTTTAGTTATGCTTACCGACTTGGAAAGGATGATGATTGGGCATTATCTATGGGTTTATCAATAGGTGTTTTTTCACGTTCTGTCAATGGTTCGCTTTTTGAGGCAGTTAATCAGATTGATCCATCGTTATATACAAACCTGGAAACAACGACTCAGCCCGATGCAAATGTCGGAGTTGAGTATCTGTCACAAAACTGGGTACTTGGATTGTCGTCAACTCATCTTTTTTCTATCGGAAAAACAGATAATAGCTTTTTGAATAGCAATCATGTATATGGATATGCTATTTATAAAAATACAAATTCCGTTTTATTCAATTACAATATGGGAGTGCAGCTTATCAATCGCAGTAACTTAACCGTAGTTGAAGGAAATGCATCGGTGCGATTTAAACATTCGACTGGGTTGACAACCGGACCACGCGAAATCTTTGATGTTGGATTAACGTATAGCACTTCTAGTCAATTAACCTTGTTGCTTGGACTAAATATTTCATCAATTTTTAGGGTTGGTTATGCATTCAGCCAGAGTTTTTCGGTTGGCTACAGCCAGAATTCCACCCACGAGATTATGCTCGAATATCGCATTCCATCAAAAGCAGCCTCATCTTGTCATTGTATGGGTGAGTCATATTGGTATTATTAGTAAAAAGAAAAAAACGACTCAAGAATGTTCCTGAATCGCTTTCTGTATTTTTTACAGCATTTAGTCAATCGCCGCTTTCACTATTTTAAATGCATTCTCTAACTTCAGCATTTCAGTAGCCATAAACTGATAAAACTCTATCCACTGTATGCGACGGTGAAGGTCAATACCGGTTTTCTGAGTATAGATTCTACAAACTTCATTTCCTGCTTCTCGAACGAATGCAAAATTCCAAATTAAACCGTTTGGAAAATCTTTCTCCATCAGAACTTTATAATTTTCAAACTGCTCGTATTTTTCTAATCGTGCTTTTTCGTCGTGATGATTTATTTCCAAAATTACAAAAGCACCTTCGCGCGTAGCATCGAACTTCATTTCTACACCTTTCATCTTGGTATTATAGAGCAAAAACTTGCTTTTTCGTCTTTTCAAAGCAGGGATATGGCTGCAATAAACACCAAATCCTTCCCAAAATTCTTTCTTTAGCTCTTTCAGTTCTTCTTTGCTATACATTTTATGATTTGTTAATCAGTTTTCCGGATAATTGGTTAATTAGTTAATTGGTATGTTAGATTATGATCTTCTGCTTGCAAGTCAATACCAAATGTGTTTTATTGACAATAATCTTAAGCACTCATTTTTTCAAACCAGTCAACCAATCATCTATTTCACAATTCGATACACGTTGCCGGGCAGGCATTTCACTACTCCTTTGAATTCCATTTCGAGTAACATAGACGAAATTTTACTAATGGGTTTTGCTAATTGGATGGCTAATTCGTTGAGTTGAAACCCATCTGAATTTTGACGTAAAATACTTATAATTGCTTGTTCGTCTTCCGAGAGATCCAGAAATAAAGCCGTTTGGGCTGTAGATGCTGAGCCGGAATTTTGTTTTTCCCAATTCATAAAGCGTAAAATATCATCAGTTGACTCTATTAGAGATGCTTTGTTATTTTTAATCAGCGCATTGCATCCGGCCGACCATTCGTCTGTTACACGTCCCGGAAATGCGAATACATCGCGATTATAATCGTTAGCAACTTCAGCGGTAATTAATGCTCCACCACGTGCAGCCGATTCGACTACCACAACAGCATCACACAATCCGGCAATGATGCGGTTTCGTTGAACAAAATTTTGTCGGTCGGGATTGGTTTGACTCAAATATTCGGTAAGTAAAGCACCTTCGGGCAGCATCTTTACCGCTGTTGGTCGGTGTGCTGCTGGATAAATCCGATCCAAACCGTGACCCAGCACTCCAATCGTTGGTAAACCGGCTTCAAGAGCTGCTTTATGAGCACAAATATCTATTCCATAAGCCATTCCACTTACAATGATTGTCTTTGGTTGTGATGCAGCCAACTCTGCAATCAGTATTTTGCAATTTTCTTTTCCTGTTTCTGTGGCATTGCGCGTACCTACTATTCCCACGAATTTACCGTTATTGAGATCACAATTCCCCTTGCTGTAAATCATAATGGGTGAATCCGGACATTCTTTAAGTCGGAATGGATAGTCACGGTCAGTAAAATAAGTGGTTTGAATTTTGTTTTTAAGAATAAACTCAATCTCCAGTTCTGCACGTGACAAAACGGTTTGAGACACTATTTCTTTCGAAAGAATTTCCCCAATGCCTGGAATTTTAGATAGATTTTTTTGATTTTCTTTGAAAACTCCTTCTTCACTACCTATGTATGCAATCAGATTTTTAGCCAGATTATTACCAATGCCTTTTATCAGTGTAATGCCGATTTTGAATTTAAGCGAATCATCGTTCATAGTTTTTTCAATATAAAGATACGAAAAGTGATTCTAATGCTTTGAAAACAAATCTTTCATGAATTTTTTCATAAAATCGCTGTTGATAAAATCTTTAAAAAACCACATAAAACCTAAGCCTATAAAAACCCCTATGGTATTAAATGCAAAATCGCCCCAACTGCCTGTTCGTGGTGCAAAATAACGGGGTTGCAGGATTTCAATTAAGCCACCAAGCAAAATCGGAAACACAATACAACTCAATATAAATGATGAGATATGTTCTTTTATTTTTTTTACGGATTGCCGAAAATCGAAAATCAACATTCCGGTTAACCCACCATACATGAGCAAGTGTACCAGTTTATCTTCGTTTTCGAATGTTGGAATTCCGTCAAATGTTGAGGGTGAAGTAAATGATAAATACAAGATACAGATTACTACAATAATTGATTTCCAGTAGTTGGATAGGAACTTCTTCATACAAATATGGATAAAAAAAGGTATTTAATTCTATTTGCAAAGATAAAATTTTACAATAACAAATTAATCTTTCGCAGAAATAAATTCTAATAATATAAAAATATTAACTCAACAAATAATCTGTTGTGGCTGTGCCTGCCATTAGAGATACAAAAATCACTATCAACCGACTTTAAATTTAAGCAGGTTGATAGTGATTGAAATCATAAAAAAAGCCTCTTCAGAGGCTTTTTCGGTTTCGGAAGATTATTCTTCTTCAATAACATCAATGCCAGAGTCATCAACCTCAAATACAGAAAGTTGGCGGCGGAAAATTTCGTCCAATGATATTTGGAAAGTTTCAGTATGTGCGATACCGGGAATCAACGTTAGATGTTCCAAAATTATTTGTAACAAATGGCGATTGTCTTTGGCATAAATTTTTACAAACATGGAGTATTTACCCGTTGCGTAATGACATTCAACTACTTCGGGCACATTTTTCAGTTCATCAACTACCGAATTAAACATTTTAATATCATTCAAAATAATACCAATGTAGGCACAAGTCTGAAAACCAACTTTATACGTATCAACTACAAACTCAGAACCTTTAATAATTCCTGTGTTACGTAATTTTTGAATACGTTGGTGAATAGCTGCACCCGAAACATTACATTCCCGTGCAACTTCTAAAAATGGTATGCGAGCATCCTGTGAAATGAGTTGTAGGATTTTTTTGTCTAAACGGTCAATTTGATGTTGTCCCATAGTATTTGATTTTTTATCTGAATATTAGTTGAATGGTTCTGATTGTAAAATTAAAATGCAAATGTATTTAATATTTTTCTAATTTGTTCTGTTTTAGTGATAAATCGATAGTTAAATATGTAAAAATATTCATTTTATCGATATTTTCCTTCCTTGCAATCTTTGAGAACACTTACATAACTTTGGTAGCGCGACTTACTGATAAAATGATTTTTTACAGCTTTGAGCACTGCACAATCAGGTTCGTGAACGTGGGTACAATTAGTAAATTTGCAATTATCCGAGAACTTAAAAATTTCAGTAAAGTAATGACTAATCTCCTTTTCTTCCATATCAAATGTTCCAAAACCTTTAATACCCGGAGTATCAATAATGTGTCCGCCCGAAATTAACTCAAACATTTCTGAGAATGTGGTCGTGTGCATTCCTTTGTTGTGATACGAAGAGATTTCAGCAGTTTTCGCTGCTGAATGCGGTGCAATCGCATTTATCAAAGTAGACTTACCAACACCCGAATTGCCTGAAAAAAGTGTAGTTTTAGCATTTAAAAACTGAATTAGGTCAGCAATATTAGTTGAATGTTTCGCTGAAACTTTAAATGTGGGATAATTCAGCGAAGAATATAAATCAACTAGTCTATTCAAAAACTCCGTTTCTTCAAGGTTGTATCGGTCTAATTTGTTGAATACCAAACAGGCTGGAACTCGATATGCTTCAGCTGTAGCTAAAAACCGATCGATAAAAATGGTGGATGTTTCAGGGTAATTGATAGTTACAATAAGTGCCACCAAATCTAAGTTTGCTGCCAAAATATGTGATTGCTTGGAAAGATTGGACGATCGGCGAACAATGTAATTCCTGCGATCGTGAATAGCATGAATCATGGCAGTACCGTCCACGTTCTTCTCAAAATCTACCCAGTCCCCAACTGCAATCGGATTAGTGCTTCGAATTTCCTGCATGCGAAAATGTCCTTTTATCTTGCATTCAAACAGCTCACCATCAGATTTTTTTACCTGATACCAACTGCCTGTATTCTTAACTACTAATCCGGTCATTCCTTTCTTTTAAATAATATCAGTCATCCCACCAACATGAGATGACTGAAAATTTTAATCGATTGTAAATTGTTCAATTGTGAATTAATTAAACGGTCATGATTTCTTTTTCTTTGGCAGCATAAATTTCATCAATTTTCTTGATGAATTTATCATGAATTTTCTGTACTGCAGTTTCTGCATCTTTTTCTTCATCTTCCGGAAGTCCTTCTTTCACAAGTTTCTTGAGATGCTCTATCGCATCGCGGCGAGCATTTCGAATGGAAATTTTGGCATCTTCGCATTCAGCTTTCGATTGTTTTGCCAATTGGCGGCGGCGTTCTTCGGTAAGTGGCGGAATTCCCAATCGTATTGTTTCTCCATTATTCATCGGAGTTATACCAACATCCGAGTTTAAAATTGCTTTTTCAATTACTGAAATAAGCGCTTTTTCATAGGGTTGAATGCTAATCGTTTTAGCATCGGGAGTAGTAATAGTGGCCACATTTGAAACCGGAACGTGTGAACCATAATACTCTACTTTCACACCATCCAGAATGCGTACATTGGCTTTTCCTGCGCGAATATGAGCCAATGCTTCGTCCAAAAACAGGGTAGCTGCCTCCATGTTATCTTCGGCATGTTTCAGATAGGGTTTAATGTCTTGCATAGTAATTAAATAATTTAGCCTCTTAACCACCAAAGGAAGAATAAGAGTTTGATTTATATTTTCATTTTCAGTTTTTTCATTTAATAGTTTTCACCATTAGGTGTCGGGATATTTTTAATTTCTTACCAAAGTTCCGATTTTTTCTCCCAGCAGTACTTTTTTTAAATTCCCAACTCTGTCCATATCAAATACATAAATAGGCATGTTGTTTTCTTTGCACAGTGTGGTGGCAGTTAAATCCATTACTTTTAGATTGCGATTGTAAATTTCGTCGTACGAAATTTCATCAAATTTAGTTGCCGTTTTGTCTTTTTCGGGATCTGCGGTGTAAATTCCATCCACACGTGTACCTTTGAGCATTACATCGGCTTCAATTTCGATTGCACGGAGCGAAGAGGCTGTATCGGTGGTAAAAAACGGATTACCAGTTCCACCGGATAGAATAATAACCTCACCGGCTTCTAATCCAGCAATTGCTTTTTGTTTGCTGTAAAATTCGCCAACCGGTTCCATTCTTATGGCTGTTAATACCCGTGATTTTATTCCGACAGCCTGCAGGGCGGAATTTAATGCCAAACTGTTTATTATTGTCGCCAACATTCCCATTTGGTCACCTTGTACGCGGTCAAATCCTTTCGAAGTTCCACTCAGTCCACGAAAAATATTTCCACCACCAATGACAATACCAACCTGAACACCAAGACCAACAATTTCGGCTATTTGTGAAGCATATTCACTCAGGCGAACCTCATCAATCCCATATTGTTTTTGGCCCATAAGCGATTCACCGCTTAATTTTAATAAAATGCGTTTAAATACTGCCATCTTTTTATGTTGGTTTTAATCAGTTTGGATTTAATATTCATTTTTATCCGAATGCAAAGCAAAAGTAACTGATTTGCTTCGGATATGCAAATTTAAAAATACTTCAGACAAAAAAAAGAAACAAGCCGAAACTTATTTCTTTTTTTGAGTGAGTTATGAAGATTAAAACTTAGAATTTATATTCAAGTCCAACGCCAAAAACATTGTTTGTACGATTGTATACGTCAGTTCCGGCTAATCCCGTTCCGTTGTAATTGGTTGAAGCTTTAGTCCATTTATCATAATTAGTGAAGAAATATGCCAAATTCAGACGTAGTTGCGGAGAGATATTTACTGCACCACCAAAGCCTATTGAATAAGAGTTCAAACTATAGCTTAAATCGGTTTGATACGCATCAGTAACACCGCTGCGTGTAACTTGTAAACCGGCACTAACTAAAAATATTTTGTTAATATTGTATTCAGAACCTAATAAGTATTCATTTATTCCACCATTAATGTATTGTTGTTTGTTGTTTGCCATTCTTGCATCCGAATCGAAGAAATGGTGATAACCCGCAGAAACTTTCCATGATTTACTAATTTCATATTCTCCCCCTACGGTTAGTAATGCCGGAATATCCGAAGGCGTTATAGCTGCATCGGGAAATAAACCGGTATCATCAATTGTCGTTTTATTTTTAATGTCAATTACGCTTTTAAATTCATATTTAGCAGCTAAATTTAATCCGTTCAAATGATAATTCAAGCTGATAATTGGTGTAATTCCCCAACCCGATTGTGTGGAATTTAATTGTTTATCTGCAGTAGCTGCAGCATTTGCTGACATAGCAGTGGCTTTTCCGGCAAAAACCGGAGCCGCAGCAGATAAATTAGCTTGAGCTGTTTGAATATCGATTGCACCTATTTGAGCGGGGGTAAGACCGGCAGCTCCTAACAGACCTTGAATCTGAGCTATTTGAGTTGCAGTCAACCCTGCTGAAGTACCATTTGCCAGCGAGATTGCTCCACCACCATTTGTAATAATTGGCTGTAAGCCTGAAACATAGGATGTTGCCCCTGCTGCCCATCCATTTAGAACTGCCGCAGCATCGTTAAAGAATGTTGGTGCTGAAACCAGCGAAGAACCATTGTATGAAGCTCCGAAGGCAGGTTGATTTGGATTGATTTGGATATTTTTCAAATGTCCTAAATATGAATTGTCAATCATATTAAATCGAATTCCAACTGCAGCTGATAAAGCTTCGTTTATTTTATACGAGCCATTAAGCTGTAATCCAAAAATATAAGCCTGACCTTCCATATAACTATCAACAGAATACTGAGTTGTAGGAACTCCTTTTAGTGAAAGACTAGCAGGAATCATAGAAATAGGTGCTTCAAACGAAGGAAGTCCCTGGCTAAAAGTGGCTTTACCGCCACCACCTGTAATAGCAATAGCTGCCGAAAGTGCAAAACGGTCTTTTTTGTAAGCAAATTGTAAGCTTGGTACAAGTGGAGCAGAAGCTGTACCCAAATAAGTTTTGGTTGGATCACCTGCATTTGATGAAGCAAAAGGTGCAAAGGTGGAAGTAATAGTACGTGTTTGATTAACACTTTGATTACTCAACGAAAAATGAAAACCATCAGACAGGAAAATTAATCCGGCCGGATTAGTATATACGGCATCAATTTCGGTTGAAGCATCAAGTGCAGGATTACGTAAAAAATGAGCACTTTGATTCGTGTTGGTCAATAAACCTCCGGCAAATACCGAACTTACTCCCGTTAAGAATAAACTCAGAAACAGTGTTTTTTTAGTCATAAGATTATTTTTAATTGTTTTTTAGAAAAAGTTTTGATTCAGTGTTTCAAACTTAATCTAATAATTATTAATTTTTTAGAATGTGCAAAAATACACATTTATTCGTATAATGTGCAATTCCAAGAAAATTATTGCACAAATATTTGAAATATGTGAAGTTGATTATTGGAAATTCATAGTGTAAAACCAAAAATAATCTTTTTTTATTTAGGTCAATTAAATTGAATCAAGACTCTTACTATTTATATATTAACCTTTACATACTTAATTGGCTGTATATCAGTTTTATAATAAAAACTCGAAACAAAATAAATCGTTATTAAGAGAATTTATACGACATATGATGTAATTCTTGTATAAAAATGAAGTATTTAACCTTCTTGGAGAGTTTTTCAGCACATTTTCAAAAATAAATTCAAATGAAATAATTAAATAATATTTATGAAACACTTTTTAGTGTTATAAAATGCAAATATTTTGGTCGGCATAATTTTATATTTTCTTCAAAGCTTTGTTTGATTGATGATTTTGTTGCAAAAAATTGAAAATTATTGTAATAACAACTACAAAATACAGGTTTGAATTCCCGCTTTTTTCCACACGCTTAACCCTAAATTACCCTGTTTATTTGTTAAATTGACTTACCTAACTGATTTTACTCGAATATAGCTTAATTATATCAATATTGGGATCAATATCCATTGTATTAATTACTACAAAAATCAAACTAATTGCTACAAAAACCTCAATATCAGCTAATTACATAATTGTTTGTATTTTTGTAACGTAATAATTCAACAAGATAATTTGAAATAACAAACAATAAATTCACTTATAAATATTAGTCTTATGAAAACAAATTTAATTAAATCGTTACTTGTAACTATTATTTTAATCGTTTTTACTTTACAAGGGTTTGGACAATGTATTGGTACGCAAATCAATGTCAAAGGTGCTCACTATGGTTATTCTGATGTAGCCTATGTATTCTCAGATCCCAGTACTACCTATTATTTTGACAATGGATATGATGGCAGTAAAATGTTAGGCACACCTGATGCTCCACAGATATATATTCCAGAATTGGACGGAATTTATCAAGTTGCTGCAATTCCTGATGTAAATAACTGTTATTTAACTTTTACGGCAGGTTTGGACACAACTTACACGTTTACATTTAATAATCAGTATTTATCACTTATGTATCAAGGTTTGTATTTAATTGACTCAGTGGCAAATCAAGTAATTGACATTTATACCAGCGGAACAACGTATACGTTTCAGGCAACAAATCGAACTCCGATGAATCGATTCAAATTTGTTACAAGTAATCCGTTGGCTGTGGTAACACCGACACCGACACCCGATCCAGTAGTGACACCTGCACCCAATCCGGTTGTGACTCCAACACCAACACCCGTAGTAACTCCTACTACCCCTACCACTCCTTCGGCAACTGATGATAAGGGTAATAACAAAGACAATAAAAAGAAATTGAACATTTATAATTCAAAGAAGACAGTTTACGTTGACAATCCTGGTAAAAAAGGTAAATTAAAAATATGTAGTGCTACCACCGGAAGAGTCTTACAAACTATTGATTTTAAGGAAAATGGCATTACGACTATTCCTACTAATGTTTCAACTGGAAGTTATTTGTTGAACGGGGATAATTCAGCAGAAAATGTGGCAGTTACAGTTTTAATGAATTGAAAAAACAAGATTAGTAATCAGTAATAGGTATTAGTTTTCTTGTGGAAAATGCAGAGGTAAAATCTCTGCATTTTTTTTTAATCAATTCGTATATCAATTTTTTTAAAATTAAACTTTGCGTATATTTGTTGAAAATTTTATATCTATGGAAAAAGTAAATAAAGTTATTTGGGGAATTGTAGGTGCGGGTGATGTGTGCGAAGTAAAAAGTGCACCAGCATTTCAATTAATTTCAAATTCAGAAGTGAAAAATGTTATGAGGAGAAATGCCATTAAAGCAGAGGATTTTGCCAAACGGCATGGAATATCAAACTGGACAACAAATCTGGATGATTTACTCAATGACCTTGAAATCAATGCTATTTATATAGCGACACCTCCCGATTCACATGCCGAAATTACAATAAAGGCTGCCCAGGCCGGTAAAGCTGTTTATGTTGAAAAACCGATGGCAAATTCGTATGCTGAATGTTTACAAATGATTCAAGCTTGTGAAGCGGCAAATGTTCCTCTTTTCGTTGCTTATTATCGTCGAACGTTGAACGGTTTTTTGAAAATCAAAGAAATCGTTGACAACAAACTTATTGGTGACGTTCGATTTGTCAGTATTGAAATGAATCAGCCACTCAACACCACTATAGTTGCAAAACCAGAACAAAATTGGCGGGTAATGCCCGAAATTTCGGGGGGTGGTTATTTTCATGATTTGGCATCACACCAGCTAGATTTTTTAGACTTTTTATTTGGACCTATAACAGTAGCAAAGGGGTTAAATTATAATCAGGCCTCCAATTATAGAGCCGATGATATAGTTTCAGCAGTTTTCAGATTTCCAAATAACATAATCGGTACAGGTACATGGTGTTTTTCAACACATTCAGTTTCCGAAAAAGACCAAATTAAGATTGTTGGATCAAAAGGTGAAGTTGAGTTTAATACTTTTGGAAATCCAATGAAAATAGTACTGAAAACTGAAAATGGAATGAACGAATTTTTATACAATCACGATCAACCTATTCAGAAGCAGTTAATTGAACTTGTTGTAAAAGAATTGGTTGGGGTTGGAAAATCGCCAAGTACGGGAGTTTCCGGAGCTCGCACAACCTTGATAATGGATAATATCATCAACAAATAGTGCAGTACAGGAGCTAAAGAATTAGAATAATTTATAGGATAACACAATCGAGAATCCATTTAACACGTCATTACTTTTGGATTCAGGATATGGGGGTTTAAACCCGTCAATATAATCTGAGAAAGTGAATTCAAAGTTTAGTTCTGCACCTAATGAGAAATTGTTGTCAAAATCATGCATAAATCCCACACCGTAGGGGATTATGGGAGCTAAATCTGATTTTTTGTACAGATATTTTGAATTTCCATATCCTGTACTATTCGTTAAATTGGATTCAGTTTGCATAATTCCCGTACCCAAAAATCCATAAACTGAATTGGGCTTAAAGCGGGAATATCTTCCTCCTCCAAAATAAAGCGCGTATTCAGCTTGAATTTTAAATTGAATAAGTCTTGAATTAAATGAATACCCCCTTGTTAAATTTTTAATGTCAGCACCAGTAACATCTCCATAATTTATGCTTGCTTTAAAGCCATAAGTACTTGGAATCTGGTTGAATGTACTCCCATAAGTTTGACGATATCCTAATGAAAAATCAAGATTTTTTAAGAGATTCTGATTGAAAACAGGTCCTAAAAACGGTCTGGAATCATCCGGATCACCATAACAATAATCCGGTCCAAATGAAAATACAAATAAACCCGAACTTTCTCTTCGTCTACCAATTATTCCATTCCTTCGTTGAGCATAAAGCCCATCGAAAAGCAAAGTTAAAAGTAAAATTAGCAACAATAATTTTCTCATTCAGGCATGTAAGTTTCTTATTATAAAAATATTGAGTACAAAAGTACAAATAATTTATCAATTTGACGATTTTGTAATTAATCCAAATGTTATAACGTGAAATGATGCAATTTGTTTCAATATCGAAAGCTACTACCTCCAACAAATTCGCGTAACAATGAGGTTGGTGGAATTTCACGGTCGTGAATTGGTACAAAATAGTTTAGAAATTTAAGTAATCGATGTGCTTCGGTATATTCATCACAATATTTTGGAACTTCTGCCAATATAGGTTCAGCGTGGCGTTTTAGTACAGCTAATTCAAATAATAGCGCTGAATTAAACATCACATCAGCATTTTCCTGATAGGGGAAAATCCAACGTTCCTCACCACGTCTGACGCTTGGCCAACGTGCGATAGTTTCGCGAGCAGTATAGTTTCGAAAACGATAATCACGAATAATGCGCCGAAGCAGGCGGGTATCAGTTGTTGGAATCCAATTGTGATTATCAATCGAAATAGTAGTTAATGTTGAGACATAGATTTTGTAAGTAGTTTCGGCAGGAATGTCAGGAATTAATTTCGGATTTAGGGCGTGAATTCCCTCCATTATTAACACACTGTCTTCGTTCAGTTTTAATTTTTCACCTTTGTAGTACCGTTTACCATCTTCAAAATTGAAAAATGGGATTTCAATTTCTTCTCCGGCGAGTAATTGTTTTAAGTGTTGATTAAAAAGGGCTAAATCCAAGGCGTTTAGATGTTCAAAATCCCATTCACCGTTTTCATCTAAGGGTGTGTCTGAGCGGTTTACAAAATAATTATCAAGTGATAAAACGACTGGTTTTAATCCACTGACAACAAGTTGTATGGAAAGGCGTTTGCTGAAAGTAGTTTTTCCGGATGAGGAGGGACCTGAAATCAAGACAAATCTCACTTTTTCGGCCTGTTGTGAAACCATATCTGCAATGGAAGCTACTTTTTTCTCGTGAAGTGCTTCCGAAACCTTTATCAGATTAAAAGACTGGTTATTTTTACAGGCAACATTAAATTCACCTACATTATTCAAGTTCATGATTTTATTCCAACCCACGTATTCCTGAAAAATATCGTACATTTTGGGCAATAAAATCAACTCTTCAAGTTCATTTGGATTATCTCTGTTGGGAACGCGAAGCAAGAGTCCATCATAGTACGGTATGATATCATACAATCCAAGATAGTCGGTTGAAGGCAGCAAAACGCCATTGTAATAATCAATAAAATCATCCATTCTGAAAAAACGGGAATAGGGATTTCCCAATGTTTCGAATAAAGTAATTTTGTCTTTCTGATTGGCTTGATTTACAAATAGTTCTTTTACTTCTCTTGTTTGTTTTTCCTCACAGATAATACGTTTTCGCTGAGAAATAATTAAGTTTATTCTTTCTTTTATTTGTGTAATTACCTCGCTATCTATCGGTTTTCCTAAATTATCAAGTTTACAATTATATCCTCTCGAAATAGGATGCTCAATACGCAATACAGCTTGTGGATACAGCTCTGAGATAGCTTTTGCCAACACCATACTTAAAGTTCGAACATATACCCGCATGCCTGAAGGTGTGCTTAAATCTATAAATTCAATGTCTTTTGGTTTGTATACCAAAAAGTTTAAATCCTCAACCTTGTAATTGACACGGGCAGCCATTACCTGATATTTCAGTTCAATATTTAAGTCGTTATATATTTCGATGAGAGAGATTCCAATCGGGTAATTATGATATGATTTTGTGTTTTTACAATAGATGGTAACCTGTTTCTCCATGTTTAAGAATATTAATTTTACGACTAAACTTTTAGGCTGTAAAATTACACTATTTTTTTTAATTGTTTTTATTTGAGTGTATCTAAATTTTGAATTACATTTGCAGGCAATTTTTTAATATAAAATTTCAATTTAAAGCTAATTAATTTGTTTAACGCCTTATCACAAGCTTCAAGTTATGAATTTATTTAATGTTTACCCACTCTTCGATATCGAAATAACAAAAGGAATTGGAAATAGAATTACTGATAATCAGGGAATTGAATACCTTGATTTATATGGTGGGCATGCTGTGATTTCTATTGGTCATTCGCATCCATATTATGTTCAAAAACTGACTCAGCAACTCGAGAAATTAGTTTTTTACTCCAATTCGGTTCAAAATAAACTTCAGGTTGAACTTGCCCAAAAATTAGGAAAAATATCGGGTTACGAAGATTATTCATTATTTTTAGTTAATTCGGGTGCTGAGGCAAATGAAAATGCTTTAAAATTAGCCTCATTTCATACAGGTCGTCGAAAAATAATTGCTTTCAGCAAAAGTTTTCATGGTCGAACATCAGCTGCAGTACGCGTAACTGACAACCCTAAAATAGTAGCTCCAATTAACGAGGGATTTGAAGTAGAATTTCCGGCATTAAACGACATTGAAGCTGTGTGTGAATCGTTGAAAAACAGAGATGTATGTGCTGTGATTATCGAAGGAATTCAAGGTGTAGGTGGAATTAGAGTGCCTGACGCTGAGTTTTTGAGAGCATTGAGTAAAGAATGTAAAGCTACCGGAACTGTGTTAATTTTAGACGAAATTCAATCGGGTTACGGCCGATCCGGTAAGTTTTTTGCTCATCAATATGCAGACATTCGTCCGGATTTAATTACAGTAGCAAAAGGTATGGGAAATGGTTTTCCAATAGGAGGGGTTCTTATTAGTCCTGTTTTTGAAGCATCTCACGGATTACTTGGAACTACTTTTGGGGGTAGTCATTTAGCTTGTACGGCTGCAATAGCTGTTCTGGATATTTTAAAGGTTGAGCATTTGATGGAAAATGCCGAAAAAATTGGAAATTATCTGATCAGCGAATTGAAGAAAATACCTCAGATAAAAGAAGTCAGAGGATTAGGATTGATGATTGGCATTGAGTTTGAAAACCCGGTAAAGGAAATTCGTAACCGGTTGCTTTTTGACAAAAAGATTTTTACAGGTGTAAGCGGAACAAATACTATCCGATTGTTACCGCCATTGTGTTTATCAAAATCGGATGCCAACACGTTTATAGAAAGTTTTAAAGAAATCATTAGCACGATTAAAAATTAATTTGTAATCCTCTAATCTATGAAACACATATCATTATTTCTGTTTTTTTTATGTTTTACTGTCCAAATTTGGGCACAGGAATCAACAATTTTAAATCGTATTACACTCAATAACGGAACAGTTTATATTGGTGAAATAGTAGTCAAAACATCGGAAATGGTGATGATTAAAACCCAAAGTGGAACACGGTTTCAATTTCAACTTTCAGAAGTCAAGAAAATAGATGTATTAACGGAATCTGAGTCAAAAGCTCAAACAACCAACCAAACCGAACCATTGTCTGAAATCAATGGTAATTACTGCCTGAAAGTAGAATTATCGGGCGGAATTATAGCTGCTAAAAATTCATTTGATTGGTGTCCGGCGTCTCAGGTATCATTGCTTTTCGGGAATAAAAATATGGTGGGTAAGAACGTATTTTTAGGATTTGGGGTCGGATACAGTGCTCTTTATTTACCAAACAATGCTGACGCGGTTAATTTCTTACCGGTGTTTCTGCGACTACAAAGTACGCTGACCAAAGACAGGACTGCTCCGTTTATCGGTATTGATGCAGGTTATACATTTGGTTTGAGTTCCGATTATGATGGCGGGCTTATGGTAAAACTTTCAGCCGGAATAACCCACAAGATAAACTTTAAAACATCACTTTATGCCGGTGTATTTGCCGGAATAACGTCAATAAATGGCAACCTAATCGTTACAAATGATTTAGGAACATTTTCATACATCGGACAAACTTCAATGACTGATTTAGGACTAAAAGTTGGATTGCAGTTTTAAATAAGACTGAGATTTTCAAAATAATAAATCCCGCTATTTTTTCAAATTCTAAAGTCGATTTTTTTTTAATTATTCTTTCCTTCTTTATTATTCTTTCCTGAATCAGTTCGGGTAAATAATGGTCACTCACACGAGAAATCTAATTAAGTTTGCTGGTTTTGTACTTTAAAGATGTTCAAAAAATTCCGACTTATGAGGAATTACACAAGGATAGTGGTGAACAAAATGAAATATTATGTGTTTTTAAAGTATATTTTTTAAACAAGTATTTATATGTTTCATTTCAAATTTTCATTATGAATAAAGTAAAAATAATGTTTGTATTGGCAGCAATTTTATTTACTACCAATATTATTTCGGCTCAGGCTAAAATTGACTGGAAAGAAAAAAACCGCTTTCACAGATCTATAGGCGAAACTTTTCATCCAATGGAAGATGGTGATTTTAAGCCTATTCGTGCCCGTAGCGAAGAATTGCTGAAGAATGCGATTGCGTGGCAAAAATCCGATATTCCCACTGAATATAAGGATGTTAAAAATATCAAAGAAACTTTGATATTGATAGTATCTCAATGTAAGGCTTTGGATGCCAAGATAAAAGCTAATGCCTCGGACGAAGAAATTAAAAAGGACTTATCGGATATTCACGATTCATTCCATAAAATTGTTGGATTGTGTACGCTTGAAAAACACTGATATACATTAAATTCATGTTAATAAAAAACGAGGCTGAATGTAATTTATAGCCTCGTTTTTTAAACTTACCGGGCAACCAGTTAATTTGTTCTCGGAAGGTTTTTTATTCCATTAGTCAACAAAAAATCAACATTTTTCGAAACAGCCACAGCTGTACAAGTAGCCCCTGTATAACCATCAATCTGTACTGACCTTGCTTCTTTCAGGCTTCTACCAACCCACAATTCAAAGAATCCCTTTTTTTCAAGTTTTTTTACATAACCCAAAGTTTCCCAGTTGGTTAACAATGCTACTTTCTGGATTATCCATTTCTTATCAGTCAGAATCATTACAGGTGTTGTGTTATTGTAGCCTTTTACTGTCAGGCAATATGGCAAACTGGACATTGCAAAGCCGATGATTTTATTGTTTTGATCAATAATTTTATACCAGTAATCATTTACTTTTTCTACTTTAGCAGCAGCGGGATAAGTACCTTGAACAACATCTTTATTGGAAACTTCGTGTAATATGGGTTTTGCTTCTTTCTTTGGTTTTTTTTCCTGTGCCGGCAATAAAGCACTTGCAAGGAGGAATATAATCAGAATTTTCTTAAACATACGAGTAATACAAATTTTATTTTACAATTTTCATTTCATTCAACACATAACCTGATGGCGAATATTTGTCCAAGACAAACAATAAATACCTCACATCGAGTGTAATACTTCGACTTAATTTGGGCAGGAAACAATAATCTGAGGCAACACCTTCTGCCATACGGTCGAAATTCAGACCCACCATTTCGCCTTTGGCATTGATTACCGGACTTCCAGAATTGCCACTTGAAGTGTGACAATTGGTAAGGAAGCATGTTCGTACAGTTCCATTTGTAGCATACTTACCAAAATCTTTTTTGGTGTAAAGTTCGCGCATTTTCTTGGGAATGTAATAGTCATCATTCCCTGAGTTTTTCTGATTTTTTTCGAAAACCCCATCCAAAGTTGTGAAATAATTATATAACATGCCGTCTGCAGGTACACTGCCAGTTACTTTCCCATATGAAAGCCGTTGCGATTGATTGGCATCCGGACAAAAGAGCTGGCCATTGTTTTTCTCCATCAGTGCTTGCATATACAATTTGTAGTATTTTGATTGTTGCTCTTGCATTCTTTTCAGTGGTCCTGAAATTCGCTCTGTATACACTTTATAATAGCTTAAAGCCATTTTGTAAACAGGGTCAGAAGTCAAGGTCTGAATGGTTGTTGTATCCACTTTGTCAAGAAAAGCATTCATTTTGTCCTTGTTGGTAAGGATTGATCTGGAGAAAGCATCATTAGTATATTTATCCACATCTCCGTCGAAAGCTTTCAGTGCTTGAGTGATTTCATCCGAGATAAATTTTTTATTGACATTTTCGTAAAAACGAAAGAGCAAGCGGCAATATATCTGTTTGTCGAGCTCAAAATCCCAGTTAGTGAAGAATTGATCGGAAAGCGGTTTAATCCGTTTCACTTCGCTGGCAATAGCTTTTGAATTTACTTTTGTACGGTTAAACATCTGCACTAATTTTTCAAATTTTCCGGCAAAAGGAATAACTTCTGCCCCATTAATTCCAGCTTCATTGAAATAGGTATCGGCTAATTTATAAGGTTTCAAATCTTCATAAATTGTTTTTTGTACACCGATAATATCTCCATATTTTTTTATGCGTGAAGAATCGGAATGAATCCAGTTCATGAGTTCTTTTTCTTCGGCTAATTTCTTGTTTACAAGATCCATACGTTTAATTCCTGCCAATTCGCCTCTCCAGCGCAGATAGCTGTTAGCTATTGAATTAACCCGAGCAGTATAGCGGAACTTGATATCAGGATTTTGTTGAATAGAGCTTTTAATTAACGAGAGTTTTTCACCTCGAATGGCAATTTGTGCGGGTAGTTCCTCATTTTCAAGATACTGAATGGCAAAGGAAGGAATGTATAGTTTGGAATGAGCAGGATACCCCATGACCATTACAAAATCATTTTCTTTAACTCCGGCAAGTGATATTTTCAGAAACGGATTATCTTTTAATGGAACATTTTCTTTATTGTACTTTGCGGGATTATTATCTTTATCAACATAAACACGAATCAACGAAAAATCACAGGTGTGTCGGGGCCATGTCCAGTTATCGTCATCACCACCGAATTTGCCCATGGTCATAGGTGGTGCTGCCACCATGCGAATATCTTTGTAAACGCGGTAAACCGATAGAATAAACTGATTTCCGGCCATATATGACGCAACCTGACCTTCGAGTTTCTTGCCTTTAGTGTACCGCTTTACGATTTCTTTTCCGCGTTCGTTTATCGTGTTCGATTTCTGGCTCACCGACATGGTATCTGTTCCGGCAAGTAATTCGGAAGTAACATCCACCATTTGAACCAGTTGTGAAACTTGTAATCCGAAGCAATTCGTTTCATCTTCATTTTTCTGTGCCCAATATCCAAATTTCAAAAAATCATTTTCTTTTTTTGAAAACTGTTCGATGTACTTAATCATTGGATGATAGTTAGTTACCAGCAATCCCTTATCAGAAATAAAACTAGCTGTACAAAAAGGATCAAAATCGGTATTTTCAGTAGTTAAACCTACGACCGCATCTTTCAGACACACTTTGTTAATACTGTAAATATCTTCTGATGTTAATTTTAATCCGGCTTTGCGCATTTGTGCCAGGTTTTGCGAAATGGTTAACGGAAGCCACATACCCGAATCGGCCAGTGCGTGAAAACTGAACGCACATATCAAAAGTGCTAGTACTATTTTTTTTAGTCTCATTGTTTTATTATTTAGTTGCTTTATCTATCAAGTTTAATATCAGTTTGTAATGACCTGCATTTTGCGGTTGAGTTTGTAGAATCTCATTCACATGTGAAGTAGTAGAAATAAGTTGGTTAGCAGCAGCCGAAGCCCATAATGTTTCATTCATCGTTCGACTTTCAATTTTATCGGACGAACTATATATTGGACGCATCATTGAAAGTAATCTATCAATATAAACTAATTGTATGTGTTTGTTATTTGCATTCAATTCCGGCTGAGCAGTACTTACCCAAATCTGAGTATCAATATCTTTCAAATATTCTGCTAATGAATAAGCGTTGTTAGTAAACAATGTTTCAGAGCTAATTATTCTGCTCAAAATAAAATTTCCAAACAATGAGCCTATAACATTCGATTGTAATTTGGCAATATTCTCAGACTGTGAACCCATGTATTTATTTAAATCAGGTTGATTAAGCCATTGACAGCTTGTTATCTGATTAATTAAAAAATGAATGGTTTCTTGTTGTTTTGTTTTTTCTACAGGAACATATTTTGCGGGAAATTGTCCAAAAGTTCCTTGAAAGGTGTAAACACCTCCTAAATATGACATTGGAAAACTAACCAATCTATCATACAACTTATTAATTCCTTCAAATCTTTTCGATAGTAATTCGAAATCATCTCCTTCACTAACAGTCCATTTTAGGAGATTTTTAACTGTTATTTTAAGATTTGAAATTCCATACAATGAAGATTTAATTATATCGTCACCAAGAACATCGGTTTGTGATGATGGATCGGGAGCTACCTGAGAAATTATGTTTGGAGCGAAAAGATACATTGGACTATTCCCTTTTTCTACGAACCATTTATTGAGTGTAGTTTTTTCATCTTCAGGTGTTTTGGCATTATAAATAGGTGTATACCCCCATTTAATGGCGAAATAATCATAAGGACCAAGAACTGGAGGTGAAAGTCGTACACCTTTTTCTTTGTCACCCGGCTGTGCCACGTAATTATTTCGAGCATAATCCATGATACTTGCCGTAGTGCCGTATTTTTTAGTGAATACCGGAGAACGCAGCGAATCGGTCGGGTAGGCAAACGAACCACGCATATTATGCTGAAGTCCAAGCGTGTGACCTGTTTCGTGTGCCACAGCATAGCGAATGGTTTCACCCATGAATTTCTCGTCGAGCACTTTTTTTCGTGCCTCCGGATCAACTGCTGAAGTTTGCACAAATTTCCATGTCTGCAATAAATCTATCACATTGTGCCACCAGAGTATATCTGCCTGAATAATTTCGCCGCTCCGGGGGTCAATCCATTGTGGACCGGAAGCATTAGCTTCGGTGGAAGTAATATAGCGGAAACAAGTATTGCGGATATCTTCGGAATCAAATTCAGGATCACGAGGATAATCTTTTGCAACGATAACATTTTTGAATCCGATTTCTTTAAATGCTAAATTCCAGTCTTCAATTCCCTGACGGACATACTTGCGCCAAACTTCGGGCATAACTGTATCTACATAATAAACAATCTGCTTTTTGGGAACAACTAATTCGCCACGTTTGTATTTTACCAAATCTTCATCTTTGGGTTCAATACGCCAACGATCAATAATTTTTTGATTTGTTTCAGGTCTTTCTGAGACATATTTGCGCCTATTTTCAGAGCTGTAACCTATTCTTTCATCACCCAATCGAAACTTCATAGGTGTTTTTGGAAGCAAAACGAACGAATAATTAATGGTTATACAAAATGGTTCTTTACTTCCAGTATAATTGTAAAATGATTTTATGTTAACATTTTGAGGAAAAGATTTCATATCCAGAATCTGACTTGCTTTCGAATCCATTCTTCCGCCTCCACTAATTCCACTTGGCCAAACTAACTCTACTTCCGATGAAAAGAATTTTGTGATATCAATAACTGAAGCATCATTTTTGTCATTACGGGTTACAATATCGAACGAAAGTGCAATGGGTGTTACATTATTTTTGTTCAATGAAATAGAAATCGGATCTTTTGAGTCGGCATACGAGGTTTTGGTTGGTTGGTTGATAAACAAATATTTATCCCTTCGGGTAAAGAATATCAACACAGGATTATTTCGCATTTGCCCGGCAGAAATTTTACTGTTGTCGCTTATATTTACAACTCTGGCAGCCATCAACATGTCACGCTGAAGCATGGAATCCGGAATCTCCATAAAGTAACTGCCGGATTTAGTTCTGTAAATATTAAAAAGACCGTTTGAAACTTTCGATTCTGCTACAATTTTCGAAAATTCTTTCGTTTTGACAGCAGGCATTGAGTCGGTTGTTGATAGATTTTCTGACGAATGTTTTGATGAAGTAATAACTCTGCCGCGTTGAGGAAACACACTTATTGATAAGAATATAAGTGTAACTAAAAAAAATATTTTTTTTATCATGGAGCTGAAATTAAAGAGTTTAGAAAAATTAAAGAGGAATAATTCCGATTGAAACACCAGCATTCATCATTGAACCGTGATGGTCTGAAATTGTATTTTTGAAGAATATTTTAGCAAATCCGACAATAGTTGTTTTTTTGAGAGTCAATGGGAAACTATAGTCAGTTTCAGCTTTGTAGCTGAAAGCCTTATCTTGATAATATCCAAAATCAGGCAAAATAACTTGATTTGCAATATCATAAGTCCCTTGCTCAATGGTGCTTGATGATGAAGTTGGAGTAGTTGTCGCCCCATCACTTAAAGTTAATTTACTTTTAATGCTAAAATCACAATCAATACCGCTAAAAATTCTTATCGTATGGTTTTTGTGATTAAATATTCGATATTGTCCATAAACTCCGGTTGTCATTCGGTCGATAGACATTTCGGAATAAGGCATATTATAACGGTTGTCGAAACCATAGCTCTTAAGTTTTAACCCAACCTTCCATGCATAGTCTTTGCCTGATTCAAGAAAATTGCGAAGGCTCAAATCCAAATCAACATTATACGAATTAGTAAGGTATCGGTTTTTGTAAGTAAACAAAGTAATCCATTGTTGAGAAGCAATACCGGTAGTAGAATCACGCACTGTTATTAAATCCTGACGTAATTCATCGGCTGCTCCTTGATAATAATTAGCTCTTAATGTTCCGTTTATTAACAGATTATTGCTGATAAGATTGAAAACCGACAGAACTTTATAATTCAGCGATTTATAGGAACCGGGACTTTGCTGAATGCTGCCAAAAACGTTTTGTTGTTGATATTCAGTTCCAATTGATGTTGTCCAGTTAAGTTTATTTTTAGAAATTGCTATCTGGAAATCACCGCCATAAAAATTACTTTCAAAATCGCGTTGAAATCCTTTATAAGCCCCAATTACCGCATCCGCATTTTCCATTCCGAAAAATGAATAATATTTCAAACCCGGATCGTCCTGAACAGTTAACGTACTTGGCATTTTTTCTTTTTGAAAACGTACAAAACCATCTAAACCTAAGGTTATTTGATACGAAAGTTGAAATGTTACAGCCGGCACGGCAGCATAATCAGCCAGATAGTTTCTGGAGCGGGGATCACGAAGACGTGATAAGTCAGCAACTGTATAATCTATTCCAACCCCATACGTAAATTTACCTTTTTGAACACTACTGAATTTGGTATGCAAATCAAACATCTGCTTATCGTAATTGCCTTTCACACTGCTTCCAAAAATATAGGGAGACGAATTATACGGAAAATATACATCCGAAAAGTAGCGGTTCATTTCTCTGTTCATCTGGAAATCAAAACTTCCCCAAACCAGCCAGTTTTTTCCCAGTTTGTCATAACGCTCTGAATAAAAGTTCAGTCCGCTCAGGTCGTTTCCCTCCTGTGCTCGGTGGTAATCTCCACTGTTTTTATCATACCCTAATTCAGTGATACCATGTGTTTTTAGTGGAGAAACTCCCAACCCTGCCGCATTTTGCAACATGCACCACGGGTTCAGCAACTGTGTCAGCTCATGCTCCTCGGGATAAACATTGGACTGTGCTGAGCTAAAAGCGCTGATTGCTACGCATAAAATGGATATGAGTATCTGTTTGTACATGGTTTTGCGTGCTGATAATTTTTCTGTTCTAATCTTTATTGTAATAATAGTGGTTTATCGTATTTTCTGGGTGTAGGATCTGTCACATTGATGCAATCCTGCAAACTGTTATTTGTGTCTCTGAGGTAAATTCGTGTGCCTGATGTTGCTGTATTGACTCTCCTATCAATACTTTCGTGAGTATAACCCGAAATGGATGAAATAAACATATAACCGACATCGATAAAATTCTGAAGTCGTTTTGAATTAATATCCGGACCGGTAACTGCTTTGTTATTCAGAACTTCCACTCCATCTATTACTGTTTCAGCCGGAATGCGGATATAGCGGTTTCCACTTGTTTTTCCGGGAATATAGTCTATTGGATATTTTGATACATCATCATTGGTTTTGAAAATAAATGTGCTGTTATTACCCCCGTTGGTCAGGTTCATATAGAGTAAGCTGGCATAAGCCGTATAAATCAGATTAATGGCTTTTACGTTGGAATTATTGGAATACTTGGTACTTTTTGCTTCAAAATCGGCAGCCGAAAGATCCACAGAAGTAGGAGCGGTTATGGTATGATTAATGGCACTATTGGCTATCACAATGCTTTTGCCTGGAAGAATCGGATTTTCCTGTCCAGTTCCAGGAAAGCGGAATATCTGTCGGGCATGAATATAAATCGGATTGGTACTTGCTGGAAAAGCAATTACTGACTCTGCTTCTACTAAACCCAAGTACAAGCCATCAATGTATTGAGTTTCATCCGAATTGTTAAAAATCTCAATATATCCATCAGCGGTATAGCTTTTTCCGAGTGCATCCTTAGTTCCTGAGGTGTAAATCTTGCTAATCAGTAGACTTTGTTTAACAGCTTTGGTCAAGTATAGTTCCAATGTTTTTTCATTGAAAATCAATTGCTTAGTTAGATTTCCGGATAAAATGACTCCTTTGTTTTCGACTATAGTGTCGGAATATGCTACGTACTGATCACCGGTCAGTTCTAATGAAGTAGAAACGCTGTATACATCAGGAATTACATTACTGAACACAGCTTTACCCAAGGAATCTGTCAACGACCGATATTTTATCCGGTTACTTTGCAGCGTTATGTATTGATTGGCATAATGTAGCGAATCCTTAAAACCATGAGGCATGGAAACCTGAATGGTTACTTTCGGGATAGCTGACTGTGTGCTTTCATCCAGACATGAAACCATTGTCAGACCAGAAAGAGCGATTATAAATGACAATACTATGTTTTTAAAAATCTTCATTTAAAAATACTTAAAGTTTCAGTTTAAAGTTTGAAGTATAGTTCCATTCCGAACGAAAAAGTACCTACATTGCTCTGCGTCAGGCTTGTTGTAACAGAAGAATGTTGCCAGGGTTCATAGAAAAAAGTATTGTTTACATAAAAAGAGAAACCCACAATTTTTGAAATATCTTTTGTCAAACGGGTACTCATCAACCATATTGGTGGATTGGTAATAGGTGGATTATCGTTACCAATTATTTTTGAATCTGCAAGTAATACTCCCTTTATACGATAATTCGGGTCATTGAGCATGTCTTGTGTAATAAGGTGATAATCCACTCCTCCTGTCAAATTAGCTGTAAAATAACCAATCGGACTCATACTTTGGTTGGTCGTTTCAGAATTTGAGTACCATATAACCTGAAGATTGGTGGAAAGAACCATGCTTAAACTCGGAATATTGACTACTGCCCGTAATTGTGAACTTAATCGCCGGTTTATACTTAACTGTTGCCCGCTTGGATACAAATATTTGAAAGGAGGTGTATTTACATCATGGTATGGATCGGGTATTAATGTAGGATTTGTTGTGTTTGGACCTGTCGTTTTAGTACTTGTTTCTATATAAGCACCTGTCAGATAAAAAGAAGTATTCCATTCTTTTATTCGTCCCAAATCAAAATCAAATTCCACTCCTTTGTTATCCGACCATTGCGTATTTCCCACCTTTCCGGTAGTCGAAAAAACAGTGTCAACGCGTGCAGGATTATTCCAGTCGATAGTTGGTTTTGCACCTGTATTTGCAATTAAGCCCTTGCCCATACTGTAAAAATTCGCCAGATAGGTGTAGTAATCTGTATAATTGCCAAAACCGTTCGGAGTTTGATCCCAATATCCGATAATAGTAATATGTCGGTTTTCAGGTAATTTTATATCAAAACCGAGTTCAACCTTTGTGTCGGTTGCATTTTGCAAACCAAGTGTTCTTATTACATCGTAAACGTTGGTATAATATAACAACATTCTTTCAGCAGGATTTGTAGCTGCTGTATTATCTGCGGCTAATCTGTCCATATATTTCTTTGCAGGATAAAGATACTCCATTCCGGGTGTTTTCGAGCTTTTACCATATCCGCCACGTATTTCGAGCCATTTAGTAAGTTCAATAGAAGCGTTCAAACGTGGTGACAGCGACCAGACTTGTTCCTGCATTCCGGGTTGCAGGCAGGTATATCGCAATCCGGCCTGAAGTTTCAGAGTTTTACCTAATATTTTCCATTCCATTTTATCTTCAATAAAACCAGAAAGTTGATTCAATGCCGGAATATCATAGTATGGTCTTGGTCTTCCATCGCTGTTCGGACGAAGTGGCAAACTGTCGTTGGTGTTATAATACCCAATGGCTTTGTTTTGTTCGTAGCGGTATTCCAGTCCCATGTTGAACTGATGTGTAAATTTCTCAATATGTGCTCCAAAAGTATTGGTGACTTTAAAATAATAACTTTGGGGAGTACTGACCGTTCCGCCCGATGCATAGTACGACGTGGTTTTAAATGGAATATCGTAATATCCTGTTTGAGTTGCTGTTAAAATTGGAATCAACCCCGAAGAATTACCCACAATAGTTGAATTTGTCGATTCTTTGCGTGATGTTGAAAATCCTGCGACATAGGATAAAGTGCGACACAAGGGCAAATTAAATGCAAATTTACCTTCATGGTTTAATTGTAGCGTAAAATCACCTTGTGTTGTGGCAGTTCCTGTGGCAATTACATCGGGGTCTTGGCCGCGCCAATCGAGTAATGTATTGATGCTTATTTTTGTAGTAGTTTTCCATTTTTTTAAAAACGTATTGGCATACGAAACGGAACCTGAAAAACGATCAAACGAAGAAGTTTTCTCCCTTGGATCACCCCAGGCTTGCGCATAATCCACATTGGCATTCAGAAAACCGTTTTTGTCACCCAACGACCAGCCTTTGCCTATGGAAGAGTTAATAGTGGTTGGATTTACCTTGGTTTTAATCTCGAATGGAGTTTTCCCTGATTTTGATTTTACGATGATTGCACCAGATGTCAAATCACCGTATTCGGCCGAAGGTATTCCACGAATTACTTCAACCGACTCAATATTATCTGCTCCAATCTGTCGTAAATCAATTCCCGATGTGGCTGTGGTTGTATTCACGCCAGTTCTATCATTAAAATCCACGTTGTTAGATACAGGAACACCATCTACAATAATCGCTGCTCCGTACGAATTGTTATTGTCGTTTGAAGCAATCGATCGTATCTGAACCTGTTTTAGTGTTGTTAAATCATTGTTTTGTATTATTTGCCCCGGAATTAACTGCATTAAATCACTCAAATTCGTTGCCTGAAGGTGATCAATAGCCTGACGTCCAATTTTGGATGAAGTGGATGAACCCGCCGCACTACTTTTAGCTACAACATTCACTTCTTTGAGTTTTAACGAAGTTTCTATCAACTTAAGTTTAAGAGTCAAATCGCCCTTTATATTTATAGTTTTTGTGATTGACTCATATCCTAAATAGCTAATATCAATTTTGGCTTCGCCGGCTGGAATATTTTTAAATACGGCTATTCCTGAAACATCGGTTACTGCAAAAACGCCAAGTTCTTTTATCTGACAGGTTGCACCAATAGCAGTTTGCCCCGAAAGACTATCAGTAACAGTTATTCGAATGCTAAAACTTTCGTGTTTGTATGATGATGTTTGACCTGCTGCATTTGCTGCAATCAGAAGCAGGAAGAACAGAATGAAATGTTGAATGGAATATTTTAAGTTCACAAAATCACGATTATTTATAAATACAAATATTGGTTGAAAATTAACAGGATTATTCGTTCGTAGCCCCAAATTAACTGCTTTATAAAACTACTTTTGCTGTTTTATCACCTATGCGAATCAGATAAACTCCTTTGGTTAATTCTATACTGTTTTTACCCAATGTGGATACAAAGTTTTTAATTGCCTGACCACTCACACTAAACACGTTTACAGTTTCTGGACTCAAAGTTTCAAAATGTACTTTTCCATCAGAAACATAGAGGTTAGAAACAAAAGGTGTGGAAAGACCTGTCGGGTCTTTATATGCAACATTCAAATCGGCTGAGGTTCTGGGATACAAATAGTAATTTGTGTTGGCTGTTGAGTTTCGAGCGACAATGCAAACCATATTCATTGAGGCAGGTACAACTGTGCCTAAATAATCAGGATTTACAGATATGAGATTTGGAGTATTAACAACAACTGTTGATGTTACCGGTGTAGAAGCATCGTGTATGGTCAACGCTGAGTTAGCAGCAAATTTTGTGGTTCCATTCGCTCCGTCGAAATAGAGATTGTTTATTTGTACTATCTGATTCACGTAATTTGGAACGTTGGACAAAGTAATAACTTGAGGATTAATCGGATTGTTGCTCGAAGAAACAGTATAATCAGTATATGGAATTAATTGAGGTATTCCATTGATATTGCCTATTTGACCAATTACTCCAGTTACTATATCCCCCTGATTATAAGAATTAGCTAATCTGTGGTAATTGTCATTTATTAACATACCGGCAGTTTGGTCTTGTACATACATATATTTTGTATAAGTTGTAACGCCTGACGAGGTATAGGATGTTGTATAAGAGCTTGTTACAATAGCATTACCATTATACTCATAATATTGAGGATTAGTTCCTACTGTAGGTAGTACTGTAAACAAAGCGCTAAGACTATTGACCTGAATAGGTATATTAATAATTTCAGTAGCTATTCGGCTATTTTCCATACCTGCATTGGCAGCCAATGCTTTGATGGTTGTTGTTTGAGAAACTGCAATAGGCGTGCTATAAACATTTGATGATAAAGATGGCACGGTTCCATCGGTTGTATAATAAATTGTTGCTCCATTTGTAGCAGAACTAATAGATACATTTTGTGGACTATTGAATAAATTAGTAGATGGCGTTATCACAGGTATTGCGGTCTGGTCTATACCATAATCAGTAATCTCAAAATCATCAATATCAACTTGAGTATTCGCATTAGAAGTTACTGTCATCGAAATTCTGAAACGTATACTTCCATTATAATTTACAGGAAAAGAATAGGTATTTAATACACCATTCCACATTGGGACTGTTACAGCTGTTCCAACGTCAGTCCAGGTACTTCCCTGGTCAATTGATTTTTGAAGCGTAAAGATTCCGCCACTATTAGCTGAATAAGATGCATAATTAAATGAAACTACTCCGGCACCACCTGTTGTTTTATCAAACATCATAGTTGTGTAACTTGCTCCTGAATAACCTCTTATTCTGACTCCACTTGTGCCATTATATCGGTCATCAATAGTCATAAGGTTGTAGTAAACATACCAATCACCGGTAGAATAAGTGATTTTTGCTCCTCCCCCGGTAAAGCTTTTTACTGTTGAAGACGGACTGTCAAAATTTTCAAATAACGTGGCAGCTTGAATATTGATCATACTTAGGAAGAGAATTCCTGTTATTAATACTGATTTTAAGCTGCAATATAGGTTAGTAATTCGCATAATGAGTTTGTTTTAAAATGGTCAGATTTAAAATTGTTTCATAACAACCGTCTTTCACCAAAAGCGAAAGACGGTTGAAATTATTATTCACCTTAATGGGTCAGAGTGTTATTTTACAAATTTAGTAGCAACTCCATTTACTTTTACCACGTAAATGCCGTTATTCAGATTTTGTGAATACGTAGAAACGTTTTTCACCTTGGCTACCTGCATTCCATTTACACTAAAGATCTCAATATCGGAGCCTGACTCACAATTAATGCTAATTCCTCGTTGAGTTGGAAGTATCGTAAAGTTTAATTTAACCTGATTGAGTGCTGTAGTTGGAAATGCAGTCGATTCGTATGCCCCTGCATACGTGTATGAAGTACCTCGAGGGTTACCATTGATGTCTGTACTAACCACACTTAAACGTGGAACTGACAAATTGAAATCCAATATTGAACTACCTGTTAGACTTAAATCTCCGTTTGCAGCATTTGTAAAATTTACATTTGCATAAGTTGAGTTTTTATCAACACTTGTATTAGCGGATTGATAAGCTGATAAAGTTGGATATGTGGATACAACTCTGGCATTAGTATTTCCAGCACTTAAATAATAAACGTTATAATTCACAGGACCTGTTGTAATTACATTTGAAATCAAAACACTTTTTGCATCTTCATTGCTGACAAAGATATTGTTTTGAACATCTGCTTTGTAAGTAGAACCAGTAAATCTTAGAGCACAATATGGACCACTAACGGTAGGTTGCGTTAAGGCTGGCAAAAAGAATGTATTATTATATATTTTCGTAGTTCCATAACCAATATCACCTATATATGCTTGATTTATTGTCGTTGCTCCTGTTGCTTTCCTATCTATCCCACTGAAAAAATTATTATAAATATTTGCGTTGAAAGGATTTGACGCATTTGCTGAAACAATTATTGAATAAGTGTCAACAGTACTTGAATTTTTTGTTGTTGAAGTTTCTGTGAATTTATTAGCAATAATGTTAATATCTCCAGTACTACTAACCAAATTTATACCGTAACCACCACTTGTAGAATTAGCCTTTTCAATTTTTATTTCATTTCCAGTTATAGTTGCACCATTACAATAACTAATTGCAATTCCAGTTCCACTCGCAGTTATCAAATTGTTTAAAATTTGAAGTCCAGTAATCTTCGTA
>Ga0214228_1000026_pt1 | contig 46477 bp, 42 predicted proteins | sample TroBogypolimnion_21_FD_153066 | JGI IMG/M metagenome (GOLD analysis project Ga0214228, IMG submission 153066) | Freshwater microbial communities from Trout Bog Lake, WI - 05NOV2007 hypolimnion | ecosystem: Environmental > Aquatic > Freshwater > Lake > Hypolimnion/Profundal zone | place: Trout... | reverse complement strand
GATCCGGGTGCCGATGTGGTTTCCATAGCGCAAAACCACAATTTCAAGGTAGTACCGCTGGTTGGTCCTTCATCTATACTGCTTTCGCTTATGGCTTCAGGTTTTAACGGTCAGAGTTTTGCTTTTGTAGGTTACTTGCCCATTCAACCTGACGAACGGACGAAAGCACTAAAAAAATTGGAAGGAAGAGTATACTCCGAAAGTCAAACACAGATTTTTATTGAAACACCATATCGGAACATGAAAATGCTTGAAGATATTCTGAAAGTTTGCCAGCTTACAACCCGACTTTGTATTGCAGTTGATATTACTCTTGAAACCGAATTTATCAAAACAAAAACCATCAAAGACTGGAAATCTCAATTGCCAGATTTAAACAAGCGACCTTGTATCTTTTTGATTTACAAATAAAAAAGGTCAAATTGCTTTAAAACTCATATCCAAACTTTTAACTGAGTGTGTTAACGCTCCAACGGATATAAAATCTACACCGCATTCGGCATATTCTTTCAGTGTTTCGAAAGTTATTCCACCCGATGATTCGGTTTCGTATTTTCCGGCAATAATTTGTACTGCTTTGCGTGTGTTTTCGGGAGAAAAATTATCGAGCATAATACGATCAACACCGCCAACTGCAATAACCTGAGCCAGTTCATCAAAATTACGGACTTCAATTTCAATTTTCAGATTTTTTCCTTTTTCGCTCAAATAATTTTTGGCACGAATAATTGCTTTTTCAATTCCACCGGCGAAATCAACGTGATTGTCTTTAAGCAAAATCATATCAAAAAGCCCGATACGATGATTCACTCCACCACCAATTTTAACTGCTTCTTTTTCGAGTAAACGTAAGCCCTGAGTGGTTTTTCTGGTATCAAGTACGCGCGTTTTAGTGCCTTCAAGAGCTTTAACATATTCATGTGTGCGAGTGGCAATACCACTCATTCGCTGCATGATATTCAGCATCAAGCGTTCTGTTTGAAGCAAGGATTGTATTTTTCCTTCAACAACGAATGCTACATCTCCAACTTTAACTTCAGCTCCATCACCGATAAAAAGTGTCATTTTTAATTCGGGATCGAATGCATGAAAAACCTGGCGAGCAACTTCAACTCCTGCCAAAATGCCGTTTTCTTTAATTATTAACTGAGATTTACCTACCGCTGTAGAAGGAATGCATGAAAGAGTTGTGTGATCGCCGTCGCCAATATCTTCGGCAAACCACAGCGAAATAAGTTGTTCGAAATCGTTAGTCATTGGAAGGTTCAATTCTAAGTTGTTGAATTTCATTTCTGCGGGTTAATATATAAACGCGAAAATTGCCCGATGAAGTTTTTAAAACTCCTATAGCAAAACTTGCTGCATCTTTATTGCCTTTATGTAATAACTGGAAGCTATTAACATGATTCTTTCTGAAAAAATCGGCTATTATTCCGGAAGCTTGCTGCTTGCTGAAAACATCGTTTTTTGAATCAATAACTAATTCAACATTCGTATTCAGGTTTTCCGAAAGCTGACTTGAATTGCCTTCATTAAGTGCCGAGATAATTTCAGAAGACACTTCATTGGATTGAGCATTTACAAGTATTGTTGCGCAAAAAAGAGCACAAAAGAGCAGAAAAAATTTGAAAGTTCTCATATTATATATGATTTTTGCAAAAAACATTTTTTATTAAAACATTTTCTCGTTAAAATAGTGCATATTTGCATTGTTTTTTCAAATCATGATGCAAAAATACATTAAATTATTGAATGTTACGAACTATTTCATTGAATTTAATGTGCTACAAATAACAAGCCAAAAACAAAAAAACGGACTAATTTAATGAAAATAATACTGTTAACTGTTGGGAAAACGACAGATTTACACCTCATAAAACTTCAGGAGGAATATCAAAACCGATTGAAATTTTACATATCATTTGAACATATTGTCATTCCTGAGTTGAAAAATACAAAAAACTTATCGATTAATGAACAAGTTGAGAAAGAGGCCGATTTAATTCTTAAAAATATTGATGCAACGGATGAAATTGTGCTGTTAGACGAAAAAGGCAGGCAATTTAGTTCGGTGGGATTTTCTGATTATATTGCAAAAAAAATGCTTTCTTCCATAAAACGCACGGTTTTTGTTGTTGGTGGGCCGTATGGTTTTTCGGAGCGGGTTTACAAACGGGCAAACGGAACAATTTCACTATCATCGATGACTTTTTCGCACCAAATGATTCGATTGATTTTTGTTGAACAACTGTATCGGGCAATGACTATTTTAAAAGGTGAACCTTACCATCACGAATAGCGTAAAAATGAGAAATCGAATAAACTACATAGTAATTGTTTTGATAATCAGCTTCGTGTCGGGCTTGGTCTGTGATTATTTTTATAAGAATTCGCCTGGACAAAGCATTAATATTCATGGTTTTGAAAAACAATTAAACAAAAAGGAAGTGATTGCTGAGAAAGTGATGAATGACCTAAAAAGCATAATTATTCATACATCGGTAGATTCGCTAAATCGTTATGCTTTTGGAAACGATGAGATTTTTTACTTTGTTTATAACAAAAACGAATTGGTTTACTGGTCAGATAATCAGATAGATATAAGTAATATATCAATGTCAAGTTCTTCGAATTGGCAATATGTTCAATTACCAAACGCTTTCTGTATTGCCAAAGTACTTTGCTTCAAATCAACCCGAATTTTAGCACTGATTACTGTAAAACATAACTATCCATACGAAAATGAAGAGTTAAACAATTCATTTTCAAATGGATTAGAACTCGACAAACGAATTCAAATTACAAGTGGAAATAAAACGGATAGATATGCAATTTCTGATTCGAATAATACCTATTTATTTTCACTGATAGAGCCTAAAACGCCTTTATATAATGAAAATTGGGCTATTGCAAGTGTTATTGCCTATTCATTGTTTTTTTTGGTTTTCTTTTATTTGTATGCAAATTCAGCTCGATTATTTAAGAAAAAGTTAATTCAAATCCATGTATTTATCAGTCTATTTGTTGCTATTGGGCTGATAATGTGTTTATTAATGTACTTTAATTTACCAGCTTTATTCTTTTTGAATAAGCTTTTTACACCATTTCAGTATTCATCCAATTTATTGCTCAAATCAATCAGTCACCTGACTGTCTTCACCGGATTTTTTATTTCGTCTGTTTATCTGTTTTTTTTTCGTACAAAATTCCGCCCCACCAAACAACTTTTTTACAGATTAATCATTCAGATAGCCTGTATAATTTATTTCCTGTTGCTTTATAATATTCTCAGCGGACTGATTTATCACTCGAGCATCCGGTTAAGCATTCTTCATTTCAAAGATTTATCTGTGGTGGCACTTTGGATTCATTTTTTAATCTTATTATGGGGATTGGGATTGGCATTGCTATTTTTGAAATCACATATTCCATTGAAAAACAATGTACTACTTAAAAAAACTATATTAATTGATGTCATTCTTATTTTAATTGTTTTTCTGATTAGTTACATCATATCACCAGCTGATGCCATTCGAATTCTTATCTCTATTTCGGTGTTATGGTTTTCGTTTTACCTGTATTATTTCCGTTCAAAGTTTAAAAGTGACTCAGGAATTATAGCATTTTGGGGTTTTATTTATGTTGTGTTTTTGTTAGGTAACTCATTCATAATCAATAAAAATAAAAAGAGTGATAAATACAAAGTCCTTGCTCAAAACATTTACCTGAATGGAAGTAGCACTGAGAATGACCCCATGGCTGAAATGATGTTTGAGGATTTAGACCGAAAAATTTCCAATGATTTTAAATTAACTAAGCTTCTTATTAAAAATGACTCTTTGGTTTCAGCCAACGAGTACCTGAGTAAAACCTATTTAAGGGGATTCTGGAATAAATATGAAATGCGATTAAACAAGGCAGAGATTCATTCCTCCTTGTATAATGATTACGAGTTGTCTATTTTAAAATCAGGAAATAAATTACAAAATACACATTTTTTCAATCTACTTTCCACCGAGAATAATCTATCATATATCGGAAAATTTCAATTAAATTACAACCGACAGGATTCTCTGTTTTTCTTTATGGAATTTTATCCGCGCCGTAATTTTAAAAGTTTTAGTTTCCCAAATTTATTAATAGCGTCTACGGCTGATATTCAAACTCAGTTGAATATTTCCATTGCCAAATATGAACGATCAAAAATTGTTTACTCTTTGGGTAAAATAGAATATCCTGCCAAATCAGACTGGATACAAAAGCAAAAATCAGAGTTTTTTGATCAATTATTCGGCGGTAGAAATCATTATATTTATGCTCCTAATTCTAGTACTTACATTGTAATCTCGGAGCAAGAATCGGCTACCCCCATAACTTATATTTTATACTTGACTTATTGTTTTTTAGCATTTTATACAATTTGTCGACTGATTTATTGGACTTTCCGATTATCCAACAAAAATTGGAATTTTCAGTTGGGATTAACTGCAAAATTCCAGTATACTTTTATCTTCTTGTTGATTATTAGTTTTATATGTATCTTTTATGTTTCTGTTAATTTCATTCAACAGAAATATCAGGACGAACAAATTACAAATTTGAATAACAAAAAATTATACATTCAAAAAGCTTTACAAGATCTCTATTATTGGAATCAGGATTTGAATTCCCAGAATTCTCAGTCTTTAAACTTTGATTTACAAGACCTTTCGTACATTTACCATACTGATATTCACGTTTATAATAATCGGGGAAAAATGATTGGTAGCTCACAGCCTTTGATTTTTAAAAAGAACCTGATTGGAACCAGAATTTCGCCAGCTCCCTATTTTCAAACTAATTCAAATATAGACAGAATTGAGCATATTGGCAAATTAAGTTACCTTACCGGTTATGAAGATTTTGTAAATGGCGATTTCTTACAAATCGGGTACATAGCTGTACCACAATTTCTCAGTCAAGATGAAATTAAAAACGAAATAGAAAGTTTTCTCTCGGTTATCATTCATATTTATTTAATTATAATAATTCTTGCTATCCTGTTGAGTTTATTTATTGGTAAACAACTTTCAGCACCGCTCAATATGCTCGAAAACAAGCTTAAAGAAATGCGTTTAGGTAGGCGGAACGAGAAAATAAATTATTCGTTGAACGACGAAATCGGTCAATTGGTGCTTCAATATAACCGCACCGTGGATGAATTAGAGCAGAGTGCAAGATTGCTGGCTCAATCGGAACGTGAATCGGCCTGGAAATCGATGGCACGGCAAGTAGCACATGAGATTAATAATCCGTTAACACCCATGAAACTCACCATTCAGCAGCTTCAGCGGACTAAAAAGAATAACGATGAACTATTTGATAATTATTTTGCTAAATCCACTTCTATGTTAATCGAACAAATTGATAATTTATCACGCATAGCCGGCACGTTTTCAGATTTCGCACGTATGCCTGAAGCCAAGTTTGAACGGATAGATATAGCTGCAAAATTATATTCGGTTGTTCAGTTGTTTGCGAATAATAATGAGCATATTCAAGTTGATTTTGAAGGGCTTGAAAAAGATATTTATATTTATGCCGACCCCGAACAGATGGTTCAGGTATTCAATAATTTGCTCAAAAATGCAATACAATCTATTCCTGAAAACAGGGAAGGAATTGTTAATACGTCTATTTCCATAGATTCTGAGAATGTAAAAATTGAAATTACCGACAATGGTAATGGTATCAGCGAAGACATTCAGGATAAATTGTTTGTTCCAAGCTTCACAACAAAATCAACCGGAATGGGACTTGGGTTGGCCATTTCCAAAAATATTATTGAATTAACCGGTGGAACTATCACTTTTATAACACAAGAAAATGAAGGAACAACGTTTGTTCTAATCTTACCTGAAGCAACATAATTGTTCCTCATTATTCAGTTTGAGATTTCCAGTAATCAAAATAGATAATTTACCATTTATCTGTTCTGAATGGTAATTTCGAACAATTTGTTGTATGTTAATCACCCAATACTCCAAATGCGTAATTAATGTTTATAAATTAGTAAATTTGTGAAATTTACTGCTGTTTCATTATTCATTAAATGAATAAAACATAAAGTATGCATAAATATACAGTATGTTTGAGAGATAAAAACTGATTGCTAGTACTTTTGTAATTAAATATCCTATTTTACTGTACTAAAGAATCAAGATGAAAGATTTTATCATCATACTAATACTTCTGCTTTTTACATGTAACTGCAGTATTATGAAACACAATCCATCCAATCAACTTCCAGTTGGAATATCCACTTCTTTTCCGCAAAACATTTCTGCATCTAATAATTTCAGAATGTTATGGGACGAATTAGCTGTATCTTCTCAAAATTTCAGCAAAATATCTACCTATATTCCAACCGAATCCCAGATTTCACAATTTGGAATGGTACTTCAAAATAATGACTATCTAATAAAAGGATACTTTCAGGTAGATAATGATTTTGATGAAAGTAAATTAAATGCACTGGGTGGGAAAATGACTAAGTATAGCGATAAATTTCAGAGCTATACTATTCCCATAAAAAAAATAACTGATTTTGTCAGACTAAAAGGCATTAAATACATCGAATTAAGCATAAAAGTATATCGAAAAAAAAATAATTAAAATGAGAAAATCTTTTTTACTACTCTTAGTCATCTTGCCATATTTAGTATTCGCACAAGAAACTACCTATAGCAAAGTATCGCCTTACACGGCACACTTTTTATCAATTTATAATCAGAAAACTCCTGAATCGACCAAAAAAATTCAAAAGTGTTTTTTTGTAAAAAGTTTAAATAATCAAAGCTATGTAAATGCATTTATTAGCCTGAATGAAAATGCTGATCTTGATGCATTACGGGCAAATGGTGCAAAAATAAATACACAAGTAGCAAATTTAATTACGGCTCAGATTCCGGTTCAGAATGTAAGCCAGATATCTCAATTGTCGGATGTGAAATATCTGCAAATTGCTGTTCCCGTTCGAAAACGAATGGATAAGGCTCGTACAACTTCGAATGTAGATAAAGTTCAAAGCGGTTTAAATTTACCAACTCCATTTACAGGAAAAGACGTTGTTGTAGGAGTAATCGATAATGGTTTTGAATATGGACACATCAATTTTTGGGATGCCAACGGAACAAATTTACGGGTTAAACATGTTTGGGATCAGAATCTTACAGGTACTGCTCCAACCGGCTATTCTTATGGTGTAGAGTACACGACTCAAGCAGCTATTTTAGCAGCTAAATACGATACACGTTCCGAAACACATGCGACACATGTTACCGGAATTGCTGCAGGTGGCGATAAAAATAACGGAAACACATACTATGGCATTGCAACCGATGCCGACATAGCTTTAGTCAGTTACAATAATAACGATCAAAGTACCGATAATGTGAGCATTTCGGATGGTATTAAATACATTTACGATTATGCAACTTCGGTAAATAAACCCTGTGTTATAAACATGAGTTTGGGTACGCACATTGGTCCACACGATGGTACATCGGCATTTGATCAGGTCTGCGATGGATTACAAGGAAAAGGACGCTTATTAGTAGGAGCAGCCGGAAACGAAGGTGGCGATAATTTACATATTTCGCAAACTTTCACATCTTCAGTCCCAACCCTGAAATCATTCTTTACTTTTTATGATTCGTCAACTCTTTATGGCGAAACGGATATTTGGGGAGATGCCAATACTACATTCACTATTCAGGTTGTGGTTTATAAAAAAAGTACAGGAGTTAATGTTTATGCAACAACTGCTCTCGATGCAGCAACAACAAATCAAAAAACTTATACATTAAAATCAACTAATGGAGCAGTAGGTACAATTTCTGTATACACCGAAAGAAATGCGCTGAATAACAAACCCAATGCATATGTAAATGTAGATATGACAAGTATTACTACCGGAAATTATATCGGAATAATTATAACCGGAACAGCCGGAACAACCGTTCATGCTTGGGCTGATGACTGGTATTCATATTTTGCCAGCAACAATGTAACAGGTTGGTCAAGTGGGAATTCAACCAATTCGATGGGAGAAATCGGAGGAACCGGTAAACGTATTATCTCTGTTGGGGCTTATGTTACCAAAACAGCCGTTACAAGCACTACAAACCAGTCGATAAATACCAGTAGCAGGGAAACAATAAATAAGATTACCAGTTTTTCGAGCAAAGGTCCAACCATCGATGGACGAACTAAACCAGATATTACAGCTCCAGGATCAATCATAGTATCTTCTTTTTCGAGTGCAGTATTGGATAGTGCCGATTACAAAGACACATTTGTAAAGAAGTCGACTGTAAATGGTACCGATTATTATTATGGAGAAATGGAAGGAACTTCAATGGCTACACCTTATGTAACAGGAGTTTTGGCAACTTGGTTAGGTGTGAAACCCGATTTAACTCCCGAAGATGTCCGTTCAATTTTACAAAGTACATCAATTTCAGATACCTATACGGGCACAATACCAACTACTGGCTCTTCAACCTGGGGATATGGTAAAATAGATGCTTGGAATGGAATAAAACAAATAGTGAATTTGTCAAAAATTGACAATGTGGAAATAAAAGCCGAAAACGTACTGCTATATCCCAACCCTACTGTAGGAAATTTTAGCATTTTCTTTACCAATAAAGATTCTAATGTAAAATTAGCAATCTATTCAATTAGTGGAAAACTCATGATGACTAAACAATTAGGCAATGTGGATACCGCTCAGGAGAGTATATTTAATATTAGTGATTTCCCAAAAGGTGTGTATTTAGTAAGCTTAAATGGGGATTTACACTATAAAAACTATCAAATTCTGTTGCAATAATATTTTTGAAATCACTTTTTCTATCCAACGCAATTAATAACAAAAAAAGAAAGTTCTTGAAAAAGAGCTTTCTTTTTTTTATTAAAAAACTTTGTAATACTAAAAGTGTTGGTATATTTGTAATCCATTTGATTTAGTTTAACATGCAACTGAAAATGATTGAACTTCTACTCGGGCAATTGATGCAAAAATATCACAATCGAAAGCATCCGCTTGATTATAAAAGCCGTTATCAGCTTATTGTAATGGTTATTCTTTCGGCACAGGATTCAGATAAACATATTAATGAGCTTACACCGGCATTTTTTGAAGTTTATCCTTCGCTGAAGAGCCTATCAACGGCTGTTCCCGAAGATTTGCATAGTTTTTTCAGTTCTGTCAGGAATTTTGGTCATAAATGCGAATGGATTGTAAAATTGGCACAAACTGTTGGAGTGGATGATAAAATACCAACCACGATGGCTGAATTAATTAAATTACCGGGCATCGGTCGTAAATCAGCTAACGTGATTATTCGCGAATCGGGCAATGAGGCGGAAGGTGTGATTGTCGACTTACATGTTTTGCGTGTAGCTACAAGGATTGGAATTGCTACCGGCACTCAACCGGAGAAAATTGAAAAACAACTTATGGCTGCTTTACCCCGAGATAAGTGGAATGACATCGGCATGGCAATTTCGTTTCTGGGGCGTGAGGTTTGTCGCCCGACGAATCCAAAATGTGAGATATGTGTTATGAATCAGGCTTGTAAACATCATACAGGAGCAACAAAAGAAGCTGACAATCAACCTGTATTATTTTAATTTGTAATAAAATATTTATGAAAAACTCATTAAGCACCAAAGAGAAATCAGTACAAATCAATATTAATTCGGTTTATTACGGTTCGATTGCCGAAATCGGGGGAGGGCAGGAGACAGCACGTCATTTGTTTCAGGCCGGTGGAGCATCCAACACGATAGCTAAATCTATTTCTGCTTACGATAAATCCTTTTCCGATTATTTCTATAATCAAGGAACACCTTCGCGTTATGTTGCCGAAGACCGCCTGAGTAAAATGGTGGATTATGAGTACGAAGAGCTGATTAAAATTCTGGATACAAAGAACACTCAAAAGTTTTTTGCTTTTGCCAATACGGTGGAAACTCTGAATTTTAGCAAAACAAATCAGGGTAACGGCTGGTTGGGCATTGCTGTAGAAGGAAGCAATCGCTACGAACCCAATAAGTTTTTTATTCATATTAAATTGCTCGAAAACGATACGCTTTTGCAGCAGTATTCACTGGGAACACTGGGTATTAATCTGATTCACGGAAGTCTTTTTGATTGGGAAGATCCGCGAAAAGTATTACTTTCGTTGCTCGATAATCTGGATACTGACCGTGTGGAGGTGGATTATGTATATGTGGAAGGTCCGGATATGAACTGGTGTGATAACCGTTTGTTGAATTTAATGCTGGTAAGCCATAATATGACTCCGGCTATTATGTTCGACCAATCGGGACGCATTCAGCAACCCAGCGATTTGCTCTACCGTAAAAATGTATTATTGATGCGCGGATATTTCCGCCCGATAAATAATCTGAATATCGAATTTTTGAACGACAGTTTGTCTGTTTTTAAAAACGATGAAGATTATAAACCGGACAATACGATTGCATTCTGTGAAATTTCACTCAATTACCTGATTCAGAATGAGGAAGTGGATGAAAAAGACTTTATGCATAGGGTTGATTTGCTGAATAAAGTGGGGCAGAGTGTTATGGTATCCAAATTTAGCCGCTATTTTAAGCTGGTTGATTATTTTGCCCAGTTTAAGATGAATAAACTCCGTATTGTGGTTGGGTTGCCTACTTTTGATAAGATTATGGATAATTCGCAGTACAACGACCTACGTGGCGGTTTGCTTCAGGCCATGGGTACCTTGTTTCAGGAAAACGTGAAGATGTATCTGTATCCTTATACTGATATGACTACCGGTGAGGTGATTTATCCTGAAGATTCACATTTTACGGACGAATACCAGTTGCTATGGAAATACCTCATTAGCACTCGAAAGGTTCGGATTATGAAAGGCATTGCCACTAAACATCTTGAGATTACTTCGGCTTATATTACCCAAATGATAGAAAATGCAGATGAAAATCTGATTCATTATGTACCCGGAAAGGTTTTCCGACATATCAAGGATAATAAATTATTCGGGTACGGCAAAAATATACAGTAGAGATACAAAGCATTGCGTCTTTACAATACAGAAAGTATGGAAATAAACCCTTTATACTACGGATTGTCGGCTCAGACTAAACTTGAAGAACTGGCTGAAAACCATCTTGGCATCAGCAAAGTGATAAAAAGCCGTATTATTCAGAAAGATGCTGCTAAAATTGTGACAATAGCCAAACAAATAAAAAGCGTAACTCCAGGGGTGGAAGTTACGCTTATCTGTTCAAGGAATATTTGTTCTAAGTCAATTGCTCTACTTGAACGCGAAGAAATAAGTATACGGTTAGTGGATTAAATCGGGTTCGATTCATAACAATCAGGCATTAGTGCCCTCGTATCTCGATGTACCCGAAGCCAAAAAAGATTTTGCACTTGCGCACGATCTCTATGGCATTTTACAACAAATAAATACCCTCCAACGGGCTGTGGAAGACACCATGATGGTGGCAGGTAGCGAAGCTTACGATGCTGCGCTTATATTCTACAACTCGGTGAAGGGAGCAAGCCGTGTAAACGTTCCGGGTTCGGAAGCCATTTACAACGATTTGCATCAGCGTTTTGCCGTGAAACCACAAAAAACGGTAGCAAAATAAACCGGCTTCGGCTGTTTACAGGTAAACACAAACGCCACTCCTGCTTCGGGAGTGGCGTTTCGTGCATTAAAAGTCCGCTATTGTGCTTTAGGCAGTAGCATTTCCTGCTTCCGAAGTCCGAAAAGGTGCTCCCGAAGCAGGATGCACGTACTCCTGAAGTTCGAAATCCTGCTTCCGAAGCAGGTGTGTCGAGCTTACGGAGTTCGGTTTCGGGCTGGATTAGGAGGATGGGGTGCTTCGGGAGTAGGATGGCGGGCTTGGGGAGTAGAAAGAAGAGGAATTATTAAAGTTGTTCAAATCTTTTTGTTCGAAAATTCTATTTTCTCGGATTTTGTTGATAATTTTGACAAGAGAAATGTGAATTGTATTCTTTATTATGGACAAACTGACAAAAGAACAACGCACAAAAAATATGCAGGCAGTTAAGGCAACAGGATCAAAAATTGAAGTTGCCTTAGCCAAAACGCTTTTTGCCAAAGGATATCGCTATCGGAAAAACGACAAAACCGTTTATGGGAAACCCGACTTAACTTTCAAAAAACTGAAAATAGCCGTATTTGTGGACAGCGAATTTTGGCACGGCAAAGATTGGGAACTCCACAAAGCCGACCACAAAACAAACCGGGAATTCTGGACAAAAAAAATTGAACGAAATATACAACGAGACTTAGAAGTAAATGCCGAACTTAACAAACAAGGATGGACAGTTTTACGATTTTGGGGAAAAGAAATTCAAGAAAATGTACTATCTTGCAGCCTCAAAATTGAAAAGGTAATCAAAGAAAACGTGCTTAAATCAGCTTAAAATCAGTATGGCAAGAGATAATTGGACAAGAGAGCAATTAATTGTAGCTTTGAACTTGTATTGGAAAATTCCATACAATAAAATTAGTGGTACTTCGAATTATCAGGTAAAAGAAGTCGCCAGTTTGATTGGCAGGACACCTGCTGCATTAGCATACAAATTGATGAACTTTACAAGCTTAGACCCCGAACGGCAAGATAAAGGTAATAAAGGTAAAGATGGAGCTGGCTCAACTGATAAAATAATTTGGAATGAGTATTTTGGATATTGGGATAAATTGGCTTTTGATAGTGCGGTTATTTTATCTCAAATTCAGAATAAACCTATTGAACAAACGCTCGAAATAGAATCTGAACTAGAATTTGCTGAAGGAAAAGAAAAAGAAAGAATAGTAAAAACAAGAGTAAATCAAAGTGATTTTCGTTTGCGGATTTTAGCTTCATATAATGAAAAATGTTGTATCACAGGCATACAAATTCCAACACTATTGGTGGCAAGTCATATAATTCCGTGGTCAAAGAATAAAGAACAAAGACTTAATCCAAGAAATGGTTTATGTTTAAACAGCATTCACGACAAAGCTTTCGATAAAGGATTAATAACTGTAACAACAGATTTTAAAGTAAAACTCTCGGATGTGATTTTAGAAAAGGAAAAAGACCAAACCTTTCAAAAGTTCTTTTTTGCCTATGAAAATAAATCCATCATTTTACCTGATAGATTTTTGCCTTCAAAAGAATTTTTAGAGTATCATAATGATAAAATTTTTAACAAATGAATGTATTTTCTAATGTAGATACTGAGTATATACGTAGTTCTAGAACGATAGAAACAGTTATAGTTTCAAATTCAAAAACAAAAAAACTATTTTATGTTTATAACTATGAAGGATATTCATTCAGAGTTTTTCGAAACGTTTTATCACTAATCGAGTTCTTCGAAATCGGAACAGATAATTTTGTGCACTTTGAAACAGCCGACGAACTTGATAATTTTTTATCAAATGTAGAATTATCCCAATAAGTAACTTTGGGCATGACTCCTTCAAAAGTTTGGACAGGCATTTATGATGCAACGGGAGGTTATTTGATAGTCAAAGAAAATGGTGAGAAGAAGCTGTGTGCAATAGATAACTATTTATCAAGTTTAATTGAATAAAAACTCCCCGATACGCATCAGCCTATCGGGGAGTTTCTATCTTAAGCCCCTTTAGGGGTTTGGGGTCATTATTTCGCCATTTCAATAGCCACAGCCACTTGTACAGTAGCTCCAACCATTGGGTTATTACCCATTCCGAGGAATCCCATCATTTCCACGTGAGCGGGAACTGAAGAAGAACCTGCAAACTGAGCATCACCGTGCATACGTCCCATCGTGTCGGTCATGCCGTAACTTGCCGGCCCGGCACCCATATTGTCGGGGTGAAGTGTACGGCCTGTACCACCACCTGAAGCTACTGAGAAGTATTTGCGACCGTTTTCCATACATTCTTTTTTGTATGTACCAGCCACAGGGTGTTGGAAACGGGTTGGGTTAGTAGAGTTACCGGTAATCGATACGTCAACGCCTTCGGCACGCATGATAGCCACACCTTCGCGAACATCGTCGGCACCATAACATTTTACGGCAGCACGAGGTCCGTCGGAGTAAGCTTTAGTACGAACTACGTTCAACTCGCCCGTAGCGTAATCAAAGTCAGTTTGTACATAAGTAAATCCGTTGATACGGGAGATAATCATAGCAGCGTCTTTTCCAAGTCCGTTAAGGATAACGCGCAATGGTTCCTGACGTACTTTGTTAGCCGATTGAGCAATACCGATAGCACCTTCGGCAGCTGCAAATGATTCGTGTCCGGCAAGGAAAGCGAAACACTTCGTTTCGTTGCGAAGCAACATGGCAGCCAGGTTACCGTGGCCAAGACCTACTTTGCGGTCTTCGGCTACTGAACCGGGGATACAGAATGCCTGCAGACCGATACCGATAGCTTCGGCAGCGTCGGCAGCAGTGGTACAACCTTTTTTGATAGCGATGGCAGCACCTACCACGTAAGCCCATTTCGCGTTTTCGAACGCGATGTTCTGGATTCCTTCGCAAATTGCATAAGGATCAATGTTTTTAGCCGCACATATTGCTTTGGCTTCGTCGATATCTTTGATACCGTATGTATTAAGAGCCGCATTGACTTTGTCGATACGACGGTCGTAACTTTCAAATAATGGCATATAATTTTTGTTTATGAGTTGATTTGTAATTGGTTAATTTGGCGTTAACTGTCAACTGTCAATTGTCAACTGTCAACTGATTTGGCTACTCGTGTCGTGGATCAATGTATTTCGCTGCGTTGTCGAAACGACCGTATTTGCTGGTCGATTTTTTCAATGCTTCGTTTGCATCAACACCTTTTTTAATCATGTCCAACATTGGACCTACACGAACAAATTCATATCCGCAAGCTTCACCATCTTCGTCCAATGCCATACGGCTGATATAACCTTCGGCCAATTCGAGGTAACGAACACCTTTTTTCTTTGTACTGAAAGTTGTTCCAACTTGTGAACGTAAGCCTTTTCCCAAATCTTCAAGTCCGGCACCAATTGGCAAACCGCCTTCAGAAAAAGCAGATTGTGTACGACCGTAAACAATTTGCAAGAACAATTCACGCATTGCTACGTTGATTGCATCACATACCAAGTCGGTATTCAATGCTTCAAGGATTGTTTTTCCGGTAAGAATTTCGGCAGCCATAGCAGCAGAGTGGGTCATACCCGAGCAACCGATGGTTTCAACCAATGCTTCTTCAATAATACCTTCTTTCACATTCAAAGTCAGTTTGCATGCACCTTGTTGAGGGGCACACCAACCCACACCGTGAGTCAAACCCGAGATGTCTTTAATTTCTTTTGATTTCACCCATTTACCTTCTTCAGGTATGGGAGCTGGTCCGTGATTTGGACCTTTTTTTACAACACACATGTGTTCTACTTCGTGGGAATAAATCATACTGTTGTTATTTAGTTAGTATAAAAAATAGTTTGATATTCGTGTTCTCAAATTCGAGCGCAAAAGTACTCTTTTTTTGTCGTTTTTCAACGACAATCCTCCGATAATATGCTCGTTATTCTGAACATTTTACCGATAATTTTGTTAAGATAAATAAGGCCGTCACATTAAGTCTTCAAACCTCAATCATCACCAGAAAATATGATTAATTTTCACAGAATCAAAAGTGTAACCGATCCGTTTTTTCAAAAATCATACACACTTTACGTGTATGCATTCCCGTCTGCTGAACGGCGTTCGTGGGCAGAGCTTGAATACGAACTTAACTACGAAAAAAATTTCTACGCCAATGCATTGATTCAGGATGATACTTTTGTCGGATTATTCAACTATTGGATTTTCGACCGGTTTTGCTACATAGAGCATGTAGCAGTCGTTGCAGAAATGCAAAACAAGCATTTTGGAACGGAAGCTATGAAGGCTTTTAAAGAAAAGAATTATCTTCCAATTGTTCTGGAAGTTGAAATGCCAACGGATGCGATATCCATTCAACGTATTCAGTTTTACGAAAAGCTGGGTTTTACTGTTGTTTCGCACAATTATGCACAGCCGCCTTATGAAGGCAAAGGGTTCATGCTACCGATGCAACTTTTAAGTAACGACCATCATTTTGCACAGACTCATTTCGATTTGATTAAAGAAACCTTGTATGATAAAGTGTATCATTATGAAACTCCCGACTCTTAAAGGGAAAATAAGTTGCCACCAGCCATAAATTTCCACGCCAACCAAGTCATCCCTCCTACTCCTGTTTCTAATGCTTTTTCGTCAATCCGAAAAGTAGGACTATGTAAACCACCCGTGTTAGCATTCACATCGCCTTTTACACCAAAACGAAAGAAAGTACAGGGATATTTCTGTGTAAAAAATCCAAAATCTTCAGAAGTCATACGCATTTCCAGTGTTCGTACATTTTCTTCGCCAATCCATTCCGAAGCAAATTCACGGGCAGTTGAAGTAAGGTCTTGATTATTCACAACACAAGGATAACCATCAGGAATTTCAATTTCGGCATTGCAACCGTAAGCTGCACAAGTTTCGGTAATAATGCGGCGAATATGATTTTTTGCTTCGGCTCGCCATTTTTCATCCACGGTTCTGAACGTTCCGGATAATTGAACTTCGCTTGGAATAATGTTTTGTGCACCGTTAGCCACAAATCGACCAAAAGTAAGTACCATGGGGGTGAGCGGATGGCAAAGCCTACTGCGAACCTGTTGTAAGGCGACCAGTGTTTGAGCTGCTGCCAGCACCGTATCGTTGCAAAGATGCGGCAAAGCTCCGTGTCCGCCTTTTCCATGAATTTTTACATGAATCTCATCGGCTGAAGCCATAATCATGCCGGGCAGAAAACCCATTGTTCCGGTTGGATAATCGACTGATACATGCTGACCAAGAATTAATTCAGGTTCATATTCATCAAAAAGTCCATCTTCGAGCATAAGCCGTGCACCTCCCGGAGCTTTTTCTTCACCGGGTTGAAAAATCAGCAAAACCGTCCCTTCAAAATCATTTTTCAATTCGTTCAGAATCTTTCCAACTCCCAACAAACAAGCCGTATGAGCATCGTGTCCACAAGCATGCATCACATTTTCAACAGTCGATTTACAAGGAATTTCTACTTCCTCACAAACAGGCAAGGCATCCATATCGGCACGTAACGCTATCACTTTTTTTGTTGAATTTTTACCTTCAATCCTTGCGAGAATCCCTATTCCGCCTATCCCTGCACGAAAAGGAATTTTCATTTTAGTCAATTCGGCCTGAACAAAAGCAGTTGTCTCAAATTCCTGAAATGAAAGTTCGGGATGAGCGTGTAAATGTCGATAACAACCAATTACATAATCGTTGTTTCGGGTGATAAGTTGTTGAATAATTGATTTCATAATGATTGAGAAATAATGCACAAAGGTACTTATTTTTCAAGTAATTTTGCCGGAAATGTATTGTTTCAAAAATGTGTCCTTTTAAATATTCTGATATTGAACTACACTCTCGTAAAATATTGTATTTTTGTAGCAACAAAACAAATAGAATATGAAAACAACTTCTTATTTCGCCCGTTTATTGGGCATATATCTTGTTTTCCAATTGATGAGCTTATTTGATTTAAACGCTCAGACGAATTATTATTTTTATGTGCAGTTCAAAGATAAAAATAATACGTCCTACTCACTTTCAAATCCTTCGGCTTACTTGTCGGCTAGGGCAATAGCGCGCCGAACAGCTTTTAATATAGCCTGTGACTCAACTGATTTGCCGGTCAATGTTTCATATCTGCAACAAATCACAAATTTGGGAATTCCTGTTCATAATGTAAGTAAATGGATGAATGGTGCAACTGTAATGCTTACGGATTCAAGCAAAATGAGTCAGGTACGAGCATTATCTTTTGTAAAATTTGTTCAATACACCGGACTTTTAGTTGCCCCCCCACTCGCTCCTTCGGTAAAAGATAAAGCCAAAGCAACGTTTAATTACGGCATTGCATCGGGTCAAATAAATCAGTTGAATGGCACAAATCTGCATAACGAAGGCTTCCGGGGTAAAGGAATGGTTATTGGCGTGATTGATGCCGGATTTAACAATGTGGATATTAATCCGTGCTTTGACAGTTTACGCTTGCAAGGAAGATTATTGGGAACAAAAGATATTATAAATCCAACTTCCAATATATTTTCCGAAGACACACACGGTGCCATGGTGTTATCAACCATGACCGGTAATATGCCCGGACAGTATCTGGGAACTGCTCCCGATGCATCATTTTGGCTCATCCGAACCGAGTATTCACCCACCGAATATAAAGTAGAAACTGATTTTTGGTGCTCCGGTATTGAATTTGCCGACAGTGTGGGAGTTGATTTGGTCAACTCGTCGCTCGGATATTACACATTCGATGATCCCTCCATGAGTTTTTCCTATTCCGACATGACAGGAAAAGTTTCGCGAGCAAGTCGTGCAGCCACATTGGCAAGTAAAAAAGGAATTATAGTAGTAGTTGCAGCCGGAAATGAAGGAACCAGCACATGGCATTATATTGGTTCGCCGGCTGATGCTGATGGAATTATCTCTGTCGGCTCAGTAACCTCAACCGGAGTTCCAAGCTCGTTTTCGTCCTATGGACCAAGTTATGATGGACGTATAAAACCCGAAATTTGTGCCACCGGATCATCATCGGCCGTGGTAAACACAATCGGCACACCAACTTACAGTAGCGGCACATCATTTGCATCGCCAACTATGTGCGGCATGATGGCTTGTTTATTGCAAAAATACAAATCTATGTATTCAAAAACAGATATTTTCACACTATTGAGTTCGGTATTTAAAACCGGAAACTTTTTTTCAAATCCAACAACACAAATGGGCTATGGAATTCCTGATTTTCAACAGGCAGAATTGAATTTATCAATTATCAACAATTTACTTGCAGTCCATAAGGGCAGTTTCATGATGGCATATAATCCTGCTTTCAAAACTATTAATATTCGTTTTATTGATAACCTAAATCCAAAGCAATCATCAGTCAAAATTTATTCGTTGACCGGCACTTTGGTTTTGAATCAACTTATTACAGACAATTCAAGCTATTTACAAGTTGACAACTTACAATCCGGTGTTTATATAGTTTCAGTTTCTGAAAATGAGAAAACAGAAACCCGAAAAATGATTATTTATTGATAATTAATAATTTAATTTACAAACTTCCAGAATGAACTCAATCTCTCTTTCGGAACTGACAGAACAAATTCAACAAACCATTCGGTTGAATTTCGATACACCCGTGTGGATTCGTGCTGAAATAAGCGAATTGCGCGAAAATCAGGGAGGGCATTGTTATCTGGAATTAATTGAGAAAGACAGTAATACAGACACATTATTAGCAAAAACAAAGGCTACCATTTGGGCTTCAACTTTCAGAATGTTGAAACCGTATTTCGAAAGTAGCACAGGACAAACGCTCCGGTCAGGTATAAACGTGTTAATCGCAGTTTCTGTAGAGTTTCATGGGATTTACGGATTCAGTTTGAATATTCGAGACATTGACCCGACATTTACGATTGGTGAAATGGCAGCTCGTCGCCTCCAAATCATCCGGCAATTGGAAGAAGATGGCATTGTGGATATGAATAAATTGGTTTCGTTTCCGAAACTACCACAACGGTTGGCTATTATTTCATCCGCTACGGCAGCCGGTTACGATGATTTTTGTAATCAACTGGCAAATGACTCTTCACATTACGCATTCTACACGAAACTTTTTCCGGCAGTAATGCAAGGCGAACAAGCCGAAGCATCGATTATTAGAGCATTGGAAAAGATTTACCAAAATATTGAGTTATTTGACGTGGTGGTAATTATTCGCGGTGGTGGTGCCACAACAGATTTAGCTTGCTTCGATTCATACGAACTGGCATTGAATTGTGCCCAATTCCCATTGCCAATTCTTGCCGGAATCGGTCATCAGCGTGACATTTCAATTCTCGATATGATAGCTCATACCAGCTTAAAAACACCAACTGCTGTTGCCGAATTCTTAATCTCATGCATGCAAAATAATGAAAATGAAGTTATTGATATATTGGCAGATATTCAAAATTTAATTCGAAACAAGATTGAAAACGAATATCATTTTATGAGTCAAACTCAATTTAGCTTCAAGCAGATACTGCTAAGTTGGGTAACACAAAAATCAAATTTACTCAACCAACATAAAATCCGTTTAAAATCAACCCTTCGTTTGCAGTTTTTGAAACAAAACAACAAATTGACTTTACTAGAAAAAACTATTGAAATGCACTCACCCGTTTTTTTGTTGAAGCATGGTTATACGATAACAAGCTTGAATGGAAAGCGCATTACCTCAGCAAAACAAGTAATAAAAGGCGATAAAATACGTACTTTTGTAGTGGATGGAGATTTTAAAAGTGAAGTTATCTGAATATATTCAGGAATATAATAATCAAATTACAGAAAAACAGAAAATTACAATGATATCAAGATCAATTGTCGACAAACTTTTTTCTCAAACAGGAGAATCAGATATTAATCGCCTTTCAATTCGAGAAGTGGGGAACTTAGTCTCTCAAATCGAATCAGAAAGCGGTCAAGAATTTATTCACATGGAAATGGGAGTTCCGGGGTTACCGGCTTCTCAAATTGCAATTGCAGCCGAAAAAGAAGCCCTGGATAAAGGCTTGGCAACTCAATACCCTCACATTGAGGGCATTTCGTTTGCAAAGACTGAAATTGCACGTTTTGCTAAATTATTCATCAATCTTGATGTAACTCCGCTGAATTGTGTTCCAACAGTTGGCGGAATGCAGGGAAGTTTCGCCGCATTGTTTGCAGCAGCTCGCACCAATCCAGAAAAGCCTTACACACTTTTTATCGACCCTGGATTTCCGGTTAATAAATCTCAGTTGCAATTAATTGGTGTGCCTTATAAATCCTTTGATATTCTGAATTTCAGAGGCGAAAAGTTGAAAGCTAAATTAGAATCATTTCTGGCAGACGAAAATGTATGTTGCATTTGCTATTCATCGCCCAATAACCCATCATGGATCAATCTGAATGAACTCGAATTACAAATTATTGGCGAATTAGCCACAAAACATGATGTAATTGTAGTGGAAGATCTGGCGTATTTTGGTATGGATTTCAGGGTAGATTATGGCAAACCGGGCATTCCGCCTTTTCAACCCACAGTTGCTCGTTACACCGACAATTACATTTTACTTTTCTCAGCTTCAAAAATTTTCAGCTATGCAGGTCAGCGTATCGGGATGATGATTACTTCCGAGAAGCTTCGTACCAGACATTATCCCAATCTGAAGAACTATTTCACAAGTGATATTCTCGGCTATTTTATACCCTATGGAGTTTTGTATGCCACCACGGCAGGCACATCGCATTCTGCACAATACGCACTTGCTTCGATGCTCAAGGCTGTAAATGACGGTGTGATTGACTTTGTAGATTCGCTCCGGCTTTACAAAGAAAAAGCGAAACTTATGAAAGCACTGTTTTTAAAATTTGGCTTTTATATTGTTTACAACGATGAGGAACAAGATTTGGCAGACGGGTTTTACTTTACAATTGCTTATCCCGGATTAACAAATGGGGAATTGATGAAAGAATTTCTTTATTACGGCATCAGTGCAATTTCTTTAGCCATTACCGGAAGCGAAAACCCAAACGGACTACGGGCTTGCGTTTCGTTTGTGAGAATGAATCAAATGAAAATGCTGGAAGAAAGGTTAAAAGCTTTTGAAATGGCTCACCCACTAAACCCCTAAACTTTTTAAGGTCTGTATCCCGAATCTTCAAGCATCTTTTGATAATTATTATCCTTCATCAAGTCAGTCAGACTTACATTTGTGTTCTTGTTCATGTAACTTTTTACAATTTGCAATCCCATCCAAGTTCCAAGTCTGCCTGGTGAATCCTGCGAAATAGGAGACGTGAAGGGTGCATCATTCATATATTTTTTAATCAAAAGAACATCGGTCGAAAATAAATGTTTTTGATCGATAATAGCTCCCCAAATTTGTTTCTCGTTAGTTTGACACCATTTTAACTCCGCTAAACTGTAGCCCATAATCCGTTCAGGTTTCTCCTCGGGCATAAAAACAGACATGAGATACATAACTTTCCCTCGAAAAAGCATGTTGTCGAGTAAACGATATTGCGAACTGTTCATTACGAACATTCTGAAAAGTGTAGCCGAAACCAAATCGGTGGCTAAACATTCGCGACGCATATTCTTAACTAGATACTCATAGGTCAGACTTTTATAAGCCGGATAATCACTTCCCAAATAAAAATCAGTTCCCATGCCTATAAATTTTTTATTCATCATGATAGAACGATTAAAGCCCGAAACAAAAAAGTAAATTTCAGGTAGTTGTACCTCCGGAAAATAATGGTGAATATAGGTGTACGCATCTGAAACCTGTTTTTCAATGTCCCTGACATCGCTAAAAGTTTGCAAGGCTTTTTGATTTATTTTTGAAAAAGTAGTGTCGGTTAGAAACTTACCAAATAGATTTTGAACAGCATTCGTATCTGTTGCCATTGTATCCAGTACTTCGATTGTAAAAGTCGGTAAAAAATCGGAGTAGTTTTTATACAAAACCTTCAGACCCGGCTTCATATTGCTTGTGTTGAGTGAGAGTAAATCCTTATCGAAACGATGGATTTTTACTTCCACGCGATTTTTGTTGGTGTCAATTTCGAAGCGATTACTTTTTGTACAGGAATTAAGCACAGCAAATAACACAATTAGTGGCAGAAAAATTAAGCGTTTGTTTCTCATATCGATTGCAGTATTATTCGTATAAAAAAGCGCAAACACAAAGATAGATTTTGTATTTGCGCTTCAAAAAATTCGATTATTTATTTGCGACTTTTAACAGTTTTTTGTTGTTCTTGTTGCATTTTTTCCAAGCGAGCCATGAAACCGGATTTCTTAACCGGTTTTTTACTATTCCGTTTAGCATGAAGTTGAGCAAGTAATTTTTGTTCATCAACAGTTCCCCGAATGATATAAGTCTGTGCAACAGTAATTAATGTCGAAATAAAATAATAATAAGTCAACCCTGAAGCATAGCTATTGAACATAAACATGAAAAATACGGGCATCAAATACATCATCCATTTCATCATATCACCACCTGGCTGATCGGTAGTTGGTGTTGTAGCCATATTGAGCTTTGTCGATAAAATAGTTGTAACTGTCATCAACAACGTAAATAAACTCAGGTGATTACCAAAATAAGGTGTTATCAACGGAATGTAGGTTTGCCAGGTAAAAATAGCATCGTAAGCCGACAAATCTGTTGCCCACAAAAAACTTTGCTGGCGTAATTCAATAGCCGACGGGAAGAAACTAAACAAAGCAAACAAGAATGGCATTTGTAAAAGTGTAGGCAAACAACCACTCAACGGACTTACACCCACTTTTGAGTACAATTCAGTCGTTGCCTTCTGACGTTCAACCGCTTTATCGGCCGGAATGCGAGCATTTATCTCATCTATTTCGGGTTTTAAAACACGCATTTTTGCACTTGACATATAGGACTTATATGTCAATGGGGACAAGACTAATTTAATTAAAAAAGTCATTATCAGAATAATGATACCAAAATTACTGATAAACCGACTGAAAAAATTAAACATCGGAATAATCAGAAAACGGTTCACCCAACCAAAAATTCCCCAACCAAGTGGAATTAACTTATTCAACTGCAATTCATTATCTCCCTTCAAGCCTTTATCGTATGCCGAAAGAATTTTGTACTGGTTCGGTCCAAAAAACCAGCGGAAAGTAGTCGGCGTTTTACCGGTTGGGTCAAACGGAACAGTCATTACTGCCGAGCACGATTTTAAATAACTTGAGGTTTCATCTTCAACTGTACTTTTGAGTGTTGTAGAAGTCAAAGCATCGTCGGCAATGAAAATACTGCTAAAAAACTGATCTTTAAAAGCAACCCACTTCACCTTATTGGTTAATTTTTTCTCATCATTTTTACTTTCACTCAACTTTTCTATATTGTCAGCAACATATTTGTACTCGATATTCGAATAACGTGCTTCAAATTTCCTTCCTTTTTCCTGCTGACGAACTTTAGAAGCCCATTCCACATCGAGCGAGTTTGTTCCGGCAGGCATAACTAAATTCATATCGTTAGCTTTAATGCCAAAGCTAAGCATGTAATTATTTGCAGGTAGAGTATATGCAAAATCAATATAGGCTTTTCCCGCGGTTTTCAATCGCAAAATCAGTGTCTGATTTCCCGATTTGTCTTTTGTGATTTCAGAAACAGGTTCGAAAAACAATGCAGAACTGTTCAAAACTCGATTGTTGTTAGTAACAAGCGTAAAACCAAGGTGACTATCTTTTTCATCAAATAAAATAAGCGGTAGATTTTTATTCAACGAATCACGCTTGCCGTATTTTTTCAGTTCAACAGAACTGATACGACCACCTTTATTACTGATTGTCAATTTGATAAGTTCATTCTCGAGTGTGTAAAATTTCTCTACACCTTGCGAAGCAACACTAAAATCACCAAAAGCATCACCTTTAACAACTGTATTTGCTGAATCTTTAAACGAGACACTATCTGTTTTAGTTAGTGAATTGCCGGGCTGTGTAACGCCGGATTTATTCGTTTGAACCAAAGCTATCGAATCGTTATACCGTTTTTCGGCAGCAATTTCTGTATCCGATTTTTTATTTAATTGTGTGAATCCAATGAAAATCAATGCAATCAACACAAAACCAAGTATCGTATTTTTATCCATAATCGATTACAGCCCCCAACACCCGAAGAAGGCTTTTTAAAATTTATTATTATAATTATATATGAACCAACCACAAAGTCCCCCTTGGGGGATAAAGAAGGCTTTTATTTCATTATCGCAGCTTTCACAAAACTAATAAACAAGGGATGCGGATTTACCACCGTGCTGCTGTACTCGGGATGAAACTGAACACCAACATACCACTTATGTGACTGAAGTTCAATAATTTCAACCAAATCAGATTCCACGTTCATGCCGCTGCAAATCATACCGTTTTTCTCAAATTCTTCTTTGTATGCATTGTTAAATTCATAACGGTGACGATGGCGTTCGCTGATATTTTCTTTTTTGTAAATATCGTAAACTTTGCTTCCTTTTTTCAATTTACATTTGAAAGCTCCCAAGCGCATACTTCCGCCCAGGTCTAAAATATTTTTTTGTTCATCCATGATATCCACCACGTTGTGCGTAGTATTCGGATCAATTTCGGTACTGTTAGCATCGGTATAACCCAATACATTCCGTGCAAATTCGATAGACATGGTTTGCATTCCCATACAAATACCCAAACAAGGAATGTTTCGTTCGCGTGCAAACTTCAGTGCAGCAAACTTTCCATCCATACCCCGCTGTCCAAACCCCGGTGCAACAATAATTCCATCTAAACTGACTAACTTTTTCTCCACATTTTCCTCGTTCAGTTTATCGGAAAGTATTAACTCTAATTTGAGTTTTTTATTGTTGTAAGCGCTGGCATGAAGCAATGATTCGATGATAGACTTATATGAATCAGGTAATTGAACATATTTTCCAATAATTCCAATCCTGACTTCTTCTTTTGCATTTTCTAATTTTTCGACAAATTCAATCCATCTCGTCATGTTCGCTTCGGGTGTTTTCTCCAAATCAAAGCCCATTTTGGTAAGTACCACTTCGTCGAGTTTTTCCTGTTGCATATTGAGTGGAACCCGATAAATAGTAGGAACATCGATAGATTGCATAACAGCACTCGTCTCAACATTACAAAAAAGTGCTACTTTTTTGCGAATTTCCAATGATATATTATGCTCAGTACGCAACACTAGAATATCTGCCTGAACACCTTGTTCTTGCAATGCTTTAACCGAATGTTGCGTAGGTTTTGTTTTTAATTCTTTAGCAGCTGCCAAGTAAGGAACATAAGTGAGATGAACGATAAGACAGTTTTTTCCCAATTCCCATTTCAACTGACGAACACTTTCTATATACGGTAATGATTCAATATCACCAACTGTACCGCCAATTTCAGTAATTACAAAATCAAAATCGCCTTTGTTACCGAGCAGTTTAATATTGCGCTTGATTTCGTCGGTTATATGCGGAATTATCTGAACTGTTTTTCCCAGGTAATCGCCCCGACGCTCTTTATTGATAACATTTTGATAAATGCGTCCGGTGGTTACATTATTGGCTTTATGTGTTTCAACACCCAAAAACCGTTCGTAATGTCCCAGGTCAAGGTCGGCTTCATGTCCATCGACTGTAACATAACACTCACCATGTTCATAAGGATTCAATGTTCCGGGATCAATATTAATGTATGGATCTAATTTTTGATTCGTCACCCGAAAACCTCTGGCTTGTAATAATTTACCAAGTGAAGCTGCAATAATTCCTTTGCCCAGAGAGGAGGTAACACCACCGGTTACGAAAATGTACTTTGTATCTTTCACTTTTTATTTTTCCTTAAAATTACTGTCAATTCGTTCGTATTTTTAAGTCTGCAAATTTCGGAAAAAAAACTGAATAACGAAATAGCTTGAAGCAAATTAAACATAAAAACAACTAATAATAAATTGAATAACAACAATATCCTGTGTTTGACACAACAAAAACACAACCGACTGAATTTCAATTAAGAAACTCAACCGGTTGCATTCACGTTAAATTTAGAGAGTAACACGTTGAAACAATTAAATTCTATCTATTCAACATCTATAGTTGAACTTACATTATCATTTTTTTTGATAGTTTTGGGATGTCCTTTACAATCAATTTCACTCGCACCATGCGCATCGGCATTCAAGCTTTCAGAAGCAAATACATCGGCATGGGTAGCACCGCTCACACGAACATCAACGTTTTTCGATTTCAGCTCAGTAGCCTCAATCTCGCTGGCGCCTAATCCATTGATTTTAAAATTCTGACAGATGCCTTTCACATCAATTTTCGAAGCACCATTTGCTTCCAAACTGAACAGTCCCGACACATTCATATCCAAATCAGCTTCGCTGGCACCCAGTAATACCAATGAAAACTCCCGATTCTCTAACTGTTTGTCTGTTAAAACTTTACAAGAACCCTTTGCTACCACACTTCGGAGCGAATCAGACGAAACGCTAACTTTCAATGTCCTGTTCATCAATAATTGATCGGAATAAATATGAAGCACTCCGTTTTCCACCTTGGTTATCACTCTCGACATGAAATCAGCAGGACTCGAAACGGTGATTTTCTGCGCTGAATCTTTTGTCAGTGTCAATTCAAAATTTCCTGAAATTTCAACGGCATGAAAGGGTTCGAGCGTCCGAACTTCATCTGTAAAGGGTTTATTGTCATCAACCCACGAAAAACTAAAAGGATGGCCGTGATTATGGAAATGTACTAAAGTCCCTGCACCGGTACTAAAAAACATGAATAATCCGGCAAACCAAAGTAATAAAACCACCCACCAAGCTGTGTGAGAATGCGTTCTATGCCCTGAAATCAGTCGAATTGCCCAAAAGACGATTAAAAAAATGGGACAACCGATAATTAAAATCAACGAAACTATTAATAAAACCAGCTTTTCAGGTGTTAATACAGCCCAATTAGTTATAAATGCAGGTCCAAAACCATGTAAAACCGTTGGTTCAAAAATTAGCATAAAGAGCGCCAGAATCAATGCTCCAACTACAATAATGCCAACCATTCCGAAAATAGCACCGATAAATCCAAATACAATTTTTAAAAACCAGCGTAAAACATCCATAATTCGCGCACCCACTGTATTGGCAGAATGTCTGAATTTTTCGCTTTCCATGTAGTTTTTCACATTGTTGACTTCGGTTTTTATGTTTTCAATGGTTACATCTTCTCCCTGCATTTCAAGACGTTGCGAAGCGGTGACTGCTGCCGGAGCGACAAACCAAACTACGATGTAAATCGGAACTATAAAGCCAACTCCCAGAAACACCAACAACACCAAAATAATACGAATCCAGGTTACATCAATATTAAAGTAAGCAGCTAACCCACCGGCAATACCACCCAAAATTGAGTTTTCGGGATCGCGGTAAAAACGGCGCGATTTGGGTTGCTTTCTATCCGTTTTGGGAGCTTCGGCTTCCTCTTCTTCATCAGCATACTGACTTGGTTTTCCCATTATTTCTACAATTTCTTCGACATCTGTGAGCGTAACCACATTTTTCGTTTTTTCAAGCTTTTCTGTAAAAAGCTCGGCAATCCGAGCTTCAATATCGTTCATTATTTCTTTCCGCTCGTCCTCCGATTTAAAATGATCGGCAATGTCGTGCAAATAAGTCTGAAGCATCTCATAAGCATCGTCGTCAATGTGGAAAACGATGTTATTCAAATTTACAGTTAATGTCTTTTTCATAAAATTATTTATTTTAATTCTCTTATTCAGAGACGTTTTTAGAAGTTTTAATTTTATTTACCACCTGATTAATTTCATTCCAGGCATTTTCTAATTCATCTAAAAAAGAAGAACCTTGTGCAGTCATTTCATAATACTTTCGTGGTGGTCCCTGTGTTGATTCTTCCCACCGATAATCCAGCAATTGGCTGTTTTTTAGCCGTGTGAGTAAAGGATATAAAGTTCCTTCCACGACAATCAATTTAGCATCTTTCAATTCGGCAATAATATCCGAAGTGTAAGCCGACTTTTTCCTTAGGATAAGCAGAATGCAATATTCTAGGTATCCTTTTCGCATTTGCGATTTTATGTTATCTGCATTCATTGTTTATATTTTGTTGATTAATTGATTGGTTGATTTGGTAATTGGCTGATTAGTTTTGAGTATAGATGAATCAATCTGCCAATTAATATTTCCACCACTGTTTCATTTAAGCAATTCCAATAGTTTTATTCTGAAAAAATATTCAAACTTTGCCTGAGACTGTTCGGAAAGCACTTGAGTTAAATTGCTTTTAGCCTGATACAATTCGTACAAAGTAGCTTTTCCGGCTTCGAATTTCTGATTAGCAAACCGGTATGCCTCGCGACTTGCAATTTCGGATTTATTCGCTGCATCCCAGCGACTTTTGGCACCCAACGCATTATAGTAGGCCTGCTGAATAGTTTTTTTTAATTCAAGTTTGGCATTATCTACGCTCAATTTACTGCTTTGAACACCAATCTGAGCCGTACGAACCCGATTGCGAACATCAAACCTATTGAAAATAGGAATACTCATGCTTAGACCCACCACACTGCTGAAATTGTCGGAAAATTGTTGTCCAAAACTCTTGGCACCCAGAATGTTGTAATATCCAGTCCCTGATTGCGCCCCGAGTGTTAAAATTGGATAAAAATCAGCTTTATTGATTAAAACATTGTTTTCACTACTTTTCAATCGATATTCTGCTCCTTTAATTTCGGGACGATGCGTGAGTGCACTTAAAAACACATCGTCGGCAGAAAGCAAATGTAAATCCGATTCGGACAAATTATCGGGCGCAACAATATCCAGATTTTCAAAATGATCAAGTTCGAGAATCTGTGCCAAATCGAGCAACGATAGTTTCAGTGTATTTTCTGCCTGAATCCGGCTTTGATCTTCTTTAGCAGCTTGTGCCAACAGTTCAAACATCTCACCTTCAGCCATTTTACCTGAAGCCACCAATCCTTTTCGTTGTTCAATTTTTGTTTTGGTCAATTCCAGCTGATCAGTGGCAATTTGCAACAATTCTTTATTCAATAATATCTGTAAAAATCCTGATGCCACACTCATGGTAATATCTTGTTTCATTTTCTCCAAATCAGCATCAGAAGCATACATATCCACTTTTTTTGCATCAATACTGTATTTCATTTTCAACCCGTTGAACAAGGTAAGTTGGGCACTAATTCCAAGCGTTGTCGAGTTTTTTGGATTAAGAAACTTATCTACTGAACTCCCGAAATTCCAATTCTGATTAGCCGATGCATTCAGGTTTGGTAATAAATTCTGCCGTGCCTGTTGATAAGCTATTTCCTTGGTTTTACGGGTTAATGCCTGTTGTTTTACGTTTCGATTGTTTGTTAAAGCCGTATCCACGCATTGTTGAAGCGTCAAGGTTTTTTGAGCACTGACAGCTAATGTCAGAAATAAAGCTCCGGCAATAATAAATATTTTAGTTCTCATCTCACTTTCAATTTTAGTTTATTTTTAGCTTATGGGAGAGGCACATTAATTGTGTCTTCTACCTTGATCTTTCTTCACCTCAGGCTTTTTATCCAAAATCTCAGCTGCACGTATTTTATCTTTTATTTTCAAACCGCTCTTAACTTCAATCTTAATACCGTCCGACAATCCTATTTTAATTGGTTTTTTTGTAAATGTTTGTGGTTCTTTGGTCTTGAGCACATAAACAAAAGCCGTATCTCCACCAAATTCAATACAACTTTCGGGAATGGTCATGACGCTTTCCTGTTTGGTAAGCAAAATCTCGGCATTGGCACTATAACCAGCCCGAATAAATATATCTTTCGGAACTTTCACAGCGGCTTTCATCTCAAACATAATAGCTCCGTTTTCCTCTTTTCCCTTGGGCGAAACATATTCTAATTTAGCGGTCAACTTTTGATCTTGCAATGCTCCAATGGTAATGTTCATTGGCATTCCAACTACAATTTTCCCAACTTCTGTTTCGTCCAATTTTCCTACGAATAACATATCGCTCATATTGGCGACCGAAGCAATGGTTGTTCCGTCGTTGAAATTGTTGGATTGAATCACTGAATTTCCCACTTTGATAGGAATATCAAGTATTGTTCCGTTGATGGTTGAGCGAACCAAGGTGTTAGTTTGCAGCGTTTTGTCATTCGAGACTCCATCGCGAATCAAACTCAAATTGTCTTTAGCCGTTTTCAACTCCTCCTTGTCATTATTAAATTGCAATTGAGTCTTTTCAAATTCCTCTTTCGAAATCACCTTGTCAGCATACAATTTAGCATCACGGTCATAATTTCTTTTCGACTGGTCGAATGAAATCAGAGCCCGACTTACCCGAGATTCAGCACTGTTGAGGCTTACCATATCGGGGATAACTTTAATTTTAGCAATCACGTCACCGGCTTTTACCTGATCGCCGGCTTCCTTGTAAATAGCGGCTATAATTCCCGACATTTGTGGTTTTATCAAGATTTCATTACGCGGATCAACTTTACCGGTTGCCACCGTATGTTTTTCGATATTCCCCATTTTTACTTCTTCAATCTCATATTTTTTCACTACCGGACGTGATTTTTGCCACAAAAACCAAAATGTCCAGAAAACTAATACTGCTACAATAATGAGCGAGGCGAATTTTAATACTTTCTTCATGATCAAAAATTTAAAGCCCCCTAAATCCTCCCCCGAAAGGGGACTTAAGAATGCAGATTTATTTAATTTGTTATTTATTTCATTTTATTCGTTTGTTATCATTAAGTTCCCCCTCGGGGGGTTAAGCAGGTCACTATTCTTCCCGAATTGCTTCAATCGGTTTTATGCTCATAGCACGATTTGCAGGTATAAATCCGGCTAAAGTGCCAATAACAAGTAAAATGAAAAATGCTGCTACGCCCACTGTAAAGCTGATTTGAGGGTCTTTAAAAAATTGATCGGTTGTACTTAAAGCAAAACCCACAAGTTGAAGCAATCCGACTCCGAGCATCAGACCTGCCATTCCGGCTATGATTGTAAGCACGATACTTTCGGTCAGAATTTGTGAAATAATATTATTTGGAGTTGCTCCCAATGCCCGTCTGATTCCAATTTCTTTGGTTCGTTCCCTTACAGTAACCAACATGATATTACTAACCCCAATACCACCGGCAATCAAAGTACCCATACCCACAAACCAAATCAAAAAACCGATTCCAAGTCCAAGATATAAAAACATGGTAAACTGATCTTCGATATTCATGGCGGTTAAAGCTGCTTTGTCGGTAGGTGCAATATCGTGTTGAGCTTTTAGAACTTCGGTAATTTTATCTTGAATTACTTTTACTTTTACGCCCGGCTGTGCAGTTGAAGCGATAAAATGCACTTTATTCCCCTGATTAAATGCCTGCTGCATAGTACTGAAAGGCAAGACAATAGTTTCTTCGCCTTTACCACCGATATTAACTGTCGATTTATTTCGGGCAACACCAACAACCTGAAAATAAATACCATTCACCTGTATATTTTTGCCAATCGGATTCTCACCTTTGTCAAAAAGGACTTCTAAAACCCGTTCACCAATCACACATACTTTTCGTTTTTCGGTCATATCAATATCATTAATATACCGACCAAATATCATTTTACTTTCTACAATTTTATTGTACGATGGATAATTTCCTTTTATGCTGAATGTTCCGGATTTGTCATTGCGAGTGGTATTATTGGCAGTCTGTCCTCCGAATAAAACCGGTGCCATGTATTGAATTTCAGGAACTTTTTGAAGTAAAATGGGTAAATCTTCATTCACGATATTCCAGTTTCGATCTTTTTTAAAACCTTTAAAGGGTTCAGAAGTTTTGTCTGTCCAGAAAAAGCACGAATTAGTTGCAAACCCTTCCACATTAGCTGACATGCCACGTTGCAGTGCAACACCCGCACCCACCATTACCACCAACATAAACATTCCCCAAAAAACACCAAAAGCAGTCAGAAAACTTCTTGATTTATTGTGTGTTATGGTAAACCATATTTCCTGCCATCGGTTTAAATCGAGCAATACCTCCAACCCCCTAAAGAGAGATTTTGAGTTCGTATTATTTATATTTCCATTTTGCATATTTCTTAATTTTATTCCCCTTTTTGGAAGCTCTTTTCTATTCCTCCCGCATGGCTTCAATGGGCTTAATCCTTACAGCCCGGCGAGCAGGCATATATCCGGCTATTACACCTGCAATAATTAAAATACTGGTTGAAATCAACACAATGGACAATTCTACTGTCGGGTTTTTAAAAACGGTCATTCCTGTTTCTGACGGATTTTGAGCTGCCGACTGTAGCATCAAGAAATTTATCAATTCGGTTAATCCAATCCCCAAGACCATACCGATATAACCAAAAACTGTAGTTATTAAAATGGATTCAGTAATAATAGAACGCAAAATGGATGCAGGTGGAGCGCCAAGGGCTTTACGAATTCCAATTTCACGTGTTCGTTCTTTCACCGACACCAGCATGATATTACTTACTCCTACAATGCCGGCTATTAAGGTAAAAATGCCAATTATGGAAACAAAAATAGTTATGGCACCAAAAATTTTCATTGTTTCGATATAATCACGTTGAGCATTCCAAATCCAGAGCGCGCGTGTATCTTTCGGGTCAAAACGCAGACTGGCTGCCATTTCATCTTTCAATTTATCGTTAAACTGATTATTCGCTTCCGTGGTTTGTAGCCCATTTACCGTAAAAGCCATATTATTGAATTTTTTATCGGGATTATAAATCAATTGTGCCGTTGTAAAAGGAATATAGCCATTTGCTCCACCCCAACGTTCAGCTTTCGAATTTACACCGACTACCTGAAACATAATATCGCCTACTTTAATATATTTTCCAAGCGATGATTCACTTTTAAAAAGCACATCTTCAATTTTTTTATCAATAACTATCACTTTCTTATTCGCTTTCAAGTCTAATTCATTGATAAACCGACCGCCATTATCCGAAAATTTCAACTTAAAAATATCGTTGTAGGTTGGATTCACACCTTTTATACCATAACTTCCATATTCCGATTTGTAGGTGAATGTTTGCTGTTTGTCAATCACACCGGTTTGCTCATCGGTTTCTTTCATTTCGGATTTCACATCCGAGAGCTGTCTTTCGGCAAATGGGAGTTGTCGGTTAGCTTGCAACCCATCGTAAGGCAAAGAAGAAGTTCCCGACCACATTTGAACTAAATTCGAAGCCCGTTCGCTAAAATTACTGGTCACACCGTTTTTCAATCCGTTGCCGGCACCAAGCAAAATTATCAGAATAAATATACCCCAGGTTACTGACAAGCCAGTCAAAATGGTTCGCAGTTTATTGTGTTTTAAGCTGGCAATAATTTCCTGTAAAGTATTGATTGAAAACATATTTTTGGCCTCCTAAATCCCCAAAAGGGACTTTTAGTAAGTTTTATTTGTTTTATAAAATAAAATAGAAAAGTCTTTAAGTCCTTCTTGAGGTATTTAGTGAACTTTTCGCTCTATACTTTCAATCAATCCATCTTTAAGATGAATAATTGAATTCGTTTCGTCCGCCACCGACTTCTCGTGCGTTACAATAATGGTTGTAAGTCCATTGGCGTTTAATTCGCTCAACACTTTCATCATTTCTACTGTTGTGACGCTATCAAGTGCACCGGTAGGCTCGTCGGCAAGCAAAATCTGCGGTTTCGAAATAATAGCTCGTGCAATGGCAATTCGCTGTTTTTGTCCGCCCGACATTTCGTTGGGTAAATGATATGCCCAATCCTTCAATCCCATTTGATCCAGGTATTCCATGGCAATGATATTTCGTTTTTTGCGTCCAATGTTTTTATAGTAAAGCGGCAAGGCAACGTTTTCCAATGCATTTTTAAAGTTTATGAGATTAAACGACTGAAAAACAAAACCTATCATTTCATTTCGATAAACTGCAGCCTGTTTTTCCGACAGATTTTTAATTAATGTGCCGTTCAGATAGTATTCACCCGTATCGTAATTGTCCAAAATTCCCAGAATATTCAGCAAAGTTGACTTTCCCGATCCGGAAGCACCCATGATAGAAACATATTCACCTTTGTCAATCTGTAAATCAATTCCCTTGAGCACATGTAGCGAAGCCTGGCCCATGTCGTACGTTTTGTTAATGTCTTTGAGTGTTATCATTCATTTGGTTGATTGGGTAATTGGGTAATTGGTTGAAAATAATTTTGGTTTCTATTCTATAGAACTCCGACTATAAATCTCTAATCAACCAATTCCTACTTAACTAACATTGAATTCTGCTGCAAATATAAATGAAAATATTAGTACCTTGCAATACATAGTACTGCGTTTATAGTAATTTAATTAATTTAAAATCTGAAGAATACTTATCTTAGACGGTTTTTGGAATAAAAATAGATTTGCAGTTAACTTACATTAACTGCATTTATTACATAATAGGTGTTTATTCCACCGATTTCTTTGCCAATAGTTTTACGGGAGTAGAAATACGCTCCATCAAACTTCTGTTTTCGGTGATTATTTCAGCTGTTCCGTTCATTTCTCCGGTAAATTTCAGTTCCTTGTTTACTGTGGAATGTAAACCTTTCGGAAAATCAACTTCCACAGAATAAAAATCATTGTTTGAAACTAATGAAATACTTTTTGTTTTGGCTTGTAAAAGTCCGTATTCCAAATAAGGATAACCCGAAACCCGGATATTTACCCGCTGTCCTATGTGTACCTTGCCAGAACCCGAAGAAGAAACTTTTATTTTACCAATTAACTGACCCGGATTACGTGAAACGATAGCAAATACTTTATCGCCAGCGGTGACAAATTGATTTCGTTTCCAGAACGTATTGAAAGTTACATTTCCGGTTTGTGTACTAATCAGCATATACATTTGTTTCCATTTCTCTATACTTGCCAGCAATTCGCGGTAAGTTGATTTTAATCCTGTGAGTAATTGATTTTTATCCTGTTGGTATTGAACATCTAATTTCTCAACAGAGCCTTTTATTTGTGATGATTGAACTTTCTCCAATGCAATAGAAGTCTCAAATTGTTGAACTTCCTGTTGTTTTCCAAGGTATATTTGTTCTGCATTTTCCATTTCATATTCGGAGATGATTTTATTACGAAATAATTTTTTCTCTCTTTCAAAATCTGACCCGGCAATTTTAAGTTCTCTTCTTTTTATTTCCAGCTGTTTTCGAAGATTGCTCAAATAATTTTCCCTATGGGTTATCTGTTTTTTCAAGGAATTCTTCTCTTGTTCACTTAAGTTTAATGTTATAAAATTAGTATAATTGATAACGGCGGTTGAAAATGAAGAATAACTGGATTGAATATCACCCAATTCAAATGATTTTGTTTGGTATTCTCGGGGTAAATATTGAATTGAATCAGAAAGGACAGTATTATTTAACAGTGAGTCTATATAGAGTAATCATTGGTTGAAGCTGAATTATCAATCACTGCCAGTATATCCCCCTGTTTCACTTCCTGTTTATCAGAACACAACAATTCTTTTATTTTCCCTGTAGATTTAGCAACTAACCACACAGGTGGATTTTCGGTAGTAATCACGATATCACCTTGTACAATATCGGGATACCGGAAAAAAAAACTACCAATAAACAAGACTATAATTACTCCGCAAATAATGGAAATGCCATACCGGATCAAAGCATGAGGCGGACGGGATAAAACCTCTTGCACTTCTTCGCTACGGAGTTCAATAGCCCCTCCCGACCTCCCCGAAGGGGAGGAGGTAGAGTTAGTTTCGTCTTTTATTTCTTCTGCTTCCATTTTCTTGACTATAAACTATCAACTGTAAACTATCAACTTTCTAAAGTTCTAATTGATTTTTCACCAACCTGTAATACGCACCTTGTTTTTGGGTCAGTTCCTGATGTGTTCCTATTTCTACTATTTCACCTTTTTCCAACACTACAATCTGGTCGGCATTTTTGACGGTACTCAGACGATGAGCAATCACCACCGAGGTGCGTCCTTTGAAAAATGTTTGCAGGTTATCCATAATCACCCGTTCATTATTGGTATCCAGTGCATTGGTAGCTTCATCTAAAAATACAAAAGCTGGGTCTTTATATACGGCACGGGCTATCAGGATGCGTTGCTTTTGTCCCTGGCTTAACCCGTGACCTTCATTCCCAATTTTTGTATTATACGATAACGGAAGTGTTTCAATAAACTCACGGATATTGGCTGTTATAACTGCATTTAGCAACCGTTCTTTATCAATGATTTCCACTCCGGGGGCAATGTTTTTAGCTATGCTGTCTGAAAAGATAAACCCATCCTGCATCACTACACCACATTGCTTCCGTCACTCGCGGATACTGTAGTTTTTAAGGTTGTTTTCTCCCAACAGCATATCTCCTTTTTGCAGGGGATAAAAGCCCAGCAACAGTTTTATAAGAGTGGTTTTACCGCTACCACTTGTGCCTACTATGGCAGTTTGTTTGCCTACCGGAATATTCAGATGAATTCCTTTGATAACCGGTTCACCAATAGAAGTGGCATCGTAGCCAAAAGTGGCATTTTGCAACGTAATATCTTTATGGGCAGGTATTTCACGGATACGTTGCTCATCTTTACTTTCTTCATCTTCTTTGTCGTGCACTTCGCTCAAACGTTCCAGACTCAGTCGGGCATCTTGTGTCTCTCTACTAAAAGTGATAAGCTGATCAACCGGACCATTCAATTGCCCGATAATATATTGCACCGCCATCATCATACCCAGCGTCATTTGTCCATCAATAACCAGCTTAGCCACCAGAGCCGTGATAATAATATTTTTGGTTTGGTTTATCAATACTGCCCCTGAATCCTGGTATTGCGAAAGTGCCATTCCTTTGATTCGAAGCCGGAACAATTTAGCCTGTATCCGTTCCCACTCCCAGCGTTTTTGTTGTTCGCAGCCGTTGAGTTTTATTTCCTGCATACCGGTGACTAGCTGTATTACATTGCTTTGGTTTGCCGAATTCTGCGCAAAACTTTTATGATCCAGTTCTGCACGGCGTTTCATAAACAGCCATACCCATCCGAAATACAAAGCACTCCCCACAAAAAAGATAGCGAAGATGGTGAAACTGTAAAGAAATAATACAATGCTGAAAATAAACAGATTGAAAACAGAAAACAAAATACTCAGACTGGAATTGGTCAGGTAATTCTGAATACGGGTATGGTCGTTGATGCGTTGCAAGATATCACCTACCATTTTGGTGTCGAAATAACCCATGGGCAGCCGCATCATTTTAATCAGAAAGTCGGAAATCAATGCTATATTAATCCGTGTGCCCAGATGCAGTAATATCCAGCCACGGATAAACCCCACAGCCGAACTGCTAAACGTCAGCACCAATTGCGCTATCAATACCAAATAAATATACCCGATATTCTGTGCCGAAATACCAAAATCGACAATGGACTGGGTAAGAAAAGGCAATATCAACTGCAATAAACTGCCGAAAGACAAACCCATAAAAAGCTGAAAAACCAAACTTTTATACGGACGCAAATAAGAGAAAAGAAATGAAAATCCCTTACGGCTTACTTTCTCATTTTCCTGTTCATAAAAATCAGGGGACGGCTCTAACAATAAAGCTACCCCTACATCATTGCCTTCGTCCTTGGTGCTTAACCAGCAACGGCAAAACTCTTCTTTAGTATAAACAATTTTCCCTGCAGCCGGATCGGCCACATATATTCTTTCTTTACCCTGATTTCCTTTTATATTATAAACAACAACAAAATGTACCTGGTTCCAATGAACAATGCAAGGCAATGGTGCAGTTTTTAAATCTTCAAAACTTACTTTTACACCTGTGCTTCTGAATCCAATATGCTCTGCCGCTTCACTAATTCCGAGCATTGATACCCCTTCACGGGTAATTAGTGACTTTTCACGTAATCCTTCCTGTGAGAAGACACGCCCATAGTGCGCAGCTACCATGCGTAAACAGGTGGGACCGCAATCCATGGCATCGTGTTGAGTGAATTGAGTGAATAACTTTTTCAAAATTCTATTCTACAAAAGAGTTTATTGGCTTAATTACCTTTTTTATTTACTTGTTTAATCAACTCAACAATTAGATTGTGGTAATCTTCTAAATGATTCATAATTATATCATCTTAATCATGAGCTTCCATATCTATAAAAAAGATTTTTTATAGATAATGTTTGTATTATACAATCTAATATTAATTTTTCTGACTCATTGATATTAATAATCAATATTGATTATTTAAAATCCATTTAAACTATTTTACATTTTCAGTCTGACATGATTAAAATATCGCTTTCTATCAATCATTTTTTTTACAACCATAGGCTCTATGAGCCTATGGTGTAAAACTATGATAAACTACATCCTAAATCCCAGCAATTTTGATAATTGCAAACAGTAATAGTTTGTCCATTACAATGACATGGAATTGTACACGCAGAACCTACCATAATGTTTCTCATTTCTTTTCTACTCATTTTTCCTTGAATGTTTTCAAGGCTCATTTTTAATGTTTTCATTTTTAATTAATTTAAAGATTATGATATAGCAGTTGCAATCTAAACCGTTATTTTATTTATTCAAGGGCAACTATAAGCACCGTGCACTAAACTTATCATTGAATATTAAATTTATTCAAAATGGAGATATTCGATAGTGTATGAATTATGACCGCAATCCATGGCATTGTGTTGTGTTGTCATAAAATTGAAAAATATTTCACAGAATAATAATTAAATTGGGTAAATTGCTTTACAAAGTATTAACTGTTTGATACTTTCAAGAATTAATTTCTGAAATTCATTATAATGAAACTGAATTACTTCATCATCCATATATTGTTCCATTGTTTTCAAAATTTCTTTAATTGTTGTGGGTTCATTTAGCATTTCAAGTATTGTCCTGTCAATATCTTCAATATCAATCATAACATAACCCATATCCGTCAATTCAGGAATAATCAGGTTTAAATATTCACCTTGCAATATTTGTAATTCTTCATAATATGTTACTCCAATTCGATAGTTTTTGTTAAATAACCCGGCCCAGTTATAGGATGATTCTATAATTTGAACTCCTTTTGTTCTAGATAGAAGATTATTTTCTACATCTTTTCCATTTCCAAATACTTGTTTATACCAATTTATGGCAAGCATATCTCTGCCATACAGATAATAGTCTGACAGCAGAACATATGCCTTTATTACAATATTTAGTTCTTCTGAAAATAAGTCAAAATCGTTTGAAAATTTCATTAACTCCATTTCATCTTTGAGACTACTACAAATTACTTTAAATAAAGAATGAATTAATGAATCTTTGATTATAATTTGTTTTGGAGTCGTTGATTCAGACAATTTTTTATTAAAACTTTCAAAAGAATTCTTAATTAGAGTTTGATATTCTGTTGTTGTTTCTATCGCTTTATCATGATAGAAGTTTGTATATAAGGATAAATTATTTTTACGGAAAAATGTGATGATGCGATAATAATATTCAGGATATAATTCTCGAAGAAAAGCTGCCATTTGTCTACAAGAATATTCATCACGCTTAATATGCCCTAATAAATGTAAATATGTTCTTTCAAACGGCACTTCATGAAAATTACCCAAATATAAATAACCTCTATCTTCAAAGGTATCATCAAACAAAAACTTAATTTCTTTTTGTTGTTCTTTAGCTAATGAATAAAATAAATGTTGCTCAAAAAACACATTAAATTTATCGACTTCGATATTTTTAAAACTCCTTTTGTTTTTCTGAATATACTTAAAAGCCTCACGAGTATACTGTTTGAAGAACTTAATATCAGAACCTCCCAAAATTCCTGCATTAACAGCATTGATTGGAATCTCAGAATCAAAATCATTTCTTACACATGTAGGAAAATAAGTGAAATTTTCCATCAATTGCTTCTGAGTGGAGGTGTAATAATCAGTGGCAACTTCAATATTCTGTCCGATTAACAAACTTTGAAGTAAATTTTCATCAAACTTATCAAATAGAAACACATCCCCATCTATATGCAAAAAAGGTTTTTCTTGTAGAGAATAAGTGAATAGTTTTGGTAATGCCCATAATCTTTGATCGATAAGCTTTAAGTTGTTGTGTGAAGTGTGTACTTCAGTATAGGGCAATTGAAGTGTATCAATAAGTAATTTTGCCCCTTCACTATTGGCATAAAGCACAATATTCCCATAAAATTTATGCAATTGCATGCAACTTAATGTCCAGCTCATTAAATGATATTCAGGTTTTATCCACCCAAAAGAATCCTTGAATGGATCTTTAGTGTTATCTAAATAAAATGTTTGGATTATATTCATGAAGTTATTTTTAATTCGGTGTTGTTGCTTTTCAGTTTTGATTTTTCGATTGACGATTATTTAATTTTAATTTTCAAATGTTTTTTTAAACAACATGTCCATTTCTTTTACATTTTCTACAGAATTCCCTTCCCATTTACCTATTATTTTTCCCATTTTGTCAATTAATAAATATTTTGGAATGCCATCTGTTGGATATTTCTGATCAATATCTTCTTCATTGATGTAACCTTGTGAATACTTTTCTAAATCTTGTATTTTCATTACTTGAGACCAATTAGATATCTGATATTTGTTTATTGCCGATATCCAATTTTCTTTTGATTGATCTGATGATATTCCGATAATATGCAGTCCTTTATGTTGATATTTTGTATAAAGTTCTTTGATATGAGGTAGCCCTTCAATACATGGCAAACACCAACTTGCCCAAAAATCAAGTAATACGTAATTTAATCCTTTAAATCTAGATAGAATTATACAATTTCCATTCATGTCAAGGGAATTGAAATCGGGTGCAATTTGTCCAATCTCTACATTTTCTCTAGTTTTTAAGTACTTGTCAAAAAGCAATCCTTGTTGACTCATTTTTACCTTATATGATAACTTATTAAAAGCAATTCTAGCCGAACTTACACTTACATATCCATTCGATATATATACTAAACATCTTCGTGAAAGTAATGGATAATATGAGTTAGGATATTTCTGAAGAACATTTAATGAAATATCCGATAGATATTTATAAATACTGTCACGTTGTTTCAAAATCAACTCTTTTTCATTAGAAAAAATTTTGTATTTTTGATCGTTTTTTGGCAAACTGTCGATTTGTTTCTCAATAGCTCTCCATTGTTTAGTATTCAAGTTTAACAGCTTGTCGTATGTTTCAGTTTCCAGTTTAATGTGCTCAAATTCCTTGTGTGTGTACGACCCTGTCAGTTTTAACTTTTCAGGTTGTTTTTTTGACAAAAATAGAGTCATAACTGAAGGTTCAATATATAACGTTTCTTCAATATCATTAATTTTCAATTTACTCTCAACAGGTTCATTTATATATCCTTTAAATCTGAAATTTCCATGTTTAATGCTTGACATGAGCTTATGATTAGTCCATTTGTTATTTGAAAGAGCCCAATATGATAATTCCGCATTACCAGTAAAGACCCCTTCTATTCTACCTGTTAGAACAAAGTGTTTTGAAGTCGAGTAAACATTTAAAACTAACAAATAACTAAGTATGAGAATTATAGTTTTTTTCATTATTATCAAGTTTTAAAAGAGATTGTAAATTCTCAATAATTTACAATCTCTTGATTTAATTTTTATTGCTTGAAACTAAATTTTTCGAGGTGAGTGTTTGCAAAACAAGTTTTAATTATCACATCTTGCAAACTTTCCCTCCTCCCCAATCTCTACAGTTTTGACAATTAGTTCCACAATCGCTAGAGGAAGAACAAGAACCATCACATGGAGCAGTTCCATGATCTGAACCAGCCATAATTTTCTTCATCTCAATCCTGCTTAATTTGCATTGAATGTTTTCAAGGCTCATTTTTAATGCTTTCATAAAATTTATTTTTAAAAGTTATGGTTTAGCAGTTGCAAGCTTTCACCGTTTTATCTGTTTATTCAATGGCAACTATAAGCACCGTGCACTGAACTTATCCTTGAATTTTTGCTTCAAGGAAATTACATGTTTTCTATGTTATAAAATTTCAAAATCAATAAATAATTTACTCAAACTTGTTTTAATTATATGATACCAGCCTGATTTAAAACGAATTCAGGTTTTACCCACCCAAAAGAATCCTTAGAGGGGTCTTTAGAGTTATCAATATATAGCGTTTGGATAAAATTCATAATATTACTTTAAATTCTTTTTCAAAAATTCGGATAAGTCAGCTAATGAAATGTTTTTATTTATAATAATACCCCTTTCATCTAAAAGATAATTGGTTGGGAATGACAATATAGATAATTTCCGTGTCTCATTTTGATTCGCATCAAGGTATTGTTTCCAAGTTAAACCATAATTACTGATTGTTTTCTTCCATTTAGCAATATCTTCTTGCCTGTCAACAGAGATGCCAATAATATTAAAACCTTTATTTGAATAAATCTTATAAAGTCTTTTTAATTCATTAAACTGGGCTTTGCAGGGTGAACAATCGCTAAACCAAAAATCAATTAAAGTAAATTTATTATTTGAATAAATTGCTTTTAGATTGATATTTTGTTTTGAATCAAACAGTGTAAGGGGAGGAAAATCATTTCCAATTTTTGCAACTTTGGCATTTTTCAAATTCTTAATTAGGACATTTCCAGTATAAGTTTTTTTTATTTTATCAGAAAAATTTGATATAATGCTATCATAAATATCATTATATCCTCCTGTTACTTTATCCACTACTTTCCATAATGCTACATAAGAATTTGGGTGTTTCTTTGTGTAAAGAAGTAAAATTGAATCTTCTTGATTTGAAAGTATTTTCATCTCATTTGCTAACTCACTATCTACCTTGATTGGCAATTTATAATTGTAAGTCTTTTTAAGACTGTCTCTTTTCTGATTGTATCTTTCAACGTTTAAATAATATGTTTTGAATGAATGGAAATATTTGACCCTTAACTCTTGCATTATAGTATTATTAATCTCAGGGAGACTTCCTAATTCTTTGGTATTTATCGTTATAGTTTGCAATCCCTTATTTATAAAAAATAAATCTGAATGATATACCACAGTAGTATTTTCCATTACAAACAACCTGAAAGCCAAGGGATATTTTAAAGGTGCTTTAAAAGTAAACCTCCCATTTGATAGCTTTGTAGTATAACCACTTATTTTGAAAGGATAATAGATAGAGTCAATTGGTTCAAGATGCACAAATCCATTTTGGATGTTGCACTCCCCCTGTAAAGTAAATGTATTATGAGATTGACTATAGGAAAGCATTGGATAAATAAAGCATAAAGTAATAAATGCTTTTAAAGAATGATTTGTAATAATATTTTTCATATGAATTTGTGTATTTTTGGAGGAGAAATTATCCTCCTCCATTTTAAGATTCAAACTTTACAAAATAAATGATATTTTATAAGTTACTTAGGCACAATACCTCCATGGAGCCGAACCATGGCAACTACAACCTCCATTACAGCTATTCGGTTCACTAGCACAACTATAATCACAAGTGCCGGCAAAGCCAGATGATCCCGCCATAATGTTTTTCATTTCCAATCGACTCATTTTTCCTTGAATGTTTTCAAGGCTCATTTTTAATGTTTTCATTTGATAATATTTTAATTGTTTATGAAGTAATAGTTGCAAATTACCCCGATTATGTTGTTTATCCAATGGCAACTATAAGCACCGTGCACTGAGCTCATCATTGAATTTTTAAAAATATTACTCTAAAAGAAAATACGCTAAATCGTCAATATTATAAGCATCCGGCAATTGAAATCCATCCATAAAGATTGTAGGTGTAAATTGGATATTCATATTTTGGCACCAATTATACATATCAGCTATTTTGGAGGATTGAATTTCCAAGCAATTATCAACAGGATATTTATCGACTAAATTTTGATACGCTTTATTATCATTCAAATACCAATCATCTAATACCTTTCTGATAGTTGTATCATCTTCATTAATATCAACAATTGACAAAAAATGAGCTACGACTTTAAATAATTCAATTTCAGGAATATTGGGAACCGTGAAAATTATCTTTACTTTTAAATCTGGTATTTCATACAGCAACTTATCAATCCTTGGATGTGCTTTACCACAAGGACCACAATGAGGATTACAAACTTTTACAAGCGTATGTTTCGCATTTGGGTTGCCAATATCTATGCCAATACCATCAGTCGATATGGTAATTTGTTTTTGCTTATTTAAAAGAGTTTCAAATATTCCTGTATTAAATTTGACTCGCATATATTCCCGTTTGGTATTTTTAGCTTCCTGAAGTTTTAGCAGGTAAGGTTTTAAAACATACCAAAGTAAAACAGGTATAGAGTAAAGCAAGATGCTTTTAGTAATTACTGAAATTTGCAAATCCTGAACTGGCAATAAAAATCCACTTGCAATTACATTAACAGCACCAAATAACAATAATACCTGAACCGAAAGACAAAGTACGCACCATTGCTTAGCTACCCGCCCTTGGTAGTAAAGGGAAAAAACGGTATAAGGCAAAGCTAATACATTCAAATACCCAACAATCGAAAGGGATTGAGATAATTCTCCAGTAAGTAATAAGGTGAGGAAACCGCCTGCAAAGTAGAAGAACCCAACTTCGCTCCAACTTAACCAACTGAATAATTTAGATTGCTTTCCACTCAGGATTGCATCGCAGTTGCCCTTTACAATACCTGTACAGACTTTGTGAAGGATAGGATTATTACTGTCAATCTCGTACCAAAGTAAAAATGTAGTAACTATAATGCCAGTAAACAGTATCAAATACTGCAAGTAAACTGGAATAATGATAGAGATTTCCGACAGTTCAATATTCCGTTGCAAAAAGAGAAGTGAAATAATTGTCAATAATACTAATAATGAAGCAGGAATTATATTTTTTATAAATGAGTTCCTTTTATTTATTTCAAAGTTTTCCTCTCCCGATTTTTCATTCTTTTCTGCTATGAGATAAACTCCATTCCAACGGTTCAAGAAATCTGTTTTATTCTCAACAATAGGCTTATTTAGCTTTGTTGAATATAACCGTACATATGAATCTGAAATTTCTGTGACAATTTCCAGAGGATTTTCAATGCTACCTGTATAAGCCATAAATGGAGTGGGGAGTTGATCTATCTCCGATATTTCAATTCTTCCGGCTGCATTTGGAAGATTCCATTTATTTAAAGAATCACTGATACAGAGTAAACTTGGCCAATCGGGATGATTTTGTAAGGTGTCATCTACTGTTGAGTCAGTTACTTTTACGTTGAGTAATTTTAAAAAGGCAATAGTTGCCTTTACGTTGGGTTCGAATCTGTTGAACATAATTTGAGTTTAAATTTTAATTAAGATTGCATGAACTTAAATACTCATGATAACTTTATTTGATATTATTTATTCATCCCCTCAATAATCTTGTTTTTATTTTCGCTGCTGAGGGAGGAGCCGAAGTAGAAGCTGAATACCTGGGTGATGATGGCACTGAGTACGCCGAGGACGTAGAGCACCACGTCTTTCACGGAGGTTTGTATCAGGTCGTTGCGGAAGATAATGATATAGAACAGGGCGAAGGTGAGCAGCGTACTCGTCACGGCCAGCAGGGCGCTGATGTTTTTGGAGAACCACGAGGCGTCG
>Ga0214228_1000023_pt1 | contig 49841 bp, 41 predicted proteins | sample TroBogypolimnion_21_FD_153066 | JGI IMG/M metagenome (GOLD analysis project Ga0214228, IMG submission 153066) | Freshwater microbial communities from Trout Bog Lake, WI - 05NOV2007 hypolimnion | ecosystem: Environmental > Aquatic > Freshwater > Lake > Hypolimnion/Profundal zone | place: Trout... | reverse complement strand
TTAGATTATCAGCTATTTCCTTGTTTGTAAGTAGCTGTCCCATATGTATTTTATTATCGGTCGAATAATATCTGACAGGGATTAATGTCAGTTCGTTCAAAACTTCTTTTGGAGCATTAGTTCCTGCAGTAGCTTCTTCAAAACTGTAATTACAATCAATAATTACTTCCACTTTTGGTTTAACTTCCTGTGATTTTTTAACCAAACTGAAGTCGTTGGGTTTCGATTGGCAAGCTATAAGAAAAACAGTAGTCAATAAAACCAATATATAAAAAAATCGAAGCATAAAATTTCAGAGATTCTATTTATAATAAACTCATAAATAATGAGTTGAATTAATTCTAAACTTAAAATTTAATTTCAAGCAAAGTTACAATTTTAAGTACAAGATTCATGTATTTAATGACGGATATTATTTTGTTTAACATTTTGGAACTAAAAAAAAGGATTGAACTTGTGCAAATAATATGTACATTTGCATTCTACTAAAAAAAGATTTTCATGCGTTTAAATACCTTGTCCATAATTAATTATAAAAATATCCGGGAAGCAGAACTGGTTTTTTCTCCGAAAATAAATTGCTTTATAGGAAACAATGGAATGGGTAAAACGAATATTCTTGACGCTATTTATTTCCTTTCTTTTTGTAAAAGTCATTCCAATTCTATTGATTCACAAAATATTTTCCACGAAGCCGAGTATTGCCTTATTCAAGGCAAATATAGCCTTGGTGATGCCAATGAAGATATTTATTGTGGCATGAAAGCACACAAAAAAAAACAATTCAAACGTAATAAAAAAGAATATGAGCGACTTTCCGATCACATTGGTTTGTTACCTTTGGTTTTAGTTTCCCCTGACGATTCCGCATTAATTTCTGAAGGTAGTGATGAACGTAGAAAGTTCATCGACGGTGTAATTTCACAATACAATAAGTCCTATTTGAATCAATTATTGCAATACAATAATGCTCTCAAACAACGAAATGCACTGCTGAAATCTGAAACGCTGACAGATGATTCTTTGTTAGATATTTGGGAAGAGCAAATGGCTGCCTACGGTACTTACATTTACGAGCAGAGAAAGCTGTTTATTAATGAATTTATACCTATTTTCCAAAACTTTTACGCATATATTTCCGATAAAAATGAGCATATCAGTCTTGTATATCACTCACAACATGATGAACATGAAATAAAAAGCCGAATGAAGGCGACCCGCGATCGAGACCGAATACTTGGTTATTCTACCCAAGGCATTCATAAGGATGAGCTCGAAATGATGTTGGATAATTATCCCATTAAACGAGTTGGGTCGCAGGGACAAAACAAAACCTATCTGATTTCGCTGAAATTAGCACAGTTCGATTTTCTCAAACGTACACATAATTTATCGCCTTTACTCCTACTCGATGACATTTTTGATAAACTTGATTCCATGCGGGTAAAAAAAATAGTTGAATTGGTTTCGGGTGATTTGTTTGGACAAATATTTATTACTGATACTAATCGTGAACATTTAGATTTAATTCTTCAACAACTCGATAAAGAAGCAGCTATATTTCAGGTAAAAAATGGTGAAATTAGCAAATAAATGCTTACAATTTGTCAAAAAAAACACTCTCAGTTCTTAAAATAATTTTTCATACTATTTATTTTCTATTCAACTGAAAAAAAATAATAAAAAATCATTTTTGAAAATAATTTTCAAAAATGATTTTCTTATTTTATTGATAATCATGTATTTGAAAATATTTTCGGAAAACTTTTTATTTTTAAGAATAAAATTCATGATTAATATTGGATAATATAAAATAATTGTCTAACATTGTACTTCGTTTTCAACGCAATATTTTCAGAATATAATACACTTATAATAATCCTTTTAAGAAATTTTTTATCGTGGAAACAAAAACATTTTCTCATGACGAAATTAAAGAAGCAACCTTGAAATATTTCAAGGGAGATGATTTAGCAACTAAAGTATGGGCGACAAAATATGCCCTCAAAGACTCTTACGGGAACACCTATGAACTCACCCCGGATGATATGCATCATCGATTGGCAAATGAAATTGCCAGAATTGAAAAAAAATATCCAAATCCACTTTCTGCAGATGAAATTTTTGAATTATTCAGGGATTTCAAATACATTGTTCCACAAGGAAGTCCTATGACGGGTATTGGTAATGAATTTCAGGTTGCTTCACTTTCTAATTGCTTTGTAATTGGATTTGACGGAGATTCTGACTCCTATGGTGCTATCATTAAAATCGATGAAGAACAAGTGCAGTTAATGAAGCGTCGGGGTGGTGTGGGACATGATCTTTCACACATTCGCCCGAAAGGATCGCCTGTAAAGAACTCTGCTTTGACTTCTACCGGAATCGTTCCGTTTATGGAGCGTTATTCGAATTCAACCCGTGAAGTTGCTCAGGATGGTCGTCGGGGAGCTTTAATGCTCAGTGTTTCGATAAAGCATCCTGACTCTGAGTCGTTTATTGATGCAAAAATGGAGTCTGGAAAAGTTACTGGAGCAAACGTATCTGTTAAAATACACGATGATTTCATGGAAGCTGCTATAAGCAATAAACCCTATATCCAACAATATCCTGTTTTATCAAAAGAACCCTGGTATAAACATGAAGTAGATGCCAATGCTATCTGGAAAAAGATAGTTCACAATGCCTGGCAATCAGCTGAACCCGGTATTTTGTTTTGGGATACTATCATTCGGGAATCAGTTCCGGATTGCTATGCTGATTTAGGATATAAAACAGTTTCAACTAATCCATGTGGCGAAATACCCCTTTGTCCTTATGATAGCTGTCGATTGATAGCCATAAATCTTTATTCCTATGTAAATAAGCCATTTACAAAAGAAGCTTCGTTTGATTTTGAGTTGTTTCACAAACATGTTGGAATTGCTCAACGCATTATGGATGATATTATTGATTTAGAAATGGAAAAGATTGATAAAATTATCAGTAAAATCCAATCCGACCCGGAAGATGATGCAATAAAAAGAACAGAATTTCAACTTTGGGATAAAATTAAAACAAAAACTTCACAAGGGCGTCGTACTGGCGTGGGAACTACAGGTGAAGGTGATATGTTGGCTGCATTAGGATTCAGATATGGAACCGATGATGCTACCGATTTTTCAGTAGAAGTACATAAAGCAGTTGCCATTGCTGCTTATTCATCATCCGTAAATATGGCAAAAGAGCGCGGTCCATTTTCTGTTTATGACTCAAAACGGGAAGAAAATAATCCATATATTCAACGACTTCGTGAAGCTGCACCGGATTTATATACAGAAATGACTAAATTCGGACGAAGAAATATAGCTTGTTTGACAATTGCACCAACTGGAACTACCAGTATTATGACTCAAACCACTTCGGGTGTTGAGCCTGTGTTTATGCCGGTTTATACACGAAGACGTAAAGTAAATCCGAACGACAAAAATGTTCGGGTAGATTTTGAAGATGAAAATGGAGATTCATGGGAAGAATATGTTGTTTTTCATCACAAGTTTGTGACCTGGATGGAAGCCAATAATTATTCAACAACAAAAAAATATAGCAAGGATGAAATAGATGAACTTGTGGCAAAATCGCCTTATTATAAGGCTACTGCAAATGATGTGGATTGGCTCAAGAAAGTTCAAATGCAGGGAAAAATTCAAAAATGGGTTGATCATTCGATTAGTGTGACTATCAATTTACCTGCTGATGCAACCGAAGAATTGGTTGGACAACTCTACCAGGAAGCATGGCATTGTGGTTGTAAAGGAGTTACAGTGTACAGAGATGGTTCCAGATCAGGAGTTTTATTAGCAGTAGAAGAGAAAATTGAAGAGAAAAAAGACGAGAAAACAATTTGTTTTCCTTTTGAAGAAGGACAATTAATTCGACCAAAAGAATTGGAATGCGATGTTGTTCGTTTCCAAAACGCGAAAGATAAATGGATTGCCTTTGTCGGTTTATACAACAATCGGCCGTATGAAATTTTCACCGGATTGGCCGATGATGAAGAAGGAATTTTATTGCCCAAAACGGTAAACGAAGGAAAAATAATCAAAACGCTTGATGAAAATGGTAACAAACGATATGATTTCCAGTTTGTCAACAAACGTGGTTATAAAACTACCGTCGAAGGCCTTTCTCACAAATTCGACAAAGAATTTTGGAATTATGCCAAATTAATTTCAGGTGTTTTACGTTACGGAATGCCGATTGATCAGGTAATAAAGCTTGTTAGCGGTTTACAACTTGACAATGAATCGATTAATACATGGAAAGTTGGTGTTGAACGCGCTTTGAAGAAATATATTCCCGATGGAACTCAAATTAAAGAGCAGACTTGCCCAACTTGTGGTCAAAAAACATTGGTTTATCAGGAAGGATGTTTAACTTGCAAAAACTGCGGATATTCCCGTTGTGGATAATTTCTGATTGTGTAAATACATTCAAAAATAGAAACGTTTACCGCCCCCAAAATTTTTTCGGGGCGGTTTCGTTTCTTTTCTTCAGTATCGGAGCACTTTCAGAATTTGTTGCCGGCTTCGCATGATAGCCTTTGTTAGGATTTGAAGGTCGACTTTTCTGTTTTACTTTTCCTTTCGGTTTTATTTCAACAGGCTGATTCATAGCAGGAAATGGATGTTCATTCACAACTGGAATTTGAATTGAAATAAGCTTCTGAATATCTCTCAAGTATCCGATTTCTTCTACATCGCAAAAGGAGATGGCTTTTCCATCCAATCCTGCCCTACCCGTCCGACCAATACGGTGAACATAAGTTTCAGGAATATTCGGGATTTCATAATTAATTACTAAATTCAAATCGTCAATATCAATTCCCCTGGCTGCAATGTCAGTAGCCACCAAAACCCTTGTTGAACGTTCCTTGAAGTTTCGGAGTGCATTCTGACGTGCGTTTTGAGATTTATTTCCATGAATGGCTTCTGCTTTGATATTTGCTTTTACCAAAATCCGTTGAATTTTATCCGCTCCATGTTTAGTACGTGTAAAAACTAATGCAGTTTTGATGGATTTATCCAAAAGTAAATGAATCAACAAATCTTTTTTATTGGCAGCATCCACAAAATACATCTCTTGTTGAATTGTTTCGGCGGTTGTGGAGACCGGTGTTACAGCGACCTCTTCGGGATTGGTTAGAATTGTTCCAGCCAAAACGCGAATGGATTCAGGCATAGTAGCTGAGAAAAATAGTGATTGTCGTTTTGTAGGAATGAGCTTTATCACCTTTTTTACATCGTGTATAAAACCCATATCGAGCATTCTATCGGCTTCATCGAGGACAAAAATGCTTAATTCATTGAGTTTTACATAACCTTGACTCTGCAAATCGAGCAAGCGACCGGGTGTGGCAATAAGTATGTCTATTCCGGCTTTCAACGTATTAATCTGTGGGTTTTGTGGAACTCCACCAAAAATAACAGCATGACGAAATTTCAGAAAACGACCATAGGCTGCAAAACTTTCACCAATTTGAATTGCTAATTCGCGTGTTGGAGTAACAATTAAGACTTTTATCTTTCTGTGAATTTTGTCATTGACACGGTTTAAATACAATTGCTGTAAAATAGGGATTGCAAAAGCAGCTGTTTTTCCGGTACCGGTTTGTGCACATCCTAATAAATCTTTACCGTCTAAAACAATGGGAATAGAAATTTCCTGAATGGGAGTTGGTTGGATGTAACCTTCGTGCTGGAGAGCGTTTAAGATCGGCTCAATAAGATCTAATTTATCAAATGTCATAAAATAATACACGCATCCGTTCTTCTTTCACAAGTTCAAACATTAACTTTTACAGACTACGATTTTGTGCAAAGGTACGGAAATTAAACCGTACCTCAACATTCAGCTGAATTTAGACATGTAAAATTCTGACTTTAAATCTATTTCAAAAGTTTAAGACCAGATAGGGCCGAGTTATCATTGGGACGAATTATCAATGCATGTTTAAACAAAACACGAGCATCGGTTTGTTTTCCTAAATTTAACTTACACCATGCAAGCATTATAACCGAATCATAATCAACAGGATAAAGATTAACTACTTTTTCAAAAAGTCGTTGAGCATTATTATAATCTTTCCGATTAAAGTAAATTACTCCCAACCAATAATTTGCGACAGTATTTTGAGGATCAATGGTGAGAATTTGAATATAATGTTCCTTCACTTTTTCCCAACTTTCGATGGCACTCAGCGGCTTCACACATCCAAAACGAGCTTCAATAGCATAAGGCTTTAGTGAGATAGCAAGATTATAGTATTTTATTGACTCTGTGTATTGTTTTGCCAAATAATATAACCATCCAAGCCGAATATTGGCTATATAACTATCTGCTGCATAAACCGACTTTAAATGGACTATGGCAGTCGAATAATTTCCGCTTTGTTCGGATTCGTAGCTTTTTGAATAGGCTGATTCTAAAGCTGTTTGATTTTGAGCCATAATAAGGCTAATCGTAAAAATAAATACAAGCGTTAATCCATTTTTTTTTAAAGTTTCCATATTATTCCTCCCGAAAGTGATTGTTGATTGTAAGTTGTAGTTGAATTTGATATTTGTTTATAATTGTAGCTGCAATTGCTGAAAAAAGTAATATTTTTAGTAGCTGACCAATAGAAAGTGAAACCGGTTTTAAATAATGTTTCATCATCCGAATTGTATACGTAAAGACCATCAAATTCAGCATAATTTTTAAGATTTCCGACAGTAACATTTCCATCTAACCTCGTGTTTTTAAGTAATATAAGACCAATATTTTGTGAAAATATTAGCCGGTTTGTATTGTTGTCAATTAATCCGATTAATGAACTTTTAATATATAAATTTGCTTGTCCGGGTATCATATAACCTGCATGAATTCCAATCTGACTGGTTGATGTGCTATCCATTTTCAGACTTGAAGCACTAAAACTTATATCAAACCGATTTAGTCTTAACGATAATTTACCAAATATCATATTCCCCTGGAATAGATAATTTTTTTTATTTATCACTTTATAATTTTTATTAGCTGGTAGCAATTTAGGATTAATTATAGTAACCGTATCATCTACTGTTGCATTAAATCCATGATATGCCGCACTTACTGATAAGGATGAAGTAGCTTGCCAGGCAATCGATCCGTAATATTCAGTTTGATTTTTGAATGAAGAATCGGTAATTTTAAGAATATCGTTTGGTATAGTTCTGGTTTGCCACTGAGAAAAATAAGAAACAGCTTGATATAAATTTAACCGATAACCTAATTTCGTAGATATACCAATCTTGTAATATGATGGATTTGAACGTGTCGAATTATCGTTGATTTTATAATTATATTCAAAATCGAGCGCATCAATGAACTTTAAAGCGTTCATATTGAGTAATTTTTGAGTTTGGGGTGATAAATAGCTCATTTGATATCGCGCATAAGCTTCATTTCCGGTATATAAACCACAATAATACAAATAAATACGGGTATCAGCATCACTTTTATCAAATTCCAATGCTTTCTCATATTGATATTTTGCAGCGAAGTAATCAGCTTGAGCAAAATAAGCATAACCCATTCTTTGTCTCAGTCTTTTAAAATCAATCTGTTGATCAATTGCCTGTTTGCCGGTCATTTCTAATTTTTTCCAATTTCCAGTCAAATAAAAAGCATGGCTAACACTATCAACATATTGATAGGTCAACGTATCAATCTTTTGAGTATTAATAGAATCTTGTGCCCAAGAAAATACAGACACAAAAAGCAAAGCAATTATCAGGAATTTATACATATTGCTTTAATATTTGTTTTTGCATCAGAAAAAGTAAATTCTGAAATAGCATTATTTGTCAAAGTTATGGTTGACATACTATCATTTTTTATTTTCCCAAGGTTCGATACAATAATTTTGGATTGCAATACAAGTGCACTTCTATCAAAAACCAGACTAGAAGGAGTAGTTTTAATATGATAATGTACTTGCATATAATTATAAAAAGGTGCAATAAAATCATGCAACCATATTCTTAATTTTTTGTTACGAATAACATCTAAGGGCATACCTTCAGTTAGTTCATTATTTTCTGAATCGCCAAGAAAAACTTTATAAGCTGTGAGATAGAAATAGTATAGTAAAGACTTTTTATCGCCATAAAAGCCTGTAAAATAAAACATTTGACCATCATTTACAAAATAAGCAGTAGTTTCTGTTTCCTTGCAATAAAGGTATTTGTAATTATAAGCATCTGTAAAAACCTCCCAACTTTCGGTGTAGCTTATTTTTTTGTCGTTTATTGATGAAAAACTCAGTATTTTGTTTGGTATTAAATCAAATGCATTTTTTAATTTAAAATTATCGACGACTCCTGAAACAATATCGTCGTGATTGGGTTTCGCAAATTGACAAAATTCCTGATTTTGTTTAGAACGTTTATAGTAATACGCGAAAGGATAATCAATTGTTTTAGAGCCAAGTAATGGTGATGTTTGTACTTGAAAATGTAAATGTGGCTCGGGAGATCGACCCGAATTTCCACAATTTGCCAACAAATCACCACGTTTAATAAAATCGCCTTTAGTAACTTTGAATGAATCCTTTTTTAAATGTGACATTTGAGTGTAAAGTCCTGTTAAATGCCTGATAATAATTGTATTCCCCCAATTATTAACAGTATTTATTTTTCCTATTTCATTATCATCAATGCCATCGATAATTTCTTCAACGAAACCATCGGCTGGCGATAACACAGGTTTATTGTAACAATAATAGTCTTCGCAAATCAAACCATTCGTTTTGTAGGTTTTGGATAGCTCATCTTTCAGAACAAAATCAAAGGCTTTACCCCATTCACCTTTGTGCGTTAATTTGCCATCATGCCCCTGACTTACACTCCATTCACCCCAGAATGGTAGATATAACGGGAAATAAATAAATTGTGCATTTCGTTCTTTATTATTGTTGAACGTATATAAATTTGTTTCAGGAGAATAATGTTGAATTGGAGTCAAGAAAAATCGACATGGTTTGAGTCTCGAACGTAAAAAATAAAGGAAGAAAATTACAACAAATGAAAATGGCAATGAAAAAACAGGTAAATGGAAGAAGTCAAGAAGCTTGTTGAAAAACAGCAATACAAGTGAAGTTAGTGGAACTAATAATATTGTCCACAAATAAGAATATCGGGATGGAATAACAAAAAATCCACCCAAAGCAATAGCCACCATAATGTAATTAGCTCCGATATTGTAATAAGTAATACTGGCTGTTTCTGATCCTGTAAATTGTGCAAAAAAATAAGCCGACAAGAAACCTATTATTGATAATGAAAAAGTAATACGCGAACAAATTAGCAAAGCCACTGATATCATTAATCCGGTTAATAAGTTGTCCTGAAAAAAAATGGAACTCAAAGATCGCAAATAAATATCAACTAAATTCGTCAGCGGAAAGCTATTAACGCTTTGAAAAAAATGAAGTAACGAATTTCCACCAACAGAATACATCTCGTTCATCCAATAAATATTCCGTTGTGTCAATCCGAGATTTTCGAATTGAGATGAAGGTAAAAGAATAAACCAAAACGAAACTACAAATGGAATGCTCAGAACCGGCAAACTGTATTTATTCAACCAACTACTTAATGTAACCGACAGAATAAGAGAGAGTAATGTTAATAATGTTAATAATGAAAAGAAAACTAATCCCGGATCAAAGAAAGTTCCCATACCTATTCCCGTAAGCAATGCATTGAAACTGAAAAGACCTCTTTTAAGTTGTTCTTTATCAAATCCCATGAAGTTGGCAAGTATCACAGACAACAAAACAGCCAGCAAGCCGCTTAGACCGGCATAAAAATTGAAAAATGTGACAAGCATCATCAAACATGCCATCAACTTATTGTTGAAAAAGAAAATTACTGAATAACTATTCAGCGTGGCAGGTAAAATCAGATTCCGAAAAGTTTTCAAGGCTTGTAACATGATTCTATGAGGATTATTTAATAGAAATTTGCCTTAAATGGTCGGGTATCTGTTCATTTAATTCTAAATATTCCAAGGTATCAGCTTTTCGGATAATATGTGTATTATTTTCCATATCAATCATAACAATATTGGGGCGAAGTGTTATAAACTGCATCCATTGAGTCATATTATACGCTCCAACCTGATGCACCACCAAATGATCACCTCTGTCGAGCAATGGCATAGTAATACTTTCACGAATAATATCAATGTTCATGCAAAGTGGTCCATACAAAACCATCTCTTCGGTCTGATTTCCATAGGATTTTGTGGGGCTAATTTTATGATCATACCAAAATGAAGTAAACAATGTATTTACGCCAAAATCAAGTATTGTTGCTCGTCTTCCATCCGAAAGCCTTTTTGTAGCCAAAACACTTCCCAATAAATAGCCCGCATCATCTATTAATGCCCGTCCACTTTCGAGAATCAATAGTGGTAAATCTTCTTGTTTAAACCCAAATCCAAGAATAACTTCAGTTATTGCATCGGCAAACTGATCGATAGACGGAACAGTATCAGAACCCGGCAAATAAGCTCCTTTCAGCGTATTTACCGAAGGGAAACCACCTCCTAAATCGATATATTGAATTACTTTGCCGTACTTTTCCTTTATGTTCCACATCAATTCACACATTTTAGTGGCAGCGGTTGCGTAAGCCGATGGAGAAAGCATAAACGTTCCAATATGACAATGTAATCCTACTAACTCAAGATACTCCGAATTAATAATTCGTGTTATGGCATTCCATGCCTGACCGTTTTCAAAATTAAATCCAAACCGATCCCATTTCGGATAAATGCCTGTATCCATGTTCACTCGTATGGCAACACGTGGTCTGAGCTTATTTTCTTCACTTAAACGAATTAAAGCATACAATTCATCGTAATGATCAATATGAATCAGAGAATTATTTTGAGCTGCTTTAACTAACTGTTCGTCCAATTTATAAGGTCCGTTGAAAATTATTTTATTTCCCGGAACACCATTTCCTAAGGCTTTTTCATATTCAAAACCCGAAACTACTTCTGCCCAGGAGCCTTCCTGATGAAAAACGTTACAAACTGCATTCATATAGTTTGTTTTATAAGACCAGGCAAACTGGACTTTCGGGTAACGAGTTTTAAAAATTCGGGATGCGTTCTGATAATTTCTACGAATTTGTCTTTCCGAAATGACAAAGAGCGGTGAACCATAATCGTTTATTAGACTATTAACAGAAACACTTTCTATTTGAGTGATTGGTTCAAATTCAGTTCGTGTTCCAAATTTATTCATAAGTCCGGCATTCATTTTTTGAATAATTGGACGTTCGTATCGTTGTTTTTCCATAACATTTTACTACTTGCTATTCACAACCGACAAATTATAGTTCGCCAGTTCCTGAAATCTTTTGAAACTCTTTAATGTCGGTGATTAAATCCCATGCATAGCGCACAAATATTTTCCCGACTTCATATTCTGTAAAAGGTTTTACTTTCTTTCCCAAAGCCATTTTCACTAATGTAGCAGGTTGATTTTGACCTGCAGCAGCCGTCAAATAAATCCACGCAGGGAAACGTGGATTTACTTCCATTATATATGACTTGCCATCAGCCGTTTGCATTATTTCTAATTCGCAACCTCCACGCCAACTTGTAGCTTTAATAAATTTCTGAGCAAGTTTAATAAATGAATTGTCATCCAATGTAATTCCTGCCCATGCCTTCCCTTTGTCGGTAATGTAAAGTTTCCGCATTGGAATAGCACTAATTGTATTCCCTTCCCCATCACCCAAAGCTGCAATATTTATTTCAGTACCATTTATGAACTCCTGAACAATAATGGGCAAACCCCATTTTGCCTGTATTTTGTAAAATGCTTTTTCAGCTTGTTCTAAGGTATTTGCAATAATGGCATCATAAAATTTTCCTTTTACAACCATTGGATAATGAATTTTCTCGGCAATTTTTCCCAAATTTTTCACATCATAAATTACTTTGTCTGACGGAATCAACAATCCGTGTTTCTTGCCAAATTCATGAAGTTTTATCTTATCACGGGCTTCAAATTGTTCTAGATCCGGAAGAAAAGTACTTATACCAAGCTCTTTCAACTTGTTTTGAATTTTAATAAAGTTGAAAAGTTCTGCATCAAAATTCGGAATTATTAAATCTAACTTTTCTATTTCATGAATAAAAGTAAGTCGACCAAGTAAACTGTCAGTTCCAGCCGAAGGATAAGGAATCTGATAACTTTTATCTACCAAATCGTGCATATAAAGACCAGGCTCTAATGATTCGTACGAAAGTCCAATGATTCGAACATCGAAATCTGCACATTCACGAATTGCGCGAATAACAGCTACTCCCGGACCTGGGCTGTCAATTGCATTCAGTGCTGTCACTGCTATAACAATTGTACGTTTTTCAATATCTTTCAATTCCTTCATGCTTTCTTATTTCAATCAATCTAAAATGTTGAAATCTTTTAGTTGAGATTCAAAATCATCAAGATCCTTCTCAAACTGATTTTTATCAACATCGTAATTTGCACAAATTGTTTCAATAATGAAAGAATTTGATTTGTTTTCTTTTAAAAGATTAATAATCATAGAACCAATTGGATTCGTAGAAAACGAATCTCCAGTTCCTGGATTAAAGATAAATCCTTCCTCGCTGGTTGCTATATTTTTTTTTAATTGCATTATTTTAACTTGAATAATTTCGGAAAAATATTATGATTCGCCAAAAATAAAGATAGTATTAAAAAATATAAAATTTATTCAGTGAAACAGCCAGTTATTTCAGTAGAATGCATTATTTTTTACATAAAATAAGTGTTCAACTTGATATTAAATTGATAAAATCGATTGAAAAATGAGATAATTCGATTTATTTTAAGGCCGGAAAAATTTGGTCTATATTCTGTTCACGATGAATAAGATGTACTTCAATTCCAAATTTTTGACTGATATGTTCAGCGGTTTTCTGAGCAGAATACACCGAGCGATGCTGTCCACCGGTACAACCAAAACTAATCATCAAATTATTGAATCCACGTTCAATATATCGTTTTATAGAAGCATCAACCAAATTGAAAGAGTTTTCTAAAAATGCCAAAATCTCGCCATCATCCTCCAAAAATTCAATAACTGATTGGTCTAAACCATTGCAACGCATAAATCTTTCATACTTGCCGGGATTATTTATGGCACGGCAATCGAATACAAATCCGCCTCCATTTCCGGACTTGTCATCCGGAATCCCTTTTCTATACGAAAAGCTGTGTACAGTAACTATTAATGCTCCACAATCAGAAACCTCGCAAGCAACAGGTTTGATAAATTGTTTCAAATCAGACATTTGTTTCAACACCTCAAACAAATATGGATAATCCGATAATTCATCCTGAAGTATCATTCGCAAATTGTCCATTGCAAACGGAATGCTTTGCAGAAAATGTGACTTTTTCTCAAAAAAACCTCGAAAACCGTATGCTCCAAGTACCTGTAAAGTTCTAAAGACCACAAAATGTTTCAGTTGTTTGCGGAAATCATCTTCATTTACAGGCATAAGTTCTTGCAAAGCCAGAAGATAAGTTTGAAGCAATTCTTCCCGTAATTCCGTATTATATTTTGCTTTTGCTTGCCAAAGAAACGATGCTACATCGTATTGAAGCGGTCCTTTACGTCCACCTTGAAAATCGATAAAATAAGGCTTGTTATTTTTTACCATCACGTTTCTGCTTTGAAAATCGCGATACATAAAAGTGTCAGTCTGTGATTGTAAAAGAATATTGGCAAGATTTGTAAAATCATCCTCCAATCTATTTTCCTGAAATTCTAATCCTGTCAATTTCAGAAAACAGTATTTAAAATAATTCAAATCCCAAAGAATCGTACGAAAATTAAATTCAGGTTGTGGATAACAAATTGAAAAATCAAAACCATCAGCTCCTTTTACCTGAAATAGAGGAAGTTGCTTCATAGTTTTATGTAATAGTATTTTCTCATTTTCTTCAAAATTACAGGTATTTCGTTCTGCCAAACAGTCAAAAAGGGAAATATCTCCTAAATCTTCCTGTAAATAAAATTTTCCATCTGTGGTTTGAGCTAAAACCTTTGGAACCGGTAAACCTTTGGAAAAGAAATGATTAGACATGTAAATAAAAGCACAATTTTCATCTATCGAAGTCCCGGCAACTCCTATAACACTTGTATTTATACTTTTTAATCTGAAGTACCGCCGATTAGAACCTGAAGCTGAAAGTTCGGTTATACTGACTGGATTTTCGTGAGTATATTCTTGAAAAAGTATTTCTAATTCGCTCATAATTATTTTATTACAAATTAAAATTGTATTTTTTAGCTGTCAATAATGAAATAAATTCCCGATTTTACTAATTGATATTTGACAACCAATCGAGTTTCCATATAATTTTCCAAAATCAGCTCCGATTTTACATCCGATTGATACATTTGATAAAGTTGGGAAACATTTATTGACTTCGAATAGCATGGACGTATTTGGTATCATTTCTTTAAATGGAAATTCATAAGTTCCGTAATTTTTACTGAATGAACTCAACATCCGAAATTGATAGCCTCTAACATCTCCTTCAATTCCAACATGATGTACCTGAACCCTGTTATTTGTAGAATAAAGACTTCCGGTTCCTGTAACTTGAGGGAAAATAAAGGGTGTTCCAATTGTTCTCGAATAATAACTCCAACCGTTCTGATAAACCCAATGTGAAAAATAACTATCACCTCCACCATAGACAATCCCATCTTTATCGTGATAAGGACCGGACTGATCTGTTGTGTTAAGAAACTCATATAGAATGCCTTTGATAAACGGAAAATTCTTATTTCGAATAGAAATTCCCCAAAGTCCGTCCGGTGCATTCATCGTATAACCGATAAAGCGAATGGGACCATCTTCCGATATATTCTGCCAATATCCCCCAATTTTGAAATCGGAAATATCCAAATCCAACCGTAAACTTTGAGAAATAATGTGATTACCCAGTGCATTTATCTGATCACCTCTGATGGCATCTGTTCCACCCTTTCCACCTGATAAAATATCAATAAAATCTCGAATTCCTTCCGGTTGTTGACCATAAACAGGCACATTTCCACCCCATTGAGCCACATGATCAATACCATATTGAAGATGAACAGGTAGCTTTCCACCCAATTTCAAATAGGCATACGAATGTTGAAGTAAAACTCCATTTGCAAAATTTGTATTATTAAACCAACCTTGAGCCAATGCCCCTTTTATTTCAAAGAAACCACTCGTAAAAGGAATCGGTGTAAAATGCTCAATTCCAATCGATATTTTTGGCATTGGTCTGGAGTTTTCCGAAAAAAGAAATCCTCCGCAGGATAAAGTAGAATCCTGATTTCCAAAATGATCTTCACGTGATCCAATTATACAGTCAAAAACGGATAATCGCGCTTTCAAGTACAATTCGTGAAAATAGCAATTCGTATTATTTTTATCGGTTTGAAGCAAAATATTGGCTTTGAATCCATAATCGAACAAGCGTGATTTACTTCCAAATTCCTTAATTATGCCAATTTCAACATCTGCACTGGATGGTAATGAAGAAATAATACCATAAGATTTACTTTGTAGCCAAAAAGGTGTGGAGCTTCCGGTTGAAGCAACGCCCATCATCTCTACACGATAATGTATGGAATCGTTTTGAGCAAAACTCCAAAGAGATAAGTGTATTAAAAGAAATAGTGTATATGTTTTTTTCATTTAATCAGCAATCAATGCTAATGCTTATTTATTCTGGTGCAAATGAAAATATTTTCTTTTTACAATTACATAAATTATTGATAATAAAATAATTATAATTGCCGAATAAATATATTTATTCGCTACCGCCATCAAACCCACAACAATTAAAATTTGCAAAATCATATATAAACCGGACACCAATAAATGGCTTATTTTCAGTTCATTAGCCAAAATCTGAAAAAGATGTTTACGATGTGCTTCAAAAATATTTTCTTTCAGCAGCAGGCGGTGAATAATGGTTAATATTGAATCAACTCCATACAGAGCAAACAAAATTATATAACTAAAATCTCCTGTTTTAATAATTAACTTACCGAGCAAAAAAATCAATATAAATGCCATAGAAATTGCTCCCACATCACCTGCAAAACATCTGGCTTTTATTCTGAAATTGAAAAAGTTGAAAACTAATAAAGTCAATATCAAGATACTAATTAGTTGAGTATCTACAAATGTAACCTGAAATGAATTGATATAGTAAAAAACTCCGGCAATAACCAAACTATAACCACCGGTAATCCCATTAATCCCATCCATAAAATTATAGGCATTCAAAATTCCTGTACAAATTATCAACGCTATTAGCGTAAAATACCAGGGTAAATCAAATAAATTCCATTGCATGAACATAAAAATCATGGAAATGAAATGAATAAGTAATCGAAGTTTAAAAGATTGTGGTTTCACATCATCCGCAAAACTTATGATAGAAATCAAAGTCAAACCACAAAAAAACAAAGGATACTGAAAACCAAAAAGTATGAAGTAAAGCAACATGCCTATATAGAAAATCACCCCCCCACCCCGTAGAGTGATGTTGGAATGAGAACTCCGTTCATTAGGTTTATCAATAATATTGTAATGGTTGGCTATGCGGAAATAGATCAACTGAGTTGCAAATAAAACCAGAGTAATTAGAATATGAATCATTTATTTTCAAAGCTTTTTATCGTTTTTTCAAATCCTTCCTGAGCAGTAAAAGGCATTTTTTCAATTTCCAATGCATTTTTCAATTTTGCATTCGAAACAATGTAATTCTCTGTTAGTTTTTGTAAGCGTTCCGAATTTAAGGGTAAATGGAATTTAGTTCCGATTTCTGCTAAAAAATAAATCATCTTTTTATTCCATTTCCATATTCTGACAGGCTTATTCATCGTTTTAGCCATCAAAGCAATCAATTGATTTGTTGATAAGCTTTCATCATCACATACATTATAAATACCTTCAGGTATATTTTTATCAATTAAATTAGTTATTGTGTAACTCATATTATCAATGGAGCAGAAATAACGTCTGTTATCAAAATCACCCAAGGGATATGGAATGCCTTTCTTAACAAAATTATAAAGAAGATTTAAATTTCCTTTATTTCCGGGACCATGAATCATACATGGACGAAGAATATAGGTTTTCTTCTGTTGAATATTGAATTTTAACTGTTGACTGAGCAAGTAATTTTCTGCACTAATCTTACTTTCACCATAAGCACCAATGGGTTTTGGTAATACATCTTCGGTAAGTATTCCTTCAACTTGGTCGGCAGCCGCTTTTACCGAACTGAAAAAGATAAACTTTGAAGCGGGTGATTTCACAAACCAATCATATATTTGCTGAGTCAGACCGGTATTTATATCAAAATAAACCTGAGTATTGGTTTTATTTTTAGTATCATGCGCTTTACCAGCCAAATGAATTACAACATCAATGGTTGGTAAACTCTCTAATTCATTCCAGGTAAAGGTTTTCTCAACTCCATCTTTTGTGGGTGAAACGATATCTAAACCGTAAATAGTATGTTTAATATTAAGAGCAGCAACTAAATTACTACCTACAAAACCATGTATGCCAGTGATAAGAATAGTCATATCTACACTATTTTTTAAGCATTTTGTAAACACTTAAAGCCTCGTTTTTTTTTAATAAAACTATATAAATTCCTATTGGTAAAAAACTCAAGGATAAATACTCATCACCTTTCACTTTCTTATTAAAAACTGATTCCCCTTTTAGATTGTAAATTGAAAGATAAGCTTCAGTGAGAGTTGAAGAAATGCGAATTCCATCTGTTACAAAATTAGGATAATACTCAACATTTATGGATGGAGTAGTAATCAAAATCGCATCTGATTCTTGAATTATCATAAAATCTTTCCATTGATATGTTGATTGATAAGCCTCTTTGGAACCTTTCAAAACATTTAACTTACAAGAAACTTTATTAATATTATGAAAAACGGACAACGAATTAGCTAAATTAATAGGAGTTATTCGATAAACAGAAATAAAACTCAAATTTGAACAATCCCCAAAAGCTCCACTACCAATTGAAATCACTGAATTTGGAATAGTCACATTATTAAGATTTTTACAATTCATAAAAGTTCCTTTCCCTATTACTGTTACTGAATAGGGTATCGAAAAATTTACCAAATTAATACATGATTCAAAAGCATAGTTTCCAATAGATATTAAATTTTTTGAAACCTGAATTGAACGTAATGAAGTACAATTACTAAAAGTAAAATCACCAATTGAGGTAACTAAATCAGGAATTGTAATACTACTTAATTGAGTGCAATTTTTAAATAATCCATTTCCAAGTGAAGAAACAGAATTTGGAATTTCTATAGTTTTTAAACTCTTGCAATTACTGAATGTTCCATCCCCTAATTTACTTATGAAATTTTGAATTTTTATATCAATTAAATTTTCACAATCAGAAAAAGCATAATCACCGATAATAACAACTGAATTTCCTAAACTAAACTTTGTAAATCCATTGCAATTTGAAAAACAAAAACTGCCGATAGATTTTACTCCATTCGGTACAATTACATTCCCTGTAAAACCATTACATGAATAAAATGCATAATCTCCAATAGAAGTAAGGTTATCTGGAAGCATTAAATTCCCAGTAAAACCAGAACAATTATTAAATGCAAAATCACTAATTAAAACAATTGTATTTGGTAAAATTAAATTGCCGGACAATCCGCCACAATTATTAAAAGCGTGATTTAATATCTTCTCTACACTATTTGATATAATCAAATTACCACTTAACCCACTACAATTATCAAAAGCAAAACTAGCAATAACTTTAACAGAATTAGGTATTGACAGTGCTCCTGAAAATCCGGAACAATTATGAAATACATAGCTATTAATAACAGTTAATCCATCAGGTATGATCAAATCACCGGTAAAACTAGAACAATTAGCAAATGCATATGCGCCAATTGATGTAATACTATTTCCTAATTTAAGAATCCCATTTAGTTTTGAACAATTCATAAATGCTTTGATTCCAATTGAATTAACAGAATTAGGAAACTGCAAATTACCACTTATTTGTTCACAATTGGCAAATGCAAAATCTTTTATTGTAACAAGAGCATCTGGAAAGACTAAAGATCCATATAATGATTGACAGTATTGAAATGCAGATTTTCCTATTGTTGTCAATGCACTCGGGAATGTAAAAGAAGATAAGGAAGAACAACCAAAAAAAGCAGAATCTCCAATTGAAACAATCGATTGTGGTAATTTTATCGAATTAAGGGTTGTATCATTTATAAACACTTTGTTTGAAATCGAGTTTCCAACTACTATAGCATTAGACAAGTCTATATCTTCTAAGATTGGAAGACTTGTTCTCAATTGTAATAAATCGATATTATTCAAAGTGCCAGTTAATGTAATATTTGTAAAACTGGTTAAACTGGTTAAATTGGAAATTGGAATAGATTTCAACAAATTAACTATATTGCCAGCTACCGGATTATTGATTATGTGATTATCTTCAGTAGTTATAATATATTTTTCCCAATTTGGAGCAACTTTGTAAATAGGGAGTAGGGAATCAGAAACAATGATAGCAGATACTGGAACATTTCTAAAGCTAAATTCACCAACTATAGGAGGTACATCGCTATAGGAATAAATAAAATTCAACTTATTACAATTTACGAAGGCAGAGTCTCCGATATAAGTAATTGATTTTGGTATTTTAAGTTTTCCTGAAAAATTGGAACAATTTGCAAAAGCATTATTCCCAATATAATTTACTGAGTTCGGGATAATTATTCCTTGTAATCCAACACAATCAGCAAAAGCTGATGATTCGATTGTAACAACAGAATTCGGTATTATCAGGTTTCCAGTCAATCCAAGACAACCATTAAATGTATTTTTTTCGATTTTTGTAAGCGAATTTGAAATTTTAAGTTTATTAATTCCTATGCAATTACGAAAAGCATAAATACCAATGGCTGTTACATTGTTGGGGATAAATAGAGTGCCTGTCATTCCTAAACATCCTGAGAAAGCATACATTCCGATAGAAACTACCTTAATTGGAATATTAATACCTACTAGACCTGTACAAGCACCAAAAGCAAAATTACCGATTGAAGTAATCGAATTTGGCAAATTGACAAATCTAAGTGAAAATTTGCCTGTATTGGAAATAGGATTATAAAATGAGTATTCAGGGAGTTGATCCGCAGGATAATTTTTGTTGGAAGATGTTCCTTCATTACCCGTATATGCTTTTATTGTAACACCATCAAGATTTATTTGTTCAAGATTAGTTAATTTATCTCTAATAAATTTAAAATCACGGGCATCCATTACCCCATCCAGTATTAAACTAACAATACTATTGGTATTAACAAGCAGATTGTTTGATTGCAAAGTTCCTGCTTCATTAATCGTAATATTAAGTGCTTTAGCTAAATTGCAGAAAATAATGAATAATAAAAGTATGACACTTTTCATAAAGTTAGCTTTCATGTTCTAAAAAAAATTGCATTTTTTTCACAAATAAACAGTTCATAATTAGTAAATATGTCCTTTGAAATACTTGAATCAGTGTTTTTTTCGAACGTTTGAGATGTAATCTTTTTATCTTTCAGAAACGGGCTAACAATATTAATTTTGGGGTTATTTAAAATCAATATCAATGTTGTATCCCTTTTTAAATCAATATTTATGACAAATTTATCTGACATTTTTTTTATTTCTGTAAAATCAGTAAGACAACAAATGTCTTGTGCAATTGAAAACGGGATTTCAACACTTAAAAGGGAGGTAGAAAGATCTTTATATTTCTCGTAATTATAATTTAGAAAATTCAATTTTAGTGTGTCTCCTGTTAAGGTCTTGATCAATGATATTTCATGAAATAAATTTTCATAACAAAATCCTTCACTTACCGTTGTAACCCATATATCACCGTTATTCTCATAGTTTTTAATAAATTTAAGTTGCTGTAACAATAAATCTTCGTTAATTGGAGAAAATCCTTCGCCATTAATACTGTGTGCAACATATTCTACAATATTCCCAGTTGAAATTGCCATTTGTAATGTTGGAATTACAAGCGAAAGATTTTTTTGTTGTAAATCCAATTCAATTCTTTTTACATCATCGTATTCAGAATAATGACGCACAAATAAATGATATTTGAAAGCAATTTTCTTACAAACCTGACTTCTAAAATTGCCTGGTTCCCCAAAACACGTGCATTTTGAACCGATTGCATTTTCAAGTAATTCTTTCCCTTTTCTAATTTGATATTCAATATTTATACTATCAAGATTTTCAAAAATAGGATGCGAATAAGAGTGGTTAGATATTTCGTGACCCCTAGCATATATATCTTTTATGCTATCAATCTGCATAGTTGTACCAATTATAAAGAAAGATGCTTTAAAATTACACAAATCGAAAAGTTGGGATATTCTTCGAAATGAGGGAAGACCATCGTCAAAAGAAAAATTTACACAGGTTTTTGCTGAATTTTTCCATTTACATATTTTTATAGACTCTAGCGAATCATTTAAATTGATGCTGATTTTATTCAATGTATTTTTATTGACAAATGCAGTAGCTACGAGTGAAGGAAGTAATAAAAGATGTAGTAATTTTAACCTTAAATATTGATTATATAAATTTTGGAAGATTTTAAACATACATTTACCTGATTATTAACTGATAGGAAAATAATTATACTTTTAAATGGCAAATATACACATTTTATCGAAACAAATGTTGCAGTAGTTCTTATCGCAAAAATGACAATATTCGAATTGAAATTTAAATGTTAATTTGCCTTGCTGTTAACCAATCAATTTTTACATTGGCTTGTTGGACGCTTAAAAATTCAAAATTGGTCAACATCTTTTGAAACTTAGAAAATGATGTGGATAGACCAACATAGGATTTAAACTTTCGCATAATGGGTAATGAATCAATCATTGGTTGATAGGGGTCAAAGTCACGCGTATGAAAATATGTCATCATATATTCCGTTTTATCAGCCCAATGTTTAATTATCGGATACGGAAAAAAACGAAAAAATCCACCACCAGAATAAACAATTTCTTTTCCAAATACATATTGTATATTAATTGGAAACTCTTTTAGCCGTTTTCCATTTGGTAAATTTAATATTGTAGGTTCGGCTTTCCCATAGCTTGCAAAACCGCCATAATCGTGTCTTGCCGGAAATATTGAACAGTCAAACTCAAAACCTAACTCGGTAAGAACTTCAAATGCCCAAGTATTTTGTTCGGTTATAGAGAAACCCGGAGCACGAAAAGCATTTATTGATTCACCAATTAAATCTTCAATTAGTTTTTTTGATTTTTGGGTATCTTGTTTGAATTCCTCTCTTGTAAACCTAAATGAAAGTTCATGTTGATAGGAATGGCAGCCAATATGATGCCCATTAGCATGTATTTTTTTTATAACATCTGGATGTTTCTCGGCAATCCAACCCAAGCAAAAAAAGGTGGCCTTTAATTCTCTCTTTTGTAATTCAGCCAAAATTTTATCTACTCCTTCATAAATACGTACTTCGTATTTATCCCAATCGAAATCGGAGGTAATAAAATCGCAATTGTACCAATCTTCTATGTCAAATGTTAGAATATTCATAACTATAAATCATCGGAATCAACCCACATAAGATGCCAATTATTTTCATTAAAAAGTTCATCTTTAGCAAATTCTGTTGTAAGGTTTTTTATAATCAGTTGAAATACAAAGGGACTTTTAAAAAAGCCATTTCTGATGAGTTTATAATCTTTAGATGATTTTTTACTCATCATAGTCATTATTGCTTCCACATTGTCCTGTTTGGCTTTTTCTGTTAATAATTTATTGATAAGTCCATGTGAATCATGATATTCAGGCAGAACAGAATAATCAAGTATACCGTACGTAGGGACATTTTCTTTTATTATTTTCCGGAAAGATACAAAAGCAATCATTTCACTATCAAAATTATATATCGAAAGAAAATGATATGACCTTTCAGGAGCACCATACCTCCATTTTGCAAATTGCAAATCTTTAATCAGAACATTATTTACGGTATTTGAATATTTATTTTCAAATTCGGTATAGCCTTTAATTTCGTCAATACTGGAGTAAAATGTTGCTCTGTATTTTTTATTTTTTTTTGTGGCTACAACTACATTGTAAAAATTGACGAATAAATTTGCAAAAGGAGTTAGAAAACCTAATTTTCGGACTCGAAGCAAACTATTTAACCGAATAAATTTCATGTATAACGGCAGACTAAAAGGAATCTCCCAACCCACTTTTAAGTGACCTGGTATTACTTCTTTTCGAATTGGATAACCCATGATAAAAGGGAGATGGGCAGATAATTTTTGGGTTGAGAAAGTTCCCATTTTTGTAAAGATACCTTTCCCTCTGTATTTCGAACTGGTCATAACATCGCAAACCAGACCTACCGATACTTTCTTCTCTCCTATTTTGTAGCGATAGGGAATAGCAGCATAATACCCGACCATGTCTGACTCAAAATACGAAGCATATTCATAAGATTTAACTTGTGCAGGGAATGAATGAAATTTCCACAAATAATGATTCTCTGTTTGAACTGATTCTCCATTTGTTTCAGGGAAACAATCCACAAATAATTCCCTTTGTTTATCAAGATTATCTTTATATTCAAAATTTGCAAACTTGAGCTCCATAATCTTTAAATTAAACCACCATTAATATCTATAGCAGCTCCGTTAACATATTCAGTCTGTATTAAAAAATTTATTGTATTATATACTTCTTCCGGTTCACAAAATCGACCTGCAGGAATTTGATTCTTCATTTTTTCCTGATATTCTACAGGAACGTCATTAACCCCCATGCCTAAATTAACATATCCAAGGTTTATAGCATTAACGGTAATTCCTTTTGATGCATTTTCGGCAGCCAATGATTTAGTTAGTCCAATCAATCCTGCTTTAGAAGCCGCATAAGCACTAACACCGGGAGTTGGTAATGTGGCAATAACAGATGAAAAATTAATTATTCGCCCGTAATTTTGTTTCCTCATAAGTGGTAAAACTTCATGAATAAAATTGAAACTTCCTTTCAAATTTACATCTATAACTCTACCCCAATCTTCTATATCTGCTTTATGTGCAAACGAATTATAGGATATTCCAGCACAATTAATCAAAATAATTTTTGAAAGTTTTGAATTTAGAGAAATAATTAAGTCTTCGACCGCCCTACTGTCAGAAACATCTACTTGATAATAATCCGATAAATCGAATCCTTCCAACGTTGTATTATATATTCCAATAACGCTCTTGCCATCGGATTTAAAGCGTGAAAACAAGTATTTGCCAATACCTTTTGATGCTCCGGTTATTAGTATCATATTATGCCCATTTGATGATTGAAGCTCCATAAGTCCAACCGCTTCCTACGGCTGCAAATAGAACAATATTTCCTTTTTTTAGTTTTCCTGATTTATTTACTTCATCTAATAAAATTGGAATAGTAGCTCCCGAGGTGTTGGCATATTTATCCATATTAGTCATAACTTTTTCGAAAGGCAAACCAATTAATTCAGCTGTTTTTTGTAAAATTCGAATACTTGGTTGGTGTGGGATCATTATATCAATATCATCAATCGTTAAACCTGTATCAAACAAAACTTGATTGATTGCTTTTGGTAATGCTATAGTAGCGGAAGCAAAAACAGCCTTTCCATTCATTTGAAAGTATTGTTCATCCATATTATCTGGATTAAGTGGTATTTCAGAACCACCTCCGGGAATAGTAAATCCCAACATCTCGTTTGTTGTATCGGTATAAAGTCTGTAAGCTAAAAAACCTTCAGTAACATTAGCCGAAGTAACTACTGCTGCTCCAGCTCCATCTCCAAAAAACACAGCATCTCTTCGTCTCCAATCCGTTATTTTCGAAAAAGTGTCAGCTCCAATAACTAAAACATTATTATATACGCCCGAAGCAATATATTGTGTTGCAACCGACATTCCAAATAAAAAACCACTACAAACAGCCGTAAGATCAAATGCTGCTGCATTGAAAGCTTTCAATTTATGTTGAACAAAAGCCGCTGTTGAAGGTGCTTTTCTGTCGGGTGTTGAAGTTGCAACAATAATTAATTCAATATCTTCATTTTTTAATCCTGCATCATGAATGGCCCGTTGACCGGCAATAGTGGCTAAATCACTTGTTGCCTGATTGATATCTGCAATGTGCCTTTCCTTAATTCCAACATTTTCAAAAACCCATTCAGCTTTTGTTGGTATTAATGTTTCAAGATACTCGTTTGTGTAAATTGTTTCGGGAACATACGAACCTGTACCAATTATTTTAACGTTACGAACTAATTGTTTCATATTTTATCGTATTTAGCATTACTTACTTGTTTTATTTCTTCAAAAATTAATTGTGGTAAAACCTCTAAATAGGATAATGCCCTTTTCCCTACTCGTTTTGGTTCTTGAATTACTCTGTAAAGCCATTCTAATTTTATATTTCGCAGCAATAAAGGAGCTCTTTTGTTATTTTCTTCTCCCAAAAAAAGATTAAAAGCAGCTCCAATTGCAACCATAACACCTGATTCTATATATGGATATAATCTATCAATAAAGAATTCCTGTTTTGGAGCTCCTAATGATATCCAAATTATTCGTGGTGAAAACTCATTTATTTTTTCAGCAATCAAAGGATAATTAAAGTTTTCTACACTTTTAAACGGTAAAGGTTCAAATTGAAATAGATCTTGGTTGTAACCCAATTTTGAAAATTTATTTTTTAATTGTTTCAGAATTTCCGAAGTATTTCCCAAAAAATACTGTTTTGTATTTGTTTTTACAAAATTAGAAAAAAAATCAGGTCCGGTATATGTTTGAAATTTTTTATGGTGAATTTTTCCAACCAACAAAGCAATGGAGCTTCCATCACATAAGTTCATCAGTCCTTTATTTATAATGTTTCTATATTCTATATTTTTATGAGCTGTTGCCAATACATTCCCATCTACAACGCAAATATAGGCTTTATTCTTATTCACTATTGCTTCAATGAAAGTTGAATCAACTTTTTCTTGGTCAAATTCTAAGAAAATATTGAAATACTTGTTCATGATTGAATAGAATCTTGTAAAATATTAAAAATGTTTTTCTCAAAGTGTTCCAACGTAAATGAATTTAAATACTTCTGATTCCCTGCTTTCCCCATTTTTTTGCATAATTCAGGGTTAGAGATCAATATCTCAAGTTTTTCGGCTAAAGCAACTGCTTCTTTACCTGGTACCAAAAACCCTGTCACATTATCTTCAACCACATCAGGAATTCCTCCCTCAAAAGTTGAGATTACCGGTAAAGAGAATTGCATAGCTTCAAGTAATACTAGAGGAAGACATTCTTTATGATAACTAGTTGAAAAAACAAAGATATCTGATTTTTCAAATATTGCATTTTTTTCTTCTCCATATTTTGGACCCAGATAGAATACGTTCTTTGAAAGCCCTCTTAAATCAATCTGTTCTATAAATTCTTCTTTTGAAATAGCTTTAGTTGCAGCACCTACAAAATTACAATTAAAGGATAGTCCTTTGTCTTTTAATATTTTGCAAGCTTCCAACAATATATAACAACCTTTTGATTCAATTAAATTTGAAACAAAAAGGATTTGAGGCACTTTATTAACTAATTTGTCAGATGTTACTTTGTTGTTGGGCTTAACTCCGTTCGGACAAATAAATACATCTTTCTTATTGACATACTTTGAAACATCTGGATATAAATACCATGACAACAAGATCACCTTAACATTCCTATATACAAGCTTATAAATAACATCAAACAATTTTATATTTTGAAATAAAGAAACCCCTTTATTATGTTGATGAATTATAACTTTGCGTCCAAATACTTTGCATAAAAATACTAACGGAGAATCTTTTAATATACCACCTTTAGTAACAGTAATAGCCAAATAACACAAATCATAACGATGAGTAATCAACTTGAATAATACTACTAAATATATCTTTAATAATCTTATATATTTTATTAATCCCAATTTACCTATCTCATCTACATCGTAGGACGTGGTCAGATTGACATACTCACAACTAAAGGTATTATTAATTATCTCACAATCCACAATCTGTTTTCCAACAATTGATGAACCATGTATGGGTGGAGGATAGTGAAGAATAAAAAGAATCTTAGATTTTGACATTCGGTTTTCTTATTTTATTTTTAATATTTCTTTTTAAAGTAAAAAATATCTTTGATATCTGAAATCCCTGTAATCCCAAGCTAAGGTCAACTCCTAGTATATAGTATTTAAAGGTTTTCAATAGCTGTTTTAATGAGAAAGAGATATACAACAATACTCTTTCTTCACAAAATCTTAAATAGTAATCATCGTTAGGTGTGAGTTTTACAAAGTGTCGAAGTTCTTCAAAAAACTTTGACATTGACTCATAATGTTCAACAACGGAGGTATTTCGTGAAACTCCAATGCCAACAAAATAAATATTGGCTACAAATGGTACATAATAACTATGTGTAGCAAACATTTGTAACTGAATATCCTGAAGACCATCGGCATAAATACCGATATCTTTTCGAACCGGAATAAACTTTTTTAAAACATTGACGCTGTAACATGTTCCACGCGTACTTATTAACTGCCTGATTTTTAATGATATGAGGTTTATGTTTTTTTGAGTTAATTTATTGGAATGAATAAATGAACTCCCATCCGCATACATCATTTTATAATCGAAATAAATGCAAAATAATTCATTTTTAAAATCAATCTTATATTCGGATATGGTCTGAATTGTTTTCTCAAACAGACCATCACAAAAAGTATCATCGCCTGCCAACCAGAAAATCACGTCACCGGTTGGAATGGAATATAAATTTTCCATATTCCCAAATATCCCGAGATTCTTTTCGTTTCGAATTGGTTTGATAATTTCGGGATGTTGTGATGCATAAGTGCTAATAACATTCCAATTGTTATCAGTTGAGTAATCATCTCCAATAATTATTTCATAAACAAATTCTTTCTGAATCAGAATAGAATTAAGTGCTCTTTCGATAACATCTTCCTGATTATAAGTAATTACTAATACGGAGATTTTCGGAATATCTTTTTCTTTGTTCATTAAAAAACTCAAATTTTAGCTTAAAGTTCATTATTTATCAGCTCAACATCACTTGCAAATTTATTTATCATTGTAGCAAACAAGAATATATATACAAAATCAAAAAGTGCAGGCCTTTGATAAAATGTCCCCACAAGAATTAATATAAATAGAATAAAGTCAGCTTTACTTTGAAACAACTTATTAAACGCAGCAATTAAATATCCCAACAAATTTAAAACCACAAATAAAAAACCTTCTCTAAAAATTGTCAGATAAATGGATGCACCTTCCATAAACTCTTCTGAAGCCTGATAGCCATGCCCCAAAAGATAATTGCTAATACTATCAGCCTGAAGTATATCTTTAATTTGTTCTTCACCTCTATTCATACCAGCAAGTGTATTATTATCAGTATCAACCGAGAATCTGCTCCAGATTAATCCATCGATAGTATCGTTTGCACTAGATATTAAATAAAATGTGATAAATGCTAGAATTATATATATTCTGTATTTCCCATTGAAATGATATACTGAAACAAAGAATAGTACTACATAAAAATAAAACGAAAATGACAACAAACTTGCAATCAAAATAACTATGTTTTGCCAGCTTTTGATCTTAAACTTCTCAATACACAAAATTAATCCCCCGATGGTACCTACAACACCAGGTTCATCGAACAATCCATGAAAGCGATAAAACAAATAATCTGCATTAGGTACAACTAAAAGTGGATAAAGGAAATATGAATAACCCTTTAAAGAATTTAAAGGATTAATAATAATAGGTGATTGCCAATTAGTCAGGATTACGATAAGATAAGAAATTACCGAAAAAATCAATAAAAATGCAAAGATAAATTTAAAATACTTGTAAACTTGAAAGCCAAAATCTTTCTTAAGAATTGGAATAACAGACAATAATACTAAATTTAATATTCTAAACGGGTCACTACCTCTGAGAATACCGACCAATAAAAATGATAGAAAAAAAAACGTGAAAACAATAATATTTTTTTTACTTAAATCAATAAAATGGATACACAGCAATGGCACCAAAATAGAACATGTGATACGTGAAATATCCTCAACACCCCATAAAAAAAAGGGTTGGCAACGAAAATACAGTAACAAAGCAACAACAAGTGCTACTTTACTATTTGAATTTGAGTTTGTTGAGATTTTCATGAATACTTCTTTATAAATTTAACTCTATCTTTAGGCTTTTAATCTATCATATTTTTGCAAATATTCTTCTAATAATTCCATTGAAATTTCGAAGTCTGGATGCCTTTTTGAAGTTTTATTTTTTCCAGTTAAATAAATCATATTTAATTTAATGTGAGCTGCTATACTCGAAAATACTGTTGTTTCTGCATTAGTTGGCTGAAAAACAAGAACTTCACATTTCGGTTTACAAAACAACACATTCGTCAATGCTGCACCTGTAGCTGCGATAATATGTTCGGCATTGGCAAAGTATGAAAACTGCTCCTGTAGGGATAACTCTTCAGGAAATATTATTTGATATCCATATTTTAATAAAATAGGGTACAACTCTTCTTCATTATTTCTTCGGATTAAACATTTTTTTCGGGAAATAAAAATTTTTCGATTAGTGTTAATAATTTTATTTTCGAAATATTTATATACTGTTTGTCTTACAAATTCAACAGAGTTAAAATCAAAAGCAAAATCAGTACTTTGAATTTTATATTTTTTGCTTTTAAAATTTGCCGGTATTTTATTTACAAAAGATAGAAAATGCAGTTCATTTATTGAGTAAAGAGTCTTAGATTCAATATACTTTATATAACGATTGTCTTTATTGAAAATTGCAATAAGCTCTTCAAACTGTGGTATTTTTTTTATTCGGCTATCCAATATCAACGGAATTGTCGGGTTAATTTTAGATTGATTTATCAATTCAAACTTAACAATAAATTCAAGTACAAAATGATAATAATTATTAGAAAAATTTCCTGAGAGCATAATTCCCTTTTCAATGGACTTATTATTTTTTAAATAATTCAGTATATAATATCTACCGACATGAATTAATTTATTAAACAACAGAAATAAACCTTTATCTGTAACATTGACGTGCGAATTTGACTTGTCAACAAGCGTATCGTAAAGTAAAAGATTTTCTTTGGTAAGGACAAGATTTGACTCCCCAATAATACTACAATCATGAATAATTGCATAAAATGTGTCCTCTAAAGTTAGTTTTATCGGAGTTTTCTCAGTCTCATTAAAAAATGAAATAGGATAAACAGTAGTTGTTCTGTTTGTTGACAACTTAAAATAGCTGTTATCATTAAATAATTCAATATAAGTATTGAAGGAGCTCAGTTTTGCGACTTTATAAAATGATATAAAAATCAAACTTATTTTCTTTATAATTAATGTCAATAAATTCATAAATTAAGAATTACGATTTGTTTTTGAATCATTTTTCATAAACCTTGCATTCATACCTATAATCATTTTTTTTACACCAATCAAATTATCTAATACTGTATAAGTTAGATATATTGAGGCAACAAATAAGATTGAACCTATAATATATCTTAAAATTGAATACCCTATTAATTTTGCAGATGTAATACATAATATGCATATTAATAATTGAGGAATCAATATCTTATAGAATTCGAAATTAAATTCAAATCCGAATTGTTTTTTCCCAAAATAAGTCAGTTGAACAGTATATAAGACATAAGTTATTATAAATGAAATACCTAAGCCTGTAAATCCAAACCAAACATATCCTAAAATATTAAATATCAATGAAACGACACTAATTGCCAGTTCATTCAAAAAAAACACTTTCGAATCTCCTCTTGCGATAAATGAATAGGAAAGCGCCCAGCTTATCGCCCTGAAAAGCATACCAAACATAAATAATTCTATCATACCAATTATGGGCAAAAAGTCTTTAGAATAAAGTAAAATTACAATTTCCTTTATTAAAACAATAAAAACAATAACTAATGGTGCTATTAAAGTCACTAATAAAACCGCTTGTTTGTTAATTATTTCAGATAATAATGTATTATTTGTTGATACTGCTGATAATCTAGGAACGTAGTCAGTTGACATGGATGACAAAATTAAAAACACATAGGTATTGGCAATGTTATATCCGGCAGTGTATAGTCCCACTTCTTTAATTGATCCGATATGTGAGATTACAATATTCATTATATATCCGCTCAATTGTCCTAAAAGCCCTACTGCAGCAAGCACAACACCTAAAAAAATAATTTCTTTGCCTTCCAAATACGTTTCTCTTAAAGATAATTTTACTTTATTGAAACTTATTTTTCGGGAATAAAACCACGAAAAGAGTAAGGTTATAAATGAAGAAATGATAATTGCTGGCACTATGCCCTTAGTTCTAAAGAGATAATAAAAAGGCATCGTAAGTATTAGTGCCATTAAATTACCAAACAAGGAAGCTTTTGCCAAGTATTTATAGTGAAATGTTCCTTGTAATAATACGACCTGACCAACATTAAGTTGATTGAAAAGCAATATTATTGATATAATTTTAAATGAAATTGATTGCAATTCATCTCCAAAAGTTAATTTACTCAAATAAGTTGATAGAATAAAAGTAGCAATAGAGCCAACAATTCCGGTAAACCAAACAATTCTTCTTAAAACTGTGATAGTAGTATTTATTTTATTTTCATCATTATAGCTATGAGCTTTTGAAATATTTCGAACCCCACTAATTTGTAATCCTAGACCGGTTATTGATAAAACGATATTGGTTGTCGAAGTTAATAAGCTTTCTACGCCCATTCCAAGTGGACCGATTAAAATTGCGATAATTTTTGAACGGATAATAGATATCAGAATTTGAAAGATTTTTACACCTCCAAATAAAGAAATAGCTTTTATAATGCTTGAATATGAGTTTCTGTCAGAGGACATTTTTATTCAAATGTATTAAGCAGGTTTACAACTTTTTTGATTTCATCATCAGTTATCACTGGACTAATGGGTAAACTTAATACTTCATTATGAATTTTTTCTGTAACAGGAAATGATAAATTATTGAAGAAGTTGTAGGCTTCTTGTTTATGTGGTGGAATTGGATAATGAATTAAAGTCTGAACTCCATTATTATTCAAATATTTTTGTAATCGATTTCGATCCTCACATCTAATAATAAATAAATGCCAAACGTGTTCTGCAAACAATTTACAGTTATCAGTTATAAGTGGAAGAATGATTTTGTCATTCTTTATATTTTCACAGTAATATTGAGCGATTTCCCTTCTGCGTTGATTCTCAATATCTAAATATTTTAATTTCACATCCAAAAAAGCAGCCTGTATTTCATCCATTCTACTGTTTAAACCCTGATAATCATGTTTGTATTTTTCGGAACTTCCATAATTTCCTAAAGCACGAACTATTGCTGCTAATTCACTATCATTGGTAACAACTGCACCGGCATCACCCAGCGCACCTAAATTTTTGCCGGGATAAAAGCTAAAACCAGCTGCATCGCCCAATGTTCCTGTTTTTTTTGAAACTCCATTATTATCAGCATACAATGCTCCAATTGCCTGAGCATTATCTTCAATAACTTTTAAATTATACTTTTGGGACATCATTTCCAAATTATCTGACCAACATACTCGTCCATATAAATGAACAACTAATACTGCTTTTGTTTTTGGAGTAATGTGCTTCTCAATCAGATTGATGTTTAGATTGTAGGTTTCCAAATCTGGCTCTAATAAAATCGGTTTCAAATGATTATCGGTAATAGCTAATATTGAGGCAATGTAAGTATTGGCGGGCACAATTACCTCATCACCTTCCACCATCACTCCCATTTCAATATATGCTTTCAAAATTAGCTTCAACGCATCTAATCCACTTGCTACAGCTATTGCATTTTTAACAGTTAAATATAATGCTAAATGCTTTTCAAATTGTGTTACTTCATTACCCAATAAATACCATCCTGAATCAATAACACGATTACTCGCTATTTTAAGATCTTTTTGATATTGTGCATTTATTTTCTGAATATCTAAAAATTTAATCATAAAGTTATAATAAGTCATTTATCATCAATTACTTTTCTAATATTATCTCTAATTTTTAAATAATCTTCAACAAAATAATGTCCTAACAAATCAGCATCAGTTTGGCCAATAATCTTCACACCAAATCTTTGATGGAAATCAATAACTTTAGTATTTTCTTTCCTAATATCCATATGACAGCGCTTGAATCCTAATTCAAAAAATGCAAAATCATAAATTAAAAGTGCACTTTCTAAGGCAGCATATTTGGTTTTATTTTCATTTAAAATCCAGCTACCCCAACAAAAAGAATTTTCTTTCTCAATAAAATCATATATTCTAACTGTGCCAATAGGTAAATCGTTATCATTTCTAGCAATAATGAAGTAGTACTCTTTCTTTTGAGTTTCTCGTTTCTTGTAATTTATTAACCACTCCTCCTGCTTTTTAACATCACAATCAACAGTTGATAAATATTTATTATATTTTACATCCAATCTTAGTTGATGAATAAAAGGTGTATCAGTTATTTCAACTAATCGAAAGTGAATAGTCTTATTTTTAAAATTCATATCTTTTATACAAATTATTTTTAATATTTTGTAGTTTTAAATTTTATAAAATCATCAAAATCTCGCAAATAATCATCCTCTGAATAGTTTTCGGAAGCAAGAACTAAACAAACTGAACCTGATGAAAAATTGTCTAATTCTCGCCATATACCAGGAATGATTAATAATCCCTGGTACGGACGATTAAGGGAAAAAGTTTTTTTATTAACTCCATCAAATAATTTAACACTAAAACTTCCACTTGCCGCAATTATTAATTGTTTGAGTTCTTTATGAGCATGACCTCCTCGAACTTCACCTCCAGGTACATCGTATAAATAATAAATTCGCCTGATATTAAAAGGAACTTCATTATTATTTTCAACAACCGTTATATTGCCCTTTTCATGATGATGTTTATCCAACTCAATAATGGAACAGTCGAACACTGTTGAGCTATTGGCTTTGTTCATTTTCTTTCAATTTACAAAATTCATTGTAATTAAAAATATAATCTGCTTTATTATACATAGTTGATGCAATTATCATAGCCAATGAGTTAGTTGAAAAATTTTCCATGTGTCGCCAAATACCTTTTGGAATGTACAAACCATTGTATGACCTGTTTAAATGAAATACCGATTTTTCCTTTCCTGTATCAACAACTATATCAAAACTACCTGAAAGAGCCACAATAAACTCTTCTTGTTCTCGAAAAGCATGACCCCCTCGTCTTTCACCACCTGGTACATCGTATATCCAGTAGGTTCTTTTAATTTCAAATGGAATATGTTGATTTCCTTCGACAAAAGTCAGATTACCACGTTTATCTAATATTTTGGGTAAGGACAGAATTTTAATTTTTTTCATTTAAAATAGTAATGCAATTATTTAAAATGTATTATTTGTCAGATTAAATTTGTTTTATTTACAAAATCTTTAAATAATGAAGTTGCAATTAAATAAAATACTATCATAAATCCTCCCAGAAATCCTCCCAATACAATTCCTTTTGCTTTTCCCAATCTTTCCATTTTAAGTGGTAAACGTGGTGAATCTATCAGTTGAACAATAGGAGTTTCACGTGCCATATCCAATTTCAAGGTTTCCAAATTTTTCAATACTTCTGCATATACAGTACCATATAATTGGGCATCGTGTTCTTGTTTGATACGCGGAACTGCTGCAAATTGTAAAGCTGCATTGACATTTACGGACGAAATTCCGGCACTTTTATAAACAGCAGCTTCGTATAAGCCTTTTATAGAGTCTGCTGTATGTTGCATCATGTTTACATTTACTCGACTTTGCGATGTTTTAGTTTCTTTATAAAACTCATAGGTTTGTTTCATCAATTGCTCAAGAAATAATTTCGAGAATAACTCATTTTTACTCTTAAAGTCTACATTTACAATACTTATTTTTTTGTCTTTTCGCACTACTGAAAGAATTTTTGATTTATCAATACCATCATAAATAGAGTATAGTACACTGTCCTGAGTCCGTGTAAACGTTTCTCGATTTTGTCCAACTGGATATTGTAAAGTTGGCAGTTCCTTGTTCTTTTTATTTTTTTTCCATTCTTTTCTTAACTCATTAGTTTCAATATAAATTTCAACTAAATTCTGAGTCTTTCTTTCGTAAAATACGGGAGTTAACAATGTTTTTTCAATGGCATAACGCGATTTAATAATCTCTAACAAATTATCACCACTGAAAGCACTTTGGTTTCCACCTACCAGACCACTTAAACCAAAAGAGGATGCTAAATCAGCTAGTCCTCCATTCGTGTTTTTTTCAATCAAAGCAAATGAAAGATGTGCCGTATAAGTCGGTTTTGTTAGTAAGGAGGCAACTAATCCTAAAGCTCCTCCTGTTAATCCAACAATAAGGATAATAACCCATTTAGTCAATAAATAACTCCAGTATTTTTTTATGATATGAATTATTTCTACGAATGAAATTTCATCGTTTTTTTGAATTTCTTTATTTGGTTCGATCATAATCAAGGAGTTCTTAAAATTGAATAAATAAGTGCTGCGGTAGAAGAAATTGTAGCCATAATTCCAACTGTTTCGGCAGGAGTCATTTTGTTTTTAATTTCGATTGGTTTTTCAGGAACTACTATGCGGGTACCCGGTTCAATTCTTGGGTAAAACTTTAAGCCCAAAAATGATTTTGTACTTTTGGCAGATCCATTTGGATAAAGCACAAAAACCTTGCTCCTGTTTGCATTGAGCGAAAAACCACCCGAGTTACTAATGTAATCGCGCAGTCTCATGGATATATCGAAACGAACCATAGTTGGGAATAAAACCTGACCCAAAACCCGAACTGTTTGAAGTTCTCGGGGAACATAAATAACATCTCCTTCTTCTAATTTCAAATCATATTTACTCCCCGGATGATTCATAATTTCTTTCAAATTCAAACCTACAATGCCTTCGACATTAAAAATTTTATCGACAACACTTGAACCGGAAAGTTTCTTTTGGATGGAGTCCATGGCTGTATAACCTTGAACAGTAGTTGCTCCGGCAGCTTTGAGCATATTTGCATCCAAGGTTTTATTCGGTTGATTTTCCAATTGATTTTTGGAATTTTCCTGCATAATTTTATTCAGCTTTTGCTCAATGCCATTTGAACGTTCAGCTCGAATCAGAAAAGCTCCTTGCGGATAAGCGTACTTCGTAAATCCACCGGCTCTTTTAACGATATCTGAAATTTTTTCTGCTTTATTCGTGATATTATAATTCCCTGCATTTAAAACTTCACCTTCAACACGTACCATTCGAATTCCTTCGAATCCGGAAATACTCCGCACAATAACCTGATCACCGTTTTCAAGTAATATGTCGCCTGATCCATTTTTAAAATTAAGATCTTTATCCAACGAGTATTTTTGTACAGTTGATTTTTTGTTTGTTGTCAATAAAGTCAGTGGATCTTTAATAACCCGAACCAATTCAACTGAATCAGTTGAAGCCATTTCTGTAAAGCCCCGAGCTTTAAAAATTAAATCTTTCAGGCTAATATTTTCAATTAAAGGAAACTTACCCGGTGCTTTCACTTCGCCCAAAATTGTTACAGATTGCCCTTCACGAAAATCGAATAAGCTTTTAATTTCCAATTGATCATCTTTTTGAAGTAAAATATCGGGAGCAGTTCCATTAAGTACTTCACCTAAGTTGAAACCAATAATTTCAGGTATTTGATTTTCTTTTTTACGGGTGATATATGCCATATTGAGGTATGCATCTTCTTTTACTCCCGCTGCCTTATTAATCAGTTTTTTTACTGTTAATCCCGGTTCAAGTGCATATACTCCGGGACGAAAAACGGAACCTTTTAAATCAATTCTATTGTCATATCTGTCAAAAGTTTTTGAGACATCGTACGAATCACCCGATTTTAATTGAAAGTTAGGAACTTGGTCTTCTAAGACATCTATTACTGTTTTTTCCTTTTTTGTTAATCGAATTAAAGTGATTTTTTCTTTGTATGCATCATCAGCAAATCCACCGGTAAACCGAATCAGATTTTGCAGCGTCTCTCCTGGCAAACCTTCAAAAATACCACTGTGTTTAACAGCACCACTGATTGAGGTTTTAATTTTATAGGGATCTATTTTAATAATATCTTCATCTTGTAAAGCAACATTATTCGTCAATTGACCTTCAATTAAATACCGATACACATCCAGAGTTGAAACAACTTTTCCCTGACGAATTACTTTAATTTCACGCATGGTTCCAATTTCATTTGGTCCTCCACAAGCATATAATGCATTAAACGCCGTTGCTAATGAGGGCAAAGTATAAGTGCCAGGGCGAATAGCTTCACCAACTACAGTCACCCGAATACTCCGAATATTTCCTAATGTCACATTAACCTTTGTCTCTCCAGAAGCAACACCGGTATAAATTTTCGAAACATTATTCTGAATTGTTTTCGAAGCAGCTGTCATAGTCAATCCGGCAACTTTTATCGGACCTACATTCGGAATGCGGATAAGACCTTCTGTTGAGACTTTAAGTTTGTAACTTGCTTCGTAAAGTCCCGAAATTTCAATGATTAGCTCATCGTAGGTCCCCAAAATATAATTGGGAGGTGTTGGGATGTTTAATTTGGGCTCAAAAGTAAGATTCTGATGGCTAAATAAATAGGAGCCAAAAACGGTTAATGGAGTCTTAGTTTCGGGTGTAGAAGGTAGCGAATCCATCGGCTCAACAGTTCTTGAAGCTACATTATCCTTTGGAGTTGGGGCAACTGTAGCTGCAGCAGCATTTTTCGATGCCATGTATTTTTTATACATATCCAATTGTTCCGGTGTAAGTTTACTCAAATCCTGAGCAAAAATACAAGCACTAACTAAAAATGAAAGCAAAATAAATTTTATTCGTCTCATATATTATTTTAAAAATTAATCATTTAATGTGTTTTATTAATATACAATTCAACGTACGGTCTTTATAACTCAATAGCATTTTGTTGAATTAATTGCTAAAAAACCGAATTATCTGAATACTTGAAATTGACTATATCCACTTTTTGTCAACCAAAAAATCTACTATTTATTTGTTTATACTCATTTTTCCAACTATAGACTATATACTTTTACAGTCTTCCATCCACCCAACGTCTTTCAACAACTGCTTTAGCATCGAAAATTACTGCACCGTTTGTATGATATTTTTCAAAATCAAATTCTTTAAATTCATCATGAGAAACTGCCAAAAGTATGGCTTGATATTGTTTCGATTTATCTAACTTGCTGATAATATCTACATTATATTCATGTTTTACCTCTAATGCTGATGCCCACGGATCGTAAATATCAACATTTAATCCAAATTCACAAAGTTCATGATAAATATCTACGACTTTGGTGTTTCGAATATCGGGGCAATTTTCTTTAAATGTAATACCCAAAATAAGCACATTTGAACCTTTGATGGTGTGTGTCTTGTGTATCATCAATTTCAACACTTTGTTGGCAATAAATGGAGCAATGCTATTGTTCACATGGCGACCGGAAAGAATAACCTGAGGTACATAACCCAACGATTCGGCTTTGCTTGCCAAATAATATGGATCGACACTAATGCAATGTCCACCCACAAGACCCGGTCTGTATTTCAAAAAATTCCATTTTGTACCGGCTGCTTCAATCACATCGTTTGTGTCGATGCCCACTTTATCAAAAATCAAAGCTAACTCATTCACGAATGAAATATTCACATCGCGTTGTGCATTTTCAATAATTTTAGATGCTTCTGCCACTTTGAGACTTGGAGCTTTATGTGTTCCGGCTATAATAATTGAAGCGTACAGACCATCTACTAAGTCAGCAATTTCGGGAGTTGAACCGGACGTGACTTTTTTGATTTTAGTCAACGTATTCACTTTGTCGCCCGGATTGATTCGTTCGGGACTATATCCGGCAAAAAAATCGCGATTAAATTTTAAACCGGAAACTTTTTCAATGACAGGAACGCAATCTTCTTCGGTACAACCGGGATAAGTAGTTGATTCATAAATAGCTATATCACCCTTGCTAATTACACGACCTAACATCTGAGAAGCTTTAATAAGGGGTTTTAAATCCGGCATATTAAATTTATTGATAGGAGTTGGAACGGTTACTATAAAGGTATTATAACTCTTTAGATCTTCTTCATTGTGAGAAAATGACAATCCAAGTTCCGGATTTTGTCCACGTATGGTGGTTGCAAACAACATACCGTCCAAATCAGCTTCAAGAGTATGATCTAAACCTTTTTGTAATTCTTCGACACGCGATTTATTGATATCAAACCCAAGAACTTTATATTTTTTCCCAAATTCTATGGCTAATGGCAATCCAACATATCCTAAACCAATAATTGCTATTTTGAACTCTCTCATTATATATTTTTAGAAATTAAAAAAATTACAAACTTTTTTTTGAAACCAAATAAACTTTAATTTCAAAGGCAGTCGCAAAGATACAATAAAGCATTCAAACTTTCAGTGTAAAAATAACAAAAATGCAGTGAAATTGGCGCAAAACAGAATATTTTCAATCTTTTTGAGGCACTATTTTTAAATTAATGATTAAATTTGCAACAAAAATTGATATTATTATGACAAAAATTGAGTATTTTCCATTGGTTAATGAAGTAGGTCAGGTAATTGGAAAAGCAAGTCGGAGAGAATGTCATTCAGGTACATTTTTACTTCATCCGGTGGTTCACTTACATGTATTTAACTCTCTTGGAGAACTTTACCTTCAAAAACGAGCTCTTACTAAAGACATTCAACCAGGGAAATGGGATACATCCGTAGGCGGTCATGTTGATTTTGGCGAGGAAGTGTTAGTGGCATTGAAACGGGAAGTTAGGGAAGAATTGGGAATACTGAATTTTGAACCGAAATTCATTAAAAGCTATAAATTTATTTCAAGTCAGGAAGCAGAGCTAATCAATTGTTTTTGGACTATTTACGATGGAAAAATCACAGTTGATCCGTTAGAAATATCGGAAGGAAAATTTTGGCAAAAGGAAGAAATTGAAAAAAATTTAGAATTGGGAATTTTTACTCCCAATTTTGTTAACGAGTGGAAAGAAATTATCAGTTGTTTAACTGTTTGATAAATTATGGGTGTCGTTTGTTTTTGCCACCACGGAGTGATTTTGGTGAACCGCTCCACGAGCACCCCAGGCAATAAATCACACTCAAATCAAAACCTTCGAGCGTGTCGGTTGGGTGTACCGTATTGATTTCATATAACTCATTGATTGTCACTAAAACAGTATTCCCACTTTCGTTTTTTACATAAAATCGATGAATATCGCATTGTGGACAACGAAGATTTCTCATGTTAAACCTGATTTATTTTTCAACCGTTTCTTCTAATAGCAATTCATTTTCACAACGAAAAACCCGACCAGGGAATTTTTTCAGCCAACTCAAATTATGTGTAGCAATAATGACGGTTGTTCCTGAAAGTCGAATGTTGTAAAGCAATTCAATTAAATCGTTGCCTGTTTGCGTATCAAGATTTCCGGTAGGTTCATCTGCCAAAATGATTTCAGGAGAATTTAGTAAAGCCCGCGCTATCACAATGCGTTGTTGCTCACCCCCCGAAAGCTGATGTGGCATTTTATTTCCTTTCGTGCTCATGCCAACTTGAGTCAAAACACTTTCAATCTGCTCATCAATAGCCTGTTGATCTTTCCAATCCGTAGCTTTCAGTACAAACTCAAGATTTTTATAAACCGAACGATCGGTAAGCAGTTGAAAATCCTGAAAAACGATTCCTATTTTACGGCGCAAATAAGGAACTTCATTCATTTTCAACTCGCTTAAATCATAGCCTAACACTCCCGCAACTCCATTTGTTACAGGCACATCGTGGTATATGGATTTTAATAGCGATGATTTTCCGCTTCCAACTTTTCCCAACAAATAAACAAATTCACCGGAATGAATTTCGAGTTGAATATCTTTTAGAACCAACTCTTCTTGCTGATAAATATCAACGTCGACATATTTCAATAAAAGCTTCTTTTCCATAACAATTCAGTTAGCAGTTATCAGTTATTGTTCACTTTTCACTGTATTTATTTGTGTCTTTTTTTGAGTTCACGTGCCAAATCGTCTAACGAGAAACCCTTCGAAGTAAGTAAAACAATCAGATGATAAATCAGATCGGAAGCTTCGTAAATAAAACCTTCATCGGTTCCGTTTGTAGCTTCAATAACGGTTTCAACAGCTTCTTCACCTACCTTTTGTGCCATACGGTTAACACCTTTTTTGAACAACGATGTAGTATATGAACCCTCGGGCATTTCATTGAAACGGGTTGTAATAAAATCCTGCAAATACTTCAGGAAGGCAATATCATTTTCATTTTTTTCACCCCAGCAAGTATCCGTACCGGTATGACAAACTGGTCCAACCGGATTTACTTTTATCAGCAATGTATCGTTGTCACAATCAGGGGTTATACTAACTACATTTAAAAAGTTTCCACTCTCCTCGCCTTTCGTCCATAAACGTTTTTTGGATCGACTGAAAAAAGTCACCTGTCCGGTTTCCTGAGTTTTTGCCAATGATTCTTCGTTCATATATCCTAACATCAACACTTTGGATGTTAGTTCATCCTGAATAATTGCCGGCACTAAACCGTTTGTTTTCTGGAAATCTATATTCATTTTATTCTGTTTTTTACATTTTTATATTCAGGCTGCGAAATTACAAAAAATCGAGCAATTTAAATCGTGTCGATTCGTTTTTTATAGCTAATAGCTTGTTAACTATTAACTATTAACTGAAATTATCCTGCCCAACCTTCTCTATCCAGATTTCGATAATTGATGGCTTCGGCAATATGGTTGGACAAAACATGTTCTGCATTATCCAAATCGGCAATGGTTCGAGCTACTTTGATAATTCTATCGTAAGCACGCGCCGATAAATTCAGGCGTTGCATCGCATTTTTGAGCAATTCGGAGCTTGCTTTGTCAATTTGAGCAAAAACACGCATTTGTTTTGATGACATTTGTGCATTGCAATAAACGCCATCAATATCCTTAAAGCGTTCTTCCTGAATTTGACGAGCTTTCATAACCCTGTCGCGTACCAATTCGCTGTTTTCTGATTCTTTCATTTCCGAAAGTTTTTCAAAGGGAACAGGCACAATTTCGATATGAATATCAATTCGGTCGAGCAATGGACCGGAAATGCGGCTCAGATATTTTTGAACAACGCCCGGTGCACATACACAATCGCGGTCGGGATGATTGTAATAACCACAGGGACAGGGATTCATGGATGCCACCAACATAAAACTGGCTGGATATTCGATTGCAAATTTGGCACGCGAAATACAAATTTTACGATCTTCGAGCGGTTGGCGCATTACTTCCAGCACTGTGCGTTTAAATTCGGGAAGTTCATCCAGAAATAAAACACCGTTGTGTGCCAATGAAATTTCACCGGGTTGCGGGAAAGTTCCGCCCCCGACCAAGGCTACGTCTGAGATTGTATGATGTGGACTACGAAATGGACGTTGTGAAATAAGTGATGTATTGCTATCGATATTTCCGGCAACAGAATGAATTTTTGTAGTCTCCAATGCTTCCTGGAGGGTAAGTGGAGGTAGAATCGTAGGAATTCGCTTGGCTAACATGGATTTTCCAGCACCGGGAGGTCCTACCATGATAATATTATGTCCGCCGGCAGCAGCTACTTCGAGCGCTCGTTTCACATTTTCCTGCCCTTTTACATCGGCAAAATTAATTTCAATATGATTCAGATTGCTGAAAAATTCTTCACGAGTGTTGACAATGGTTGGTTGCAAATTGGATTTTCCGTTGAAAAAATCAATCACTTCCGAAATACTTTCGACCCCATAAACATCCAGATTATTTACAACAGCTGCTTCTCTGGCATTTTGTTTTGGTAAAATGAAACCTTTGAAACCTTCTTCACGCGCTTTAATGGCTATGGGTAAAACACCTTTAATGGGCTGTAAACCACCATCGAGCGATAATTCACCCATAATTACATAGTGTTCCAGTTTTTCTGCAGCCAGCGATTCGTCAGCAGCCATTATTCCGATGGCCAACGCCAAATCGTATGCAGAACCTTCTTTACGAATATCAGCAGGTGCCATATTTATCACAATTTGCTTGCGTGGAAATTTATGTCCGGTATAATTCAGTGCCGAAGCAATACGCTCATGACTTTCTTTTACAGCATTATCGGGCAATCCGACATGCAAAAACCGAATTCCCTGACTCACATTTACTTCAATAGTCACAATGGTGGCATTTATGCCCTGAACCGCTGCACCAAAAGTTTTTACTAACATGAATTTAATGGTTAATGATTAATGCATTATTGGAAATTAAATTGTTGATAATTACTTGAACCATTGACTCATTAGAGTTGGTCGAAGTTTTATTTTCATTTTTCTTGAATTATCCAACATGGCTTTAATGCTAAGAACCTGTTCGAACATTACTTTTCCTTGTGAAAACTGAAGATTCATGGACAATTTTCCAAGTACAGATTGACTTCGAATGACATCCAAATACCACTTACTTTCTAAATAAAAACCCGAACGCAGAAAAGGATTATTCCAATACATTCCCGTATTATAATTTCCGTAAAAAACATCGCGCGGGTCGCCGACATACATCATGTTTTGAGTCCCAATACCTTTGTATTCAGCTTGTAAGCGAATAACAGCACCCATTGGCATGTATAATCCATTGATTGCCAACCCCCGATCGCGTTCGCCTCCGGCTAATGCACCTATAGCCAAAAGCAAGGTGTCAATACCGGTTTCGTTCGAATAATTTAGCCCGACCGACAAATGTGCCAACAGATTATCACACACTTTCAGGTTCAGTGGGTCGGGACGAGTAGTTGCGTAATGAAACATATATGATTGAAAATCAACGAATAAAAGTCCCAAACTTTTATGTGCAGAAGCACCAACAAAAAACGATTCACGATTTACTGCCGTTTGATGTCCTGTCCAGTCAAGCCAGGCATTAAAAAATGAATTTTTCTTTCCCAATTGCCAGAAAATTCCGGTTAAAGTAGGTCGATAATAATTTATAGAGTCCTGAAAAAACAAATCGGAATAATTAGAAAGTACGTCTGCACGAGGGAAAGCACCTGCATAAAACAAGGCTTTTCGATTTTGAAAACGATAATAAGCAATGGGTTGTGCTATATCGATAAAATTTTCGGAACCTGCCGTTTTCAATAAATCGGTACCTATAAACACCGAGTGAACCGAGTCAAACGCCATACCAACCTGTGGTGAAAAATGAACGCCGGTCATGGTTTGATCCTTCGCGATAGTTGATCGAGTATATTCTGTATTGTCAAAAAAATAGTTCAATCCTGCTTTCCATTGAACTTCCTGAGCCCATACGTAGCATTGAATAAAAACAAAACTTAATAAGACCAGATTCCGTTTTATCATACTTTTTCCCTGTTTTTTTGTTGATTCAAATGCAAAAATACAAATTTAAAAGTTTACAATGAAAATTTTGATAAATTTATTTTTTTGAAATAGCATAAATCAGAAAAAAACTTGTTATTTAGCTCATTTACGGTCAAATAGCTTTTGTAAAATTATTTTCGCTCAAAAATGCGTATCTTTGCACTCTATTAATACATTTTCAATGAAATTTGACGAACTTCCACTTTGCAATGCCGTGTTGGACGGGTTGCAAGCCATGAATTTTACAGAAGCCACACCGGTACAAGCCGAAACTATTCCAGTAATTCTACAAAAACGAGATGTAATTGCTTGTGCTCAAACCGGTACCGGTAAAACTGCGGCTTTTATTTTGCCACTTTTACACAATCTGCAATCCGAACCGCATGCCGAAGATAAGGTGAATGCCATTATTATGGCACCAACCCGTGAACTGGCACAACAAATCGACCAACAAATGGAAGGTTTTTCGTACTTTACATCGTTCTCGTCGGTGGCGGTGTATGGTGGAAACGATTCACAAGCCTGGGATGTTCAACGGCGTGGCTTGCAAAAAGGAGCAGATGTGGTTATTGCCACCCCCGGAAGGTTACTTTCGCATATCAACCTTTACGATATTGATTTTTCGAATGTGAAATACTTCATACTTGATGAAGCCGACCGAATGCTCGATATGGGATTTTATGACGACATAATGCTCGTGGTCAATCGTTTGCAAAAAAAACGCCAGACCATTATGTTTTCAGCAACCATGCCCCCTAAAATCCGACTGCTGGCAAAAACGATTTTGAATAATCCGGTTGAAGTGAAAATTGCGATTTCGAAACCACCTGAAAGTATTATGCAGACGGCATATATTTGTTATGAAGCTCAAAAACAAGGAATTATTCGTCATTTATTTGTGGAACAGGAAGCCACGAAAGTCATTATTTTTTCAGGTTCGAAACTCAAAGTAAAAGAACTTTTCAAAACTTTCAGGCAAATGGGACTTTCGGTTGGCGAAATGCACTCCGATTTGGATCAGGCTCAGCGTGATCACATTATGCATGAATTTAAAAACAATCGGGTAAATATTCTGGTGGCTACCGATATTGTTTCGAGGGGTATTGACATTGATGATATTTCGCTTGTAATCAATTATGATGTACCACACGATGCCGAAGATTATGTTCACCGTATAGGTCGTACGGCGCGTGCCAGTGCCAAAGGAATGTCTATAACCTTTGTGTCGGAAGAAGAACAATATAAATTCAAACAGATTGAAACTTTTCTCGATAAAGATATTTATAAAATTCCAATGCCTGTCGAATTGGGCGAAACACCCGAGTACAATCCCGAATTACACCGTTTTGGACATAAAAAATTTACGAAAGGAAAAGGTTCGTTTCATCGGAAAAAACCCAAAAGATAAGTTGATTTAGACCAATTTTTAAATTTTTGTTTGCAATAGATTCTATGAATTTCTCCGATTTTAATATTAGTACACCCTTACTGAATGCACTTTCCGACTTAGGATTGACCACGCCAACTACTATCCAGGAAAAAGCTTATCCGGTTATTTTATCGGGGCGTGATATGGTAGGTGTGGCTCAAACCGGGACCGGAAAAACCATTGCTTACCTCCTGCCCTGCCTCCGACAATGGAAATTTACGAAAGAAAAACATCCGCAAATATTAGTGGTTGTTCCAACACGTGAATTGGTAGTTCAGGTGGTTGAACAGGTTGAAAAGCTAACTAAGTACATGAATACGAGGGTAGTAGGCGTTTACGGTGGCGTAAATATGATTCAGCAATCGCCTCTTTTACTGAATGGCGTTGATGTACTGGTGGCAACGCCGGGCAGGTTATTAGACTTTGTACTAAACGGAACGGTGAAATTCAAATCAATCAAACGATTTATCATCGACGAGGTAGATGAAATGTTGAATCTCGGTTTTCGTCCGCAGTTGATTCGTATTATTGATTTATTGCCTACAAAACGCCAGAACTTAATGTTTTCGGCTACTATTTCGGAAGAATTGAAAGATCTGGTTCACAATTTTTTTATAGAACCTGTTGAAATTGAAGCTGCTCCCACCGGCACAGCACTCGAAAACATAAAACAAATCGGTTTTCGGGTACCAAATTTTCACACCAAAGTAAATATGCTGGAGTTTCTGTTGAATCAACATCCTGAGTTTTCGAAAGTATTGGTTTTTACTTCCACGAAAAAACTTGCCGATGCTTTGTTTGATGAAATTTCCGGAAAATTTCCTGAACAATTCGGTTTAATTCACTCGAATAAAAGTCAGAATAATCGGTTCGATACGATGCGTAATTTCAAAGATGGAAATTATCGGGTATTGATAGCAACTGATATTGTGGCTCGTGGGTTGGATATCTCGGATGTGTCGCATGTTGTCAATTTTGATGTACCGGAAGTTCCCGAAAACTATATACATCGTATAGGTCGTACCGGTCGTGCCGACAAAAAAGGAGTTTCACTTACTTTTATCACCAAAGCAGATGCCGAACCACGGGCAGCAATCGAGGCATTGATGAATCGGAAGATACCCATGACGGCATTACCCGAAGAACTTGAAATTTCGAAAGAACTGACCGAAGATGAGCTTCCACAGGTTAAAATGAAAAATGTATTGGTTAAAGTACCGACTATCGAAACAGGTGGTGCTGCATTTCACGAGAAAAAAGACAAGAATAAAAAAGTAAACATGAAAGTTCGTCGCAAAGAAGCCATGCGAACGAAATACAACAAACCCAAAACCCGTGGTCAGAAAAAGAAATAACTTCGAGCTATTTCTTTTTTTTGTCAAAAAGTATACATAGTAAAGTCATTTTTTGCACAGCTATATGTCCATTAATAGCTAATTTTGCTGCATAAATCATTTACAAATACGCTATGTTTATCAATTCTGCTTCTCCCATTGCCGTAAAACTGTTCAAATCATTTCTGATTGCAGTATTATTGTGTTATTCTGGTATCGGCTTTAGTCAAAGACCTAAAGATGACCAGAATTTTTCGACCATTGATTATTCACCTTTTCAAGACAACACCAGCCACTGGTACGGCATAGCTGACGTGCACAATATGATTAATGCCCTGCCCAACCGTCCCCGGTATAAAGAAACAGAGATTGTAAAAATTGCAGATAATATATTACTGTTTCAGAAAAACAATGGCGGTTGGCCCAAAAACTACGATTTTTTTGCCATTCTTACTCCCGCACAACGAAAAGCTGTTTTAGCTGGCAAGAAACTAACCAATACTACGTTCGATAATGGTTGTACTTATCCTCAAATTGCTGCTCTGGCAATTGCTTACCACAGTACAGGGTTTGAAAGATACAAAGTAGGTTGCCTGAAAGGTTTCAATTTCGTGTTGCAAGCTCAATACAAAAATGGTGGCTGGCCCCAGTATTTCCCTCTCGAAAAAGACAATTACAGCAGTCGAATTACATATAACGACGATGCCATGCTGGGTGTAATGCAATTACTGAAAGACGTATTGGATGGTCTGCCTCAATATTCGTTTATCAACATCAAGCTCAAAGCAAAGATTCAAGAGGCTTATCTTCGAGGAATTGACTGTATCCTGAAAACTCAAATTAATGATGCAGGAACACCAACAGCCTGGTGTCAGCAATACGATGAAGTAAGTTTGCAACCTGCCTGGGCCCGAAAATTTGAACCACCCAGTATTTGTAACAAGGAAAGTGCAGGATTAGTCGATTTTTTGATGAGCATTGATCATCCGTCACCCGAAATTATTCAAGCTGTTCAATATGCAGTCGCATGGTTTGCTGCATCCGCAATTCACAACACCCGCGTACAAACTATTAATGCACCACGAACGGTAACACCCTATAAAATTTCTGTGACTGACAAAATAGTGGTAACTGATTCGACTGCAGCACCTATTTGGACGCGCTATTACGAACTTAAAACACATCGTCCCCTGTTTTGCAACCGCGATAGCAAAGTAGTTTATTCGCTTGCGGAAGTGCTTCGCGAGCGCCGCGACGGTTATGGCTGGTATACTTATGATCCTCAAAAGGTGCTGAATGAATATCAACAATGGCAAGCAAAATGGGCACCCGAAAAGAATGTACTGAAATAAAAAAATCTATTGTTGATTAAGCACTTATCTGGAATGAAAGAATCAAGAGCCAAGAAACAAGACAGGGTGCAGGCGTCAATCATTTACGGAAATTAAATGTGTAAGCTATATCTGACGTTTATTAGAGCTTATATAGGCTCGATGCATATTTTGAAAAAACATCTTGAACGCGAATTTTATTTCTGAATCAAAGCAATATATTCTTTCAAAACAGATAACGAATAGTCACCTGCATGTTGGTTAACAAAACCGATAGCAGAAATATGAGCTTCTTCGTCGGCGGAATCAGAAATAACACGAACAACAATTAACGGTACGCCATAATCATCGCAAACCTGAGCCACGGCTGCACCTTCCATTTCGACACAAACTACCGAAGGCAGATTTTTAATAAGAGAACGTTTCATATCTCGGCTCGAGATAAACAAATCGCCACTCGCAATATCGCCAATCAACATTTTGGGGTTAGCTATATGTTTTTCAGTCAGTATCTTACGAAAAACCTTATTGGTTTTCAAAAAATTATGAATAGCCTGTGCCATAGTGTCAACAGTTTGTTGGGGTGTTTCAAACGAGGTTTTACCGGTAAGCGGTATTTCAAACCGTCGCATCAACGGACGGGCGTCCATATCATGCTGAAACAGGCGCTGGCCGATAACAATATCACCCACATTTAATTCGGGTGAAATAGCACCTGCAACTCCTGTAAATACTATACTATCCACATTAAACTCCAGAATCATGTGAGTAGCCGTAGTAGCAGCAGCCACTTTTCCCCAACGCGAAAACACAGCTACTACTTCCTGTC
>Ga0214228_1000021_pt1 | contig 51162 bp, 29 predicted proteins | sample TroBogypolimnion_21_FD_153066 | JGI IMG/M metagenome (GOLD analysis project Ga0214228, IMG submission 153066) | Freshwater microbial communities from Trout Bog Lake, WI - 05NOV2007 hypolimnion | ecosystem: Environmental > Aquatic > Freshwater > Lake > Hypolimnion/Profundal zone | place: Trout... | reverse complement strand
TACGAAATTTCAAGGTCTTTTCCAAATAAAATGATACCTATTTTATTGATAATCAAATAATTATATCGCTATATAATTTTTGTCATGTACTAAAAAAATTCATACATTATTATAATCTCAAATTCGTATTTTAGTCTTTGTTATTCTCTATACTTACCCTCAAATATATGTTTTACAGCATATTTCAGTAAAAATGTCTTAAAATATTTTTTTCTTTAAATCTCTATACTTACTTTTGGTCGACCAAATTATTGGTCGACCAAAATCACTTTAAAATAAGTTCGTTTTTATAATTGTCATCAATTTCTCTTTATGAAAAAAAATCTATTTATTCTAAGTTTAAGTTTTCTAAGCATGATGGCAAATGCTACTGTATATTGGGATGAAACTTTTAACTACAATGATGGAAATCTGTCAGGACAAGGCTCCTGGACAGAAGCCGGTTCATACTCAGGTGGTACAGGAAGAACAGTTGGTAGTCCGGCATTATTTTATAACACTAGCAATTTGAGCTTTATAAATTCTGGCGTTGGCAAATCAATGACTTGCTGCATTACTACCAGCGCAACTGATTATTATGACTATAAACCATTTTCGGCAACATCGGTAAGTTCTGGTGTCATTTATTTATCGTTTCTACTTAAAGTTAATGCAAATATTGCTTCGACAAATCAGGAAGCATTTGGATTAGCAGATGGAACAAGTGCCGGTCCCAAAGTAATTATTGGAAAAACTACCACCGGATTTTATAAAATCGGGACTGTTCGAGCCAGTACCACGAGTACTGATTATCAATACAATGCTTCACCTGCTTCACTTGCAGTTGGAACAACTTATTTAATCGTTTTGAAATATGATTTTTCAACCTCTACTTCTTCCGTTTACATCAATCCAATGCTTGATGGAACTGAGCCTATAACTCCTGAAATTTACGATAATTCATCCAAACCGACTTCAATCAGAACAAAACTCAGTAGCTTGTGGTGTCGCCAACAAGGGACAGTTGTGACCAATACTACAATTGGTGGGGTTCGAGTTTCTACCTTGTGGGCAGAGGCAGTTGCTTCAACTTCTTACATTCCGCCGGCTACAACACCAGCACTTTTATCTCCAATTGTTGGTGCTGCTACAAATTTGTCATCATCGGGTTTTACAGCAAACTGGAATCCGGTGGATAACGCGATTGGTTATACTGTGAAAGTTTATTGGGGAACAACATTTGTAGATTCGACCAATGTAAGTGGACAAGGTACTTCGAGTGTGGCTGTCAGCAAATTAGTACCCGGGCTTACATATACATACAAAGTTCTGGCACGAGGCGATGGAAATATTTACACAAATTCTGATTTGTCTTCGGCTTCAACATCTTTTACCCTTTTAGCTGCCACAATTCCAACTAATAATAAATTAAAGATAATTCTCAAATTGGATGATCTTGGTGTGAATTCTTCAGCCGGATTTGCAGCTTCGCCGGTCTATGACTTTTTAAAATCGAATAATATTAAAGCCAATATGGGAGCAATTGCCAATCGATTTGACAATACAGCTTCGGCAATACTTGCTCCATATCTGAATGCTACTAATCTGGTTGGAGATACGCTTTATGAAGTTTGGAATCATGGTTATGATCATACTTCTGATGCAATAACAGGAATTTACGAATTTTCAGGTGCGACATATGCCAATCAAAAATCGCATTTTGAATTGGCTACTCAAACAATTAAGAACCTGTTAGGCGTACAGATGCATTCGTTTGGCACTCCTTACAATGCCAGTGATGCCACAACAAACATCGTTATAGGAGAAAATACAAATTATAAAGTTATGATGTTCAGTGATGTTGTTTCCAGTACTAACGGAGTTTTGTATATGAATAACCGTGTAAATATGGAAAGTGAAACGGCAAATCCTGTTTATAATTTCTTTGTTGCAAATTACAATAGTTATAAAAACACGTACAAAAATTATATGATTTTACAAGGTCATCCAAATACTTACTCCGCCACTTCTTCGACCTTTGATCAATTTAAGCTAATTGTACAATTTCTTATTTCGGAAGGCGTGGAATTTGTTCGTTGTTTTGACTATTACAGAAGTTTATCGCTTAATGCACCTACAAATTTGAATGCAACCCCATTTTCAGCAAGTCGAATTGATTTAACTTGGAGTGATAATTCAACTACAGAGAATAATTTTAAAATTGAGCGGTCTACAGATGGCACAAATTATACTTTGATTGGGACAAGTCCTCAAAACAGCACTTCTTTCTCTGATACTACTGTGCCGATTTCCGGAACATATTTTTACCGAATTTATGCCGATTGTGGCATGAAGTCCGATTATTCAAATGTAATTCAGGTTTCAAACGTAGGAACAGCACTAACAAATTCAGTGGCCAATTCAACTTTTAGCGTTTTTCAGAGTCAAACGAAAAATAATATTGCAATTTCCGGAAAGTTAAACACATCAGGCTTTGTTCAATGTGATTTAGTTGACGTTTCAGGGCAAACAGTTAAATCAGTTTTTTCGGGCAATATTTCTGCCGGAGATTTTTATATTGAGAAAAACACTTCTGATATCAACTCCGGAATCTATTTCTGTCGTATACAATCTAAAAATGAGCTGATAAACAAAAAGATAATAATAAGCAAATGAAAAAATTAATTGTATTGTGCTACTGTATATTTGTTTTGGTAGTTTCCTTATCTGCTGAAAATCTCAATTCTGAAGTGTTGGTTTCAACTATCAGTGAATTAAATTCAGCCATCTCTCAAGCTAAACCCGGCACCAGAATAATTATGAAAAATGGAACATGGAAGAATGTTTCTATAAATTTCAATGCAACGGCAACTGCAACAATCCCCGTGATTTTATGCGCTCAAACACCAGGGAAAGTAATTTTATGTGGAAACTCAACATTAACCTTTTCAGCTCCATATTTAGTTGTTGATGGATTAGTTTTTAGAAATGGAGCTATTGAAAAAGGTTCGGTAATTAGCTTTAATTCTGATAATTGCAGGCTTACCAATACGATTATCAAAAACTATAATCCACTTAATTTTCAGACTGCTTATTACTGGGTTTATTTCACGGGAAGTTATAACAGACTAGATCATTGCCTTATGAAAGGGAAAAGTAATATGAATCCAGTGATACAGAATTTTGAAGAAAATGCCAGATATAATAAAGCAGATAGCTGCATTGTTAAAGATATTCCCTACATTCGTAAAGCAAATGGACGTGAAATATTTCGTATTTTCGGTTATGGTCATGCGGATCAAACGGGTGATGATGGAGCATTTTTTACTATCGAATACAACCTTTTTGATCATGCAGATGGAGAAGGAACAGAAATTGTTTCGTTAAAATCAAATTACAATATTGTTCGATACAATACAATTATTGCTTCGAGAGGTGGATTGGTCGGTCGACGTGGAAAAAATAATACTTTTGAGGGAAACTTTATTTTTGGTCAGGGAAAAGAAGGAACCACAGGAATTCGTGTAGCCGGGTCTAATCACAGGGTAATAAACAATTATATTTCTGATGTTTCAGAGGACGGAATTCGATTAATTACCGGTGAGTATTACGAAAAGAGTCTGACAAATAATTTTGCTCCCAAAAAGAAAGACCTGCCCAAGTATTTACAGGTTAAAAATGGCTTTTATGCTCATAATACTATTGTGAATTGTGGTGGAAACGGAATTAATATTGGCTATGCTTATGAAAATCATTGGCCTGATTTACAAATGATTTTACTCCCGGAGAACAACAGAATTGTGAATAATGTAATTTATAATTGCAAAGAAAATGCTATTAATATTGCCATTCAAGACAAAAATTCACCATTGGATATTTTCCATTTTGTCCCTAATATTTTCGAAGGAAATGTGATTTGGGGAAGTAAAATGAATGTTAAAATTCCGGATGGGGTAAAACTTATAAATCCGAAGTTTGCATTTTCAAAAGATGGTTTTTATCGTCCGGTTAAAGATAGTCCGTTAATAAATGGTGGTGTTGTTTCGGATGTGAAAATTGATATGGACGGTCAGAAACGTAATATAGAAAACGGTGTTGGAGCAGACGAAATTAGTTCAGAAAAAATCATACATCATCCAATGGAAATCTCTGAAGTGGGACCTAAATGGTTGAATATTAAGAAAACTATTAACCAATAAAGTGAAATCATAAAACTAACTATTCTTACTCTCTCTCTTTAGAAGTAAGGGTTAAATTTAATAAAAAATGAAAAAACTAATTCAGAACAGCAGATTAAACCTTGCTTTGTTAGGGTTATCAACGCTGCCATTAATGGCTCAACAGGCTGAATCAAAACAACAAAGACCCAACATATTATTTATTCCTGTTGACGATTTGAAACCTTTAATTGCTGCTTATGGTGATAAAATGGCCATCACGCCCGGTATGGATCGATTGGCAAGAGAAGGTATGGCTTTCCAGAATTGTTATGTGCAGCAGGCCATCAGTGGTGCGACTCGTGCCAGTTGCCTAACCGGAATGCGACCTGACAAAACGAAAGTATGGGATTTAGTTACCAATTTTCGTCAGGTAAATCCGAATGCTGTAAGTATTCCGGAATATTTTATACAAAATGGTTATGAAACTGCAGCTACCGGTAAAATTTATCATGAAGGAAGTGCCGGTCCGGGACATGATGCAGCTTCATGGTCAATTCCATTTGTGAAAGATAATGCCAAAACGTATGTAAATTTTGTGCCTGAAAAGGGTAAAAAGGGTCCGGCTATCGAATGTGTTGATGTACCAGACGATACTTATCAGGATGGGGTTGCGGCTGAAATAGGTATTAAATTAATGCAACAATTAAAAAATGGCGGAAAACCATTCTTTTTATCGATAGGATTCCATAAGCCACATTTACCTTTTGTTGCACCGAAGAAATATTGGGATTTATACAAACGCGATCAATTTCAAATTGCACCTTTCCAACATAAAGCAAGTGGTAGTCCGGATATGGCATACCATGTTTCTGGTGAGTTAAAACAATATACTGACATACCTCAGTTTGATAGTTATTCAGAGAAAGAACTGGATCATTTGCCGATTGACAAACAGAAAGAATTGCTTCACGGATATTATGCCGCGGTTTCATATATGGATGCTCAGCTAGTGAAAGTGTTAAATGAGCTTGATCGTTTGAAATTGACTGACAATACTATTGTTGTACTTTGGGGCGATCACGGTTGGCATTTGGGCGATCATGGATTGTGGAACAAACATACTGATTTTGAAAATGCAACTCATGCTTGTTTCCTAATCCGAGGAGTAAAGGGTATGCCTACAAACATTAAACCAACTACTCAATGTGAATTTGTCGATATTTTTCCGACTTTATGCGAAATGACAGGAATTCCAACGCCGGGTTGGTTGGATGGAATCAGCCTGATACCGGCAATTAAAAATCCAGCAGCTGAACTCAGGCAGTATTCGTTTAGCCAGTATCCACGAGGGAAAGCAATGGGTTATTCCATTCGAACAAAACGTTTCCGTTATACCGTTTGGATTGGAGACTATTACTCGACCGAAAAACCATACAATGAAGCAAATATTCTTGCCAGAGAAATGTATGATTATCAAACTGATCCACTTGAAACTAAAAGTTTGATTGGTGATAAAGCGTATGTGAAAGATGAAGCACAGATGAAAAAGTATTTTGAAGAAGCTATGGAACGGGAACATAATCAATATGTTGCCTTTTCAAAACGCGCCAATTATCAGAAACCAATCAGCACAACTCCCGAAAAGAAAGGTCGTTATGCAGGAATAGGTGTTGAATAATATAAATCCAATTCAAAAAAAACTAAAATGAAAAATCTATTTCAAAAACAAGGTTTGAATTTTGCATTGTTAGGTTTGGCAACCTTACCCACCGCTTTACAGGCTAAAGATACTAAAGAACAAAAACCAAACGTCTTATTTATTGCCGTTGACGATTTAAAACCGGTATTAGGTTGTTATGGAACACCAATTATTAAGACACCAAATATTGACCGTTTAGCCAATCAGGGAACAGTTTTTTTGAATAACTATGTTCAGCAGGCTATTTCAGGGGCCACACGTGCCAGCTGTCTGACCGGAATGAGGCCTGATTATACGCAGGTTTGGGATTTAGTTACACGAATGCGGGATATGAATCCGGATATTATTACTATTCCACAATATTTTATTAGTCAGGGTTATACAACGGCAGGAGTAGGTAAGATATTTCATCCAAGTTGTGTTGAGAATCTTGACCAACCTTCATGGAGTATTCCATACCTGACTACAGAAGATTATTATCCTTCAGATCTTGGTCAACCCGTTCAAAAAGCTTATCAAAGTCAAAAAACCAAAGACTTGGTAAAAAAATACCGCAAAGAAGCTGAAGATAAAGGGTTGACAAAGAAAGAAATAACATCATATATTACAAAACACATAAAACCATCAATTGAATGTGTTGATGTGCCTGATAATGCCTATGAAGATGGAACGATTGCTTTAGCTGCTAAAGATCAGTTGAAAAAATTTGCCAAATCGGGTCAACCCTTTTTCTTTGCTGTTGGTTTTCACAAACCACACCTACCATTTGTTTCACCAAAGAAATATTGGGATTTGTACAATCGTAAAGACATGCCAGTAGCTGAATTTCAGGAACATGCCAAGAATAGTCCTGATATTGCATATCACCGTTCAGGCGAATTGAAACAGTATACTGACATTCCGGAGTTGTGTACTTTTACAGATCAACAATCAAAAACAGGGTTGAACATTGATAAACAGCGCGAATTGATTCATGGCTACTATGCAGCCGTTTCGTATACAGATGCTCAGGTTGGAATTTTATTGAATACACTTGAATCGTTGGGAATGTTGAATAACACGATAATTGTTCTTTGGGGTGATCATGGCTGGCATTTGGGCGATCATGATTTGTGGTGCAAGCACACTAATTTTGAAAATGCAACGCATGCCCCGTTAATTATCTCCGGACCTGGCATAAAACCCGGCAAAACGAAATCAATGACCGAGTTTGTGGATATTTTCCCAACTTTGTGTGATTTGGCCGGAATTCCAATTCCAACTCAGTTGGATGGAACCAGTTTAGTTCCAGTGATGAAAGATGTAAATAAACAGGTTAAAGAATATGCTGTAAGCCAATATCCACGAAATCTTAAGAATGGAGACATTAAGAAACTTGGATTAGAAAGCGGAGATGTGATGGGTTATTCACTCCGTACTTTACGGTATCGGTACACAGTATGGATGGATAACTCATTCCGTTCCAATTCCGCTTTTGATGAAGCTAAAGTATATGCAACAGAGCTTTACGATTACGAAAAAGATCCACTCGAAAAAGTGAATGTTGTCAACTCAAGAGAATATGCAAGCGTTTCGAAAGATATGAAATCCAAATTATTAATATTTTTCAAGTCGCAAGAGAAAATTGGTCCATACATAAATGGTGTTCATCATAAATCTTCAAAGAAGAAATTAAAATTAAAAATTGAAGACAACGCAGAAGAATAAATTTCAAATTAAAACACAAGTTCATTATTTATATGAAGAAGATAACACTTATTGTTCTTATTTTCAACGTATTAATTGCTTTATCTCAATCTAAAACGGCTAATCTGAATCTGATTTATTCCGACGATTTTAATAAAGATATTTCCAATTGGAAAGTTGAATTTGAACAACCCGAAAGTTCAGCATTAATGTTGATAGATAAAAAATTAGATTTATCATCATCGAAAGGTGCAACGGTATGGTTTAACCATAAATTGTCAGGTAATATCATGATTAGCTACGATGAAACATTGATTGAAGCCGGTGGTACAAACGATCGTATTTCGGATATGAATGTTTTCTGGATGGCAACCGATCCGGCAAATCCAAACGGAATTATAAAACGTGACGGGAAATTTTCTTCGTACGACAATTTAAATTTGTACTATGCCGGCATTGGCGGGCATTACAATAAATTTACCCGCTTCCGCAAATACAACAGTAACGGAGACAAACCGGTTTTGAAAGAATATTCTGACGCGGCACATCTTTTGGTTGGAAATAAAAAATATTCAATCAAAATAATCGTGAATAATGGTCTGATTCAGTATTACTTAAACGAAGAATTGTTTTGGGAATTGAAAGATGAAACACCTTACAAAGAAGGATATTTCGGTTTCAGAACCACGATAAGCCATCAGCAATTTGAAAATTTCAAGGTATACCAATTATAAAAAATAATAACAATGAAAAACAATGAATTTCTGAAAGCTGCAGGCATAGTTGCAGCTGGATTGCTGGGATTAAATAGCTCGGCTCATGCTAAAGAGACCAAAAAACCAAATATCATTTTTATTCTGGCCGATGATTTGGGTTACCCGGAAATAAGTTGCAATGGTTCAGATAATTATAAAACACCTAACATTGACAAACTGGCCTCTCAGGGGCTTCGATTCACCCATGCTTATGCAGCACCATTGAGTGGTCCTTCACGAGCTGTAATTCTGTCGGGACGTTATGCTTTCCGCACAGGTGCAACCAATCAGGATGCCACCGGTGAAATGAGTCCTGCTGTCGAAACATTTATTCCAACCTATTTAAAAAAAGCCGGTTACGTTTCTTCCTGCATTGGTAAATGGGGTCAATTGCCACTTGGACCTGCTGAATTTGGTTTTGACGATTATTTGCGGTTTTACGGAAGCGGTGTTTATATGAACACACCTGAAAAAACTCAGAAATACACTGAAAACGGAGCTGATTATGTAATGAAAGACATGGAATATATGCCTGATTTGATGAATAATCACCTGAATAATTTCCTGGAAAAAAATCAGAAAAATCCGTTTTTCATTTATTATTCATTATCCGAAGTTCATGGTCTAATTCTTCCAACACCCGAAAGCAAGCCAAACAGTGATATTTATGCCGATAATATTACATATATGGATGAACTTGTTGGTAAATTACGCGCAAAACTAGATCAATTAAAACTGACAGATAACACCATTATTATTTTCTTCAGTGATAATGGAGCTGCCGGTGGAAGAGCCAATCGCGCAACAATAGGTGGACGTAGGTTAATCGGACAAAAAGGTTCGATGGAAGAAGGTGGTAGTCTTGAACCACTGATTGTGTATTGGCCTGGCGTTACTCCGGTTAATAAAGTTTCGAACGATTTAATAAGTTCAACCGATTTTCTACCAACGTTTACTGAAATTGCAGGTTCAACACTTCCAAAAGATAAAATTCTGGACGGACAAAGTTTTAATGCTCAAATTCATGGTCAGAAAGGAACTCCTCGTACTTCTCTTTTCGTACAACTTGCTAATAATTACTGGGTTCGGAATGCTGATTGGAAACTAAATCAATCCGGTGAATTATTTGATATGAGTAAGGCTCCTTTCGAAGAAATTCTGGTTCCGGCTACTAGTACAAATCCAGCAGCTATTGAAGCACGCAAAACACTACAAGCAGAAATGGACAGATTGAATCCTGCTGCAGGATATCACGACGAAGGTAGTGGCGATGGCAGACATTCTAATAAAGCTAAGAATAAAGAGAAAAAAGAAGCTAGAAAAGAGGCTGTAAAAAATAAGAAAACTGATGAAGAATAATTTAATAGGTAATTAATCTAAAGTAATGAAAATGATTTTTTTAGATTATAAAATGTAATTATTTTGAAACAAATATCGGAATATAAAAAATCTGTTGATTTGCTCGCCGTTGCCGGTTTAGGACTTTGCACCTTGTCTTTGCACGCTCAGAAAAAGGAAGCAAAAAAACCAAATATCATCGTCATTCTGACTGATGATATGGGTTATTCCGACATTGGTTGTTACGGATCGGAAATCAACACGCCAAATATCGACAAGCTTGGCATGAACGGCATTCGGTTTACGCAGTTTTATAACACGGCTCGTTCAAGCTGTTCGCGTGCCAGTTTGCTGACCGGTTTGTATCCGCACGAAGCCAACATGGGATTTTTGTCGAATTATAACTATACCGAACCCGGTTATGGTGACGATTTGAGCAAAAATTCCGTGACATTGGCCGAAGTTTTAAAGAATTCCGGTTATTCAACGTATATGAGCGGCAAATGGCATCTCAGCAAAAATATTGAGGATGCCACTGGCGATAAAAGCAACTGGCCGATGCAACGTGGTTTCGAACGGTTTTTTGGAATTTTGAATGGTTCGGATAATTATTATGACCCGGGAACATTGATGAGCAACAATACTTTCATTGCCCCGGCTAAAAATTTCTACCTGACATATGCCATCAGCGATACGGCAGTAAGTTATATCCGCAATCAATCGAAAGAGAAACCATTTTTCATGTATGTGGCTTTTACGGCAGCTCATTGGCCATTGCAAGCCCCTGAAAATGAAATTGATAAATACAAAGGAAAATATAATATCGGTTGGGATTCGGTTCGTGAAATGCGTTTTGAAAAGCAGAAAAAGCTGGGAATTATCCCTAAAAACACGGTACTTTCAACCCGAAGTCCTGAAATTCCTGCCTGGAAAGAAGAAACGATGAAACCGTTTCAGGAACGTCGTATGGAAACGTATGCTGCCATGATTGATGCTATGGATCAAGGTGTTGGAAAAATTATTGCAGCTTTGAAACAAAAAGGTGAGTTGGAAAATACCATCATTTTTTATATGCATGATAACGGCGGTTGTGCCGAACTGGAAGGTTCAGACAAACCAACCGTTCCGCTGACTGATGAGCAAAAGGTGCTGAAACCACTTCCGGCTGATTATATTCAAATGAGCAAAAAACCGGAATACACCCGCGACGGAAAAATTGTTCGCAGCGGTCGTGGTGTCATGGCTGGTCCGGCTGATACCTGGATGGCTTATGGTCCCGAATGGGCCAATGTGAGCAACACGCCATTCCGCCTCTACAAACAATATGTGCATCAGGGTGGAATTGCTTCGCCGCTGATTATCAACTGGCCTCAAGGAATCAAAAACAAAGGTGCCATCACCCGTCAGGTTTCGCATTTGATGGATATTATGCCTACAATTATTGAACTTAGCGGAGCAAACTATCCGGCAACGATAAATGGAAATAAGATTCAGCCGTTGGAAGGAATCAGTCTGACGCCAACTTTTGTAAATAAAACGGTTGACCGGAAACTGGTTTTCTGGGAACATCAGGCCAATCGGGCGTTGCGTGTGGGTAACTGGAAACTGGTTGCCAAAACAAAATCGCCCAAGAAATTCACCAAAGCCGACGAAAATAGCTGGGAATTGTACAATTTGGAACAAGACCCATCGGAAATGATTAATCTGGCATTAAAATATCCTGAAAAAGTGAAGGAAATGTCGGAAATCTGGAAGAAAGAAGCGTTGCGTACCAAAGCGTTGCCTTGGCCATGGGATAGAAATTAGAAAATCTGGTAGTTAAAATGAAAAAAATAAATTTCTGCATTACTTTTTTGATGATTTGTGTGAATTTCACATTTTCACAATCGCTTTATCAGGTCAACAACAAAATAAAAATTCCCGGTAATGGAAGCTGGGATTATATTTCGGTTGATGAACCCACGGGCACTTTGTTCGTTTCACATGGAAATGAAATGGATGTAATTGACTTGAAGGACAATAATAAGCTGATTGCCATTGTAAAAGAGTTGAAAGGAGTGCATGGAATTGCATTGATAAAAGAATTGGACATGGGTTATATTAGCAACGGAAAAGACAATTCTGTGACAATTATTGACCTCGAAACGTACGAATTTGTGAAAAACATCAAGATAACCGGAAAGAATCCGGATGCAATTTTATACGATCCGTTTTCGCACCAAGTTTTTAGCTTTAACGGTGGCAGTTCGGACGTTACAGTGCTTGATGTCAACAAATTAAATGTGGTCGGAACGATTAAATTATCCGGCAAACCGGAATTTGCTGTAACGGATAAAAAAGGAAAAGTTTTTGTAAATATTGAAGATAAAAATTCGATTTGTGTCATCAATGTCAACACCTTGAAAGTGGAAAAAACCTGGTCGATTCATCCCGGAAAAACGCCCAGCGGATTAGCCATTGATAGAGTGAACAACCGTCTTTTTTCTGTTTGCGACAATAAACTTATGGTGGTGGTTGATGCTGAAACAGGAAAGGTAATTACGACTGTAAAAATTGGTAAAGACGTTGATGGAGTAGCTTATGATATTGCTCTGAAAAGGATTTTTGTTTCTTGCGGCGAAGGAACTCTAACTGTAATTCAGCAAAATGATGCTGATAATTACAGCGTTTTGGAAAATGTAGCAACTCAAAAAGGAGCATCTACCATTGCATTAAATTCAGAAACTCATACCCTTTATTTACCAACAGCTCAATATAAACCGGCACAAAAACCAACAGCAAAGAATCCAAAACCGAGATTAATAGTTAAACCTGGATCTTTTACAGTGCTGGAAGTTGGGCTTAAATAATTTCAATAAACGTCAAATTGCAAAAATGAAAGATATCGGAAAATCTACTCAACAAGATTTAAGAAAAAGACCTATTTTGATGATTGTGTTGACAATGGTTGCTTACTGCGCTTTTAATGTCAAGGCTGCCACTATAAATGTCACCTCAGTTTCAGCACTACAAACATCCATTAATAATTCTGTAAGTGGTGATATTATAAACCTGGCAAACGGACATTACACAAATAATACCCTTAGCATTTCTAAATCAGGAATAACTGTTCAGGCAGCTAGCCCCGGAGGGGTTTTCCTGGATGGAAATAACAATATTGTCATTTCAGGGAATTCAAATACTTTTAGTGGATTTCAATTCACAACTAACAATATATCAGGTGGTTTACCTGTCGAAAGTCCAACAAATGCTGTGACTGTGACTGGGAACAGCAACACCATTACTCAATTAAATTTTAACGGATATTACGCAAGTAAAATGGTTCAGTTGGAAGGAAGTAATAATACAGTTTCTTATTGTAATTTTCAGAATAAACCGACAGATACCACCGCATCAAAAGGTGGTGACGGCGATATGCTTCAAATCATTCCAAATGCTTCCAAACCGGGAAATAACCTGATTCGATATTGTTCATTTCAACACATGCCGGGCGGTGGTGGTGATTGGGGAAATGAATGTATCCGTATTGGCGATGGAGTTTATTCATTAATGATTTCAAGAACGATTGTTGAATATTGCTATTTTGAAGATACCGGATTTGGCGACAGTGAGGCTATCTCTGTTAAATCCAGAGAAAATATTCTGCGTTATAATACAATGAATAACAATCCTGAGGCCATGTTCTGTTTCCGTCGTGGTGATAACAATGTGGCTTATGGTAATTTCTTTATCAATTCCGGTGGCTTGCGAGCAAAGGAAGCCAATAATATCTTTTGTTACAATAATTATTTTGAAAAATCGGGAGTTACAGGCTCTGCAAATGCTGTTTCATACATCTATTATACAGTTAATTCTACCCACGTTCTGGATAGTCTTAATTTTTTACATAATACTTTTGTGGATTGCGGCAATATTGATTTTGGCGGAATAGGTGCTACTAACGGTCTTTGGGCAAATAATATTTTCAAAAAATCAGGTACAATTTTCGTGAATCCAAACAATGGAACAACATTTAAAAACAACATTTATACCGGAACTCTTGGTATAACAATTACTTCCGGCATCACAAAAGTTGACCCGAAACTTGCATTAAACTCCGATGGTTATTATGGTTTGACTTCTGCCAGTCCTGCTATTGGAGCGGCTACAAATGCTTATCCTGCCATACTTAATCTTCCCGGAATTGACACCTTGCTTTTAGATATTAAAGGTCTTGTAAGGCCAGTTTCAAGATTGTTAAAAGATATTGGCTGTGAGCAATATAATGCTTCTGGAACAGTGATAAACCGACCATTGAAACTATCGGATGTTGGTCCATCCTATCTTAAATCTTTAGCCGGAATTGAAAGTCCGAAAGAAAATTTGAATTTCAACATTCAGGTGAATTCTGCCAATAGAACTTTAGTTGTAAAATATATTCTGCCTCAGATTTCAGAAGTAAACCTGACAATTTACAATTTAGCTGGTTTATTACAGAAAACCACTAAACTTATTGCCGCTAATCAACAACAAACGATTGATATCTCTGATTTGAAAAATGGGATTTATCTGGCTCGTTTAAGCTCGGATGATATCACTGGAAACCTCAAATTTTTGATTGGAAATTGAGATTTAAAAGCGTTCGAATATCGTAAGAAAGCACTAAAATCAAACAATATGAATTCACATTACATACTCAATCAAACTACGAAATCAAAGCTTATACGTTTTAATATCAAAGAAATAGCATTGTTAAGCTGTTTTCTCATTCTAGGAAATATAACCATTGAGGCAGCTACTATCACAGCTACTTCTATTACTGATCTGCAAAATAAAATCAATGCTGCAAACAGCGGTGATGTTATCAATCTGGCAAACGGACACTATACCAATAACACTATCAACATTTCTAAAACCAATATTACAGTGCAGGCTGCAACAGCCGGTGGAGTTTACCTGGATGGTACAAATGCTATAACCATTTCGGGAAACAACAATACCTTTGGCGGATTCCAGTTTACGACCAATACAATGTCGAACGGTCAAATTGTTGAAAATCCAACAAATGTGGTAACTGTTACAGGTAATTACAACACGGTTACTCAACTGAATTTTAATGGATATTCCGCAAGTAAAATGGTTCAGATTTCAGGACTTTACAATACGGTTTCGTTCTGTAATTTTCAGAATAAACCGACAGATACAACTGTAACTAAAGGTGGAGATGGCGATATGTTACAAATTATTCCGAACGCCACAAACCCGGGAAATAACGTAATTCGCTATTGTTCATTCCAGCATATGCCCGGTGGCGGCGGTGATTGGGGAAATGAAGGTATCCGCATTGGAGATGGAGCATATTCTTTAATGATTTCCCGAACAGTAGTTGAGTATTGTTATTTTGAAGATACAGGTCATGGCGACAGTGAGGCTATCTCTGTTAAATCCAGAGAAAATATTCTGCGTTATAATACGATGAATAACAATCCGGATGCGATGTTCTGTTTCCGAAATGGCGACAATAATGTGGCTTATGGTAACTTCTTTATCAAATCCGGTGGTATTCGTTGCAAGCAAGCCAACAACATTTACTGTTATAATAATTACTTTGAACTTGCCGGAACTAATCAAACCTCAGGGCTTTCAGGAAGTGGAACCGCACCTGTTTATCTGGAATATTTCGGAGTTGGTTATGGCAGTAATTTTAATTTCTTTCATAATACATTCTATAATTGTACGGATATTGGAATGGATGCAGGTCTTTCAAATTGCACCTGGGCAAATAATATCTTTCAGCAAACAACCGGAACTATTTTTTCAGGAACAAATTCAGGCCAAACCTACTTGGGAAACATTTATCAGGGAACATTGGGTTTCACAATTCCATCCGGAATGACGAATGCAAATCCAAAACTGACACTAAACTCCGACGGATTTTATGGTCTTTCAGCAACCAGTCCGGCTATTGACGCCGCCAATGCAAATTATCCGGCAATTCTTGATATTTCAACAATCACCGACGACCCCAATTTAATGCTTGATATCAGTGGACAATTAAGACCAGTAACAACAAGCCTGAAAGATGTTGGTTGTGATGAATACAATTCTACGGGAACAACTCTTAATAAACCTTTGACAATAACAGCCGTTGGACCATCTTATTTGGGAGGACCTGCCACTCCAACCCTGACAAATCAGGCAATTATTTTCAATGTTTTAGCTGCAAAATCGACAACCGATGTGGATTTCGATCCGGCTGCTTATGCTACTTCTGGTCTGGCAGTATCATACTCAAGTTCCAATACTGCTGTGGCAACAATTGTAAATAATCAGATTCACATTGTCGGTGCAGGAACTTCAACAATTACAGCTTCACAGGCAGGCAATTCAATTTACAATGCTGCATCAAATGCAACTCAAACATTAACTGTTGCAATTGTCAAACAAAATCAAACAATAACTTTCAATACGCTGGCACGAAAAAGTACCCTTGATAGCGATTTTGATCCGGGAGCGACAGCAAGTTCAGGTTTAGCAGTAACATATTCAAGCTCAGATACTTCGGTTGCGACAATAGTAAATGGATTGGTGCATATTGTAGGTGGAGGAGTGACAACCATCACAGCATCTCAAATAGGTAATGCATCGTATAACGCAGCTACCGATGTTAATCAGACGCTTAATGTAGATGTTGTTACCAGTACAACAACTACATTATTACCGGTGGCAGATAGTTTTGTGTACGGAACAAATCCTTCACAAAATTATGGCGATTCAACCAATTTGGTTGTGAAAAAAGGAAGTGCTTCCAGTGGTGATCGGATTATTTACTTACAATTCGATATTTCGGGTCAGAATATATTTTCACTGAGTAATGCTAAGGTTCGTTTATACGCAAATACCGTTCCTGGTTCAATTGTTTTAACGGCATCGCAAACAGCCGACAGTTGGACTGAACACTCCATTACCTATACTACTCGTCCTGCTATTGGTGCCAGCATTAGTTCTGTATCAGTTCTTACAGCTGGAGCATATTATGAGTGGGATATTACATCGTATGTTCAATCACAACTAAGTTTAAATGATAATCTTATTAGTCTGGTAATAAGTGATTTGAGCCAAGATGGTGTGATTGACCGATTCAACAGCAAAGAAGCTTCTTCAAATCAACCTCAATTGGTAATAACAATGAATAAAGTTGTCACTTCTAAACCGAGTAATAACGAGGGAAACTTTAAAATATATACAAAATCAGGTGCTTCTGCTTTATGCATGGAATATCAGCTTAATGAAATTGCACGGGTGAATGGTCAGGTTATCACATTGGATGGACGTTGTATCAAAACTCTTATAAATAATGATTTCGAACCTATAGGAAGTTATCAGAAGATATTTGATATCTCCGATTTAAAAAGAGGCATTTATCTGATTAAGTTGATTGTCAACGGTAACTCTAAGATTGTAAAATTGCTTGTGTCATAAAAATAAAATACATATACATTGTGAAAACAAAATTCTCAATATTACTTCTTGTAGTTTTTAGCATTCAAGTTTCTGCTTTAAATCCAACACTTCCACCAAGCTCAAATTTTGATTTAAGTGCATGGAAGCTGCAGACTTTAGACTCAAATTTAGCATTTAATGAGATTCTTGTCCCTCAGTTAACAAATGGGTACATTAGTGACTATTTTTATACGAATTCATCCGATGGCTCATTAGTTTTCAGAGTTCCCAGCAATGGTACGCCAACAAGCGGATCTACTTATCCACGTGTTGAATTACGTCAATTGACCGGTGGCTCAAACTGGGTTTTGAACGACGCTACCGAACATTATCTGACCGCCCAATGCAAAGTTATTGCTGTCGTTGAAGCTAAACCGCAAACCATTATTGGTCAGATACATGGAAGTAATACCGTTTCTGAAATGTTGAAGTTGAGGTGGACTGGCTATAAATCAGGTCAATGTTATGTCGAGGCACGATTTAAAACAAATGACAGCTCTATGTCAGAGTATGGTGTAACACTGGCAAGCGGATTATCGTTGGGTGATTTAATAGATTATACTATAACTATGAAAAATGGAACAGTAACATGTACCGTGAATGGAGCAAGTTGCTCTCAGACTTATACACCCGATATCTGGACGTTGACTGATGCTTATTATTTCAAAGCAGGTGATTATCTGCAATATAACCCAAACTCAGTTTCTCCAGCCGATCCAACAGTGTATTTTGGTCAAAACCAATTTTATAAATTGTCGTTAACAAGAGTGTTCACCGATGCCCTGAATGTTTCTGACATTAAACTGTTTTCAGTTTCACCTAATCCTACAACGGATAGATTGAAAATAAGTTATGAATTAAGTTCAAACTCGGAAGTAAATATCGCCATGTATAATTTGAATGCTGAATTAGTTAAGACACTAATTCCAACTCAAATGTTATCTGCCAATATGTATGTTGAAACGTATGATATTTCGTCCTTGCCAATTGGAGTTTATTTTGTAAAATTAAAAACTCAATCAACGGTAAAAGTACTCAAAGTATTAGTGAATTAAATAATCCTCAAAAAGATATGTCAATAAATCAACGGAAAATAAAAAGAATAATATTAGTTTGTGTCGTTAGTCTTAGTCCCATTTTTCTTTTTTCCCAAACCTTGCTCGAAGCTAATGGCGTACCTAATAATACCTACGAATTGATAAATAGTATCTTAGCTCCTCCGGCATATCCAGCCGAGGAAACTCCCGATCAGTTTGATCCTGCTTTTGGACGCCATATTGCCGAAGTGTTTGATACTGATTTGAACCAGTATGTTTTTGAGTTTTACATTCACTCCAGCGTAGCCAACGAATTGCAGGACGAATCAACAGGTGACACTGACCGTCAGCGATGCGAAATTAAAACCTATGCATCTTCACCTGCAAGTTTAAAAGGTGTCAGCGGTGATAATGTGACGTATAAATGGCGTTTCCGTGTACCGGTAGGTTTTCAGCCTTCACCCAATTTTACACACATTCATCAGGTGAAAGCAGTTGATGGAGATGATGGAAACCCGATTTTTACTTTGACACCGCGTTATAAATCTACGGGCAATCAATTAGAATTAATTTACGTAGATGGTCGCAGTGCTTCAAATAATATTAACAACAAACTGGCTTCGGTTGATTTGTCTTTATTCACAGGAAACTGGGTTGAAGCCACTGAAAAAATCAAGGTTGACAGTTTGGAAGGAACTTACTCCATTGTTATTACAAATGTAAAAACCGGAACAACAATTTTGTCGTATAGCGGAAGTAATTTATGTACCATTCGTGCTACTAACTCATTTATTCGCCCTAAATGGGGAATCTATCGCAGTATTACATCTTTATCGTATTTAAGAGATGAAGCTCTAAGGTTTAATAGTTTTTCGGTAGGAAAAGGACTGCGAACTAACCTTGAATCCTTTACCGACCAAAAAACACTAAAAGCAACTATAAGTTCCACAGGTAATAAATTGCTTTTTGAATATACATTGCCTAATAGTGGCAAAGTTGAAATTGATGTGATAAGCATGAATGGTCAGAAATTGAAAACTATTTATTCGGAAAATAACCAGGAAAGCGGCTTTTATCAATCTTCTGCCGATATTTCTGATTTAAAATCAGGAATTTATATCATTCATCTGCATTCAGGCAATTACTCTCAAAATTGTAAACTAATTATTCAAAAATAACAATCATGAATTCTGTCCGCATTTCATTTAACAATAGGATTTTGTGCTTGTGTTTGATGGTGATGTTTTCATTCACAATCTGTTTTGGGCAATCAACATGGCAGTCGTCAATAGTGAAATTTGGCTCAGATGGCAAGTTACTTTATGTTTCGGATGGGAGTTTAAACAGAGTTGTCGATTTTAGTTGGGCGGGCTATAAAAACAGTCAGGAGTCTATTCCTGTGCTTTCGAATATTATTTCAACATTAACACCTATTGAAAACGCCGACAATACATCGGCAATTAATGCCGCAATTTCTGCTGCTTCATCTGTAACGCCAGATGCTAATGGTTTTCGTGGTGTTATATTGCTCAAAAAAGGAAATTATCAAATAAGTGGCACTATTATATTGAATGTTAGTGGTGTAGTTGTTCGTGGCGAAGGAAATGATGCTGCAGGAACTGTTCTGACTGCGGTGGGAAACACACCCAACCAACGAACAGTTTTTGTTGCCGGCGGTGGCTCTTCTGCAGCCTGGAAACAATATGGTTCTGTAAAAACCAATATTACAAGTTCATTTGTTCAGGTTGGTTCCAATCAGTTTAACGTGGCAAGTACATCGGGGTTCTCTGTTGGTGATGCCATTTGTATTTATCATCCTTCTTCGGCGGCTTGGATTGCAGCAGTTGGTGGTGGTGGCGTTGATACTGCTACTCCTTGGTCTCCCGGACAAATTGATATTCAGGAAAATCGCAGTATCGTATCTATTTCAGGCAATACCGTTACTATTGATGCACCCGTGATGAATCATTTGGATTTATCTCTCACCCAATCGTATATTTATAAAATTGATAAAAGCACGACTAAAACCAAAATTGGTGTTGAAAATCTACGGATTGATATTCAAAACTGGACTAGTTATCGTGATGAAGCACATGCCTGGGAAGGTCTGGTGATGGCCGACATTGAAGATTCATGGGCGAAAAAAGTGGTGGCGCTTCATTTTGGACAATCAGGATTCCAAACCTTTACTGCCAATCGAATTACCATAGACAGTTGTCAGGCACTTTGGCCTTGTGCAACTTTATCAGGAAGTTATCGCGATAATTTTCAAATTGACGAATGGTCTTCCAATATTTTAGTTTCCCATTGTATTGCCGATAGTGCACGTCATTCGTTTGAGGTGAGCGGTACCTCAAAAGCTTCGGGAGTGGTTTTTCTTCGCTGTACGGCTACTAATGCCACTAATCCGAGTGAAGGACATTTCCATTGGCCTCAAGGAATTTTATACGATTGTTTCCGCGATTATGGTACAATGACCGATGTGGTTTTAGGCTTGTACGACCGTGGAAGTTATGGTACAAATCATGGCTGGGCAGCCTCACATTCTGTGGCATGGAATTGCGATTTGCGGCGAACTTCAACCACCTACGGCGATATGATTTGTCAGCAACCACCTACGGCTCAAAATTATATGATTGGTGGTTTTGCCTACGTTAACCGTTCAGGCAAAATTCCATTTCCCCAATATCCACTGGGATATGTGGAGGGAGTTAATAATTCAAATGCTTCGTTGAATCCACAATCTTTATTCGAAGAACAACTGAAAGAAAGATTGTCATCAACAACTTCGCTTTCAAATCCTTTGTTAAATGGGACTGATTTTAAAGTTTTTGACAACATTGATGTTGGGGTCATTGAATATTCTTTAAATACAGAAACCTCGGTTTCAGTTCAAATATTTGCCATTGACGGTCAATTGCTAAGGACAGTCATTCAAAATGATATGCAAGCAACTGGTTTGCATAGGCAATCATTTGATATTCATGGCTTGAGAGCGGGGATTTGTTTCGTAAAATTCACTGCCGATAACTTTACAACAACGAAATTAATCGTAAATCGCTAATGAACAGACAGTTATTTAAGATTTTGGTAGTCATGCTATTTTGCGGATTTACGTTTCAGGCTATATCGGCCGAAAAACCGCACATCGCTGTGACTGATACAGTAGAAATAAATAATCCATATTTTCTGGTTTTGCGCAATTCAACCATGAATGTTTTAGCGGATTCTGCTCGGGTTGGTAAACGGGTAGTTGTTGCTTTGAATCTGGTGAAAATTTATTCCGGTAATAAATTCATTCAGCTTGAACGGGGTCAAATTGCTGTTTTTCAAGTAAAAGAAACGTATCAGGTTGTGTCCGGTCAGTTTTTTGAGGTCGGTTTTAAGATAAATCACCCTGGACTGAAACGACCGGAAGAATGGATTGAGCCAAGTAAAAACAAAGTGGTTTATGATGATCCCGAAATTCGTGTTTTCGAAGAACGACTGGCACCTCATGATATCCGCGAAGTTCACAGTCATGCTCAAAGGGTGGTTGTCCGATTGAATTTAGTTCAACTTACCGATCCACGATTTCATGACATACCTAAGCCCGGAACAGGAATTCAGATTCCAAATACGGTGAAATATGCCGATCCGGTGGTTCATGCCGTGAAAAACACTAGCGATATTCCGCTTTTTAATATAGTTATTGAATACAAAATATCAAATTTTAATTGAATTTATGAAAACAAAAATCTCAACTTTGTTGATAATGATTGGCATAAGCTTGGCGACATATTCTAGTTCACAAACCGTTTCAGTACGTTTAAACGACAATTGGCAATTCATCAAAACCGACCTCGGAAGTGCCTGGGAAGCAGTTAGACCAATACTGAAAGCCGGAAATCCCGAATGTATGCCGGTTTGGACAAACGTGACTTTGCCTCATTGTTTCAATGCTTCCGATGGTGTTGACCCGGATATGAATTATTATCAGGGACCGGGCTGGTATCGCACGCAGATTGAGGTTAAAAATCCATTCAGTTCTGGTCGGACAATCCTTCATTTCGAAGGCGCAGGACAAAAAACCGAAGTATATATCTATACCACCAAAGTTGGTTCACATGTTGGCGGATATGACGAATGGACAGTGGATATTACCGATGCTGTGAATGCTTTTATGCAAAATAAGACCGAAATGGAACGTTTTAAAGGTAAGATTCCTGTTTCTATCCGCTGCGATAATTCACGGGACAATGAAATGATTCCGTCTGCACTATCAGATTTCAATATTAACGGAGGAATTTATCGGTACTTGAATTTAGTTTACCTACCGGCTTTATCCATAGAACGGGTAAATATTAACTCCGAAGTAGATTCAAAAGGCATTTCGGGGAAATATGATGTAGTTTTAAAAACAATAAACAATTCAACATTGGCAAAAGGAATCCTGAAAATTGAAATCTTAGATCCGAAAGGGAAATCTATTCTTTCCAACAGCCAGGAAATTGAAGCCGGAAATGCAGAAAAAACAGTTTATACTTCCACACTTAAAAAACCCCTACTCTGGTCGACTGCACAACCCAATTTGTACACTGCTAAAGTAACTCTGACTTCGGATGCAGGTATTCAAACGGTGACTGAAAAATTTGGATTCCGTAATTTTGAATTTGTTGATTATGGTCCTTTTATGCTGAATGGTACCCGATTGCTCCTAAAAGGCACCCATCGTCACGAGGATCATGCAGGCGTTGGCTCAGCTATGACCGAACAGCAAATTCGCGACGAAATGATCATGATTAAAGACATGGGTGCAAATTTCATCCGCCTTGGTCATTACCAACAATCCCGTATTTGTCTGAATCTCTGCGACAGTTTGGGAATACTTGTATGGGAAGAAATTCCCTGGTGTCGTGGCGGAGTTGGTGGCGAATACTATAAAAATCAGGCATATAGTATGATGACCAATATGATTGCTCAACATCGTAATCATCCGGCAATTATACTGTGGGGACTGGGAAATGAAAATGACTGGGAAGGCGATTTCCCAACTCTCGGGAAAAAGACTTTTAATAAATCAGTTCGTGATTTTATGACCACTTTGAACGATTTGGCTCATAAACTCGATCCATCCCGTAAAACGACCATTCGTCGTTGCGATTTTGCTAAAGATATTCCGGATGTTTATTCTCCTTCCGTGTGGGCAGGTTGGTATCGGGGCGTTTATACCGAATACAAAGATATGTCGGAAAAAGAAATTCAAAGCGTTAAGCATTTCCTGCATGCCGAATGGGGTGGTGACAGTCATGCCGGACGTCATTCAGAAATACCTGATAAAGGCTTGCAGGATATCAAACCCGGAGCTGGCGTTGACGAACGTGCAGGTGATTTTCCGCGTGTTGGCGGAACACCACGCGTATCGAAAGACGGTGACTGGAGCGAAACTTATATATGTAACCTCTTTGACTGGACACTGAAAGAACAAGAAACCATGCCGAACCTAACCGGAGCTGCATTTTGGACTTTCAAAGATTTTACAACGCCTGTTCGACCGGATAATCCTGTCCCGTATGTAAACCAAAAGGGTGTTGTAGAACGCGACCAAACCAAAAAAGAGTCATATTTTGTATTCCAATCCTATTGGGCTGACAAACCAATGGTACATATTTATGGACATACCTGGCCAACCCGATGGGGAAATGTCGGTGAAGAAAAAATGGTAAAAGTATACTCTAATTGCGACGAAGCAGAGTTGATTTTCAACGGTAAAAGTATGGGTGTACGGAAGCGAAACAGTCAGGACTTTCCGGCTGCCGGATTGCGCTGGAACGTGGTTTACAATGTGGGTGAAAATTCCATTAAAGTCAATGCCAAAAAGGGCAAAATTACGGTAACGGATGAGATTAAACAAAGCTATCAAACTGAAAAATGGGGAACTCCGGCACAAATGACCCTGACAAAAATTGCACAAACTGGAGATATCGCTACCATAGAAGTGAAATTATTTGATGCCAATAAAGTTTTGTGTCTGGATGCAAAAAATGTGGTTACATTTGGATTGACCGGTGATGGAAAACTAATTGATAATCTGGGTACTGCTTCAGGTTCCCGGGTAGTTGAACTTCAAAACGGACGTGCCATTATTCGGGTGCATTTAAACCGCGGAAAAAGCATTGCAAGTGTGAAATGTGCTTCTGTTCCAACTGTTTTTTGTGAATTAATATAGGGAGGTTAAAGTTACAACTCTGACCAACAGTTGACAAAATCGGAAGTCTGTCGTCCCGAATAATAACTGTACAATAAAAAATCCAATGAAAAAATCTGTTTTATTCGCTCTGCTGACAATCGTCACATTGTTCGTTGTCAATCAGCAGGTTTCATCAAAAAAGGTTGTATTTCCAGCCGGATATGAATCGAAAATAGATGAGGTTTATACCACTGTAAACGGTTGGAGTGGACGTGTGGATATTTACTATAATCCACAAAGTCAGACGCCTACTCCTATTGTAATTCAAATTCATGGTGGCGGATGGAATCATGGCACAAAAGAGAGTCAAACCGGTTTCGGAACTTATTTTAAAGCCGGATTGGCAGTTGCAAATGTGGAATATCGGTTGGTTGATAAAGCAATAGCACCGGGAGCTATTGAAGATATCCGTTGTGCGCTAAAATTTATTAAACTCCATGCCAACGAGCTGAATATCGATCCCCGTAAAGTTATTCTGGCCGGAACTTCAGCGGGAGCACATTTAGCTTTGATGGGCGGATTGCTCGAAAATGACAACCGTTTTGATTTGAATTGTGATGGAAAGGTTGATATGAAAGTTGCGGCTATCATAAGTATGTATGCACCTTCCAATTTCAACGATACGTCAGTAGATATCAAACAATTCAAATCTCTCATTCATTGGTTTGGCAAAAATGTGAACAATCCAACCTTTATAAACTCTATTTCACCTGTTTCTTATATCAAAAAATCAAGTCCGCCCGTTTTTATTGTGCATGGCAATGCTGATCCTGTTGTTCCGTACAGTCAATCAAAAAATCTTCATCAAAAATTGAGTGATTCAGGTGTTTACAATGAGTTCATAACGGTTGATGGTGGTAGTCATGGCAATTTTGATGCTGATAAAAAAGCAGAAATTAATATTGCGTTAATCAATTTTCTGAATAAAGTGTTAGTTGATAGAAAGGAGTGACTTCTGATTCTAAAAATGGTTTTATGATAAAAACTTTGCTGACTGCTTTTTTGCTGATTTCCACATTCTCAGTTTTTTCTGATAACGGGAAAGATCAGCTTTGGCAATGGAATACGACAGTAAAACTCACCGATAATGCCGGGAAAAACTACACGGTATCGCCCTACTTGTGGATTCCACCTGTATGCTCTCAAATTCATGCCGTTATCATTGCGAGTACTGCTGTCATCGAACAACTTATCGTCGAAAATCCTTCTATCCGATCTCTTTGCTCCAATTACGGTATTGCCATTGTGTGGAGCGATACGCAGTTTTATCACGATGAGCAGACCGGACTGAAGCAAATTCAGGATATTTTAGAGCATTTTGCTAAACTGTCGGGTTATGACGAATTGAAAACTGTTCCCTGGATTCCCATTGGACATTCAGCTACCCTCAAAATGATTCGTGATATGGCAAAACTTAAAACGGACAAACTGGCTTTTATGATAATGAATAAAAACAACAACGGTTTTGGCTTTAGTCCGTCAGTTCCAACACTTATTACTTATGGCGAATTTGTGGAATGGGACAGCTATAATGTTGATTTAAAAGCGAATGTACTTAAGGACAAAGCGTATCCCAATCTCATAAAAGCCCGTGAGTCAAACCTGCTGGTTTCTTATTATTTCGATCCGAATACAGGCCATTTTGATTGTAGCAAGTCATTAATGAGCTGTATTGTGAGTTGGATGGCTGCAATTTGTAAATTGCGTTTCAATGCTAGAGGAGAATTGAATGCTGTCAGTCCCGAACAGGGATGGGTTTGTCAACCTCCAGTGCCCGGTTTTAAAGGATTTATGCCTAAAAAGTTTGTTGACGCCACTAATCAGGAACGTATGAATGCTTGGTTTCCAAGTTTTGAAACAGCTTTAGCAGCTTTCAATAGGGCAAACGTTTCGATGACTCGTAAACCCCAGCTTGCTGGCTTTGCCGACAAAGATGGAAATTACGAAGAGGGTTGGTGGCGTGCTATTATGTACAATATTCCATACATTCAGAACGCTGACGGAACGTTGACAATCCATGCAATCCCCTATTTTAAAATGCCTCAGGGAAATTACGCGAATAAGTATACGGATGATAAATCAAGTCCCGATTACGGCAAGCTTTATTCATTTATCAATAAGAGCGATGTTTTCTCGAATTCGGGAAACCCGCTAAACGTGGAAGTGATGAGTGGAAATGTAAGGAAGATTGACAATCATAGCTATGAATACATTCCCCGTTTTCAATCTCCCAGCTATTTAATTGTTCGTGAAGAAGGTGATTCAATTTATAGAACTTCGGTGCAGCCCGGACGTCTGATTTTTAAGGAAATTGCGACCGGCAGTCAAAATGTCATTACTTTCCCACCAATTCCTAATCAGCATCTGAAACATCTTTCGCCAGTACAGCTCAAAGCAACTTCTTCATCCGGTCTGAAGCTGAAGTATTTTGTTCAGTACGGAGCAGCTCACATCGACAGGCAACAACGCCTGATTGTTGAGGCTGAGAATATCCCGCCTCGTACTAAGTTTCCATATTCGGTCAGCGTTGTGGCTTATCAACTTGGTTCTGAAACCCCGGCCGTAAAGACAGCAAGGTCTGTTTCCTGTACTTTCTCCATTTCTAAATAAGCTATTTATTAGTTACTTACATCGAAAATCCGTTTTGGTTGACCAGATTTAACGAATTGGTCAACCAAAATTATGTTTTACAACATATTTCAAAAAATAATTCTTAAAAAGTTTTTTTGTTGGTTTACCAATACCTACTTTTGGTCAACCAAAAAATTGGCATACCAAAAAGGACGCCGTTTATACGCTTATATGCCAATTAATTGACAGCCTAAAAGAAGTCAACAACCTTTATAATCAAATTAAATCGAATACTTTCTATTTTGTTAATCTTTAAAATTCTCAGATTGTTATGAAAAAACTTTATTTTATTTTTTGCTTGTGCTTGGTGAGCTTGATGACTAATGCACAAACAATGCCATACAATTACTCAACATTCTTTGATACACCTGCTACAGGCAGTGGTGTACTTGAAACAGGTACAAGTAGCGGATTAAACACTTGGTATAATGGCACTGTAACTGGAGGTGCCAATCCAACTTTATTAACCAGCGATTTGAGTTACACGGATGGAAAATCAATAAACTATATTGATAATAATGCGGGAAAAGCAGTATATATTAATTCACCATCATCTGCACGTAATTCTATATACTATTTAACATCCACAGGATATACCACTGGAACATATTATGTAAGTTTTTTGTTAAACGTGGCAACTGGTACAGCACCAGCAACTGCCACCGTTCTAATGAACTTTAATCAAGCAGCCACAGGTAGTTCACAATATGGACGGATATACATTAAACATAACTCTAGTACTGGATTTGTTCTTACAACTAATAGCTACAATGGCACAGCATCCAGTCCTACTGCTGAATTGAGTTATGGTAGTACTCATTTAATAATACTTAAATTTGTAATGGATGCTACACCATCGGTACAAGCGAGTCTATTTACAGATCCAAGCCTTGGAGGTACCGAGGGTACAGCAATAACAGCGCCAGCATATACTAGCAGTGCTCTTACGGTAAAAGGCTTGGTTTTACAATCAATTCCTTCATTCAATGGCAAGATTGCAGGGTTGCGTTTATCTTCAACCTGGGCTGATGCAGCAAAAGGCAAACTTGTAACACCGTCAGTAGCAACAGGACCATCAGATGCTACATCTTCCGGCTTTACAGCTCATTGGGATGTTGTTGCAGGTGCTTCAAATGGCTATGATGTAAATGTTTATACTAATCCTGGAGGAGTGTTGGCTGGTAGTAATCCACATATTGCATCAAATCAAAGCACAAATTCATTAGTAATTTCAGACTTGTCATCAAGTACAAGTTATACATATAAAGTAACTGCAAAAAGCAGTGTGTCAGGGATAATTAATTCAGATCCATCTTCGGCTTCTGTACCAGTGTCGACTACCTCAAGTGGATTAACAAAATTAAGTTCCCCTGCTAATTTGACTTCAGGTTCTGTAACTACAACTGGCTTTAGAGCCGGTTGGGATGCGGTTAGTTATGCATCATCGTATACAGTAAAAGTTTTTACATATCCTGCAGGCGTTCAGGTAGGTAGCAATTATTCTACAACAAATAACTATTGCGTTGTAAATTTACTTACAGCAAACACAGCTTATACTTTTTCCGTGATAGCTAATGGTGATGGTTCAACATATAGTGATTCTGACCCGGCAGTTTCAACTAATTTTTCAACTAATGCACTTACAAAACTTTCAACCCCAACGGTTAATGCACCTACAGCGTATTCAGCCACAGGATTTACCGCAAGTTGGAATACGGTAGCAAATGCTTTAAGTTATAATGTTTCACTTTATCAGAATGGTTTTTTAGTTAGCAATTATCCAAAAAATGCATCCGGACAGTCCACTTCAGTCTATGCAATTACCGGATTAACTGCCGGACTATCATATACTTATACGGTAACAGCAATTGGTGATAATACAAGTGCTTATAGTGATTCTGATCCATCACCTGCATCTTCTGCCTATACTTCAGGTACACCATCTGTAGCAGCTTATGATATTCGTTCTACAGGTTTCACAGCAGGTTGGTCGATTACGTCAAGCGCCACTAATTATGTGGTTAGATTGTATCAGGGAGGTGATTTAATTACTACGACTTCAGCAATAGCATTAAGTGGTACAGGTGCAACTGCTTCTCCAAGTTATGTATTTACAGGATTAATTCAAGGATTACCTTATACTTATACTGTTACAACATCGGACGGGTTTTTATCAGCAGAATCAACATCAATTACAACATCAACTCCAACAATTCTAGAAACTTTTAGCGATTGGACATTTCATGGGTTGAGCCTTGCGTTAGATACTACAAAAGTAATTAATAGTGGTTCAAATGGTAATTTTAAATCATCTACACAAATAGTCGTCTTCCCATCTCAGTCGGTAGGTACGGCTGGAACTGCTTTAGGTAATGCTAGGCCATCAACCGGAAGACTACAACTTTCTGCAAGTGCTGCTTATTTTCAACTGCCACAACTTCAAAATGCAGGATCTTTAACAGTAAAAGGCTATGGTAGCAATACAGGAAATACGTTTAAAGTTCAATCATCAACCGATGGGTCGACTTTCACTGATATTACAAACTCAACCACTTCTTTACTAAATACACCTGTGATGGCCTACTCAGTAGGTTTAAATTTTTCAACGTCTAAATATTACCGTATTGTTTCTAATCAAGGCTCATCTGATTTCTTTTACGATTTACAGGTAAATCCTTATGTTTCGGCGACAAAACTAACTGCTCCAACTGTTGGAACAGCTTCTAATCCAACTTCATACGGGTTTACGGCAAATTGGACTGCCGTATCAAGTGCAACTGGTTATTTAGTAAAGGTTTATCAGGGATCAAATGTGGCAAATATGTATTCTGTTAGTGGCCAGTCTACAAATACTTTAGTTATCCATGATTTAAATTATTCCACTACCTATACTTATAAGGTAATAGCTCTGGGCGATGTAATTACAAATGCAGCTTCTGATGCATCATCGCTTTCATCAACAGTGACTACTACTGCACCAATCAGTGCGATAAATACTAATTTTAATGATGGAACATGGGGGTCAGTTCTATCGACTCAAGCACTTGGAAGTTATCCATCGAGTTATGTAAACGGATGGGATTTGATTCATGCATACATTCAAGGTGGAACTACAACCGGACCTAAAGGTGAAATTCATACCAACACTTTGAGATTAGATAAAACTTCAAATTCTGGAGTTTTAAACCTTCCGGTAGTGGCAAGCGTAGCTCAGTTCGAAATCCATGCTTCTGCAACAGCGGGAAGACAATATCTCATTCAGTCATCCACTGATGGTGGTACGACATGGGTTGCCGTAGGTCCGGGAAATAGGGGAACAGCTGGTACATACTACAATAATACTGCTGCTGATGGTCAGACTGGTACAGAACAAATTGATATAATTCCAACCGGAGGTTTGACTAATGCAAAATTCAGAATTACGAACCCTAGTGGAGGTGCTTTTACTTTCTATGAAATTATTACGCGTACTACCACCCCTGAATTACTATCTGCACCAACTATTGGAACTGCAAGCAGTATCACACCTACTGGTTTTACTGCCAATTGGACACCGGTTGATACTAATGCAAGTGGCTACAAAATATTTGTTTATACAGCTTCAACCTTAGTCAGTGGTTTTCCTGTTAGTGTAAGTGGACAATCAACTTCCAACTTAACGATAACTGGACTAAGTTCAAATACTACGTATACCTATAATGTGCTGTCAAGTGGTGATGGGGATCAGAGATATTCTGATTCATACCTTGCAGCTTCTGCATCTGCAAGTTTCACCACTCTACCTCCCGTACCTGCTATTAGCTCTTTCACTCCAACGAGTGCAGGTAGTGGAACAAGTGTGGTTATAACCGGAACAAACTTTACCGGGGCAACTGCTGTAAGTTTTGGCGGAACCGCAGCAAGTTCGTATACAGTTGATTCTGATACACAAATCACGGCTGTTGTTGGAGCGGGAACAAGCGGAAGTGTAGGCGTAACAACTCCGGGTGGAACGGCTACAAAGAGCGGGTTTGTCTGGCTCGAAGCAGGAACAACAATTTCTACATCTACAAATGCGACTGATTTAACTTTGACTGAAGGAAGTATAGTAACCGTGTCAAACGGTGCAGAGCTGACTATCGATACTGATGTTGCTCCACATAGCATTACTGTTGCACCTGGTGCAAAACTGACTGTTGGAAATGGAAAATCATTAGCTGCCGGAACTTTAAAATTGCAAAGCGACGAAACTGGAACTGCTACTTTTGTAGATCTGAGCACATCGGATACGCCACCGGCAATTACGGCTACAGTTGAGCAATATCTGACTCAGGGTCGCAACTGGTATGTGTCATGTCCGATTACTTCTGCTTCGTCCGGCTTGCTGAATACGGGTACCTCAGTTGTTAGCTACAACGAAACAACCGGCTTGTGGGATACCGAAACGGGATTACTTTCACCCTTGAAGGGGTATATTTCTGTCTCTTCATCCGGTACCGGATCTGGCATTGTTTCTTTTAATGGAGTTGTAAACTCAGGACCAAAATCTATTAACCTTACCCGCAGTGTCTCGAATACAACAAAACCGGGCTTTAATCTGGTCGGAAATCCATACCCTTCGTATCTGAATGCGAATACAGCCATTAATAATTCGGCAAACCTGGATAAAACAGTGTGGTACAGAACTAAAAATGGTTCGGGGGCTTATGTATTTGATGCAGTGAATACAACAGATGGTATTGGAACAAATAACAATGGAAGTGGAGCGGTTAGCGGAATGATTCCACCAATGCAATCCTTCTGGGTTCGGGTAAGCGAAGGAAAAACCGCGGCAACTCTTACTTTCACCAATGCAATGCGTGATCACAAAACAGGAAATAACCGTTTGAAAGCTCCGGCTGCAAAAAATGAATCAACACAGCAGGTTCTACGTCTTCAGGTTTCTAATGGAACAAACAGCGATGAAGCTATCGTTTTATTCAATCCTTATGCTTCAAATGGTTATGATATTTATGATTCACAAAAGGTGACTAATGCCAATGCTGCCATTCCCGAAATCTTCACCTTGGCTGGTACAGAGCAGCTTGTAATTAATGGAATGAACAGTATTAGCTCCAATCCTGAGATTGCGCTTGGTTTTACTGCAGGACAGACGAATGCGTACAGTATAAAAGCTACTGAAATAAGTAATTTTGATGCAGGTACTCAAATTATCCTGAAAGACAATCAAACAAACAATGAATGGAATTTGACTGATGGTTCGGCATACAATTTTAGCTCTGATATTACAACTGCCAACACGAGTCGTTTCAGTATTATTTTCAAATCAGCGTCCATTGCCACCGGTACAATAAACGAGAATACCGCCTCAAAATCCGTATTGGTTTATAATAATCAGAATAATCAGATAACGGTGAATTGTTTAACGGCAATTACAGGTCAAAGCACTGTATCGGTTTACAATGCTGTCGGACAGAAATTGGACGAAAGAACATTGACAAGTACGCTGACAGTTTTGAATAAGTCATTCAAAGCAGGAGTTTACCTTGTAAATGTTACAACTAATGGCAAGAATATGATTCAAAAAGTAGTAATCAACTGAAACCTTAAATCATACAAATGATGAAAACTCAAAATAAAGAAAACAGATTGTATGTTTCACCACTTATTGAGCGTGTAGAAATTGATAATGAAATAGCACTGGCATTGGAATCTACACCTCCCGAGGGGCCGGGTGAGTCAACAGGTTATGTACCGCAATCCTTTAATGCTGATCCATTTAAAATTAGTTGATTGTTAACAAAAAATCCCTGAGCAATCAGGGTTTTTTTTGTGTTTGTCTGAGTTCAACTCTGACCATACTTTCGGGAGGTTGGAATTCTAATCCCGACAAAAAAATAATGACAGACTTTGAACGCTATCGTCCCTGTTCCAAGTCCGACCCATCATAACAGCATACCGAGGAAATCGGAACTTCTACATCATGATTGTTAGCTGAAGTTACAACTCAGGGATTTAGTCATTTTGGTATACCAATATTATGTTTTACAACATATTTCGAAAAATAAATGTAAAATAATTTTTTTATTGTGCATGAACATGTTACTTTTGGTTGACCAAAAATTTGGTTGACCAAATAAACTTGTCAAAAACTTTATTAAACATTTAAATATCAAATTATTATGAAAAAAATTACACTAATTTTGACTATGTGTCTATTTGCGCTATTAGGAAATGCACAGGTATTGTTGGATGAAACATTTAACTATCCAAATGTTCCCGGTCCCCTGAACGGACAGGGCGGATGGATTGAAGCCGGGCCTGCTCATGCTGACGGAGAGGGCAGAACCATTGTTTTTCCTCCACTTTCTTACAATGATGCAACAGGCAATTGGGCGCTTTCTGGTATGGGCAACAGTTATTATATGCTTGATTTGTTGGGAACGACTGACGATAATTATGTTTATAAACCATTTACATCTGTTGCGATTAATTCAGGTGTAATATATGTTAGTTTTTTGTTAAACGTAAACGATAAATTGTCATCTACCTATACCGAAATTTTTGGCTTAGCCGATGGAACAAATGCAGGTCCTAAAGTGGAAATAAAGAAACTTTCTCCCTCTACTACTTTTAGTATCGGAACTACCCGTAGTGCACCATCTTCAAGTGCTTATGTGTTTGGCTCTTCTGTCTACAATACGTCAACAACTTATTTAATTGTATTAAAGTACGATTTCTCAAATCAGACTTCTTATGTGTTTGTCAATCCTCCGCTTGGTAGTCAAACTGAACCTTCATCTTATGAAGCAAAAGATGGGGTATCTGCTACTGTGCGTACTCAATTAAGTACAATGTGGAGTCGAAATAAACAAACTAAAAGTAATTTTTTTGTTAGTGGTGTGCGTGTATCAACCAGTTGGGCGGCAGCCGTTGGATTGCCTGTACCCGTGTTGTCATTCCCTGTAAATGGTGCGGCAAGTAACATTTCAAACAGTGGATTTATTGCAAACTGGACTCCTGTAGCTAATGCAACTGGATATCAGGTAAATGTTTATAATGGAGCAACTCAGGTAACAACCGTAACTGTGTCGGGTCAAACTGTTTCCAGTGCTGCTGTTACTGGTCTAGCATCAAACACTGCATATTCTTATACTGTTATAGCGTTGGGCGATGGATTAACTTATGCAACTTCCGGAGCATCTTCACCTGCTTCACTTACTACTGCCGGATTATCGGTACCGGTAGTTGCTGATGCAACCAATATTTCATATACCGGATTTACTGCAAACTGGAACGCAGTTACCAGTGCTCAGAGCTATGATGTAAATCTTTATTTCGGAACTACATTGGTTTCTACCACTAATGTGGTTGGTCAGTCTGCTACCAGTCTGGTTGTAAGTGGATTGCAGGCAGGTACTACCTATAAATATACCGTTGTAGCTAAAGGTAATGTCGGAGTCACATCAACTGCTTCAGCTTATGCTTCTGCCACAACAAAATTTGATGCTGTAAATTCAATAATGACTAATTTTTCAGATGGTACATGGGGTACTGCTGTTCCTGTTCCTGCTACAAATTTGCCAAGTACCGGAATGTTCCCAACCGAAACAATTAATGGATTCAGCATTACCAGTGGTATACTGTATGGTTTATTAAGCACCGGACCTAAAGGAGAAGAACATACAAATGTAATTCGATTAGATAAGAGCTCGTATGGCTCAAGTATTGTTTTGCCAACTGTAAATGCTGTGGCTCGAATTGAAATTCATGTGATAGGCTCTGATACAAAAGTGTTACAATTGAAGCAATGGAATAGCGTTTCTTCAACTTGGGATCTAGTAGGTCCGGGTAATGGTGCAGGAACTGGAATCTATACAATAAGTGGTTCATTGGAAAATGTGTTTGTTGTTGATTTACAACAATCTACTCCCACGCAATTAAGAATTGATAATGGGTCTACAAGTTCCATCAATATAGTTCAGATTATAACGTACCCAACTATGCCAACAACTGTTGATTTGCCGGCACCACTAGCCCCCAATGCTGCCACTAATTTAATAGCCGGAGGTTTTACTGCCAGCTGGACACCGGTTGCTAACGCATCGGGTTATCTGATAACTATTTTAAATTATGGAAAGTACTTACATAAAAACTTTACGGCTAACGGTCAGGCTACCAACAGTTATAATGTAGTGGGCTTAGACTCGGCTAATGTTTGTACCTATCAGGTAGCTGCTATTGGCGATGGTATTATTTACACTAACTCGCTTTTGTCACCAGCTTCTGCTCCATTTGCCATTACTTCGGGCTTAATGGGTGTTCAAAATCCAACTGTTTCTGCTTTTGTAAGCATAGAAGGAAAGAACATTGTAGCTTCTGAACAGAGTAATATAGAAGTTTATAATCTGCAAGGTTCAATGCTTGTGAAAGAGAGAAATGTAAATATTGTAAAAACAAACCTCACTTCAGGATTATATATTGTGCGTATGACCACAGCTGATGGGCGACAAGTAGTTCAAAAAGTGTTACTTAATTAATAAATTGGGATTAATTACAGGTGGTCTTGGACTGAGACCACCTGTTTTCCATTTTGTTTGTTAATTTGAAAATTTATAGGTTAAAATATAACATTCACTCTAAAAATAATCATTATGAAAAAAATTACATTACTTATTGTCCTTTTGCTTTCTTTGTTTATGGTAAAAGCTCAAACACAACTTACAACACCCGTTCCTGCATTGGCTTCACTTCCAACAAATACCGGATTTAATGCAAATTGGGCAGCAAGTATCGGCGCAAGTAGTTACGATGTTAAGGTGTATAGTGGCGGAGTTCAGGTTGGAACAACAATTAATGTGACAGGATCAACCGTTTCACAAACAATTACAGGATTGAATAAATCAACAGCTTATACTTTTACGGTCACAGCTATTGGAGATGGAGCAACATATACAAGTTCTCCGGAGTCATCCCCGTCAGCTGTAGTCTACACATTGCCGTTAACGAATAGTATTATTTTTGCAGCATCAGCCATGGGTACTGATCCGACATTTGAGAAAGGAACTTATAATACCAATACAGATGCTCTTTTACAATATCAATGGAATACATGTTATAGTACACCAACTGCTACACCGGTTCCAACTGATGAGAATAGTACATTAATTTATTCGACATACCTCGATAACTCTAAGGGAAAGGCAATTATTTTAAATAATGCACCAAGTACATCGCCACGCACAACCATTTTTAGTTTGACATCAGGGAATACAGATTATTTAAATGGCAATTTTTATATGTCAGCACTTATCAATATAACAGCTGCATCAAGTACTGCTACAACATTTTTATGCTTTGATAAATCGCCATATGGAAATACTCAACGAGCAAGAGTTTATATTAAAAGTTCAACAGGTGGTTTTGTTATCGGTACAGGAGTTAGCACATCTCCAGCCACTTATTCAAATGTTCTTACATTTGGCACAACATATTTAATAATTTTAAAGTATAATAATGCTACTTCTGGAAATGAATCTTCCACATTATGGATTAATCCTACACTCGGAACATCTGAAAGTGCTAATACTGCTGTTTCAACCAATAGTATTGCTGCAACTTCTACCTATATTCGAGGTCTCGAATTTTCTCAAATAACCGGATTAACCGGAAAAATTGCCGGAATACGTTTTGCCAATAACTGGGAGGATGTTGATATTGCAGGATTATCTCCAGTAAATGCACCAACTGCTGTAAATGCAGCAGCTTCAGTTACTCCAACAGGATTTACAGCCAGTTGGACGCTTCCAACAACTAATAATGCTACAAAATACAGTGTTTTGCTTTATCAGGGTGCTAATTTAATCAGTACAACGTCAACAACAGACAATACGGCTTCAAGTTTACCTATTACAGCGAGTTTAACACCTGGTTTATCCTACACTTACAGTGTTATTGCGAGAGGAAATGGCTCAACTTTAGGTGATGCCAGTCCTGTAACTACTTCAGCTTTTGTTTCGCCAGTGCCTGCTGTTACAGCATCAGAAGTTACATCTACGGGTTTCTATGCTACCTGGACTCCTACTACGAATGCTACAAGTTATACTGTAAATGTTTATCAGGGTTCTGATTTGTTTAGCTCTACATTAATCTCAGACCCGACTACACTGATTTTACCAATTACGGGATTGTTTCCTGGTTTGACCTATACATATACAGTGTCCACCTCGGAAGGGTATACATCTGCAAGTTCTGTTAATATTGTAACAATAAATCCGTTAATTCAAGAAACTTTTGAAAACTGGAATGATCAAGCAACGGCAGGTGCATATTCTATCACTAAAAACCTTTATGATGGTGTAACGAGTGGAACTTTCACTGGTGGTTCATTAGTGGTAGCCTCAACTGCATCGATTGGTAGTGCTGGAACTGCTGTTGGTAACGGTCTTCCTTCAGTTGGACGAATTGTTTTTAGTGATGCTACAGCATATCTTCAACTACCAACTTTACCAACTGTAGGTCAAATTTGCATAAAAGTGAATGTCGGTACCGAATTGAATGCATTTAAACTTCAAACGTGGAATGGATCTGTTGCTACTGATATTCCGGGTAGTTTAACATTGTGCTCAAAGACAATTACTAAATTGTTTTCATTTAACTATAGCTATTCATCTCCGACAACGATTCGAATAGCAAGTAATCAATCGGGAAGTGTTAACTTGTGGGATATTCAGGTTAATCCATACATTGCAACTCCACCATCAAAACTCTCAGTGCCAACTGTTGGTTCAGCATCGCTTATTGCTGGAAATTACTTTACAGCAAATTGGACAGAAGTATCAAATGCATTAGGATATTATGTAATGGTTTATAATGGTGTAAATCTCATTAGCACATCTTATTCAGATGGTCAAACTACAAATAGTGCAGTAATTTCAGGTCTAACTCCAAGTACAGCTTATACTTATAAAGTTGTTGCCCGTGGTGATGGTGTTTCAGGCTATAGTTCATCAGACCCTTCAAGCGCTTCTTCACAGTTTACAACTGATTTTGGTACATCTCTTACTTATCAATATGTTAATAGTATCATCACAGCTTCCAATAAAACCATTCTCAGCTCCGAAACCGGATTAATTCAGGTATATAATATACAGGGAATGAAAATACTCGAAGCTCAGGCTGTGAATAAGCTGAACACAAATCTGGCGAGTGGTATTTATTTGGTTAAACTGACAACAGCTAATGGTCAGGTTACAAATTCGAAAGTTCAGATAAAGTAATTCAATCGATTTCAATTAAATAAATTCGGGTTTCGGCAGCAATGCTGAGACCCGTTTTGGTTTTGTAAAATATGTTTTACAGCACATTTATAAAAAAACAACATTATTTCTTTTTATATTTCGTGCATAAATTGTACTTTTGGTCAACCAATGATTTGGTCGACCAAAAGGTGTAGTGATCTCAAATATGGAAAATTGACCCCGGAATAATAAACGATATGAAAAAAGTCACATTAGTATTAAGCTTTATTGCGTTAGCATTCATTTCAAATGCAACAGTGTATTTGGATGAGACATTTAATTATGCACAGACATTGCTCAAAAATGCGACCAATTGGGCTTCTGCAGGGACTATCGGGTCATGGCCGGACGATTTTGTGATTGGTAGCGGTACACTTACTTATTCCAACTCGGGTGGAACTTATATTCTTTCGGGACAGGCTGGTAATACATTGCTAACCAATTATACAGGTTCTTATACTACTGCCGCAACAAATTATTATGTATATCGAAATTTTAATGCAACTGCCATTTCTACCGGAACAGTTTATGTTTCTTTTTTGTACTCGCCCAACGCAGTGTCACAAGCTCAAACACAATCTCCTATCATAAGTTTAGGAGTTATTGGGTCGAGTACGGGTGCTCAGGTATGGGTTGGGAAAGGTACTTTAAACACGAGCTATTTTAGGTTTGGCACTACCAGAGGAAGTACAGCAAGTGCCGACATTCAATGGGCATCAACTGAATATTCCGATTTATCTGCTACATATTTTGTTGTTTTAAAATACGATTTTCAGACAGGGGGAACGTCTCAAATAGCGTCAATATTCATCAATCCGATTATTGGATCGGCAACTGAACCAACAGCCGATATTAGCGATAACAAATCAGCAACTCTAAAAACGTCGCTCCAAACCTTACAATTTAAAGTAAACGGATCAAGCAAACAGGTTAATAAGGTTGGTGCTGTGAGAGTTTCATCTACCTGGACTGAGGCTGTTGCCAATAAAAATACAGCAAAATTAACGCCTCCGGCGGTAGGTGCTGCCTCTTTAATTGCCGGTGATGGATTCACAGCTAATTGGTCAGTTGTTTCTAATGCTCAGGGTTATGCGGTCAATGTATATCAGGGAGTCACTTTAGCCGGAACTTTTAACGCAACCGACGGATCAACTACCAGCCTTCAAATCAGTGGTTTATTGCCAAACACAAGCTATACATACAGGGTAATTGCCAAAGGTGATGGCGTAAATTTCAACGACTCGGATGAATCAGATTCTTCAGGTAGTTTTCAGACTTTAGATTCGGGACTGGTATCAATATTAACCGATTTTGGAGATGGAACATGGGGAACTGCTGCAACAACAACTTATAATTCAGGTAGTTATCCTACATCTACAATTAATGGATTTAATTTAGTGAAAGCTTATCTTCAAAGTAGTTCAGTAACGTGTACTTCGGGAGAAACGCATACCAATCGCATATTACTCGATAAAAGTTCGCAAAATGCAGTTCTCGAATTTCCAAGTCTTAAAAATGTTGGCGAAGTTCAGATTCATGCTGCCAGCGGAACTGATGCTATGAGTTTCAGACTGGAAGAATTCGTAGGAAGTCAATGGCAAATTATTAATACATATACAACACGAAAAACACCCGATAGTATTTATGTGATACCGTTATTACGAAATTCTGTCTCTAAACTTCGGATTGCCAATAATACCGGAAGTGGATTGTATGTTTACAAAATTTTGACCTTGACCTATCAACAAGCCACAGACTTAACGTTGCGCAGTTCATCACCAACCGAAGGAGAAGTTTGTTATTCCAATTTGAAAAAAACAATTACTCTGACTTTTAATAAAAATATTAGTCTGGCAAGTGGAACAATCCTGTTAAACGGCATTTCAATCCCACTCAATACATGTATTTTAGCAGATAATGTAGTAACTATCCCCGTAACACTGACAACAACACCCGGATCAAACAAAAATTACACGCTTAGCATTTCTGAGGGTGCATTTGCCGAAACTGGTAATTTAGTAAACCAATCGAAAGCTATTACTGTAAATTTTCAGACCTTGAAATCAGTACTTTATCCATCTAATTACAATGGATTGACCGATGTTGTTTACAAAAACGTAAACAGCACCAATTGTCGCATGGATATTTACTATCCGACTAATGCCGTCAATCCTGTTCCTGTGGTTATCAATATGCACGGTGGCGGCTGGGTAAGCGGTGCAAAAGAAGATCAGGGTGGCTTTGATATGTATTTTAATCAGGGTTGGGCAGTGGCAAATGTGGAATATCGAATGAGAAACGAAGCTCTTGCTCCTGCTGCAGTGGAAGATGTTCGTGGAGCAATGCAGTATTTGTTGAATCACGCTGACGAATTGCATATCGACCGAAACAAGATTATATTTCAGGGTGGTTCAGCCGGCGGACATTTGGCACTAACAGGCGGTTACTTGCAAAACAACCGAATTTATGATAATGATTGTCAGCAATATGCAGGAACAATTAAAGTGATGGCCGTAATTGATAAGTATGGTGCCGCAGATTTGATTACCTTTGAACCGGTATATCCGGGTATGGTTGCCTGGCTGGGATCTCGGTCAAATGATGTTGATTTCATTAAATCGCTATCACCTTACGAAATGATTGATGCCAATACGCCACCCACTTACATAATACATGGTGATGCCGATCCGACAATACCTTACTCGCAATCAGTTGAATTGCAGGCTAAGTTGCAGGCTACCGGAGTAAAAAACATGTTTACAACAGTTCCGGGAGGTTTACACGGTGGTTTTCCGGATGCTTATAATACACAAATGGAAACGGAGGTGATTGCATTTCTCACGAATGTAATAAAATCTGTTACAACTTCGACTGTAAATCAGCATGATAACTGTGGAATAAATTTAAACTTGTCGGGAAATATGTTGAATATTGTATCCGATGAGAAAGCCATTACAACTGTTTTTGATTGTTTGGGAAAAGTGATAGTTCTGACTCAGGAAAAATCAATCAAATTGAATCAATCCGGCTTATTTCTTGTGAAAGTAAAAACTTCACAAGCAGAATCAAATTTCAAAATATTTATTCATTAATTTTTCTACAATGAAAAAAACAACAATCATTTTAAGCTGTCTAGTATGGCTATTGTCTTTTAGTTTAAATGCTCAAGACCTAAAATTAGGCGAACTTTTCAACGAAGGTGCAGTCCTTCAACGCAATGCCAAAGTGGTAGTTTGGGGAACAGCTGCTCCTGCCACCAATGTGACTGTCAGTATTCAGGGAAAACAATTTCAATCGAAAAGTGACAAAACGGGCAAATGGTCAATCGACCTGAACGCATTGAAAGAAGGCGGTCCGTATGAATTAAACGTTACCTCGGCTAATGAAGCTGTAAAACTAAAGGAAATCTACGTAGGTGAAGTCTGGATTGCCGGCGGACAATCAAACATGGGATTTATGCTTCAAAATGCGGTGGGTGGAAAAGAAGAAGTTGCCAATGCTACGAACAAGAATATTCATTTCGTGATGGTGCCGTACAAACCATACGAAGGTTATAAAACAAAAGGTGATATGAACTGGCACACGGCCACTAATGAAAATAATGTGGCAGAAATGTCGGCTGTGGCTTATTATTTTGCCAAAGACTTGCAAAAAAAACTGAACGTTCCGGTGGGTGTAATCTGTTGCTACAAAGGTGGTTCGGGTGCTGAAACATGGATGACCCGCGAGTGGTTGCTTAAAGATCCGGAAACATCGCCTATCGTTGAAAACTATGAAAGATATCTTTCCAACATGGGGAAACAGAAATATGAAGAGCTTTTCAGCAACTATCAGGAAGAAACAAAGGCGTACCGCGATTTGGTGAAAGCCGGAAATACCAAAGCTGTTGCACCCAAAGAGCCGATGGGCGAAAAACATTTCAACCGTCCCTACGGACTTTATCACACGATGTTGGAGCGTTGTATTCCCTATTCGGTCAAAGGTGCTATCTGGTATCAGGGCGAACATAATTCAGGGCGAGCCGAACAATATCGTACACTTTTCCCTGCTTTGATAGCCGAATGGCGGAACGATTTCAAAAATCCCGATATGCCATTCCTGTTTGTTCAATTAGCCAACTATGCCAATGCCGATGCCACAGGGAGACCCATTTGGCCTGAGCAGCGTGAAGCTCAACTGATGACCTGGCAAAAGGTTCCACATACAGGAATGGCTGTTACCATGGATGTAGGTGAAAAAACCACTATTCATCCACCTCGAAAGGAACAGGTTGGTAAACGATTGGCTCTCATTGCTTTTAATACCGTTTACGGATTTGATATTCCATATTCCGGACCGGTTTATAAAAATGTGGAATTCAAAGGAAATCAGGCGGTTCTGTCGTTCGATTTTGTATACGGAGGCTTGAAAGTGGATAGCGAATTACAGGGATTCAGTATTTGCGGTAATGACAAGAATTTTATTCCTGCCAAAGCGGAAATCAAAGGAAATCAGATTGTGGTTTATGCCGAAGGTGTCTCAAAACCGGTGGCTGTACGCTACGGCTGGGCGAACTGGAGTGAAGGTAATCTGTTCAATAGTGCCGATTTACCGGCAACTCCTTTTAGGACTGATAGTTTCCCAATGCTTACTGCCGGAAAGAAAAGTGATGTTTATAAAATTAGTAATTAAGAAGTATTCAATTACAAGTTATCATGAGTAAATTAGTTTCAAAAATAATTTTGTTGATTCTTCTCGCTTGTTTTTCAGTAAGTTATGGTCAAACTCGCCTGTGGAATATCGATAGATTAAATCAGCATAAATCACTGACTTCAGAGGCGGCAAAATACATTATTCGTGATGCTGACAGAGCACTTTCGGCTGATATTCTAACTGTTATGGATAAAGAAACCATTCCACCCAGTGGCGATAAACACGATTATATAAGTGCCGGGCGTTATTGGTGGCCTGATCCTAAAAATCCGGGTGGCCCATATATTCGAAAAGATGGTGTGGTAAATCATGAAATTGATAAATTCGATCGCGGTATTTTGGGTAGTATGGCTAAAAGTGTGAAAGATTTATCGGTGGCTTATTACCTGACTTCGGACGAAAGATATGCCGCAAAGGCTGTTCAGAATCTTCGTAAATGGTTCTTAAATCCTTCCACAAAAATGAATCCGAATATGAATTTCGGACAAACCATTTCCGGTCGAAATAACGGAAAAGGACGTGGTGAAGGCATTATTGATACCTATTCGTTTATGGATATGCTGGATGGTGTGGAATTACTCAAAAGTTCGAGACATTATACACCACAAGTTGCTGAAGGATTAAAAAGCTGGTTTTCAAATTATCTGGACTGGATGATGACCACCGAAATAGGCAATGAAGAATTTACTGCCAAAAACAATCACGGCACTGCTTTCGATGTGCAGGCGACTCGCTATGCACTATTTGTGGGAAAGGAAGATATTGCACGTAAATTTATAGCTGAATTTCCCGAACGCAGGTTGTTTACGCAGATTGAACCCGATGGCTCTCAACCACTTGAACTGGCTCGTACCACTGCTTTGGGATATTCCACGTTCAATCTGACTCACATTCTCGACATGTGTTGTCTCGCCAAATCGCTGAATGTGGATTTGTTTAATGCCAAATCGGCCGATGGAAGAAGTATTTCAAAAGCCTTAGACTTTTTGGCTCAATATGTTGGGAAGTCGCAAAGCCATTTCCCCTACAAGCAAATTAAAGAATGGGACAGTGTTCAGAAAAAACTCTGTTGGGAGTTGTACCGCGCTGATAAATTTCTTGCAAAACCTGCCTATGTGAAGTTTTACAGAAATAAAATCAGTGATTCGGACAAAGATGACAACGTCCTGTTTTACTAAAATCAACCCATGAAAAAACCCATTTTACTCGTCATAATTTTAGCGCTGACTATCGGGAAAATTTCCGGTCAGCCACGTCTTTGGAATGTAGATAAACTAAGCAAAGCAGGTATTGAAAATCCTGCATTAGTGGAGCAAATTGTAAAAGATGCCGACAAGCTGCTTAAAAAGAAAATTGCCTCGGTGGTGGATAAGAATAGACCTGCTCCGAGTGCTGATATGCACGATTATATCAGTTGTGGACCGTACTGGTGGCCTGATCCGGCAAATCCTACAGGTCCTTACATCCGCCGCGATGGTGAGATAAACAAAGCGGTTATTACCCCCGACAAGAAAAATCTGGCTTCGCTGATTTATAGCGTCATTCAATTGTCGTTGGCTTATAAACTCACTTCGGATGAAAAATATGCTGTGAAAGCGGTCGATAATTTGCGTATCTGGTTTCTGAATCCGTCGACCAGAATGAACCCGAATCTGAATTTCGGACAAACCATTTATGGGCGATTGGGTGGAAAAGGGCGTGGTGCGGGGATGATTGAGACCTATCGCTTTATTGAACTGCTGGATGGAGTGGAGTTGCTCAAAAAATCGCCTACGCTTACCGATATCGATCTTCAGAAACTGAAGAGTTGGTTCTCAGAATACCTGCATTGGATGATGACTTCCGAAGTTGGTCGTCAGGAATATAACGCGAAAAATAATCACGGAACATCTTTCGACATTCAGGCAATTCGCTATGCGCTTTTTGTTGGAAAAGAAGACATTGCGCGCAACTACCTGACTGAATTTCCGGCACGTCGGCTTTTTGCTCAAATTGAACCTGATGGCAAGCAACCCGCAGAATTGGTGCGCACAAAAGCCCTTCATTATTCGGTTTTTAATCTCATTCACATACTGGATATTTGCTTCATTGCCAAAACAATGAATGTTGATTTATACAACCTGAAGTCGGAAGATGGTAGAAGTATTGGCAAAGCACTGAAATACCTGGCTCAGTTTGCAGGTAAACCTCAAAGTGTATTTCCTTACAAACAAATAAACGACTGGGATGGAGCGCAAAAGAATCTTTTATTGCAATTGTATCGTGCTGATAAACTGACTATGAACCCTGTATTTGAGAAGTATTACAGCAGTAGTCTGAAAGGTCTGACCAAAAACAGTACAACTATACTTTTTTGATTTTCAAAAATCAACAGAAGCGAATGAAATTCAATACACTGATATTGACCTTTTTGATATTGCCGTTCACAATGTTTGCTCGACAAGTCACTGTTAGTTCGGTTACCCGGGTTTATGTTTTTAAGTTCATTGCTCTAAATGGACAAAATTATTCTGAAAAAATTATTTTAAATTAAGTATGAGTCTGAAATACAGGTTGTTTATAATTATCTTATTTTCGGTTGCAACTGCTTATGCTGTTGAGCATCCCAATTTGTTTCTGACTCCTGCCGGAGTTAAAGATATTAAAGCCTCGTTGGGCAAATATCCCGAATTTGATAAGTCTTTTGCCGAACTGAAAGCCATTGCCGATAAAGCATTAACCGAAAAGATGGAAGTGCCCGTTCCAAAAGATGGTGGTGGCGGATATACGCACGAAAAGCACAAAAACAACTATTACGAAATGAATGCTGCAGGCATTATGTATCAACTTACAGGTAATGAGAAATATGCCCGTTTTGTGCGTGATATGTTACTCAGCTATGCACAACTTTATCCGACTTTGGGCTTGCATCCCATTCAGAAATCGGAAGCACAGGGAAAGCTTTTCTGGCAAACGCTGAATGATGCGGTTTGGTTAGTTCACACGGCTAATGCGTATGATTGTGTGTATACTCTTATAGCTGAGAAAGACCGACAACTGATTGAGAAAAATCTTTTTCGTCCGATGGCAGAATTCCTTTCGAATGGAAATGTGAGTAATTATGCCACGTTTAATAAAATGCATAATCATGGTACCTGGTCGATTGCTGCGGTAGGAATGATTGGTTATACGATGGGCGATAAAGAACTGGTTGCAAAGGCACTGTATGGCTCGAATAAAGATGGAAAAACCGGATTTATCCGTCAGTTGGATGTGCTTTTTTCGCCCGATGGTTACTATACCGAAGGACCTTATTATCAACGATACGCGATATGGCCATTTCTGACATTTGCTCAGGTTATTCAAAATCAACAACCTGCACTCAATATTTTCAACTACCGGAATTCAATTTTGCAAAAAGCTGTCCTTACTTCACTTCAATGTGCTTACAACGGTGAGTTTTTTAAATTGAACGATGCACTTGATAAAAGCTACGATACGCAGGAAATGGTTTATGCAGTGGACATTGCCTGTAAAAATAATCCTGCCGATAAGCAATTGCTTGCAATCGCTCGTCAACAAGGCACATTTATCGTTTCCGGCGAAGGTCTGGCAACTGCTAAAGCACTAAATTCCGAGAAAATCCAACCCTTTGTGTTGAAATCCGTTTTACTGCGCGATGGTCAGCTTGGCAATGAAGGTGGAATCGGAATTTTGCGAAACGGAACGGACGACAAGCAAATGTGTCTGACCCTGAAAGCCACTTCACATGGGCTTTCACACGGGCACTACGACAAACTGTCTCTGGTGTTGTACGATAATGGGAATTGCATTTTACCCGATTATGGGGCGGTACGATTTTTGAATATCGAAGCCAAAGACGGTGGTGGTTATACCAGAGAAAACCATTCCTGGGCTTCACAAACCATTGCTCACAATACGGTAACGGTGGATGGGAAATCTGATTTTAATGGCAATATCAAGACTTCTTCACAATTTCATTCCGATATAAATTATTTTGACAGCAAAAATCCCGATCTGCAGGTTATTTCGGCTGCTGAACGCAATGCTTACAAAGGAGTGACCATGAACAGAACCACAGCCGTAATTCGTAATCAGGCATTTGAGTTTCCCATTATCATTGATATTTTTAAGCTCAATGCCGATACCATTCATCAACTTGATTTTCCGTTTTATTATAACGGTCAATTAATTTCGACCGATTTTACAATTCATAAAAACATAACCAATTTAAAGGCGCTGGGCAAAAAAAACGGTTATCAGCATTTGTGGCTCGAAGCTACCGGAAATACGATAAAACCTACCGCTAATTTTACCTTACTCAATGGCAATCGGTTTTACAGTATTACCACTCTGGCAAACAAAAAAACAGAATTTTTGATGACGCGCATTGGTGCAGGTGATCCTAATTTCAATCTTCGAAATACACCCTGCTTTATGTTACGCCAACCCGACGCCACAAATCATACTTTTGTGTCAGTCATTGAGCCGCATGGACTGTACGATTTAACTCGCGAAGTGACAGTAGGAGCAGAGTCGAATATTGATAAACTCGAATTACTGAAAGACGATGCAGACTATTCGGCAGTAAGAATTACTCTAATGAACAGACAGCAATTTCTGTTTATAACTGCTAATTCAGATTTTGACGGAACAAAATCAAGAACGGTTACAATAAACAACAAATCAATACTATTTACCGGAAATTATTATTTCACTGAAATTAAATAAATTCAATCGTAAATTTTTCAAATTTTAAATCATAAATAAAAACAGTATGTCAACAAAAAGCGCAAATCTCTTATTCGGAGCAGAACTCCCCACTGTGGAAGTAGATGGTGGATTAACCCGTAAACTCATGGGTTATAACGAAGAGTTAATGTTATTGGAAGTAAAGTTTAAAACAGGTGGAATCGGATATGCACATCAACACATACATGCACAAAGTTCGTATATAGCGAGTGGAGTATTCGAAGTATCGGTAAATGGAGAAAAGTCAATTTTAAAAACCGGTGATGGTTTTTTTGTTGAGCCAAACGTACTTCATGGGGCAGTTTGCCTGGAAGAGGGTGTCATTATTGATACATTCAGCCCAATGCGTCAGGATTTTTTATTGGAATAACAAACTATAACAGATGAAAGTCAAAGGATTACGTTGGTGGATTATTGGACTGATTTCGCTCATTACCATTATCAACTATTTAGACCGGGGGACGCTCAATTATATGTGGGTTGCCAATATTGAGTATAAATTAGTTGATAAAATCGACCTTTCATACCCCGAAAATCAGGCACAGTTTTTTGCAACGGACAATTCGTATCGGCTGGTAAATAAGAAAGGCGAAGTTATCGTTCAACGGGCAAAAAATGTTTCATTCAAAAATGCGGGAAAAACGCTTGTTAACCGACAGGGAATTGCATACGATTTGGGCATTGTTAATCCCAATGCATCGCCCGAAGTAACTTCAAAACAAGCCAAAGAATTTTTGGGTCATATCACTATCTTTTTTATGATAGCCTACGGTTTTAGTCAGCTTTTTTCAGGAAAGCTATACGATAAAATTGGTACGCGGCTTGGTTTTTTTGCTTCGGTTTTAATTTGGGGAACTGCCGATGCACTTACTTCGCTGGCTCAGGGAAAAGTGACGCTTACCGGGTTTCGCATGATGCTTGGTTTGGGCGAAGCCGGTCCGTGGCCCGGAGCAACAAAGAGCAATGCCGAATGGTTTCCTCAAAATGAACGTGCTTTTGCTCAGGGGCTTTTTGGTGCTGCTGCCTCAGTAGGTTCTATTTTAGCTCCCATCGTCATATTGATGCTGTATATTTCGTTGGGTTGGCAGCTGACTTTTGTCGTGGTTGGAGGATTGGGTTTGCTTTGGATTATTCCGTGGCTGATTATTAATAAAAAAGGTCCAAAGGAACATAAATGGATAACCGATGCCGAACGGGACTATATTCTGAAAGGGCAACCTGAATCGAAAATGACGACCGAACGTGCTAAAAGTTGGGCTGAATTACTTTCCAACAAAAAGAATTACTCCGTAATTCTCGGTCGATTTTTTTTAGATCCCATCTGGTGGATGTTTGTTACGTTTTTGCCCATGTATTTGGTACAGGAATTCAAACTGAATATAAAAGAGTTGGCATTTTCGGCATGGATTCCGTATGTTGGAGCTATGTTGGGTAGCCTTTTGGGTGGTTGGTTTTCGGGATTCTTAATCCGACGTGGAACTACTGTTGATAAAGCGCGTAAAACAGCTATTTTGTTCGGCGGATTAATAATGATACCATCCATTATTGCTTCTGTAATGGCTTCGAACGCTGTGTTAGCAGTTGTTTTAATGGCTTTTGTCTTAGGCGGATTTCAATTTACGATTGTCAATATTCAAACCTTGCCGAGCGATTTGCATTGCGGAAAATCAGTCGGGTCGTTAGCCGGTTTGGGTGGTGCAGCGGCAGTGCTTGGAACAATCTTAGCCATCCTGTTTGCCGGAAAAATTGAAAGCTGGACTTTATTGTTCGGTTTGCTTGCGGCTTTAGTGCCCATGTCGATAGCATCTGTATACCTGACGGTTGGGAAAATAGAACAAATTAAATAATAGAACAAATTAAATAATAGACCATTTTATCATTTACCAATTAGCTTTAGAGTTTATATAAGTTCAATGTATATTTTGAAAAATCATTTTGACCGCGAAGAACGTTAAGTTGCTAAGTCGCTAAGAAAAACTGTTCAGTTTTTCTCTTTGTGTACTATTATTAAAATCAGCACTTAAATACAACAATTTCATAACTTAACGTGAGTTCGGGATAAGATTTCTAAAAATTCAATGAATAACTCATTTTAAAAGTCCGCAGGACTTTAATGTGAATAACCGCGGGTGAAACCCGTGGGTGCTAGTGAAAATATAGCAGAACCCTGAAAGGGTTCAATATGTAAATTGCTGTTATTAAGCCCTTTTTAGGGTTCTCGAATTCGGCTGCTCATTATACACGGGTTTCACCCGCGATTATTTACATTGAATCCTTTCAGGATTCTAACGTGTAAATCGCTTATTTTAAGCAGATTGCTTGTGTCGAACTCACGTTAACTTATATAATGGCTATTTTAGATAATTGAAAGTTGATAAGAAACAAATGCTAAACTGTAAATAAACACATAGTAACTGAATTTATGAAATTAGAAGGAAAAGTAGCCGTTGTAACCGGTGGAGCACGCGATTTAGGACGTGCTATTTCTGTAAAACTTGCTTCGGAAGGAGCAAAAGTGGTCATCAATTATTTCGATAATCCTGAGGATGCGAACCAAACACTGAAAATGGTTCAGGAATTGGGATCAGAAGGAATCATTGTTCAGGGCGATATGACAAAAGCAGCTGATGTAAAACGGCTGTTTGAAGAAACATTGAAATCATTTGGAAGTGAGATTCATGTATTGGCCAATGTGGTTGGCGGTCTGGTGGGACGAAAATCCATCACCGAACAAGATGAAGATTGGTACAACTTTTTAATGGATGTAAACATGAAAAGTTGCTGGCTTTGTACCCGCGAAGCGGTACCACACATGCCGGCCGGTTCGGCAATAGTCAATTTCTCATCGTTGGCTGCACGTGATGGTGGCGGACCGGGAGCTTCGTTGTATGCCACTGCCAAAGGTGCGGTTATGACATTTACACGCTCCATGGCTAAAGAACTTGGTCCACAGGGAATTCGGGTTAATGCATTGGCACCGGGAACAATTGCCACATCGTTTCACGACCGTTTTAATACGCCGGAGAATCGCGAACGTATGAAAGGCCTTTATCCACTGCGCCGTGAAGGTGATGCCGGTGATATTGCCGATTTGGTGTTGTTTTTAGCTTGTGCCGATTCCGATTATCTGACAGGAACGAATATCGATATCAATGGAGGAATGTCGTTCTCTTAATAAGTAGATTTTTAATTTTTTAAAAGCCGGTAAGATTGATTATCGGCTTTTTTAGTGCCCGATTTTGAATCAGTACCTGTCTTCATGATAGAAGCCGTCTTGACTTTTATATATTGATTATAATTTCGCTCCTATCGGAGCTCCGAAGAACATAATTTATGAACAGTTCTGGCATAATAAGGCTTCAACGAAGCTTAAAAAATACTCCTTTAGGAGTTATGTTATGGTGTTGATTATCAATTATTAAGGATAAGAAGCTCCGTGGGAG